>Ga0265746_1000027_pt1 | contig 10919 bp, 7 predicted proteins | sample NSUome_5_FD_200872 | JGI IMG/M metagenome (GOLD analysis project Ga0265746, IMG submission 200872) | Metatranscriptome of soil microbial communities from Maridalen valley, Oslo, Norway - NSU2 (Metagenome Metatranscriptome) | ecosystem: Environmental > Terrestrial > Soil > Boreal forest/Taiga >... | reverse complement strand
TCGCGAGGGTTGGAATATAATCGTGCCCACGCATGACGCTGGCCTCTGGCACGAAGCTCGGTCCTTACGAAATTCACTCGCTCCTCGGCGCCGGTGGAATGGGCGAGGTGTACCGTGCCCGCGATGCTCGCCTCAACCGCGACGTTGCCATCAAGATTCTGCCCGCGTCCTTCTCTGCCGATGCTGACCGGCTGCAGCGTTTCGCGCTGGAAAGCCGCGCGGCGGCAGCCCTCAACCATCCCAACATTCTTTCGATTTTCGATATTGGGGAAGATCGCGGCGCGCCCTACGTGGTCTCCGAACTGCTGGAAGGCGAGACGTTGCGCGACCGTCTGCGGGACGGTCCCGTATCTTCCCGCAAGGCCATTGATTACGCGCGGCAAATTGCGAGTGGCCTGGCCGCTGCCCACGAGAAAGGCATTGTTCATCGCGACCTGACGCCGGAAAACCTGTTCATCACCAACGACGGCCGCGCAAAAATTCTCGATTTCGGACTCGCCAAGCTCACGCGTCCCGAGGCCGACGCTTCCGGCGACGCGCCCACGCAGCAAGTCGCCACCGACGCCGGAACCGTGATGGGTACGGTCGGCTACATGGCGCCCGAGCAGGTGCGCGGCAAGGCTGCTGATGCGAGGGCCGACATTTTCGCTTTCGGCGCGATCCTCTATGAGATGCTTTCGGGCAAACGCGCTTTTCATGGCGATTCTGCGGTGGATACGATGAGCGCCATTCTCAAAGAAGATCCGCCCGACCTCGCCGAGACTAACCGCAACGTCTCACCCGCGCTGGAACGCGTGGTGCGGCATTGCCTCGAGAAAAATCCTGCCGAGCGTTTTCAATCGGCGCGCGACGTGGCCTTCAACCTGGAAGCTCTCACTGATATCTCTTCTTCGAGTCGTGGCGGCGTCCGCGCTCTGCAGTTGGGAGACGAGCCGGCCGCTCGTCGCTGGCTGGTGCCGCTGCTGGGTGGAGTGCTGCTACTCGCGTCCTGGGTGGGCGTCTACCGGTTCGCGCATCGCGGCGTGGCGGCGAATCCTACTTTCCACGAAATCACTTTCCGCAACGGCACCATCTGGGACGCGCGCTTTGCCCCCGACGGGCAGACCATCATCTATGGCGCCACGTGGGAAGGCCAGCCCCAGGAAATTTTCTCCACACGTTTCGACAGTTCAGACTCCCGTTCCGTTGGCCTGCCGCCCGCGCAGATACTTTCCATTTCTTCCAAGGGCGAGATGGCGATCTGCCTGCACCCCATCGCCTATGCCCACTTCACGCAGTCGGGGACCTTGGCGCGAGTTGCGCTCGCGGGAGGGGCTCCGCGCGAGGTGCTCGATAACGTTATGTGGGCGGACTGGGCCGCAGACGGCCAATCGCTGGCGGTAGTCCGCCCTGGTTCTCCTGCGCTCACACATCTTGAATATCCCATCGGCAACGTGATCTATGAGCCGCAAGGCTGGGTCAGCCACGTGCGTTTCTCCCCTGGCGGAGAATTTCTGGCCATCGCCGATCATGTCCGGGGCGGCGACGACGGCCGCGTGGTAATCATCGACTCACACGGCAATCGCAAAGCCAGTTCGTCTTATTATTCCAGCGTTGAAGGCCTGGCCTGGAGTCCGAATGGGAAGGAAGTCTGGTTCTCGGCCGTGCCCGGCGGGTCGGCGCGTTCCATCTACGCGCTGGATTTCTCCGGCAACGAACGGCTCATCTATCGCTCGCCCGGCGGTTTGACGATTCACGACATCAGCCGGACCGGACTACTGCTGCTCACCGCAGACAAAGTTCGTGTTGGCCTCTTCGCGCTTCCTCCAGGAGAAACTCACGAACGCAGCCTCTCCTGGTTTGACTGGTCGCTGCTGACTGACATGTCTGCCGATGGCAAGACTATTGTTTTCTCCGAAACCGGAGAGGCTGTGGGCACGAACTACAGCATTTTTCTCCGCCACACGGATGGCTCGGCTCCCGTACGCCTGGGGGACGGCGGCTTTGGCAGGCTTTCTCCCGACGGAAAATCGGTGCTGGTCGAAGACGGTGTTCCCGCCAAGCTAATGCTTCTGCCCACCGGCGTGGGTGAGCCGCGTCAACTCACCGACGACAAGATTCCCCATTTCAATTCCGCCTGGTTACCCGACGGCAAGTCGATCATCTTTACCAGTGCAGAGGACGGGGGACACCGCACTTATATGATGGATGTGAATGCTGCAGGCGGCGCACCGCGGCCCGTGACTCCAGAGGGCACAACGGGTAGCCTGGTCACGCCTGATGGCAAGTTTCTTCTCGCAGGTGACGCTAACCATCAGCGCTGGCTCTATCCGATTGCGGGCGGAAATCCGCAAAAGGTAAACCTCACATTGAGCCCGGAAGAAGGCATCTTCAGTTTCTTCGGCGACGGCAAGACTGTGCTGGTGCGTGGGCGCGGTCTCCCTGTCAAGGTTTTTCGCGTCGACCTGGCCACGGGTGTCCGCCAGCCGTTTAGAGAAATCGTTCCTGCCGATCCGGCTGGCGCACAAAGTATCCCCAGCCTCAGGTTCAGTGCCGATGGAAAATCGTATGTCTACTCCCTCGGCAGGTGGTTGTCGGATCTGTATGTGGTGGACGGGTTGAAGTAGGGAGTAGGCGTCTCTTCTGAGACATCGTTATTTCGCGAAAGTGTACGCTTACACTCCCTGCGCCACCATCTTCCCCAGCGCATCTTTCTCCACATACGCCCACGGCGTCTTCGGATCGTGGGTGAAAACTGTCAGCCATTTTTCCGGGATAGATTTCGCATAGTAATGCTTCTTGCTCTCGATGGTTTGCAGCGGGAAGAGATCGAAACTCATTCCCCATGTGAGGTCGATGTGCGCGGTGGTGGGGATCAGGTCGGAGATGTAGCAGGCGGTTTGACCGCCGCTTTGCACGATCACGGCTTGCATGTTGGCGGTGTGGCCGGGGAAAGTTTGCACTGAGATTCCCGGAACGATTTCTTCTCCGCCTTTGAGCAGCGTCATCTGGCCGCTCGCGACCAATGGATCGTAGTTGTCGGAGATGAAGCTGATGGCGTCGCGTTCGCTGGGCTTGCGCGCGTATTGCCATTCGCCTTCGGGTGCGTAATATTTCGCGCGCGGGAATGTGGGGACGATCTTCCCGTTATCCTCGCGCACCGTGTTCCATCCGCAGTGGTCGAAGTGAAGATGCGTGTTGATGACAATGTGGATGTCATCGGGAGCGACGCCGGCTGAGGCGAGATTCGTCAAGAGCTGTGCGGGCTGTCCGTAGAACTTGATCATGCGGTCTGACAGCTTGTTGCCCATGCCGGTCTCGACCAGCACGGTTCGTCTGCCGGTGCGCGGGTTATCCATCCGGATGAGCAGCGAGTTGAGGCCGGAGGTGACGCAGTTCTTGTCGTCCACGGCAAAGTCGGGACCGAAGGCGGCGGCGGCTTTGCGTGACCACATCACTTTGGGGACGACGCCGAAAAGGGCTCCGCCGTCGAGGGGATATGTTCCGTCAGAGAAGACGGTGAGTTCGAAGTCGCCGAGTGTGAGCCGGTGCATACGTCCAGTGTGCCACACGGGGAATAGGTTTTTCACCACGGAGGCACATTGTCAATGAGAGCGGAACGAACAGCGACGTTCTTAGCGCCCCCGTTCCGTGGTGAGATCCGTGGCTGGTTTGTTTTGCTTGTTTGTTCTCTGCGGGTGTCCGACAATCATTCATCATGGAACGGCCTGCGGGAGTCACGGCGATTGCGATTCTGTTCTTTCTGGTCGCGGTCTATTTGTGCGGGGTTGGCGCAACCATGCTGGTCTCGCCCGGAACCCTGTCCATGAGAATTGGCGCGCCGCTTTTGCACGGGCTCGAATTGGCGGGACCGTTCATGTTTCTGTTGGTGGGCGCTGTGGCTTCGCTTATTGGCTGGGGATTGCTCCGGCTGAATAATTGGGCGCGGCGCGCGGCACTGCTGGTGGCGCTGCTGGGCGTGGCGATGCTCGTCCCGAGCGTATCAGCGGCCGCGTCGGATTTTGGATGGCCACTGGCTTGGGGCGGACTGGGAATTATGGTGCGTGCGGCCATCGCTTGGTATCTGGTGCAGTTGCCGGCGTTTAGTAATAGCTTCGGCAAGAAGTAAACAAGATCGTTTGCCACGGATTTGCACGGATCTTCCCAGATTTCCGTTTTTCTATTTTCTGGGTTATCCGTCCAAATCCGTGGCTTATTTTGTTTTGGCTTTGACCGGTTCTTTCTCGCCGACTCGCTTGCTGACTTCAAACTTCATTTTGCCGAGCTTCTTGTCGCCGTCGACTACGATGTGGTCGCCGTGGAGGACTTCCCCGTCCAGAATTTTCAAGGCAAGCGGATCTTGCACGAACTTTTGAATGGCCCGTTTCAGCGGACGCGCGCCGAAGTTGGGATCGTAGCCCTGGGTGAAGAGCAGGTCTTTGGCGGCGTCGGTGAGCTCGAGGGAAATTTTGCGATCGGCGAGCAGGCGGCGCACGTCTTCGAGGCGCAGTTCGATGATCTTGACCAGTTGGTCTCTGCCGAGTGGACGGAACACGATGATGTCGTCGACGCGGTTGAGGAACTCGGGGCGAAAATGTGTGTGCAGGGTGTTCATCACCTGGTGGGATGCCTGTTCGAACTCCTGCTCGGAGCGCAAACTTTCCGCGTGCAGAAATGACGAGCCCAGGTTTGAGGTCATGATGATGATGGTGTTCTTGAAATCGACCACGCGGCCTTTGCCGTCGGTGAGGCGGCCATCGTCCATGATCTGCAGCAGAACGTTGAAAACATCGGGATGCGCTTTTTCTATTTCGTCGAATAGCACAACCGCGTAGGGATGGCGGCGGACTTGCTCGGTGAGCTGGCCGCCTTCTTCATAGCCAACGTAGCCCGGAGGCGCGCCGATGAGGCGGGCGACCGAGTGCTTCTCCATGTATTCGGACATGTCGATGCGCAACATGGAGCGCTCGTCGTCGAAAAGAAATTCGGCGAGGGCGCGAGCCAGCTCAGTTTTGCCGACTCCGGTGGGGCCGAGGAAAATGAATGAGCCGATGGGGCGCTTGGGATCGCTGAGTCCGGCGCGGGAACGGCGAATGGCGTTGGACACACGCTCGAGAGCTGCATCCTGGCCGACGACGCGCTGGCGCAGGCGTTCTTCCATGGTGACCAGCTTCTTGACTTCCCCTTCGAGCATTTTCGAGACTGGAATGCCAGTCCACTTGGAGACAATGCGGGCGATGTCTTCTTCGTCGACTTCTTCTTTCAACATTCGCGGCTTGCCTTTGTCGTCAATCTGAGTGGTGAACTTGGCGAGTTCCTGCTCGGCCTGGCGAATGAGGCCATAGCGAATTTCGGCCACGCGCTGCAGGTTGCCTTTGCGCTCTTCCGCCTGCTCTTCCGTTTTCAGCTTTTCGATTCTTTCTTTCAGTTCGCGAGTATGCGCGATGAGATCTTTTTCTTTTTTCCAGTTCGCCTTGAGGGCGTTGGATTTCTCGCGAATTCCAGCGAGCTCTTTATCGATGATTGACAAGCGCTCCCGGGAATTAGCGTCTTCTTCTTTTTTTAGCGCCTGCTTTTCGATTTCCAGTTGTGTCGCCTTGCGTTCGAGCTGATCGATGTCGGTGGGAAGTGAATCGATTTGGATGCGAATCGATGCCGCGGCCTCATCGACGAGGTCGATAGCTTTGTCGGGCAGAAAGCGGTCGGAAATGTAGCGGTGCGAAAGGGTCGCCGCGGCGACGATGGCGGAATCTTTTATGCGAACCCCATGATGCACTTCATATTTTTCCTTGAGGCCGCGGAGAATCGAGATGGTGTCTTCGACGTTGGGCTCGCCGACGAAGACGATCTGGAAGCGGCGTTCGAGCGCGGCATCTTTTTCAATGTATTTGCGGTATTCGTTGAGCGTGGTGGCGCCAATGGCGCGCAGCTCTCCGCGGGCGAGCGCAGGTTTGAGCATGTTGGAAGCGTCGATGGCGCCTTCGGCGGCTCCGGCACCGACCAGCGTGTGCAACTCGTCGATGAAAAGAATGACCTGGCCCTGCGAGTCCTCGATTTCTTTCAAAACGGCTTTAAGGCGGTCTTCGAATTCGCCGCGAAATTTCGCTCCGGCAAGCATGGCGCCGAGGTCGAGCGCGACTACGCGTTTGTTCTTTAAGACTTCCGGCACGTCGCCGGAAATGATGCGCTGGGCGAGGCCTTCGACGATCGCGGTCTTGCCGACGCCAGGTTCGCCGATGAGCACAGGATTATTTTTCGTGCGGCGCGACAAGACCTGCACCACGCGGCGGATTTCTTCGTCGCGACCGATGACGGGGTCGAGCTTGCCGCGGCGGGCTTGCTCATTCAAGTCGCGGGCATAGCGTTCGAGAGCCTGATATTTGGCTTCCGGATTCTGGTCGGTGACTTTCTGCGAGCCGCGGATCGACGTCAGGGCTTGCAGAATCGCATCATAGGTCGCGCCGTGACGGGCGAGAATCTGCTGCGCAGCGTCACGCTTCAGGTGGGTGATGGCCAGTAGCAGGTGTTCCGTGGAAACGTATTCATCTTTGAAATTGGCGGCTTCCTTGAAGGCCTGCTCGAGCAGCTTATTGGTTTCGTTCGAGAGTGCGGCCTGTGCCGCGCCGCCGGAAACCTTGGGTAGCTTTTCGATCTCTTTGTAGAGGTCGCTCAGAACCACCTGCGGGCCGATGCCGACTTTTTCGAGCACAGGCGGGACGATGCCCTCTTTGTCCTCGAGAAGGGCGGCCAACAGATGGAGCGGCAGCAATTCGGGATTGCCGTGCTCGGAGGCGAGGTCGTTCGCGCGCTGCATGGCTTCCTGCGCTTTGACGGTAAATTTGTCCCAACGGATGGGCATGGCAATTTCTCTACTTTCCTTTTGTCATTCTGAGCGAAGCGAAGAACCTGTGCAACAGGGCTGCGAAAGCATATCCTTCGTTTCGCTCCGGATGACAAAGCATAAAAAACGGGAGGCGGGCAGTTTGCCAGCCTCCCGCGAAGAGCAATCGAGCTGCGCTCGATTGGACAGCCGAGGGCGGCTGTCCCCACATGAGCGTTGCCACCTTAGGCGGCTTTGCTGGGGCCTTTGCCTTCGATCGTCTTTTCGACGACCGGCTTTTCGACGCCGGCGCCGATGTTGACTTTGATCTGCTTCGGCTTGGCTTCGGCTTTCTTGGGCAACGCGATCTTCAACACGCCTTTGTCGTAGTTCGCCGAAACTTTTTCGGAGTCCACGGTGGTGGGCAGCGTGAAGGTGCGGGTAAAACTGCCGTAATTGCGTTCCACACGGCGGTAGTTCTCTTCTTTCTCTTCCTTCTCGATCTTGCGCTCGCCGTGGACGGTGAGGGTGTTGTTTTCCAGGCGGACGTCGATGTCTTTTTCGTCGATTCCGGGCACTTCAATCTTCAGCGTGTAGTTGTGCTCGTCTTCGTAGACGTCGACTGCGGGGGCGAAGCTCGAGGTGGTCAGGGACTCATCCTGGCCCTCGCGGTGGGATTCGCGGAACAAGCGGTTCAGGCGGTCCTGCAGGGTGGAAAACTCACGGAACGGTTCAAAACGGGTAAGTACGGTCATTGGTAAATCCTCCTCAAAGATTCTGTGTTGATGGCGCGGAAGCACTGATTAGGGCTTCGCTACAGCTAATCAGATGCGCGATTAGCACAAAAGAAGCATAAAATATGAGTTAGTTATTATCAATGATGTAATATGTCTTGTTTTCATTATGTTACATAGGCTATGACGCACTTCAGGTAGGCAGTTTCTGGGACGGAAAGCAGAATTGGATGGTCTTTTGCCTGGCCGCGGACCTCGATCAGACGTAGGCTGCGGTGAGCGTCGAGGGCTGCCGAGCCTAGCATTTCGAGGAAATTGAACGAGCTGATGTGATAGGAGCATGAGCATGTGACGAGGATGCCGCCGGGGCGAAGCATCTTGAGGGCACGAAGGTTGAGTTCTTTGTAGCCGCGGAGGGCGGCGTCGAGGTCGCGCTTGGTCTTGGCGAACGCGGGCGGGTCCAGCACGATGGTGTCGTAGCGGCGGTCGGAGGCGGCGTAGTCCTTGAGCAGGTCGAAGGCGTTGGCCTCGATCCACTCGATCCCTGGCTGATTCGCGCGGCGGTTGAGGGCGGCGTTCTGGTCGGCAACTTCGAGGGCCGGGCGGGAACTGTCGACGGCGGTGACGCTGGTGCAGCGCTGGGCGAAGTGGAGGGCGAAACCTCCCTGATAGCAGAAGACATCGAGGGCGTCGCCGTGGGCGTAGGCGGCGGCCGCGGCGTAGTTCTCGCGCTGATCGAGGAAGGCTCCGGTTTTCTGGCCGGCGAGAGCGTCGTGGTGAAACTGGATTCCGTTCATCGAGACGATGGTCGAGTGCTTGTCACCTTGAAGCAGGCCGGATTCGCGGGGCGGGAGGGTCTCCAGCTCGCGGACGCGGGGGTCGACGCGCTCGACGATGGAGGCGGGCTGCAGCCGGTCGGTCAGTTCGGCGATGACAAGTTGGCGGACGGGATCGGCGTCCATTGCTTGCGTGAGGATCTGGAGGGAGAGAATGTCGTTGTAGCGATCGACGATCAGGCCGGGGAGGAAATCGGCTTCGCTGAAGATGACGCGGCAGGCGTCGGTGTCGCGGACTATCTTTTCGCGATAGGCGAGGGCGGCGGCAATGCGCGAGCGCAGCAAGGCAGGGAAATCTGAGACCGGCTCGTCCGAGATCATGCGGATGGCGATTTGCGAAGAGCTGGAATAGAGTGCGGTCCCGAGGGGCTTGCCGCGCTGGTCGGTAACTGTAGTCAGCGAGCCGGGCGGAATGCCGTCTGCGGAAAGAATGTCAGAGCGGTAGACCCATACGTGTCCCGCTTTCAGGCGGGATGCGCCGCGGGGGGACACCTTGACCTTATGGACAGCTGCCTGTGAAGGAGTCTGGGGCATGGGACATGGTAACGCCTCCGCTGCGGAGACAGTTGCCCAAATGCGCCCAACCACGGCAACGTCAATGAGCCCCAACGGCATTTAGAACTCGATTCGACGTAAATGGCTTACGCATGGAATCTGGGCGCCCGCGGCAGCGGATTCGAGAAATCGTGGAGGTGGCTGAGCCAAATTGGTAGCGTTTTGCGTTCTTAATAGATAGAGGCCGCACCCGTGGCGCTCGGGCCGAAAATCAACGATTGACCGCAGGGCACGCGAAGGAGGGCGCAATGAGTACGACTGGTGTTTTATCACTGGGTCCCAACCGGGTAGCGAACACCTGGAAAAACGGTTGCAAGGAACTTGGGATCGACGTTCTGCCCCCATTCATCAACAAAGAAGCGCCGACCGTAGACGAGTTACTTGCATTCTTGCGGACTTCTCCGGATTGGATTTACTTCGCGGGACATCACCTGGGCAACGAACTGTTTAGCGAACACATGAGCGTACGGATTGGGTTCGAGAAGGACAAAGTCGCCCTTTTTACAGGCGGGTTGCCCAAGGCGAAGGGAGGTTCCTACGATCCGAAAAAAACCACGATTGAAAGAGATTCCAGCCAGTTCATGTTGAATGTGAGTAATAACCTCGTGATCCTTTGGGGTGGGTGCTCGGTGTGTTCGGATCACAACACTCTATTGATGACAGATCTCTTCTCCCTGTTTGGCCCTCATGTGCTCTTGGGGTTCGGGGGCATGACCGGGATCGATATGGTAGACGTATTGCTCGGGGGCGGTGCGACGGTCAAAGACACAGGAGCGTCGTGGTCTTTGAAAGCAAACTTTTTTGCCAACCTCAAGGACACAAAAAAAGATGCGGAAGCAGTTCGTAATGCATGGATGCAGGCGGCGTTGGCAGGCCACGGCGGATCCGAAACCGAAGGCGTATTTCGGGCGATTGATCCCGATGGTCAGGAATGGAAGATTAAGAATAAGAAAATCGTTCGCGGGCGACAAATTCCAGTCCTTAGCGCCCGTTAGTCGCTCGGCATTCAGTAGTTGGGGCGCGGAAAACGAACCAAGGTATCGCAGCCCAAGAAACCTTGTGCGTCTAGGGCTGCGACAAGCGGGAGTCGACCGCCTCCGCCCGGACGCTGGCAAGACACGGGAGTTAGCTGGCGGCTTGTTCTGTGGGGACTGCGGCCGGCGGTTCTGGCTTTCCGGCGGGGCGGGACTTCATCTCGATGCGGGCGGCTTCGAGGTCAGCTAACAATAAGTCGAGGACTTCCATGGGAAGCTCGGTGGCCCAGGTTTCGAGATCGGATTCGCTCCACGCGCCGTTCAGGCGGATGGCGCCGGTGATGTCCTCGGGGAAGGCCTGGCGGTAGTTGCCTTCGCGGATGAGGATGTCGCCGAAGAGGCGTCCGGTGTGAATCTCGTAAACGCGGCGGCTGGCCTGGCCCTGGAAGTTGGCGAGACAAAGATACACTTCGCCGGTGTCAGCAAAATCGGCGCGATAGTACCAGGCTTGGGGCGCGTCGATCTTGGGATGATGGCGGCGAGGACGCGCTGCGCCGGGCGCCTGGGCTGCGAGTTCGTCGGCCGCGTTGAAATAAAGAATGCGCTGGCAGGAGTCGCAGACAATAGTCTGCGTGCCGGAGCGAACCTCGTTGTAGGTTTGCGGCCGGAGCTTGACCTGGCAGGCGGTGCATTTCTCATCGCGCACTTCGGAGATCCCGGTGCCGCGAAACTTGGAGACGCGCTCGTAGTGGCGCAGCAGATCGGCATCGACGCCGGAGCGCATTTGATCGCGCTTGGCGTTCCATTCGGCGAGCAGCTTTTCGTCTTCGGCCGTGCGCTGGCGGGCGTCGGCTTTCTCCTTTTCGATTTCGGCGGTCTCGGCTTTTAGTTCGGCTTGCGCGGCTTTCACTTCTCTGTCGCGGGCCTCAGAGCTGACCATGATTTCGAGAATCTTGTCTTCGGTAGCGGCGATTTCTGTTTCGGCGAACTGAATCTCGTGCAGGAGAGCCTTGTATTGTTC
>Ga0265746_1000026_pt1 | contig 11112 bp, 11 predicted proteins | sample NSUome_5_FD_200872 | JGI IMG/M metagenome (GOLD analysis project Ga0265746, IMG submission 200872) | Metatranscriptome of soil microbial communities from Maridalen valley, Oslo, Norway - NSU2 (Metagenome Metatranscriptome) | ecosystem: Environmental > Terrestrial > Soil > Boreal forest/Taiga >... | reverse complement strand
TCGGAGCTGAGGCCGAGTTCTTCATCTTCAACAACGTGCGCTTTGATCAGCGCGAGCAGCACGGCTTTTATTACGTTGACGCTGAAGAGGGACGCTGGAATTCCGGCCGCGAAGAAAATAATCTGGGATACCGTCCGCGTTACCGCGAGGGATATTTTCCGGTTCCGCCCACCGACCACTATCAGAATCTGCGCTCGGAAATGGTGCTGACCATGCAGAGCTGTGGCTTGGAAGTGGAGTGCCATCACCACGAAGTGGCGTCGGCCGGGCAGACCGAAATCGATTTGAAATTCGACTCGCTGGTGCGGTCGGCGGACAAGATGCTGCTGTTCAAATACATCGTGAAGAATGTCGCCAACCAGAGCGGAAAAACCGTTACCTTCATGCCCAAGCCGATTTTCGGCGACAACGGCAGCGGCATGCACACTCACCAGTCGCTGTGGAAAGAGGGCAAGCCTCTGTTCGCTGGCGATGGCTATGCCGGCGTTTCGCAGCTGGCCTTGTGGTATATCGGCGGACTGATCAAGCATGGGCCGGCGCTCTCGGCGATCATCGCTCCCACAACTAACTCCTACAAGCGGCTGGTTCCAGGCTTTGAAGCGCCGGTGAATCTCGCCTACTCGCGGCGCAACCGCTCGGCAGCGGTGCGCATTCCCATGTATTCCGTTTCGCCCGAAGCCAAGCGCGTGGAGTTCCGGCCGCCCGACCCCAGCTGCAATCCGTATATGGCGTTCGCCGCCATGCTGATGGCCGGGCTCGACGGCATCGAGCAGAAAATGGACCCCGGCCAGCCCATGGACAAAGACACCTACGACCTCGGCCCCGACGAGCTGGCGAGCCTGCCCTCTATGCCCGGTTCGCTGGAAGACGCGCTCGACGCCCTGCAGCGAGACTACGCCTTTCTGCTCAAGGGAGACGTCTTCACGGAAGAACTCCTGCGCACCTACGTGGAATATAAGCGCTCGAAAGAAGTGGATGCGATACGGCAGCGGCCGCATCCGTATGAGTTTGCGCTGTATTACGACATCTGAGGGATCGCTTGGATCCGCAAGAATATCGCAGATGAGTGTAATGGCCTGGTTACAGCAGTTGACTTTGCTCTCACCATAGCATTCAGTCGTTTGTTCTCGGTGAGCCTGAGTTACTGTCCATCTATCGTCAAGTGGATCTCTTTCATTTCCTTAATTTCCGTGATCACAATCGCATGCGTCCCTGTCCGCTCAAATACGGTCCCGCTAGCCCGCACGTATTTGCCGACGAATGGCATCAGTTCCTGCCGCTGATCCGTGTCGGGCATTTTGTTGGAGATGGGGAAATACAAGTGACCGTCCTTCGTCAGAATAACGAGCGGCGAACCACCCCTCACGCATTCCCTCACGCATTTGAGGCTTAGGTTAGTCGCAGTTCCATCCAGGTTCTGAATCGGACAGGCAACATCCCGAACCAAGCCCTCGATGGTTGCTTTCGAAGCATTAGCCCGATCGCCTGCCATAGAAGTGCTCTGCGGAGAGTGAGACGTCGCCACGAACGAGACTATCCCGCAGCCTGCCAGCAAGCAAACACTCAAGAGTCGGCTCATCGGTTCTCCTTGTCATCGGCATTGCACACCCCTGCAGCCAGCGTCGTCAAGATGTAGGATTTTGCAATCCCGCATTACTTTGCGAAGATTGGAAATACTCGCACTCGGACGGGAACAGGAGTTGTGTCTGCGGCATCGCGGCCCGCCCTTGCAAAGGGCACAAGAGCCTGCCCGAGCGAGTCGAAGGGATGAGGTACTCTCACTCGGAATAACGCGCGCAAACATCATTCCCAAGGTGGCATAATCGCTGCCCCTCACTAACTGCGTCACCGCGCGTCTAAACCACAGATCCTTCGTTTCAAATTTTCGTTCCAACCCAGGAGCGCCTCATGACGTGTTTGCGCCGGTTCGCGACGTTATTTCTGCTGTCTGGAGCAGTCTGCGTTGGCCAACACTTGACCGCGCCCGTTCCCATGAATGAAGCCACGGAAGCAGCCCTCGCAAAGGATATCCCGGCACTGATGGAGAAGGCGGGGGTGCCTGGGCTTTCAATCGCGGTCATCCGGGGCGGGAAAACGGTATGGGTCGACAGCTTCGGCGTTCGCAACGCGGAGACTAAAAAGCCGGTGGCGGCCGACACCATGTTCAACGTGGGTTCGCTCAGCAAGCCGGTCTTTGCCTATGGCGTCCTTAAACTGGTGGACGCGGGCAAGCTGAAACTGGATGAGCCGCTGGCTCCGTATCTGCCAAAAGAAATGACCGATGGTGACCCGCGGTTCATGCAAATCACGGCGCGGATTGTGCTGAGCCATCGCACCGGATTTCCCAATTGGCCCGGCGATGGTAAGCCGCTCGTCATCCACTTCACTCCCGGGGAAAGGTTCAGCTATTCGGGTGCGGGTATGGTGTTTCTGCAGCGAGCGGTGGAGAAGATCACCGGCAAGCCGCTCAACGACTACCTGCAGGAATCCGTATTCACGCCTCTTGGGATGAAACACAGCAGTTACGTATGGAATCCGGCGTTCGAGAACGAGGTTGCCGTCGGACACGACGTGGGCGGAGGGCCTGTGGATTTGTTCAAGGCGGACCATGCCAACGCCGCGGCGAGTCTGTTAACGACGGCGAAAGACTACGCGATTTTTCTCGACGCCGTTCTCGAGGGAAAAGGTCTGCAGCCAGCTACGCTGCGCGACATGGAAACTCCGCAGATTGCGGTGGACCCGGCCTGTTCCAACTGCGTCGAAGGTTCGCCGTCGGGCAAATTGTCCAGGTCGATCCTCTGGGGGCTGGGATTTGGCATTGAGAAAACGGCCCAGGGCGAATCGTTGTGGCACTGGGGCGACAATGGCGTGTTCAAAGCATTCTTCGTGGTGCGGCCTGGGACAAGCTCCGGAGTGGTCTACATGACCAACAGCGAAAATGGTCTCTCCATCGCGCGGCAGATTTTGGCCGAGACGCTGGGCGGCGAGCAGCCGGCTTTTGACTGGCTCAAGTACGACAACTACGACTCTCCGGGGCTCTCCTTCACGCGACTGGCTCTCGCCAAAGGCGCTGCCGCGGCGCTGGATGGATTTTCGCGGGAGTTGGCGAGCGGTGCGATTTCAGAAAGAACAGTGAATCAGGCGGGATACATCTTCATGGGAAGGAACAAGATCGGCGATGCGATCCTGATGTTCGGGAAAAATATTGAGCTTCACCCGGCCTCATGGAATGCCTACGACAGCCTGGGCGAGGCTTACATGAAGAACGGCGACAAGGAACTCGCCGTGAAGAACTATCAGAAATCGGTTGAACTGAACCCTACCAGCGAAAGCGGCCGGGAAGCGTTGAAGAAGCTGGGAGCCGAGTAAGCGTAGAATACACTCATGAATCGCGAAGTTTCCGAACTGCTTGAAAAGGCACTTTCGCTCCCGCCCGAGGCGCGCGCCGCGCTGGCAGGCTCTCTTCTCGAGAGTCTTGACGACCACGTTGACCCGGCCGCAGAAGAGGAATGGAACCGTGAAATCGCGCAGCGGATTCAGGAGCTGGACTCGGGTAGGGTGAAATCGATTCCCTGGGCGGACGCGCGCTGTCAAATCGCAGCCATGCTCAATGGCCGCTCAAGCGCTCAAAATTCACCCGGCGGCGCTGGAAGAAGTGAAATCCGCGGTGGCTTGGTATTTGGAGCGAAATGAAACCGCGGCCATTAACTTTACTGCCGAGGTGGACCGAGCGCTGGACTTGGTAGTCCAAGCACCGGACCGTTGGCCCAGAGGAGCGTACGCCACTCACAGATTCGTGCTGGTACGGTTTCCGTTTGCCCTGATCTATCGCGAAAAAGAAAACGCCATCGAGATACTTGCCGTCGCCCACGGACACAGACGACCCTTGTACTGGAAGGATCGTCTGTAACCCTGTGTTCGGCGATCGGCGACGTTCGAGAATGAAGCCAGTGCTTCGGCTTACGGTTTCAATTCCTTCTCGATCGCGCCCACCACTTCCTTCGAATCGGGCGTGACCGCAGGCTCAAACCGCTGCACAACTTTCCCGTTGCGATCAACCAGGAACTTGGTGAAATTCCATTTGATGTCGCCCGTTAGCCCGGGCCCGGTTTCCTTGGTTAGGTACGCGTAGAGCGGGGCCTGATCCGCTCCCTTTACCGAAATCTTGGCGTACATGGGGAACGTGACGCTGTATTTGCGGGTGCAGAAGGTCTTGATCTCTTCGTTAGTGCCGGGTTCCTGCGCGCCGAAGTTGTTGGCCGGGAAGCCGAGAATGACGAAGCCCTGATCTTTGTACTTTTCGTAAGTGGCTTCGAGCGCGCTGTATTGCGGGGTGTAGCCGCACTGGCTGGCGACATTTACCACCAGTACTACTTTGCCTTTGTAGTCGGCGAGCGGCGCGGGCTTGCCATCGATGGAGTTGAGAGTGAAACTGTAGATCCCGGACGCAGCAAGCAGGGAAGTAGCCATGATGAACAACGCTCCGAAGGGAAGTGCGAAAGCAAGATAGCCAAGAATCCGGTGCAATCTGCGGGGAGAATTCATTTGTGCTCCTGAAAGAGATTTTGAAAGGTTGGAATCGACACAACCCGTCGGCGCGGAACCTGTTGCAGCTACGCGTGCGCCGTACGCCTACAAGGATACGTGCCCCAGCGCGAAACCGGCAACTCAGCAATTGTAAAATTTTTGTCGCTTGAGGCGAGGTTGGGCCGAGCGAGTGAAATCAAAGGGAAACGATACGGTTAAACGGCGGTGCGTACGGCAGCTTCTTTGAGCATTCGTTCCATCACCTTCAGCTGCCGGGCGGGAAGGTGGACATACGCATGTTCGGAGCCGGCCACTGAAACCAGACCCTCGGAGATGGCGTCCAGAGCAGATCCGGAACACGCCAGCACCGCCATCAGATATTTCTGGGCGATCGGCCGGTCCGCCGGGTGGATAAGGTCCCACCAACGCCGGATCGAGTCCTGCACCTCCGCCTCGGTTTTTTCACCCACCACAAGTGCGTCGATCAGGCGGTAGACCTTGCTCTTGATGGCTTGATACGAGACGGATATTTCCTGGGGCATTGGTTTTCCGGGGCCTCTGTAACATTACTGAAGCAATCGGCCAGCCAAACGCTGAGTGCTTGAACTGACAGCATTTACAGCAGATTTCCATTCCACGAACTGGATAAATCCACTTTCCAATATGAATTCTGGAAGAAGCTGCGGGGGCGCGGGATGCCCCTGAGCGCGGAATCCGGAACGATAACCCAACGTCCCAGAGGTTCTACTGAGACGTTTGGAAATCCATGTTTTCGTCGACGGAAAGCTGCGCTGGAGTGCCGGAAGCGTCATCGCCGGACCGGGTCGCCACGGCGCGGAAGCCGCTGGAACTGGTCTGAATCTCGTAGCTATAGGGCGGACGCTGCCGGGCAATCGTTAGGTAGTTGCTCGATATCAGTTCGTCGAGGGAAGCGTATTTTCCCTCGGTGGCGTAGTACCGGCGCTCAGTGGTGGCGATGCTGATCAAATCGCCTCTCACGGCGGTGATGTTGATGGCCGCCCTCGGATTGTTCGCCCCGGCCTCGGCAGATGAGCTCTGCGCCTGCCTGAAATAGATATACATTCCGACGCCCAGTACGATTACGACGCTGATAAAGCCGAACATTCGGCCCATAGTTTTCTCCCTTAAGCTAATTCCACAGCGAAATGGAGTGGCTGGCAAGTAACCAGAGGGCAACGACCTGCCCGCGGCCGGGCGGGTTACAATGTTCCGCTCTTGCAACTGGATCGCGGTCGGCTTATGCCCGGAAAGATCCCGACTCGCCGTAATCGTTTACGGTCGAAGCGTTTCTCAGCACCGAGAAATTTGAGCGTAGCAATTTCTGAAAGCGACAACTCTGGAGGAAGAATGAAGAAGCTGGCGTGGATTCTGGCAGTTCCCGTACTTATGGCAGCCCTGGGCAGGGCGCAGACGTCACCGCCGGCAAGCAGCTCAGCAAGCAGCTCAACGGCCGACGCCAGCCAGGATCGGATGTTTTTCCCGCGCGACATGCTTTACGGCTGGGCGCAATTCGAGCTGGCGCCTCCGCATAACGAGATTGATCCCAACCTGTGCGCTGCTACCGCTGGACAATATGGCGGCGTGAACGCGCCCTGCACCATGTTCGCGCGTTATATGCTCTCCGGCACGTTGGAAGTGCGGCCCTTTGGGCGCGGCCAACTCCGGCGCTTCATGCTCTTTGGGTCGCCGACATTCCTGTTCGGAAGGAATCTTCCCCAGACGCTCTACACCTGGTCGTTCGATGCTATCGGCATCGAACATTCGTGGGGAGCCTCGATTTATGCCGGCAAGGGATTCGAGGTGCGCGTCACTCAGCACTTTCTATTCGACCGTCTGGGCGCCCGTGACACGAATCTCGGCGTTGCCGATTTGGGGAACAATGGTCCGTGGGGCAGATATGCGACGGTAGGACTCCGCAAGACGTTTGGAACGCGGCGATGGTGAGCGCGAACAGTGAGCAACTTGGTTCACGCCGCGGAATCTCAACCCCTCACGGTTTGGGGTGCGAGACACTCAAAGGATAGGAAGCGATCAGATACTTGGCCTGGTCACTGTCGATCGGATCAAGATCGAATAGTGGTTGACCCCCGCCCAAAAGACCTCGCGTGCGGAAATAGTAGACCTTACCAGCTTCCGCCGTAAAATGCGCCAGAGCCACTTGTCGACTTACCCACCCCACGTGCGACTGCGGGTTCGCACATACATGATGCTCACCCGGCTCCACGGAAACGGAGAAATAGGAGTTGTGCTGGTTGACGCCCACCCATGCTCCGTCGAGCCCGATCTTCGTCGTCATGCAGCCGCCGAGGCAGTTGACCACCTCGAGGTCCTGGACGAAGTAAACCAACGCCTTGCCGGGTTCGGGCTGCGCGAGCGTGTGCTGGGATTTGTCGAGCTTCACGTCGAAGCTGGTGCTCTTCGCACCGCAGGCCGCGGGCAGAGCACCCGACTCCTGCTGTGCAAATGCGGATGCTGCCAGGAGCATCAGGATAAGAACGCTTCTCATGGGTTCCTCCAACTGTCGATGCGCTTCCTACGGGTGACTATAGTCCCCTTTGAGGTCCCTGTTCATAACCCCCACCAGCCGTCGAGCCTGAGCGATACTCGGCGCCCGGAGAGCCGAGAATGCCGCTATCGGCTTCTTCGCGAATTCTCTATAATTATGCGTTTCATCCTAAGATGATCGTTGCGACCGTATCGGAGGAGAGAGATGGCGGGCACTTATAACGGCGTGGCAATACCGGCAGACGGAAAAAAGATCGGTTATGCGGCTGGAAAATACGATGTCCCGGACAATCCGATCATCCCTTTTATCGAAGGTGACGGCACCGGGCGCGACATCTGGAAAGCTTCGCTGCGCGTGTTCAACGCTGCGGTGGAAAAGGCCTACAAAGGCAAACGCCGTGTGGCATGGTACGAAGTTTTCGCGGGCGAAAAAGCCAAGGCAAAGTTCGATAACTGGCTGCCGGACGATACCGTCGACGCGATTCGTGAATTTCGAGTCGCCATCAAAGGTCCGCTGACCACGCCCGTAGGCGGTGGAATTCGTTCGCTGAACGTCGCGCTGCGGCAGATTCTGGATCTCTATTGTTGCGTGCGCCCGGTCAAGTATTACAAGGGCGTGCCCTCGCCGGTGAAGCATCCCGAGCGCATGGACGTAGTCATCTTCCGCGAAAATACGGAAGACGTTTACGCCGGCATCGAATGGGAAGAGGGAACTGCGGAGTGCGCCAAGCTGATCGAATTTCTGAACAAAGACATGCTCAAGGGCGGCAAGAAACAGGTGCGCCTGGATTCCGGCGTGGGCGTCAAGCCCATCTCCGTGACCGGAACCAAGCGGCTCGTGCGTATGGCCATAAAGCACGCGCTGGAATCCGGCCGCAAGACCGTAACCCTGATGCACAAAGGCAACATCCAAAAGTTTACCGAGGGCGCGTTCCGCAAGTGGGGATACGAACTGGCGATCGCGGAATTCCGCGACCAGGTGGTGACTGAGCGTGAGAGTTGGATCCTCGATAACAAAGACAAGAACGCGAACCTCACCGTCGCGCAGAATGCGGAGCTGGTTGAGCCGGGCATGGAATTCGCTCCGCCATCCTTCCGCCAGTCGGTGGAAAAAGAAGTGCAGCAAGTGCTCGACAGCATCTACGCCACCCACGGCAAAGGCGCGTGGAAGAAGAAAATCATGATCAACGACCGCATCGCCGACTCCATCTTCCAGCAGGTCGTGACGCGGGCGGATGAGTATTCCGTGCTGGCCTGCCCCAATCTGAACGGGGACTACATCTCCGACGCCTGTGCGGCCCAGGTGGGCGGCCTCGGAATCGCGCCGGGTGCGAATATTGGGGACGGCTACGCCATCTTCGAAGCCACCCACGGCACGGCGCCGAAGTACGCTGATAAAGACGTCATCAATCCCGGCTCGGTGATTCTTTCCGGTGTGATGATGTTCCGGCATATCGGCTGGCACGAAGCTGCCGACCTGATCGAGCAAAGCATGGAGCGAACCATCGAGCAGAAGAAAGTGACCTATGATTTTGAGCGGCTCATGGAAGGCGCGACCAAAGTCAAGACCAGCGAATTTGCCGGGCACATGATCGAGAACATGGGGTCAGCAGTGCTGGCGGGAACAAGATAGAACCTAAACCACAGAGGACACAGGGGAGCACGGAAGTAGAGTTTTGTATTCGAGCCTTTTCTCCGTGGGACTCTGTGTCCTCTGTGGTTAAGACTTTTCATTCATTTCTACTAAAGAGGAAATCATGCGTAAGAAAGTAACCATCGTAGGTTCCGGCAACGTGGGTGCAACAGCCGCTCACTGGATCGCTTCCAAAGAACTCGCCGACGTCGTGCTCATCGACATCATCGAAGGTGTGCCCCAAGGCAAGGGCCTGGATTTGCTCGAAGCTATGCCCATCGAGAAGCGGGATTCCTACATCACTGGCACCAACGACTACAAAGACACCGCGAATTCTGACATCGTGGTGATTACCGCTGGCATTCCGCGCAAGCCGGGAATGAGCCGCGACGATTTGCTCAATACCAACTACAACATCATGAAGGCGGTTGTGGGCGAGGCGGTAAAGCATTCACCCAACTGCATTCTGATCATCGTCTCGAACCCGCTCGACGCCATGGCGCAGGCGGCCTACAAACTGAGCGGATTCCCTCGCGAGCGCGTGATTGGCATGGCCGGAGTGCTCGACTCCGCCCGCTTCCGTGCCTTCATCGCCGACGAATTGAAAGTGAGCGTGGAAAACGTGACTGCCTTCGTGCTCGGTGGACACGGCGACACCATGGTTCCGCTGCCGCGCTATTCTACGGTCGCCGGCATTCCGATTACCGAGTTGATTGAAAAATCCAGGCTCGAAGCTTTAGTGCAGCGCACCCGCGATGGTGGTGCAGAAATCGTGAAGTACTTGAAAACCGGCTCCGCATACTACGCGCCCTCGGCGGCGGCCGCCGAAATGGCGGAAGCTATTCTCAAAGATAAGAAAAAAATCCTGCCCTGTGCAGCATATTTGCAGGGCGAGTACGGCATCACCGGCCTCTACATTGGAGTGCCCGTAAAGCTGGGCGCGAAGGGAATCGAGCAGATCATCGAAATCAAACTCACGCCCGAAGAGAAAGCCGGCTTGGACAAGAGCGCCGCAGCGGTGAAGGAGCTGTGCGGCGTCATCAATGTGTAAGGGGAGGAGAATCGCGGATTCATTTGCTGGGTTCCGACTAGAACACCCACTTTATTTCGCCAACCGTCGGGTTAATTTTCTGCATGATGGGATTCTGAGAGGAGAAATCGCCGTCGGGGGCCACCGCAGACCCTTCCTCCCTCGTCACGGGGTTGCCGGAACAGGTTAGCCTCAGGATAACGTGGCCTTGCGCTCCGCTGAGATCAGGCGCGAGGGTCCCGTCCGCCCAGGACAGGACCGTCCCCGCATACTCCCAACCGAGACCAGAGAGATGGAACGGTTTACCGTTAAGGTCCTCCAGCTGTTTGAGGGACATTCCCAGGGAGATATTGTGCGCCGTTTTCCATCGGCTCGCACATCCGCGAATGGTCAGAGAGTCAGGCGCGGTTTTCTTGTCCGGATCCTTCCACAAAATCTGAATCGAACGCTTCGCGTCCTTGGGAAAAAGAATAGTTGCGGATTCTATGTCTCCCTCGCCCAAGTTTACATCCTCCTCAACAATGTTTGCCGCGCCATACATGCGGACCAGATCCTTCCGCGTCGTGTTCGCATTAATGGCTCCCTTCTCGCCACCCGCAAGAATCAGCCACGGATCGGGTGCGGCTTGGCTAAAGCCGAGCATCGTCCCCAGGAGAAAGAATCCGGCCAGGATGCAGGCGCTGCGCGCAGCTTTCATACGATATTGCGTCTCCTTAAGGTTCGACTCTTCGCTCGATTCTGCAGGGCAATCAAACGACAGGCAAGTTACGGAAGATTATCGTTGTTGAATTGACCGGGTCGTTGACCGCGCATAGACGATCCATGAAGGAGGTCCCCATCTCGGTGAACGAGTTGTGCGGGGTTACCGGAGTCCAAGCAAGGTCTACACCGTCGCGCCCTCGGTACCGGGAGGCAGGGTTGCTCCCAAAGCAGCTTCGCCAAATTTCCAGGTCTCCTCGGGATTCGTGGAGAGCAGCGGCCATCCCTTCGAGAGCACGAAGCGCAGCCACGCCCCCGCCATCTGCGAGGTGACCACCGCAGTGATGACCAGGCTAGTGTAGAAGGCGGCGTTGATGATCCCTGCATCGTAAGCCACGCTGGCCAGCACAATGCCGGGGCCACCGCGCGCGTTTGTGGTCAGAGCGATGTTGATGATATCAAGCCCGCGGAAGCCGCCGAGCCACGCGGCCAGTCCGGCCGAGAACACGGAGATCAGCGAAGAACCCACCAGAAATACCAGCAAAATCGCGAAGGAAAACTGACGGCCAAACACCAACCGGTAGCCGATGATGGCAAAGTAGATCGGAACAAAGACGCCGAAGGAGACTTTCGAGATAGCGTCGACCGGCGTGGCGAAGCGTTCCCGCTGGCTTCCGTAGAGGCCCCCGACAATGCC
>Ga0265746_1000025_pt1 | contig 11171 bp, 10 predicted proteins | sample NSUome_5_FD_200872 | JGI IMG/M metagenome (GOLD analysis project Ga0265746, IMG submission 200872) | Metatranscriptome of soil microbial communities from Maridalen valley, Oslo, Norway - NSU2 (Metagenome Metatranscriptome) | ecosystem: Environmental > Terrestrial > Soil > Boreal forest/Taiga >... | reverse complement strand
GCGGTACGTGACTACGGCGCCGCGGCGGCGGTGCACATCAGCTACGGCCAGCGGACGGAAGAGCGGGAGCGGCAGTCGTTTCTGGCGATTTGCCGGCGGCTCAATATTCTCGACCAACTCATGGTTCGCAATGACGCGTTATCCGCCATCGGTGGTTCGGCTCTCACCGATGAGGGCATCGCGGTTCCGCATTCCGATGCGGCAGGGCCGGGGCTGCCTGGGCATGGGACTCCGGGAGCTGGAGTTCCCGTCACTTATGTGCCTTTTCGCAATGCGCATTTTCTGGCGGTGGCGATAAGCTGGGCCGAAGTGCTGGGCGCTGAAAAAGTCTATATCGGCGCGGTCGAACAAGACAGTTCGGGGTATCCTGATTGCCGCCCCGCTTACTACCAGGCGTTCAACCAGGTGGTGCGCGCCGGGACGAAAGAAGGACGCATTGAGATTGTCACGCCATTGATTGCGATGAGCAAATCTAAGATTGTGCAGCTTGGCCTTGAACTGGGCGCGCCCTTCGATTTAACTTGGTCATGCTACCGGCGCGAGGATCTGGCCTGCGGTACTTGTGACAGCTGCGTTTTGCGCCTGCGCGCGTTTCAGGCTGCGGGAGTGAAGGATCCGATTTCGTATGTGGGAGCGGCAAAGCAGGGGTAGATAAGGTTCCGAACGGGAGGCCAAAATGAAGAAATATTTTGCAATTTTCGTGCTCGGTATTCTGGCGGCGGTTCTGTGTGTGCCTGCAGTTTTCGCCCAGGCTTCGGGATCGGTCAAAGGAGTTTGCAAAGACGCTCAGGGCAACCCTTTCGCCGACGCTGTGGTGGTCTGGGTCAATACGGACAACGGCCAAAAGTACACCCTTAAGACGAACAAAAAGGGCGAATATTTTTCGTTGGGGATTACCCCTGGCACGTACACCATAACTCTCTACAAGAACGCCGATGATCTGAAGGCGAACAAAGAGACGGACCACGTCAAAGGATTCCACGTCCAGATCGACGAGAATACTGTGGATTTTGACGTGAAGAAAGAACAGGAAAACGCCGCGAAGGGACAGGGTCTCTCTCCGGAGCAATTGAAGCAGATGCAGGAGGCTCAGGCCAAGCAGGCAAAAGAAGGGAGCACCGTCAAGACTCTGAACGAAAAGCTGCTGGCGGCTAAAGCGGCGTCCGATGCGGGAGATTTTGACGGCGCAATCGCGATTCTCACCGAGGCAAACCAGATAGACGCTACTCGCGACCTCGTCTGGTTCAAGCTGGGCGATGCCTATCGTCTGTCGGCTCCAAAGCAGACTGATACGGCTGAGAAGCAGAAACGCTTCGGGGAAGCGGCAGACTCTTACCAGAAAGCTATTGAGCTGAAGCAAGACGCCATCAAGAACGGGAAAGATAAAGATCCCAACGCCACCAAGAATCTCGCCGCCTATTACAACAACATGGCGGACTCTTATAACCGGGCAGGCAAAATTGACGATGCGGTGAAGACGTATGAACTGGCCGCGCAGGCCGATCCGGGCTCGGCGGCGCAGTCGTATTTCAACATCGGCGCGGTTCTCACCAACGCGGGCAAAGTGGACGATGCCGTGGCCGCCTTCGACAAGTGCATTGCTGCGGATCCCACGCGAGCTGAGGCTTATTACCAGAAGGGCGTAAATCTTCTGGGCAAAGCGACTTTGCAGGGCGACAAAATGGTCGCTGCTCCAGGTACCGCTGAGGCGTTCCAGAAGTATCTGGAATTGCAGCCCACTGGCGGTCACTCTGAGGAAGCTAAAGCCATGCTGGCCTCCATTGGGTCGCCGGTTGAAACCACCTTCGGCACCAAGAAAAAGGCGAAATAACGGCGAAACCCGCAGGAATCAATCTGCTCTATAGCAGGGGCGGCCCTATCGGCCGCCTTTTTTATTTTGGCGAACGCTCTTGGCAGGTTACTAAGGGCGATGTACTTGCTGTCTTAGCGTTACGGCTCGCGGCGCGGTACAGTTAAGACAGTTCACATCGTTTTATCCCTCTCTGTGGTGCGTGCGATTCCGCAAGTGCGAGGAGCGAATGGCATCACCGGGCATTGCCCCAATCTCTGTTGTTCTTGAAGGCTTTTCGGGAAAAGGCAGGGTAGCTACGCCTGCTTTGCTGAGCGCCATGCTGGGCGCTGCCGAGAAGATCAGCGATCTCATTTTCTCGCCCGGCCGCCCGCCGCAGGTGCAGGTTTACGGCCAGCTGATCCCGGTGCAGGTTCCGGGGATGACGGTGCTGAACGCAGACGACACGCGTCACATCGCCGTGGATTTGATTGGCGACAACAAGCAGGCCATTACTACGTTGCGCGAGCACGGTGCCTGCGACATCTCCTACGGACTGCCCGGCCTGGCCCGTTTTCGAGTCAACATTTTTATTCAGCGCGGCAGTTGTGCCGTGGTGATGCGCGTGATTCCCACCGCCATTCCGGATTTCGCTACCCTGCGGCTACCCGAGCAATTAGCCGACGTTTCGAAGCTGCGCGATGGCATCGTGCTGGTCACAGGTCCGGCGGGATCGGGTAAGTCGTCCACTCTGGCCGTGCTGCTAGACTGCATCAATCGCGAAAAGTATTACCACATCATCACGATCGAAGATCCCATCGAGTTTCTGCACAATCACAAGAGCTCGACGATTCATCAGCGCGAGTTGCACAGCGATACTCCGAGCTTTGCCCATGCGTTGCGATCGGCGCTGCGGCAAGCGCCCAAGGTGATTCTGGTGGGCGAGATGCGCGACCGCGAGACCATCGAGATTGTTCTCGAAGCGGCGGAGACGGGACACCTGGTACTTTCGAGCCTCAATACCATGGACGCTTCGAAAACTGTGGAGCGCATCGTCACTTCGTTCGCGCCGAACGAGCAACAGTCCGTGCGGGAGAGGTTCGCCAAATCGTTCCGCTACATTATTTGCCAGCGTCTTCTGCCCAAGACGGGGCGCAATGGCCGCGTCCCGGTCATCGAGATTCTCAAGGCAAATGCCCGCACTCGCGAATGCATAGAAAAAGGCGAGCGCGAAGACAAGACCCTGCTCGATGCTATGAAGGCCGGCTCTGACGAAGGCATGCAGTATTTTGACGGCGAGATTGCGCGGCTGGTTCACGACCGCGTTGTGGATCTTGAGGTTGGGATCTCGTTCGCCAGCAATCCAGCGGTGCTGGGCCAGGAGCTGGCGAGATAAGCTGGCAGTTACTCCGCGCCTCCCCGAAAAATACGCTGCGCGTAATCAGATGGCACGAGTGTGCTTGCTTAGTCTTATTATGTGGGCATGACTCCGCAGCTCGATTCTCCGTCCGCGCTCAGTTTCGAAGACGCGCGCCGCGTCGTTCAGGAACAAGCCACCAGGATCAGACTCCATACAACGGAAGCCGCGGGCGCGACGGAAGCTGTCGATCTGCTCGCCGCCGGCGGCCGCGTGCTTGCTGACCCTATCGTAGCTGACCGCGATATCCCACCATTCCCACGCTCTACCCGCGACGGCTTTGCCGTACGCTCCGGCGATTTGTCTCAGCTTCCCGCGACCCTGGACGTGATCGGCGAGATCCGAGCTGGAGAGAACCTGAATTTACTCCCTGCTTACGTAGATCCAGGCCAAGCCGTTTCCATCATGACCGGGGCGCCCGTGCCTGCCGAGACGGATGCAGTGGTGATGGTGGAATACACTTCGCGGCTGGGCAATCGTGTCGAAATGACGAAAAGCGCTGTCCCCGGAGAAAACATTGTTGCCCGCGGCGCCGAAGCGCGACAGGGCGGCCTTCTGGTGGATCGCGGCGTGCGACTGAATGACGCCGCGATTGCGCTGGCCGCTTCCGTGGGCAAATCGCGAGTGGAAGTGCATAAGCGACCACGAATCGCAGTGCTCACCACTGGGGACGAGATCGTCGGGGTTGACGCCACGCCGGGTCGCACGCAAATTCGCAACTCCAATAGTTATTCGCTCGCCACGCAAATTCTCGCAAGCGGCGGCCTCCCAGTGCTTTTACCCATTGCTCCGGACGAGACTGAAAAACTTCGGCGATTGATTGAGCTTGGGCTGCAATCGGATCTTCTGGTCCTGACCGGCGGCGTTTCCATGGGACGCTACGATCTGGTCGAGCAAGCACTGACGGAACTGGGCGCAGAGTTCTTTTTTACCGGCGTAAAAATCCAGCCGGGACGTCCGGTCGTGTTCGGGATAGTTCGGTCGGCAGAACACAAGTATTTCTTCGGGTTGCCCGGGAACCCGGTCTCGACGATGGTCACGTTCGAACTGTTTGCGCGGCCGCTGATTGAGGCCTTGGCCGGGATGTCTCCGCGCAAGCTGGCATTTCTGCATGCCCGGCTGGCATCGGAAATCCGCGTCAAGACCGGGCTAAGGCGATTTCTCCCGGCGATTCTTTCGGGAGAGTTTGAGAACTCAGAGGTCCATCTGGTCGCATGGCAGGGGTCTGGAGACATCGCCGCCACCGCGCGCGCGAATTGCTATGTCGTCGTCCCGCCTGACCGCGAACTCGTCGCCGCGGGGGAGTGGGTCTCCGTGATGATGCGCTGAGGTCGCGAGGCATTCCCCGCGTTGAGATCAGCCTTTTCCCAGCCTGTGAAATAATGATTACGGATCTGATCACGGACGAATGCCCAAACTCTCCCACTACGATCGTGTTGGCCGTGCCCGCATGGTTGACGTTTCCGGGAAAATTCCGGGCAAGCGCGAAGCCGAAGCCAGCGCCTTTGTCGCGATGAAACCGGCGGTGCTGGCGGCGCTGCCGAAAAATCCTAAAGGAGATCCTCTGGAAGTGGCTCGCATCGCGGGCATCATGGCGGCCAAGCGCACCGCGGAATTGATCCCCATGTGCCATCCTCTGCCGCTGGCGCGCGTTGATGTGGAGATGCGCCTGTGCGAGAATGGCGTCGCAATCGTCTCCAGCGTCGCAACCACCGCTCAAACCGGCGTTGAGATGGAGGCGCTGGTTGCAGTCACCGTCGCAGCGCTGACCGTCTACGACATGACCAAGGGAATGGATAAGGGTATCGAGATTCGCGAGATTGTGCTGGAACGAAAAACGGGCGGAAAGAGCGGCGATTACCGGCGGCCGCAGAGTTCGAACCGCAAGCGATCGAAGAAGACGCGCTCCGAAAAAGAATAGTTCGCTCGATTCATGGCCAACGACGTCAAGCTACTGCTGGTGGAAGACAATCCGATGGTGCTGGGCATGCTGCAGCAAGCCCTGTCTCCGTTGGCAGTGGTGACGGCTGCGTCGGAATCCGCCGACGCGCTGCTCAAAGCGGTGGACGATCCTCCGGACCTGGTGGTGTCCGACTACCGCTTGCCCGGAATGGATGGACGGCAGCTGATCGAAAAACTGAAGAGTCGCCCCAAGACCGCCAACTTTTCTGCCGTGTTGATGGCCAACAAGGCTGACATTGCGGAACGCTTATCGCCGCAAGATGCCGCGGACGACTATCTGGAGAAGCCATTTTTTCTGCGGGAAGCGGTAAAACGCATCAAGCGCATGATCGACCGCATCGCGCTGGAAAAAATGGCGAAGACTGCACCCTCCGATGGCGTGGTGCGCGGCAATCTCGCGCAGATGAATGTCATCGACCTGATGCAGTCGCTGGAGATGGGCCGCAAAAGTTGCCAGCTGACGCTGACCAAAGACGGCGACAAGTGCGAAGTATTTTTCGTTGAAGGTCAGGTCAAGCACGCGACCTATGGCGCGCTGGTGGGCGACGAAGCGGTCTTCAAAGTTCTGCGTTGGACCGGCGGAAGTTTCGAACTCGATTTCGAAGGCAAGACAACCAAGGAAACCACGCAGCTGAACACGCAGGGCCTGCTGATGGAAGGTCTGCGCCTGCTCGACGAATCAGCCCGCGACGGCGGCGGCGAGGGCGGCGAAAGTTCGGTCCCGAGCGGTAGCCCTGCAAGTGGCGATGCGACTGGCGGCGACCCGGCAGTGGGCGCGGCTGTATCCTCGCCCGCCGCTGCGACCAGCACCGGCAGCGGCGGAAGGGAAGAAGAGGAAGATGTCCTCCTCGACAGCTGACGTGGAGACGCCCGAGATTTTCCTGGCCGCGGTGGTGACGGTCAGCGATTCCTGCGCCCGCGGCGACCGGAAGGACTTGTCAGGCCCGGCCGTGGCGGAAGTTCTGGAAAAACTTGGCCTTCGAATCGCCGCGCAGGAAATTGTGCCGGACGATTCCATGCAGATTCAAAATCTGCTGATGCGGTTGGCGCTGGACGTGCAGTTAATCGTGACCACGGGCGGGACCGGCATTGCCCCGCGCGACGTCACACCGGAAGCGACGCAAGCGATCTGCAACCGGATGCTGGACGGCGTGGCAGAACAGATGCGGGGCGCAGGCGTAAAAAGGACTCCGTTCGCCGCGCTGAGCCGGGGCGTATGCGGAGTGCGCGACAAAACTCTTATCCTGAATGTGCCAGGTTCTCCGGCGGGCGCGGTGGAATCGCTGGAGGCGGTGGTGGAGTTGATTCCGCACGCGCTGAAGTTGCTGCAAGGGCATACGAAACATTTTTGAGATGAACGTCTCCGCTCACCACGTGACCGTTCCGCCTTTCACGTAAACTGAATTCCTGTTGAAAACCATTGGACACATCCTGGCGCGCTACACTGCGTGGATTTTCCGGTTGCTGGTGCCGCTGGGAATCTGGGGCCCGTTTGCAGTCGCCTTCGCCGATTCGGCGTTGTTGGGGATGCCCGTTGACGCAGTCGTCGCTGCCTATGTGTACAACGATCGCAGGCATTTTCTGTTGTATGTGCTTTTGGCTTCCTTGGGCTCGGCTGTAGGAAGTATTCCGCTCTACATTCTGGGATATCTGGGCGGCGAGAAGGTGCTGCGCAAGAGAATTTCCGAGGAGCGGTTTCAGAAGATTCATGCATCGTTCGAGCGCCATGAATTCTGGGCGCTGATGTTTCCCGGGATGCTGCCTCCGCCCACTCCGTTCAAGGTGTTCGTACTGGGAGCGGCTGTGTTCGAAATGCGATTCCGCGATTTTCTAGCCGCGGTTTTTGCCGGCCGATTCGTGCGCTTCATGGTGCTCTCTTTGCTGACGCTGTGGTTTGGTCCGGAGATCGTGGAGCTGACGGGCAAAGTGTTTCGGCACCATTTTTACTGGGTGTTGGGAGTGGTCGTGGCGGGGGTGATTGTCTGGCTGCTGGTGCGGCGGCGCGGGAAGGCCAGGAAACTCGCGGCTGATAGTGAGATTTGAGGCGAGGTTCCGCTCAGGTCGGATTGTTGAGCTCTATCGCAGCTCTTAAGCTGGGGCGATGTGATCGCCAGCGGAGCGGTGCGCCCGGCTGGCGAGCGCGTGCACAAATACTGGCAGTCCGAAAAACGCGGCTGAGAAAAACAAGTCACTAGTCACCGTTCCGCGCAGGAACGGGAGGCCCATGGTGTACGACGTCGCCAGTCCACTGAGTGTCCGGGGATACATTCCTGCCCAGGCCCAGACGGCAAAATTGCTCAGCAGAAAGAACGAGGCGGAACAGGTCAGCGCGGCGCCGACCACGCGCACCGGTCCGGACTTCTCGCGCAGATTCGATCCCAGCCACAGAATAGCCGCGTACCACGCCCAGCCGACAAGTTGATCCCAGGAAAACTGAAACGCATAGACGTACTTGGTCAGGATGACGTCGGTGACAGCGAACAGCACCACGGGTACCCACATCTGGCGGCGCGAACCGCGCGCCCCGAAAAATAGCAGCGAGGCTCCGACCGGCGTGAAGTGCCACGCATGCGGCAAAACGTTCAGCGGCCCCGCGAACGGCAGGAAACGGACCGCGATTGCCAGGAGTACGAACAGATAAGCCAGCATGGGCACCTCGAGTACTAACTATAAATACGAACCACTATTCTGGTCCAGCGGGGGCGGCGCGTCAAGCGTGCGGACGGACAATCCGCAGGCGGCTAGCCGAGCAGCTCTTCCATCTGCTTTTCGTCGATCACGGCCACGCCGAGCTCCCGGGCCTTGTCGAGTTTGGAGCCGGCGTCGGAGCCGGCGACCACGTAGTCGGTTTTCTTCGTGACCGAGCCGGTTACCTTCCCGCCGGCATCTTCGATTATCTTCTTAGCCTCGTCGCGGGTGAAACGCGGTAGCGTCCCGGTCAGCACAAAGGTCTTGCCAGCGAGCTTGGTTCCGCGCTGCTTTTTCTCGCCGGTGAGCCTCAGCTTCGCTTCGCGCAGACGCTCCACCAACTTTCGATTCGCAGGGATGCTGAAGAATTCGGCGATGCTCTCCGCGATTCGCGGCCCGACTTCGTCGACGTTCTGCAACTCTTCAACGCTGGCCTGCTCGAGTGCATCCATCGAACCGAAGTGTTCGGCCAGGAATTGCGCCGTACGTTCGCCCACGAAACGGATGCCGAGCCCGTAGATGACCCGCTCGAGCGACAGCTTCTTCGAGTTGTCAATCTCGCGAAGAATGTTCTGCGCGGACTTTTCGCCCATGCGATCGAGGCTGAGCAGGTTTTCTTTCGTCAGCTTGTAGATGTCGGCGACGTTCTTGACCAGGCCGCGTTCGGTGAGCTGCGCGACCAGCGCATCGCCCATCCCGTCAATGTTCATGACGCCGCGCGAAGCGAAGTGCAGAATAGTACCCAGCAGCTTCGCGGGGCAGTTGGCGTTGACGCAACGATAATCGACCTCACCTTCGGTGCGCATGACTTTTGTGCCGCAGACCGGACACTTATCCGGCACGTCGATGTCGTCCTTGCCGCGGGGATGATCTTTGTCGTCAATCACCTTGGCGACTTTCGGGATTACGTCGCCGCCGCGCTCCACTTGCACCCAATCACCGATCTTCACCCCCAGGCGTTGGATTTCGTCCATGTTGTGCAGCGTCGCATTGCGCACCATCGTGCCGCCAATAGAAACCGGAACCAACTCGGCTACCGGAGTAAGTTTTCCAGTTCGACCAACCTGCCAGCGCACATTCTCAAGTTCCGTGATTCCGGCGCGCGCCGCGTATTTATAGGCGATGGCCCAGCGCGGAGCTTTGCCCGTGAAGCCGAGTTCATCCTGCAGCGCGGTGCGATCGACTTTGACGACGATGCCGTCAATTTCGTAAGGCAGAGCGTCGCGCTTGCCTTCCCACTGCTGAATGAACGCCCACACTTCGTCCGTCGCCGAAACCAGCTTGCGGTTTTGATTCACTTTGAATCCGGCAGCATCGAGCGCTCCCAGCGTTTTCCAGTGACGGTCGAAATAAGTGCGGCCGTTTCGCAACAGCATGTAGGGAAAATAATCGAGCCGCCGCTGCGCCGTGATATTCGAATCAAGCTGTCGCACGGTCCCGGCGGTAAAATTCCGAGGATTCGCGAACGTGGGCAGCCCGTCCCGTTCGCGTTCTTCATTGATCTTTTTGAACGACGCCGTCGGCATGAGCAACTCACCGCGCACTTCGAAGTCCGCGGAAATCCCTGCCTTCTTCAACTTTTCGGCAGGAATTTGCAAAGGAATCGAGCGTACGGTGCGTACGTTCAGAGTCACGTCCTCGCCGACCGATCCGTCGCCGCGAGTTACGCCCCGAACCAGCTTGCCATTTTCATAGATGAGAGCGAGGGACATGCCGTCGAGCTTCAGTTCGCAAACGTAGTCAACGTCACTGCGCCCGCTGAATTCGTGCACGCGGCGCTCCCAGGCGCGCAGCTCGTCCTCGCTGTAAGTATTGTCGAGCGACAGCATTGGGGACGAGTGCGCGACCTTTACGAATCCCTCGCGCGGCTTGCCCCCAACGCGCTGAGTGGGCGAGTCCGAAGTGATGAGATCGGGATGCTCGGCTTCGAGCTGCTTGAGCTGCAGCATCAGCTTGTCGAACTCGGCGTCGCTGATCTCCGGGCTGTCGAGCACGTAATAGAGGGATTCGTGGTGGCGAATCTTGTCGCGGAGCGACTCGATCTTCTTCCCGAGGTCTTTGGCCGCAGCAGGCATCGCAGAAGATTATAGGCGGAAGAAAACACAGAGGCACAGCCCGTTCGACTTCGCTCGGACCAGGCTTGGCTGTCCCGATGTCAACTTGCACTTAAAGAGATTCAAAGGCTGTGGAAAAGCTGCCCCTTGTAAGTGGCGACGGCTTATGCCAAATTAAAAGCTCCTACCAAGAAGTTGAGACTGGGCTCGTAGCAAATCATGCCAGACGCTCCGTCAGCGGCGAACGCTGTTTCCCGAGGCAAGGTGTTTGCCCCCGAGCTCCCCATCGCACTGTTGAACGCATTCAACACCAACAACCGCATCAACCAATATTTGATTGACCACATTCCTCCCGCCGCGTGGAAGGGAAAGACAGCCAACGGCAAAGGCCGCACTATCCCGGCGATCATCGCTCACATGCACAATGTACGTGTGATGTGGCTGAAGGTTTCGGCCAAGGGCAGCAAGATTCCGGCGCAGCTTGATCGCACCAAGGTCACGCCATCGCAGGCATTGCATGCTCTGGAACGCAGCCGTCACGCTCTCAGCGTGGTGATGATCGCAGCTCTGCAGAGTGACGGACGCATCCGCGGTTTTCGCCCCGACGTCGCGGGATTCGCCGCCTACCTCATCGCACACGATGCGCACCACCGCGGTCAAATCGCAATGCTGGCGCGCCAATTCGGGCACCCTTTGCCGCAAAAAGCGATGTTCGGAATGTGGGAGTGGGGCAAACGCTGACCCGGCCCTGAACTGCCCTCCGGTACAATCCAGCTTCGCGAACTCATCATGCGCAAAGCAGCTCTGCTCTACAACCCTGACTCCGGACGCCGCGGCCTGCGGCGGCAGGCGGAACTCGAATCTGTTCTGCATCTGTTGCGCGGCGCTGGCGTCGAAGCCGAGCTGGTGCTCTCGCAGTCCCGCGACGATGCCGGCGAACATACGCGGCAAGCCATCGCTTCCGGTTGCGACACCGTCTTCGCTTGTGGAGGCGACGGCACCATCCACAACATTACGCAGGTGCTGGCAAAGTCCCCCGTGTCGCTGGCGATCTTGCCGATGGGCACGGCCAACGCGCTGGCCCATGACCTGAATCTTCCATTCGATGTCATCGCCGCGGCGAAGGCCGCCATTCATGCCTCCCCGCGCCGCATGGCCCTGGGACGCATTCAGTATTCGGATTTCGAGGGCAAGCCAGGCGTGCGCTATTTCATCCTGGCCTCGGGCATCGGCGCGGATGCTCATCTCTTCTACAAGCTGC
>Ga0265746_1000024_pt1 | contig 11188 bp, 10 predicted proteins | sample NSUome_5_FD_200872 | JGI IMG/M metagenome (GOLD analysis project Ga0265746, IMG submission 200872) | Metatranscriptome of soil microbial communities from Maridalen valley, Oslo, Norway - NSU2 (Metagenome Metatranscriptome) | ecosystem: Environmental > Terrestrial > Soil > Boreal forest/Taiga >... | reverse complement strand
TCCTCAAACGTCAGCGGACGGTTATCCAGCGCAGACGGCATGCGGAACCCATACTCCACCAGGGTTTCCTTGCGCGAGCGGTCGCCGGCATACATGCCGCGTACCTGCGGCACCGTCTGATGCGACTCGTCGATGAACATCAGATAGTCGCGCGGAAAATAATCCAGCAGCGTCGGCGGAGGCTCGCCCGGCATCCTTCCGGTAAAGTGCCGCGAATAATTTTCGATGCCGTGGCAATAACCCATGGCCTTGATCATTTCCAGATCAAACATCGTCCGCTGATGAATGCGCTGCGATTCCACCAGCCGGCCTTGCTTTTCCAGTTCCACTTCCCACCACGCCAGTTCTGTCTTGATCGACGCCACCGCCGACGCCCGCGTCTCGTCTTTCATCACATAATGCGTCTTGGGATAAATCGGCAGCCGCCCATATTTCTGCTTCACGGTGCCAAACAGCGGGTCAATTTGCGTCAAGGAGGAAATCTCATCGCCCCACAACTCAATGCGATAGGCCATGTCGTCATAAGTAGGGAAGACCTCCACCACGTCGCCGCGCACGCGGAACGTTCCGCGCCGGAAGTCGCCGTTGGTGCGCTCGTAAAGAATGTCGACCAGTTTGCGCGTGATGTCCTCGCGCTTGATCTTCTGTCCCTGCTCCAGAAACAGCATCATCCCGTAATACGCTTCCGGCGAGCCCAGGCCGTAGATGCAACTCACCGACGCCACAATCAGCGCATCGCGCCGCTCAAACAACGACCGCGTCGCCGAAAGCCGCAGCTTGTCGAGCTCGTCATTGATGGTCGCTTCTTTTTCAATGTAGAGGTCGGCGGCCGGAACGTAAGCCTCAGGCTGGTAATAGTCGTAATACGATACAAAATATTCCACCGCGTTATGCGGAAAGAAATTCTTGAACTCGTGATAAAGCTGCGCCGCCAGCGTTTTGTTATGCGCCATCACCAGCGCCGGACGGTTCACCGCCTCAATCACCTTGGCCATGGTGAAAGTTTTGCCCGACCCCGTGACGCCCAGCAAAACCTGATGCGCCTCGCGGTCGTAGATGCCGCGCAGCAGCGCCTCAATGGCGCGCCCCTGGTCGCCCTGCGGCGTGTAATCGGAAACAAGTTTGAAGTCCATGGAAAACAGCCCTCAGCCACCAGCTCTCAGCTTGAACCCAACCCGTGCAAGACAAGCGGGATTCGGCACCGCCCGTGTAGGGACAGCCGCCTCGGCTGTCCAGCAAGCGCAGCGAACATCGCTTTTCGCCGCCACCTTCACAGAAGCCAATTTCGCCGACTGAGAATCTTTCTATTATAAACGGTCCGACCAGGCAGGATTTTCCGTGGAGCAAGCTTGTGTGGAGCGGGCACTCCTGCCCGCTTGCTTGCAGCTCCCAAAAACCAGCGGGCAAGAGTGCCCGCTCCACACAAACTCACGCTCACTCACTTATGCAGCTCAATCGCCACCACCACCGCCGCATGCTTGCTGGCCGATTCCGCGTATTCGACTTTCGCCGGTTTCCCCTCCAGATCCACGCAGGGATTCAGATCTCCCTTCAACGTGAAGTTGAGCACGCTGAACGAAAGCTTGAAATAATTGCCAGTATGCAGTCCCAAGGTCTTCCCGTTAGAAACCAAATTCAAATCCATCGCAGGAGCGTTGCAGTGCACATCTTTCAACACTCCAACCATAAAGTGATACGGCCCGTCCGGAACGGTTTCTTCCCGTGGAGGTGAAGGAGAAGGAGCAGCAGAAACGTCCGCGGCTTCCGCCACAGTGCTGGTGGCTGTTACCTGAGCCGTCCCGGCCTTCATCTCCTCGTTGAACTTCCGCCGTTCATCCTGCGCCTCCACGTATTCCTCGGTATGCAGCAGAAAGTTTTCCGCCGTGGCAGTTTCCTGCGGAGTTTTGGCGAGATGCATGGCATTACGAATCACGGTCTCCGCATCTTTTCCGCGTTCCATCATCAGCAATACATTCGCAACATTCAGCCGGTAGCTTATGTTGGTGGGCTCCAGTTCGACGGCATTCAATCCCATCATGCGAGCTTCTTCGAGGTTGCGGTGCCGCATGCCGAGGAACCTGCACAGCGCGTCGTAACTCGGTCCAAACGATGGGTTCAGCTTGATGCTGGCGCGCAAGCTGTTCTCCACTTGCGCTTCGTCCGCTGGAGCGAGCGCTCCATCCATCGACATCGCCGCAAAGTAATAATGCGCCAGGAAGCTCTGTGAATCGAGCTTCACGGCTTTCGCAAACCAGTTGCGGGCTTCATCCAGATTGCCCTGACGGAATGCCAGGTAGCCGCTGGTCTCGTGCGCGGAAACGTTTTTGGGGTCCTCCTGCAGAATGCGATCGAGTAGCACATGGGCGTCCGCAGTGCGTTCGTTGTAGGCCAGAAAATCCGCGCGTATGGCATCGGCCTGCAGCTCGCTCAAAGTCTGAGTCTGGAACGCCGATTCATCAACATCCGTTGCGGCAGCCATTTTCATATAGTGAAATGCATTCTGCCGTACGTACTCTTCCAGAGCGTTTTGCAATTGTTTCAAATCTCCAAACGCGCGCGTGGCCGCGGTTACCGGGTCGACGTTTTGCATCAGCAGCGTGGCGTAGTCGGCCAAACGGTGCGTGTTCTCCTGAGAATCCTTGACCCGGATGTAGTGAGTAAGAGCCCACGACTCGGCGTAAAAGATGGAACCCTTGTTCTCTTCGTGGTAATACGGCGACGTGTGATCCACGGTAAACAGCGTGGCCAGCGGCAGCATTCGGTTCTGCCGCAGCAGTATCACGTTCTCCGTGCTCGGTTCACCCAGCGATATGTCTTTCTCGCGAATGTCGGTGTTCTGGTAATACTCGGCCAGGCCCTCGTTCATCCACAGCGGCATCCAATCCGCTTTGCCCACCAGCAAGTGCGTGTACTCGTGATAGATCGTGGCATAAGGATGGTCGCCCTGGGCATCGAGCTGCATTAGAACGTAGTTCTTATCCAGCGTGGTCAGGAAAAGTCCGGCCAGTTTCAGTTGTCCCTTCGCCAGATAAGCGGCCGGTTCCAGCGCGCGGAAGTCTTTCTCGTCCTTTATAGCCAGCACGATGATGGGAGCGGATGGGTCCTGCAACTTCGGGAGAAGTTTGTGAAACACCGACCGCATCCGCTCGAACTGATCGGCCACGTGCCGAGCCTGCTTTTCATTGGAGTTGCTGACGATCACGAAGTGCGGACTGCGCACCTGCACCCAGTTCTCCGGCTTATCCCGCGCCGGAGCCAGCGCAGCCGAACAAAGAGTCGCGAGCAGCAAAATGCGTTTCCACATGGCGTTACGTACCTAAATTTGTCCCTAGAGGTATCGCCCAGCCAGGTGGATAAGTCAAACAAATTAGTGGGGAAGTGAAAATGAATCGGGAGGATAGGCGTTAGCCTGCGAAGTTGCTAACTGCCAATGGCTAACTGCCAATTGCTAATTGCCAGCTGCAAGTTTCTAGTGGCTAGTCCCGGCGCAGAAAGTGGAACCAGCTACGGCTTCGCGTCTCCCAGGCCCACGATCTTCGCCGACGTGCGGAACTTTTTGTAGTCGCGGAAAGTGTCATCGCCGTCCATCTTGTAGCCTTTGAACAATGCGACGCGCGCGTCCACTTTGAAGGTGACATGGCCCGGCAGCCACACTTCGTCGTTCACGCGCGTCTGTTCCAGCATCATCCGTGTGCCTTTGTGGATGCGCGCCAGCACCAATCCGATAGAAACCGTGTCGATCGCCTCGACCTCCATCTTGGCTAATTGCAGATCTTCCTTATCGATCCACACCCGTCCGTGAAACTTGGGCAGAAACTTTGCTTCCTTCATGTGCGGCTCGTATCCCGGACGCGGCTCGCCATCAATCACCCACGCCTCGCGTCCCCCGAGCACTTCCGTTCCCACCAGTGTGAAGTTGTAAGCGTCGGCCACCTCGCGCACAAACTTGCGTCCATCTTCGCGATCTTTTTCTTCCTTGTCTTCGCGCTTCTTGCGGTCGTCGTCCGATTCGTTTTTGCGCTTGTCGATAATCTTCTGGATCTTCTCTTCTTCTTTGGCTTTGTCTTTTTCCGAAAGCGGCTTGTCATCTTTCTCGATGAGCCGCCGCACCTGGTCGCCGTACAGTTCCATCACTTCATAGGTTTTCGCTTCGGTCGACTTGGTTTGTCCGTCGCCGTCCAGTTTGTGCTCTTCGTTGCGCTCGATGTAGGTGTAATTGCGCAGTAGCTTTTCGTTTTCCTCATCATTGGCCGCGACCACGCGAAACAACTCCCGCATCTGTTGCTCCGACAATCCGCCGTGCGCGTCGGGAGTTAAGTCCAACTTTGGGTTTGGATTGAGTTTGGGCGCGGTGTCGACAGCAGAGTCGGCCGAGGTTGCCGGATGATCCTCCTGCGCAACCGCCACGCAGACGAACAGGGAAAACAGGAGTCCGGAAAGAAATGCCGAGACCGCGAAGCTCTGAATCTGAGTCTGAGTCCTCATGCTAATAGTTGACGTGCGGCAACGGCAAAAATTAAAGTGGCGGAGCGGCCAAAATCAAAGCTCTTGCGGCTTGTCGCCTGCAAGCCTACTTCTCGCTTCCCGGAGAATCATCCGGCAGGAAACGAACCAGCACGAACCGCGCCGGGGCTGAACCGTCACTCTCCCACGCTGATCCGCGCCCAGCCTCAATCCATTCCACCTCGCCCGGTGATTTTCGAATGTGGCGATCGTCTTCGGTCTTGAGGTCCACGTCTGCGATGGGAATGAGCAACTCGCCAATGTCGTTCGGCCGGGCTGGAATGGACTCGCCATGTGGCAGGTATACCGTAGTGACATAAGATACGCCGAGCGGCATGGTGGCGATCGACTTGGCTGCCTGGTCCACTTTGCCGGCCGGGTCCACCGACGGCCCGGCGTTGCCCGCATATCCGGTGTCCGCATATCCAGAGCCCGCATTCATCGTGGCCCTGAGATCCAGAAACTCGACCACGACGAAGCGGCACATGCTCTTCTGGTCGTTGCGCATACCGCGAGTCCATAGGCCGGACAAGAAGTTCACCTCGCCTTGCTTCAACGTCCCGGGTACGATGGGAGACTGATCTTCCAGCCACATTGCCGGCTGGCAATCCTCCAACGTCACCAGCAGAAAGGCGTGATCGTGGCGCGTGACCTCGCTTTCGTTGTATCCCAGCTTCAGCGAAAACACACGCACCTGAGAATTTTCGAGCAGCAGTCTGTGGTGCGGCTCCTGCGCCATATCGGGCACGGACTGCCCCGCGGGGGTTTGTGCCAGGGCGCTCTTTCCCACGGCGCTCAATACCAGGAGCCAGAGCAGCAGCAAACACTTCGGCTTCATGTTTCAATTATATTCCGCACGAGTTTAGACCGCTCCAGGATTGTCGACCGGCAATTGCAGATCCGGAGATTGCTCGATGGCGAGTTGCGCGCAGGTGCGTCCAATTATTTCCATGGCCGTGCTGGCTTCCAGAAATTGAAAGCCGTAGCGAAATGCGCTCCTCTGGCGAAGCACGGCAGAAATCTCAACACTGCCCAGCGGAACCTCGAACTCCAGGCGAACGACTGCGTCCAACGGAACCTCATCCCGCAGCATGGCCGCGATGCCGGATTCGCTGATATCGATGGTGTGACCGTGAATGACCGGATCGTTGCGAGGATAAATCTGTATCTCGGCTTCGAGCTTAAACCGGGGACGGCGCCGCGCATCCGCTAAAGCCTGCATCTGAGAAACCTGCACTAAAAAAAATCTGCATCCTGAATAAGCCTGGTCTGCCCCACCAAGTCGCTGATCCCTGACCCCTAAGCCCTGAGCCCTGACCCCTGACCCCTCTTGAACGCCTTCCCCAAACATTCAGCCTGAAACAGCCGTTCGTCCACGCGATGCAAATGTTTTGCCTGGGCCGGCGTGATCAGCGAGTAGTGTTTGATATCGAACAGATGATAAACGATGAACCACACCGGCTGCTCGGTCGTCATCCAGTGCTGGCGGTCGAAGCGTTTCAGGTTGACCGGGCCGGAGTATCGGCGCAGCGTGCGCTCCCGCCGCAGGTTGCAGTAAAGGTTGAAGTAACTCAGCGCAAGTTCGCGCAGCGTGCGGTGTACCGGCTCGCGCCAGCGGCATCCGCTGTAATTCGATTTGGCGATCGCGCCCCAGCCTCCGTTCTCGCGAAAAATCGCGATCACGTGGTCGGTGTCCTGTTCCGCTTCAAAATCCAGCAGCAGCGGAGGATATCCATTCGCCCGCAACGCCGCCGCGGCAAAGATCGCGCCTTCGAGGCAATGCGAGGTTTGCTCGGCCAGCACCTTGCGCGGCGACCACGCCGTGTCTTCCAGGTGATAAGGCATGGCATCCAGAAACTTCTGAATGCCGTGCGGATTCTTCATGCTGCGCAACTTGCGCAATTCTTTGGGAGTGAAATCAGACAAAGCAGATGTGGATGCAGTCATGAGTGTCGTCGCAGCAGTGTAACGTAAGCGAATTGAATCATTGAGAGATTGAGGCATTGACTCATTGACTCATTGAACGTCGCGTTGTCGTCCAATGGGTCAATGATTCAATGTCTCAATGATTCAATGCTTCAATGATTCAATCGTCTCAGGAAATGCCTCATGCGGCGGTCTGGGAGCCGGCAGGCGCTCGCGGAGGGCGCGTCTGACCAATCGGTGCGTGAGGCAGATCGAGCGCCCAGGCTGGGGAGTTAAACCGCTTTAACTTCGAGATATAAACCCATTGTTTTCAATGCGATACGGGCCATTTATTCCACGGTGCTTGAAGGCTGCAACCTCTTTGCATTCATCAGCTTGCGGCCGGCTGCACCAATCATGGTGCGCGAACCCGGTGAAATTCATTCGCAGAGACGTAGCTTGTACGTCTCTTGCGTACGCCGCCTGAATGGCGTCCGTGGTAGAGCGAGACGTAACACGTCACGTCTCTACGAATACTTTGGGCAGCCACAGTGAGGTTCCTTCTTGTCGTCCTCGGTCGTCTGAGATACAGTTGTGCCGCCTTTTTGGATGAGTTTCGACAAACACGGAGATCGCGATGGCATTCAACACCGAAGCGGATGACTGGCAGGTTCTTTGCATCTATCAATTCGGGCTCGGGTTGGGACTGGCTGCGGAAGTATTCGTTTTCGACTTTTTCAGCGCCAACGCAGACTTTACCGGGCGCTTCAGACTCTATGGATATGGCAGCGGCCTCGGCGGAAAGGCCGTGGGATGGACGCTTCCAGGACTCAGCGACTGGTCCTCTCTCGAATGCAAGCATCCGTTCAGTGCCCAGCAATTGCATGATTGCGCAGCCACGGTAGCCACCGCGTCGGTAGGCGTTGGAGCGAATATAGGTCCATGCTTGATTTCCGGCATCACTCCCACGGGAAGGATGCTGTTTGAGGATCAGGACGCCGGCGGTCTCTCGGGCGGACTCAGCGCCGGCGCAATGGCGCTGGCTGGGAAGTGGCGATTCAGAGAGGCCGTGTCCAACCGGCCGGCGTCGTACAGCAGCACGGCGGTTGCCTGACTCGCGCTGCGAATCATGGCGCCGACAATCATGCTGCAGCGAATCATGGCGCAGCGAATTACGGCGTGGCGAACAGCAACGGCAATTCGCTGGGATGATCCACCAGAACGTCGGGAGGCTTGTCCTCCAACGTATGCGGAGCGAAGCCGTACGTTACGCCGACCGTGACCATGCCTGCATTGCGTCCCGTATTCACGTCGACGTGGGAGTCGCCGATGATCGCGGCCTGCTGAGGATGCACGCCATACTCTTCGAGCAACCGGCGCGCGCCCTCGGGATCGGGCTTCTTGGTGGCGAAACTGTTGCCGCCATAGACCTGCGAAAAGAATGGGCCCAGCCCGAGCGCGTCAATAATTGCCTTCGAGGGAAGGACCGGCTTGTTGGAGAGCACTGCCAGCTTGCGCGGTGTGCCGTTCGAAGAAGCGCCGGCCAAATTCTGAATCGCCGCCAGCGCCGCGGCCACTCCGGGATAGACCGTAGTGTGGTCGAGCTTGTGCGCGCGATAGTAAGCAAGAAAAAATTCCAGCCCCTGGCGGACAAGCGCTTCGTCGACAACCTCTCCGCGCGCCGCCTCGACACCCAAGGCCCGCTGAATCAGAACCGGCGCGCCGTCGCCCACGTAGCTGGCGATGACATCGTCCGGCAACTCCGGCCGCCCGATGTGGCGCAGCGCTGCGTTCACCGAATGCACCAGGTCGAGACGAGAATCGATGAGCGTCCCGTCGAGATCGAAGATCACCAGTTGGATGGAGCGCGGGTCAAAGGCGCGGAATGTCCGAATCATGCCTTCTCAGAATAAACGATCCTGCTGTTTGTCCTGCGTTCATCCTGAATCGTAGAGACGCAGGGTAGTGGTGAGTTTGAACTGCGGCTACCCACGTTTGTCATCCCGAACGCGCCGAAGGCGGGTGAGGGACCCTACGACGAACGGCGGCGTTCCTGCCGCGAACGGGACCGCCTGCGCTGTAGGCACCATAGCAGCGCCCGCCGGCGTCCATGCCGCTTCATGCGTTTCGTAAGGTCCCTCACCGGGCCTTCGGCCCCGTTCGGGATGACATCGTATGTGTTGTCCCGTCAGGGCTGTGTTCGAACTGCACCACTGCCAGACGTCCCGCGCCGGAGACAAGCTCGCGTCTTGCGTATAATCGATATTACTAGTATTATCGAAATATGACGCCGCACTCAACCAAGACCTCCTCATCCTCCAAATCCAGTGAGCGCGTGGCCAAGTATGCCGACATGTTCTCCGCCATGGGGACGGAGCCGCGGCTGCGCATTATGCAGTTACTGCTGACGGCGCATCCCGAGGGCCTGGTGGTTGGCGATATTCAGGAAGAACTGGAAATTCCCAACTCGACGCTGTCTCATCATCTGGAAAAACTGCGCACCGAAGATTTGGTCAACGTGCAGCGCGAAGGCACATTCCTGCGTTACACGGCGAATACGGAAGCCCTGCAGGAGCTGCTGCGATTTCTTTATGCCGAGTGCTGCACCCGCAATCACGCGCTGCGTCCGGAAGAGATCGTACAAATCTGCAAATAGGAGATTGAATCATGAGCGTACGAACGGAAATACCTCAGGGGCTAAAGCCCGCATCTTTTTCCGCGCTGGATGGCACGACTGAAGCCGTGCCCTACCCAAACGCGTCCGAACGCCCTGCGGAGATGAAGGAGATCGTCAAGCAGAAATACGGCGAAGCTGCGCTGCGCGTGAAGGCGGGTGGCAGTTCGTGCGGCGGCGCGACGGCGAGCACAGGCTGCTGCGACCCCATCACGACGAATCTCTACGACGCGTCCCAGACGGGGCAGATTCCTGAAGAAGCGTTGCTGGCTTCGCTGGGCTGCGGCAATCCGACGGCGCTGGCGCAGCTGAATCCGGGCGAGAGCGTGCTCGATCTCGGTTCGGGCGGCGGCATCGATGTGCTGCTCTCTGCGCGCCGCGTCGGACCCACAGGCAAAGTCTACGGACTCGATATGACAGATGAGATGCTTGCCCTTGCCAACGACAACAAACGTAAAGCCGGCATCGACAACGTGGAGTTTCTCAAGGGTGAGATCGAAAACATTCCGCTGCCCGACAATTCGGTGGATGTGATTATCTCCAACTGTGTGATCAATCTCTCGGCCGACAAAGATCGGGTGCTGCGCGAAGCTTTTCGAGTTCTCAAGCCGGGAGGACGTTTCGCGGTCTCTGACGTCGTGACCCGCGGCGAGATATTGCCTGAGATTCGGCAGAGCGTTCTCGCCTGGGTAGGATGTATTGCCGGCGCGCTCGACGAAAACGAATACCGCGGCAAACTCACCGCGGCCGGTTTCGAGCAGATTGAAATTGAGCCGACTCGCATCTACCGCGCAGAAGATGCGCGCGAATTTCTGGCGGGGCAGGGGATCGACGTCGAAACCATCGCACCGCAGATGGACGGGAAGTTCCTGAGCGCTTTTATCCGCGCTGGGAAACCTGTCGGCAGTGCGAAGCCCTGCTGCGGCCCCGCGTGCTGCAGCTAAGCGGAGATGACCAGAGGCTTCATAAATCGTCGGCGGTCGCGCGAGCGAAACCTCAGAGGCTAAAGCCTGAATTTACGGCGATTGGGCGGCACGGCTGAAGCCGTTGCCCTTCCCAAAACTACTTATTGAGATGACGACAATGCCGCCGCCCTACAACGTCTTGTTCCTGTGTACGGGAAACTCGGCGCGTTCGATTATGGCCGAAGCCATCATGAATCAAAAAGGTCGGCCCAACTTTGTCGCTTATAGCGCGGGCAGTCATCCCTCAGGGAAGGTTCGTCCAGAAGCGTTGCGTGAGATTGAAGCCGCGGGTCTTCCTGCCACCGGCCTGCGCAGTAAGAGCTGGTCGGAATTCGCCGAGCCCGGAGCGCCCCATCTCGATTTTGTGTTCACGGTCTGCGACAACGCCGCGAATGAGACCTGCCCGATCTGGCCCGGCCAGCCTATGACGGCGCACTGGGGCGTTCCCGATCCCGCTGCCGTGCAGGGAACTGACGAACAAGTGCAGCAAGCTTTTCGCGAGGCTTTTTTCCTGCTGGAGCGAAGAATTAGCCTGTTTCTATCTCTGCCTCTCGCCACGCTTAGTCGCATGGCATTGAAAAAAGAAATCGACAACATCGGCCGGCAATGAACTTTCCCTTGCGATCCCGCGTGGCTGCCGAATTTCTCGGGAGTGCTTTTCTTCTGGCGGCTATTGTCGGCTCCGGCATCATGGGTGAGCGGTTAGCGGGAGGGAACGTCGCGATCGCGCTGCTGGCCAACACACTTTCCACTGGCGCGGCGCTGGCAGTCTTGATTCTGGTGCTGGCTCCGATCTCGGGTGCGCACTTGAATCCGGCCGTAACGTTGGCCATGAGCACCACGGGAAATTTGCCTTGGCGCGAAGCGCCCGGTTATTTACTGGCCCAAATTACCGGCGCATTCGCCGGAGTGGCCACAGCTCACTTGATGTTCGGCCTGCCGCTGTTCTTCGCTTCCACCCATGTTCGCCGCGGTGCAGCTCTACTGTGGAGCGAAGCGGTGGCTACCTTTGGGCTGGTATTTGTTATCTGGGCGTGCTCGCGGTTTCGACCGTCGGCAACCGCATGGGTGGTTGGAGCCTACATCGCGTCCGCGTATTGGTTTACGGCGTCTACGTCATTTGCGAACCCTGCCGTCACTG
>Ga0265746_1000023_pt1 | contig 11280 bp, 10 predicted proteins | sample NSUome_5_FD_200872 | JGI IMG/M metagenome (GOLD analysis project Ga0265746, IMG submission 200872) | Metatranscriptome of soil microbial communities from Maridalen valley, Oslo, Norway - NSU2 (Metagenome Metatranscriptome) | ecosystem: Environmental > Terrestrial > Soil > Boreal forest/Taiga >... | reverse complement strand
TATCACGCGCCCTCAGATGACCTGAGCCAGCCCGTCGACCTCGCGGCTGCCGCGCAATTCAACGCTATCCTCGAGAATTTGGCGTTGCGTGTCGCCGACGCCGATCGCCGACCTGAATGGAAACAAGACAGCTTCTTCCGCCGGTTCACCCAGTAGTAGCGAATCGGCCTCAGTCCAATCGACGCTTGCCAGAATCTCCGGTTCGGGCCGCTCGCCGCGGTGCTGGAAACACATCTCTTAGACACCTTGCGGTACGGCAGAGGGAAGAACTACCTCTAAACCGGCAACCGCCACATTTCCGCGACGGTATCCGGCCATCGGCACGGGCTGAGATCGACGCTTCGCAGACGCCGGTTTCTGGATAACCTCCGTTTGCCGACAACGGCGAAGCGAAGGGCTGTTGAACTCGTTCGGATGCCCATCCAGCTGAGCTTTTGCCGCGAGATTTGCGCCAGATAGAGAGATTGAGAGGCGTGCCAGTCCCCGACGAGACGCTGACGTTGTTATTAATCTGGTCGTAGCGGTCCCCGCTTTGTGAGTCCGAACAGCTTTGCGAGCTGGGCGTCGAGCATCCGCACAGAAAGAAGTCTGGGCAGAGTCCAATTCTTGAAACGTTGCGGAATGATCGCGTAGCGTGCCTTCGGTTTCGCCGTGCTAAGCGCTACGTGGACGGCTTCGCCCAAACGCTCAGGGGATAAGCCATTGGTACGTGCTTCGGTGACGATGAACTTCTGGAAGTTCTGCACCGCCTCCCAATACTCGGTCTGCTTGAACTCGCTCAAATCTTCTTTTTCGCCCTTGTCATACATCGCGGTGTTCACGGTGCCCGGTTCAATGATCACGACGTCGATGCCAAATAGCATCAGTTCTCGCCGCAGCGCGTCCGACATTCCTTCAAGACCAAACTTGGAAGCGCTATAGGCGCCGAGAAGCGGGATAGCAACCTTCGCAACGCTAGAAGTGATGTTCACGATGCGCCCGGCGGGCCCCTGTCTCTTCTTATCCGTTCCCAACAGAGGCGCGAAGGCTTGGATGACGACAAGCGGGGAGACCATGTTTACCTCCAACTGCCGCCTGTACTCGCTGGGCCTCAGATAAAGCAGCGGCCCACTGACCACGATTCCTGCATTGTTCACCAGGCCAACCAGGTTCCTGTCGCCAGTCATAGAGCCGACCTTTTGGGCAGCTTGATGTACAGCGTCGGCGTCCGTAATGTCCATCACGAGAGGCACGAAGCCGTTCCCGAACTCCCTTTGCAAACGGTCGGCGTCAGCCTGCTTGCGCACAGAACCGAACACTCGAAATCCCTTTGAAACAAGTACCTTTGTGGTTCCCCAACCGATTCCGGTGGAGACCCCGGTGACCACGACATCTTTGCTATTCGCCATCGCATTTCTCCTAAGATGATCACTGTTCATCTTCAATGTGTACAGCGTACATCTTGGCCAACGATATGTCAAGGTGTACAGTGTTCTGTATGCCGTATCCGTCGAAAACAGACCGTCAGACCATCCTTTCTGCTGCGGTTAAGGAACTCGTTCACTGGGGTATCCGCGACTTATCGCTACGGAACATCGCTGCTTCCCTCGACCTAGCGCCTAATGCGATCTACCGTTACTTCTCAGATCGCCGAGCACTCGAAGGTGCCCTGGCAAACGAAGCTGCCCGGCAACTGGAGCTCGCTCTGAGGAAGGCAGCCGACGGATGCGAACCGGTTACCGCAATTCGCAAGATGTCATCTGCTTACCTCAAGTTCGCAAGGGACAATCCTCACCTCTACGAGGCGATGATGAGTCTCCACGCTCCAGGGCACGATGCGACCTCCCACGTAAGCCTCTGGACGTTCACTGTCGAGCAGGTGCAACGAATTGCCGGCTCCGACCGAGCTGCGGAGGCCTCGGTCGCGCTTTGGGCGTTCCTACATGGAGCCGCGACGCTAGAGGCCGCTCGAGTGTTAGGCGATATCAAACCGGCAAGCGGGCTCGAATTTGGGTTTGAGGCGTGGTTGATGGCTGTTTCTACGCGTCGGCAGCCCATCGATGCACTCCGAATCAAGCCCACGAAAAAGAGGGCAAACAAGGAGTTGTTCGCGCGTGAAAGGTCGGTGCGAAGCGGCAAGTGAGGATTCAGGGTGGTGTCATCGGTAAGGGCCTGTGTCCCTGTCAGTACCTATTAGTTAACATTTGGAACGTGGGGCTTTACGACTGAAGTATGCGTGGTTGGATAACTCTCGAATTACGAGCTCTACGCTCCTGTCATCGGCCCAACGCTGGGAGGCTGGATCACGGACAATTACTCGCGGCGGTGGATTTACTACATCAGTGTTCCGGTGGGAATTGTGGCCCTCCTCCTAGTCGCTCAGCTTGTCGAAGATCCCCCGTGCATAGCCCGTCTGAAGGCCCGCCCCTCCGGCTTCGACTTCATCGGATTTTCCCTCCTGGTTGTAGGGCCCGTCCTAACAGCTTTTTCAGTGCTATTGTCCTAGCCGCGCTGACCGACCTGAACCCCGTCGAACGCCACGATTCCGCAGGAGCCTGCCGCTTATTCAGTTGTCCTTCCGGACATGGGTTCATGAGGAGACGGTCGTAGAGATTTTCTGACGTTTACCCCACCCCGCGCGTGCCGTTCTGGAAACGAACAATGTCCTTCTGATAGCTGCGTGCTTTTGCGGAGTTGGCTACTATGGGCGCCTGGAGGGCTTCTGCCATGAAGAGCCTTGCCCGTCACGGCTTTGCCACCACCTTTATTTCAGTTATTTCACTCGCTCTATTTGCGTTCGTCGCTTCCGGGGCCTCGGGTACGGGACGGGCGGAAACACCCGGCGCGGTTACGGCCCCGCGGGCGGGGGTTGCCGCGAAGGGCGTTGCGACAGGACTGCCTGAGGCAGGGCCGACTCCGATAGCAGTAGGTGGAACGAATTCAGCAACCACCGGAGCAAAGACGCCAGTCGCCACGGCTGCGACTGCGGTTACCATCTCAATCGATGCGTTGAGCAACCGGCATACGATCAGTCCCTATGTGTACGGCTTCGCATATCCCAATTCGCCGGCCGATATTACCAACACCGGCGCGACGGAAGTGCGGTGGGGCGGGGATGCGACCTCCAACTATAACTGGCAGTTGGAGACCGACAACGCGGGGGCTGACTGGTATTTCGAAGACTTTGCCGCGTCGGGATTCAATAACGGCAGCGATGGCAGTTCGACGCAGTTCATTACGGATGTGAAAAATGCGGGCGCGAATCCGCTGATGACGATGGTGATGCTGCCGTGGGTGGCGCAGAGTCCGGAGACGTCGACGACGCAGGGCGGGACGGACAATTATCACTGGAGTTATTCAGTCGGAACCTTTGGCCCGCAGTGCAGCGTGGATCCGTACAACCCGGACGCGGGAGACGGGCTGCAGACGGATTGCTCGACAGTGGTGACCGCGAATCCGGAGACCTCGGCTTACTACCCTTTGCTTGATGACAACAGCCAGAGCTGCGCTTCGGGAACCTGCGTGTATCGCACCACGTGGACGGCGGCGCTGGTGACGGCCTTCGGCAGCGCTCCGCATTTCTATGACATGGATAACGAGATTGAAATCTGGGGATCGACCCATCGGGATGTGCATCCGCAGCCGACGGCGTATGACGAGATGCGGGATACATTTGTCGCCGAGAGCAGGGCGCTGAAGGGATGGGATCCGGCGGCGATTCGCTTTGGGCCGATTACGTGCTGCTGGTGGTTCTACTGGAACGGCGCCAACAATAACGACAAGGCGGCGCATGCGGGGATCGATTTTCTGCCGTGGTGGATCAATGAGGTTTACTGGCAGGACCAGATTGCGGGAACAAGATCGGTGGATGTACTTGATTTACATGCGTATCCGGACACGCCGAATACTTCGGGCTACACACTGGCGCAGAAACGGGCGCTGGCCTTGCGGATCTTCAGGGACTATTGGGATCCGACATACGTGAGCGTTGGCAGCGATATTGATCAGAAGTGGACGACGTTCATTCAGCCGAAAAAGACGATTCCGTTTCGCATTCCGCGAATGCGGGCAATCGTGAACATGATTTATCCGGGAACGCCGCTGAGCTTTACGGAGTGGAACGCGGCGGTTGCGGGCGAATCGGATTTCTCGACGGCGCTGGGCGACGCGGATGCGTATGGAATTTTGGGGCGCGAGCGGATGTATCTGGCGTCGCGATGGACGGCTCCGGTAAGCACAAACCCGAATTATCAGGCGCTGAGGCTGTATCGGAATTATGACGGGCAACATCACTCTTTTCAGAGTACGTCGGTGGCGGACACGAACAGTGCGAATCCGAGCCTGTTTAGCAGCTATGCGGCGCTTGATCCGACGGGGACGACGATGACGGTGATGGTGCTGAACAAGGCTCCGGGGACGACTTATGCCGGGCAGTTTGCGATCAGCGGATTTACGCCGGCGCAGGTGACGACCTATACGCTATCGCAGAAGACTCCGACGACGATTGTGGCGTCGGCCCAGCAGGCGTGGTCATCGACCATGAGCTTTGCCCCGTACAGCGCGACCTTGCTGGTAGTGACGGGATCGATGGCTAAGGCACCCGAGGCGGAGTGGGATTTGAATCCGGATACGACGATGGTCGCTGCGGACGGAACGGTAACACTGGCGCCGAAGCTTGTGTCCGGATCAGGAACGGTCACGCTGGGGACGCCGACGTTTGATACAGGCATCACGGTGACTGTGACGCAGGGAACCGTGACATCGAGCCAGAATGGCGCAGTCACGGTGACAGCGGGAACGAGGCCAGGTTTCTATCGCTACACGGTTCCGGGGACGGATAGTGCGGGAGCGGCGCAACAACAGAGTGGATGGATTGTGGTCGGGAATCGGGCGGCAACGCTGACGAAGCAGGGCGACGGGCAGTCGGGAGCACCCGGAACGAATTTGAATTTGTCGGTGACACTGAAGCCGGGATCGTCGGGCGGGACTGCGGCGGGGGCGGATGTGTTGTTTACAGCGTCGGCAGGAACGCTTTCGAATCGCACGGTGACGACGAATTCGTCGGGAAATGCAGCAGTAGTGCTGACATTGCCGGCAAATGCGGGCGCGTTACAGGTGACGGCCGAGGGTCCGTATGGGCTGGGGCATCCGAAGGTGGCGTTCACGGTGACGGTGCAGTAAAGAGGCGGTGAACAGACAAGTTCAGAGTAACGCAAAAGGGGTCCAGGATCGAGAGCATCGTTAGCCTGCAAGGCGCGATCACTGTCACCGGCGAAGAACCCGCACATGTCAATTGCCAACTTGATTCTGGCGCACTAGATAGCTTTCGTTAAATCGCGACTACTTTTGCGATAGGTTGGAGATTGTTCGGATCGCCAAGCTAGCGAAAAAGAGCGCCTCCTCCATCGGTCCGATCCGTGCCGCTTTGCTGGATCGATTTGACCATCCTGGCAGAGCGTGAAAACGTTCGGCTCGACACCCCGCCGCGTGAACGGGCATACTAGTTGGTATGTCCGCTGTTAGAAAACGATCGCGACGCGGGGGGGCGGTGTCGCGGAACGCAGGGCGAACGCGCGCTCTCCTGTTGCAGGCTGCCTTCCAGGAGATATACCGCTCTGGCTTTCGGAGCGCTGACCTGGACGCCATTCTGGATGCAGCCGGTGTCACCAAAGGCGCACTGTACTACCACTTTGACGACAAGGAGGCCCTCGGTTATGCGGTGCTGGACGAGGTCATGACGAGTGACCTTCACCAAAAGTGGGTGCAACCTTTACGGAACCCCAAGGACCCTATCGACGCTCTGGTTCGTATTGTTCAGTCCGAATCTCTGAAAAGAGAAGACGTTCGGCGTGGCTGCCCCTTGCTTAACTTGTCTCAAGAGATGTCAGGTCTTGATGAGGGATTCCGCAAGAGGACGGCAAGACTTTTTAAGGACTGGCATGACGCTGTGGCGGGGGCACTTCGTCAAGGACAAAAACGCGGGTTAGTGCGCAATGATATTGACGCGAATGAAACGGCTACGTTCCTGATTGCGACGTACGAGGGTTACGTGGTTTTAACAAAGACTTCGCAGGATGCACGGACGATGCAATCAGGCCAAAGAAGGGTGAGCGGCCACCTCGAGTCACTACGCCCGGCACGAACCCGGACGCGAATAGCAGGCCGCGGATAGCCTGCTCACGGTGTGACGACGTTGTCAGTCGCGGAAGAAGGCACCGGCGCCAATCCAGAATTCTGCGAGGGATTTGAGATTCTTCTTGTAGGTGCGGGTGACAGTGTATTCCTTTCCACCTTTCACGCGAAGACCATATTCGCCCGTTGGATAAGGTCTGATCTCTTCGACAAAAGAAGTGTTCACCAGAATCGAGCGATGGATCCGAATGAATCCCCGTGGCTCAAGTTGCTCCGCCACCGCTGAAATTAACTCGCGAACTAAATAGGAATTCGCGTCGCGCTGCAGCGATACATAATCGCCCTCAGCCTGAACCGCTACCACATCGTTGAGATTGATGAAGAGAATTTTCCCCTTCACTTTGATGGCGACCCGCGGCGACGGCTGATTCTGCGCCTGCATCCGAGAAGCCGCCCCTTTCCTGGCAATTTCTAGTCGCGGAGACAGTCCCATCACGATTGCAACTCCTTTTCCCCTACTTCGAGGAATGTTGCATCTCATGGATCAGGAAGCACCCACTCCCTGAGCCTGGCGGTTCATCGTGCGCAACCTGGACGATCGCTAGAACATCCAGCGCGTCGCGATTCGAAGAGACTGCCGTAGCTGTCTTCATCGTTGCTGGCAATTTCGAAATTCCCAACATTCACTCACCGTCAATTATTGACTGGGGCGCGTGTTCCATCCGACCACCTGGACACCGAAATATCGAACTCCGTAATCGGCTGCGGAGAGTACTGATGTAGGTCTACAGGCGAGCCCGGGAAATCTGCGCCCCAATTTATATGGTCTTTCTGGGGATACCAAAACATCAGATGGGGGTCCGCGTTTCTGTATTTGCGACCAAAGTACTGTTGCTTCGACATCATGTAGCACATGGCACCAGGCTCTGGCAGCGGCAGTTCTTTCTTGTCGAACGCGGACTTGATACTGTCGAACATTTGAGTTTTGGATAGTCCAGCTAATGCCAACTCTGTCGTCTTGAGAGTAAGCGGCAAGTGCGATCGCGCGCCCGACGGATTGAGGCAAAGGGGAAGGCGCTGGTCGGGGTTCAAAAACTCTGGGTCGTCAAAGGGGGCCATCCACGATCGTTCCACGACACATACAAAACCGTTCTTGCCCTTGACTGCGGTTTCGTAACCATGCCGTCCGAGAATCAAGACCTCGGCGTCGCGTGAGATGGAGTCGGGGGCCGCGCTCCGGGCCAGGGCTATCTCGGCATTCCGATCCGCCATCAGGTATTGATCAAGCGGAGCCATACTCTTATATGATGTTTCGGCGTCCTGTGCTTGCGCTTGCCACGCCACGCTCAGCACAGCAACCAGCGCAAAACCTCCTAGCGCGATGGTCTTGGCTTTCTCCAGGTTCATTTCCAATGCCCACCCTTCTTACAAGTTTGAATAAATTATCGGGTCCCCTACATTCGCGCGGTCAATTATTGACTGGGGCGAGCGTTCCATCGGACCACATGCCGGTGAGAACCAAGAATACGTCGATCCCTTCCAGTGCGAACTGTGGATTCAGCATGATGGGAGACTTTGGCAGATCCGCGCCCCAAACCGCTTTGTCCATCAGCGGGGTATAGAACATCAAATGGGCCATGTTGTGGTCGCCACGGTCCGTAAGATACGCTTCCTTCGACAGCATGTAGGTGAAAGCGCCAGACTCCAGGGCTGGCAGCTCTTTCTTGGCAAATGTCGCGATTCCTTCCATGATCTGAGCCTTGGATTGGCCCGCCAATACCATCTCAGTCCTTTTGTAAGTCATCGGAAGGATGGAACGCGCCGCGGGCGGATTGAAACAGAGGGGACCTCGAATTTTGGGGTTCCAAAACTCCGGATTGTCGAATGGCGCCATCCACCCTCGCTCCACGATGCATACGAAACCATTCGTGCCTTCGACGGCGGTTTCATAGCCATGCGGCCCAAGAACCAGAACTTTTGCATCGTGAGATATGGAATCTGGAGCGGCACTTCGCGCCAGGGCTATTTCGGCGTTTCGATCCGGCATCAGGTAATGGTCAAGCGCGGCCATGCTGGGATACGGGGTTTTGGTTTGCGCCTGCATTTGCGAGATCGCAGCCAGTGCGAGAACGAGCACGGAGCTTCCTAATGCGATTCTCTTGAGTGTCTTTTGGTCCATTCATTCCTCCCTTTTGCATAGAGTTTAGTCCGATCTGACTCTTATGATGCGATCATTCCACTTGCCTGTTGTATTGATCATACCGACCAGTATGTATGTTATGAAAATAACTGTCAACGCCGTGCCTATCCCATTTTTCGTAGACCTCAACAGGCGGGATTCATTTTCTGGTAGATGCGGGCCCGTTTATGCGGAGCAACGCCTTCAGAATGCATCACAGCGCAACTCGTAATCGTGTATGCACGCCGCTCGCTGTCGTACGGCCGGCGCGTTATTCCTCTCGAATGTAATTCATCCCTAAAATCCTGGCACAGGTGGTAATGCGAATGCACCGGACCCGGCCATAAGTGGAGGCAAAACAATGCGACTGAACTCGACCAAACGGCAGCGGCGGAATTTCTGGGTACCGTGGGTTACGGCGATTGTACTGGCTTGCTTCAGCAATGCGGTCGCTCAAACGAGCTACACAGTTACCGATTTGGGCCGTCTGCACAGTTGGAATTTAGGTTGTGCCATGGGCCTCAATAATCAGGGATGGACTGAGATCATGGAGGGGAACCTGCCACCGGGGCAGCAGAACAGCACGTCGGGGCAACTCCTAACCGGCCGCGCAGCGATAGACGTCGACGGACTCAAGATCGACCTCGGCACGCTCGGAGGAAAGAATAGTTGGACCAACTATGACGGGATCAACGACCTCGGCGAAGCGGCCGGTTTGGCCGAAACGGATGTCCCCGACCCGAACGGCGAAGACATTTGTGGCTTCGGCACACACCTTACGTGTCGTCCGTTTCTTTGGAAAAACGGCCACATGAGCGCTCTCCCGACACTGGGTGGAAATAACGGGCAGGCCAGCGCGATCAATAACCACGGACAAATCGCAGGATATGCGGAAAACGGAATCGTGGACTCCACATGCCCGCCTAACACAACTAATAATCGAATTGACCTGCCGGTGTTGTGGGAAAGAGGGAAAGCCCAACCCCTTCCCACGGTGGGTAGCGATCCAGACGGGGTCGCATTCGGCATCAACAATCAAGGCCAAGCTACAGGCTACTCGGGAACCTGCACTGCAGCGAGTCACGCCGTATTGTGGGAAAACGACACTGCCATCCCGCTTCCTGACCTGGGAGTTCCGAGCGCCTTGGGCATCGGCATTAACGACAAGGGCCAAATTATCGGGCAAGTCGCCAGCGCGGACGGCACAACCGCCTATGCCGCTCTTTGGGAGAACGGCGCAATCACAAGCCTCGGCACTCTACCGGGAGATGTTTCCTCCTTGGGCGAAGGCATTAACAACCAGGGCCAAGCGGTGGGAAGCACTACGGACTCCAACGGCGACTGGTCCCATGCGTTCCTCTGGCAGAACGGCGTGATGACCGACATTAACACGCTGATTCCCGCAAGTTCCAACCTCTACGCAACCATGGCCAACGAGATCAACGATAAAGGGCAAATCTCGGGCATGGCAGTCGTAATCAGCGGGCCGCATACGGGCGACATCCACGCCTTTGTGGCGACCCCGGTAAACGCAAGCATAGGCACGTCGGTTGCAGAGGTCGCACGTACGCATCCAAAAATCACTTTGCCTGCGAATGTTGGCAAACAGCTTTTTCAGAGATTCGGACTCGGCCGATTCGAGCGATAAGGGCATTCGTTCCGCTGGGTGTGTGTCTGGTCTCATGCCTGCCTAGGAACCCGTGTGGCGGGATAAACAGCCCGCCACACGTTTTTCGATAACAGCTCGTAATCGCCAATATTTCTGACGCGCCACACCGGTTGCGATCAAACCGTGGTTTCAATCTTCATGTCTCGTGTTCGTCATTGCGTCGAATGCCCGAAATGCCGCACTCGATATTTGCCAAGTTTCAGCCCGTATCGCAACGGATCTTACCTGACCCCCCTCACCGCGCACGGCGCCTCAGGGTGGATCCTTCACTGTTCCTGCCGTGTGCCGCCCGCCTCCAGTCAGTGGAGTCCGACGGACTTGAAGCGATACGAAATCTGCGGCCAAGCCTATCGTCGCGGTTACGGTTCACCGGACGAAGTGTGGGATGTGACTCGACATAGCAGAGTCGACTCTAACTGACACGCTGTCGATAGGTGCCTGTAAAGCCGCCGGGGCGCGGCTCCTGGGGCGGAAATCGGCACTGGGGAGATTTGCAGTTATTTTCCCGAACCCTGCGAAGCTACCGGTGTCCATGCCTGGACGCACGAGAGTCCTTCTTGACCGATAGGACTGTTTCGCGGCATGCGGTCTAAGGGTTGCGGATCTCCAACCCTCTCATGGTTCCCAGAAATCTCCGGCGTTTTACGGTTGACACGCGATCGTTGAGGAAAGCAACTACGGACGCTACTTCGCAAGCTCGTTGCGATTCTCTTTCGCCCAGTCGCTCTTTGGCGACACCGCCTTCATAGGCGGCCCACCCTCAGTTCCACAGGCGCACGGCCCTTCCATCTTTGCCTCGGTCATGCAAAAGCAGGATTTCGTTTTCAGGCAAGCGCAGACATATACGACCTTGTCATTACCCTGGGGCGGACTGAGCAAGCCGCTCGGGAGCGCATTCTGATGTTGGTTCTGAGATCTACTGCTCGAAGGAATGAAGGCTAACAACAGTAACATGGCAAAAATAGGCGCAGTGAACCTCTTTCGATGTCTCATTGTTTTCCTTCCGGTGATGCACTTCCAGCACGAAGACTGACATGGAAACGTCGTGTGGAGCAAATCGGCCACGCATGCATTGACTTCTCCTATGCCCCGCCCGGGTTGTCTCCGAGGCGGGGCGGTTTGCGCAACGGAAGAACCTAGAAGAACAATTTCAGTCCGAATTGAAATTCCCTCGGGTCAAATGCCGAAGTGACAGCGCCAAAGTTACCGGCGCCCTGGTTCACGCTGATACCTCCGTTGTTGGCATCGCCTTGGAACTGAGTATGGTTCCAGGTGTTGAAGGTCTCGACGCGAAGCTCGAGCCGGCTGCCGCGCGATTCGC
>Ga0265746_1000022_pt1 | contig 11285 bp, 9 predicted proteins | sample NSUome_5_FD_200872 | JGI IMG/M metagenome (GOLD analysis project Ga0265746, IMG submission 200872) | Metatranscriptome of soil microbial communities from Maridalen valley, Oslo, Norway - NSU2 (Metagenome Metatranscriptome) | ecosystem: Environmental > Terrestrial > Soil > Boreal forest/Taiga >... | reverse complement strand
TACGTGAACAGTAAGGGGCAAACCGTGAAGCGTCCCGAGAATTGCACGACCGCACCACAGGGAGCGTCAGCTCAATGCGGCGACGGAACCTACAGTTTCAGCAAGAGCAGGCGGGGCACATGCTCACATCATGGCGGCGTGGCGAAGTGGCTCTAGTTGCGGGAATTTGCGACAAGTAATGCGATATTTCAATCAGTAACCGCGGACGCCGTAAGAATTAAAGAGGACAGCGCAAAGGGGAAACGTCATCGAGCGGCCACTCTAAACGAAATGTCAGCCAGATTGAAACCGTTGTGGAAGGTCGGGAGAACAGAATCGTCCCTGCGGTATCCAGACCGTTTCGATTGGCCGATTATCAAGGGAGGACCGAAGCCGAAGTGAAAAACTATCTCGACGGCCCATTCGTCTCAATATCCGACATGAGCCTGGCAATCGTCAAACGGAGCGAATCGGTCATGTTGCATCCCAATGTGGGAATATCCACAGATGATTCTCGGGAGTTGTGACGGTTGTCACAGCGTTTGAATACGTCTTGCTCCAAGAATAGCGAGCATGGAACCCGACGTGATCGAAAGAGCGCGGCTTGCCGCTCTGACGGAGGAAATTGACGCCATTCATTTTGCTAACAGCCTGTTTTGGAGGCACCGGGAGGCCCACACCCGTGCCGCGATCGCAGAGTATCAATGGAGACAGGAGCGACTGAACCAAATCCGAGGAGAGCTTGCTCGATTGGGAGCGGGCATCCCACGAGAACTAAGCCAGTTCAATCTCGATCTTTGAAATACCCCTCACCAAGGCGGTAATTGCGACTGGTACGAGTCGGCAATTCTGACAAGTGCCAAGTCAGTCCAGTTTTGCGATGAGCACGCAACTCGGAGAACGTCTCGGATTTCCACAGGTCGAATGTTCATCCATCACAGACAGCGTTTCTAGGAACATGCAATTCTTGGCGGGTATTACTCTCTCACGGGGCCGCCCACCCCCTTCGTTTAACTAGGGTGGCCTCATTTTTGCCCCCAAGCCTCCTCAGTCCAGGGAGCATTGAAATGCGGCCTAAGCGTACCCTAGGCACAGCCGTCAGTATCGGGGCGTGAACGTTCTTCCGGGATAGCGTTTTTACCAGATTTTCTGCCTAAAGTTTCTCCGGGGCCGGCCGATGTTCTCCGTAGGAGGACATCATGACCGCCGTTCCCGCTGCTCAATACCTTCGCATGTCAACCGACCACCAACAATACTCGCTCGACAATCAGGCCGATGCCATTTCGCATTATGCGAAAGCCCACGGCTTCATAGTAGTCAGGACGTTCTCCGATGAGGCGAAGAGCGGCTTGTCCATCGCTGGTCGAAGCGGACTGAAGCAACTGCTAAAGGAGACTGTAGAAGGACATCCCGATTTCGAAGCAATCTTGGTCTACGACGTGAGCCGATGGGGTCGATTCCAGGATGCCGATGAGGCCGCGCATTACGAATTCATGTGCAAATCCTCCGGCGCTCCGGTCTATTACTGCGCCGAGACGTTCTCGAATGAGAGTGGCTTCTCAGCCGCACTTTTGAAGGCGCTGAAGCGAACGATGGCGGGCGAGTACAGCCGGGAGCTTTCGACGAAGGTTCGCGCCGGGCAGACACGGCTGGCCAAGTTGGGCTTCAAGTTAGGAGGCACTGCCCCATACGGCTTGCATCGAATGTTGCTTGACCCTAGCGGGAAAGCAAAACAAGTCCTGGCACCGGGCGAGCGCAAGAGTCTTGTTACGGAGCGCGTCATTCTCGTGCCCGGAGCACCCCATGAAATTGCCATTGTGGAACGGATTTTTCGTGAGTTCGCAGATGAGCATCAAAGCTTGCGGAACATCGCCCGAAGCCTCAACGCTGACCGCATTCAATACCCGAGCGGTGCCAAATGGAAGGCGACCACTGTAGCGCGTGTTCTTCAGCATTCGGCTTACATGGGCATGCAAGTGTGGGGCCGGACAAGTATGATTCTTTCCAGCCCGAGAATACAAACCCCTCCCCAACAGTGGATAACTTGCACCGCTGCGTTTGAGCCGATCATCAGCAGAAACATATTTGAACGTGCCCAACGCGCATTCGCCAGTTTTCCCCGCAACCTGACGAATGAAGAACTGCTTGAGCGACTGAGAGCTGTTCTCAAGGAACACGGAAAGCTTTCGGGGGAGATCATCGAGCGCTCCCCACTTTGTCCAAGCTTGACGACCACACGGTCGCGCTTCGGTAGCCTCAACAACGTGTACGACCGCCTGGGATTGCCTTTGCGAAACCGTGCGTCGAGTCTGTTCAGACAGCGGTGGCAGACCCTGCGAAATGATCTCATCAAGAGTATTGTAGAGGAGTTCCCGAACGACCTAGAAACATCCCGATCTGGGCCCCGATTTCGACCACGGCTTAAGTGTCGAAAGACAGGCCTTCTGGTATCGGTGTTGATCGCGAATTGCAGTCCCACCCAGGCTGGAAAGCTGCGCTGGCTCGTACATCCGCCGCAATACGAGCGAGAGCGCTTGATCGTTATCGCATTCCTGAATCAGGACAACACAATGATTGAGCGCTCGCTTGCATTCGATAACGTTCCCTTTAAGAGAACCCAAGTATCGGAAAGCAGTGAGTGGCTACGATCCGGAATTCCCTTGAAGCAAGCTTCTGATTTCTTAAATGTCATCCGTGAGTTTCGGAGGAATCGAGGCAAGTAAGAATCCTCTAATCCTCTAATCGTGCTAATTTGGTGCCGAGCGATCTGTGTAACAGTGAAAGGGGAAGTCTTTAGAAAGGAACCATCCCATGGTGCCAGCCCCTGTACCGATTCCGGCTGCTCAATACCTACGAGTGTCAACTGATCGCCAGGAGTACTCAGTAGAGAATCAGGCTCAGGCGATTGCGGAATACGCTGATAGCCACGGGTTGCGTGTGGTGAACACCTACTCTGATCCTGCAACGTCGGGAGTCATTTTTCGGAAACGCAAGGGACTCCAGAAGTTGATTCAAGATGTGATCCAAGGGCATGCACCTTACAGGGCGATCCTCGTGTATGACGTTAGCCGTTGGGGACGCTTTCAGGACACCGATGAATCCGCATACTATGAATTTCTGTGCAAGTCCGCTGGCGTACCTGTGCATTATTGCGCCGAACCATTCTCAAATGACGATTCATTCCCAAGTCTGATCATGAAAGCTCTGAAACGGGCAATGGCTGGCGAATACAGCCGTGAACTGGGAGTTAAGATCTTGGCGGGCCACAGACGAGGCGCGGCACTTGGATTTCGACAAGGAGGAAAACCGGGCTATGGTCTGAGACGGTTGCTGCTGGCAGCCGATGGAAGTCCGAAGCAACTCTTAGCCGATGGCGAGAGAAAGAGCATCACGACTGACCGGATCATTCTTGTTCGTGGTCCAGCCAAGGAAGTGCGGTGTGTTCAGGACATATATCGAATGTTCATCAAGAAAGGGATGAATTTTACGGAAATCGCTCGCGAACTGAACCGGCGCGGCACCAAGTATCTCAACGGCGAAGAATGGAATCTTCACGGGATTCGGACAATTCTTACAAGCGAGAAGTATTGTGGCTCGAATGTTTTCGGTCGCTACAGCGAAAGGTTATATACAAATCCCATTCGGAAGCCGAGGTCTGAATGGACTGTCGCTTCCGGCGTTTTTGAAGCATTGATCGAGCCGGGAACTCAGGCAGAGGCACAGCGAATCATCGACTCGACCGATGCGAAATCGCCACGAAATAAATCGGACGACGACCTTCTTAACGCGCTTCGCGCCATTCTCACCAGGGAAGGCAGAATTACTGCTGACCTCGTCGAGCGTGCCGCGAATACTCCATCCCCTTATTCATACCGAGTTCGTTTCGGAGCCCTAAGCAATGCTTACGAACGAATAGGCTATGCCGGATTCTGGAGTGGGGGATGGCTTGCAAAGAGACGCTCAATACCGAAATTACGCGATGGTCTTATGCGAGCAATCGTGGGTCTCGATCCGACGCGGGTTTCGATTGAGAGCTGTGGAGGTCGCCATCGTGCTTGTCTTCTTACGCACGAGGGGCGACGAATTTCGGTCATTGCATCGCCCCTTAGTCGAAGTCATGGCTATGGTTACTGGCTCTTGCAACCCCCGCTCGAAGAGTGTCAATTTATAACGCTCGTTGCGCGAGTCAACGAAAAAGGCGACGCATTTAAGGACCTCTTCGTAACCCTTCCGATTGGCGAGTCTAGGGGACTTAGGCTAAGAGAAAAACACCCGTGGTGGGAAACAGGCGTACCTCTCGTTGATCTCAAGGGGTTCTTCAACGCTGTTCAGGAAGTCTCATTACGTTGTGACTGCTAAAGGGCAGCGTCCTTGCCGTCTGTATACACCATCCCAATCCGTTTGTGTTTCACCCTCTTTTCTCGCGACGCCCATGTTCAGGACCTACTGTTTCGCCGCGCTCGGCCATGCCGAGTCCGGTACTATCCGTTCACGACGACCGCGCCTGTTCCTGCATGACTTCCACCGGCGCGGAGCATTCGGCGTCATCGTTCGCGGGACCGTTACGGGATTGTTAAGCGGTACGATCCAGTTCCTTCTTCGTCTGGTGCTTCTCGGCTATGTGTCGCTGAAAGACTTCTTCAAGATTGTCCCGGAGGCGGGTTGCTCCTCGGGTGTCATCTTTGCGAGCCCGAAGTCGAGATAGCAACGTATCACCACAGGTCGAGCAAACTGCGGCGACATAATAGTCAAAGTTCTTCAAGTACGGCATAGGCAGATCGTTTCCGGCGTCGCCGAGCTAGGGAAAGCATACTACTTACCATAGTAACGCCAGAGTGTCCCGAGAGTTCATCCAGTGTCGCGATCAAAACTCAGAACAACCGGGCCTGCTCCTGCGCGGTCTCCACTGGCGTGCAACACTCCACATCGTCATTCGCCACATTGCTAACCCGGCTGCTCACGGCGTAGGCTCGCATAGAAGTCGCATCATAGGGCCTCAACATTTCGGACGCCGCCGCTACATCGGTGAACCCAGGGTCGAGCCACAGGTCGTAGCTGTCAGGATCGAGGATGACGGGCATGCGATCGTGGAGGCTCGCGGTGACGGCGTTCGGAGTGGTCGTCAGGATCGCGCAGCTCTTAACCCAGGCACCAGCCGGATCCTTCCACCGCTCCCAGAGCCCAGCGAAACCAAACAGTTCACCATCGCGCAACTCGAAACAGAATGGCTGCTTCGTCTTCCCGATCTTCTGCCACTCGTAAAAGCCGTCGGCAGGAACGATGCAGCGCCGAGACTCGATGAACTGCTTGCGACGCGAAAGTCGGTAGCGACCGCACATGGGAAAACATTATGGCAGACCTTGGCATTCAAACTCGACTCTCGGAGAGGTTGCAAATCCACCTAACAACAAATAGGCGTTGTACTTCTCACGAATCGGAGTGTTTCTTCTTTTTGGGCGGTGGCGGCATTGCACAGAGTCGAGCGCGAGGGTCAGGCTTCGACAGCATGTAGGCTCACGCCGCAAGAACATTCCCCTGTGTGCCGTATTCGTGGGGACAGCGCTTGTATGAGGTCAATAGTGCGAGGCGGGAGTCTGTAGGTCTTGGCAGTGATTGCAGATTCTTTCATTGCGGACATGTCAGCGTCAGGGACTCGCGTTCCTACACCGTGCCATAGAAGCTCTACCGATACCTCGATTGCGCGGGACTGCTGTCCGTGTACTTCCCCCGCCTTCTCAATGATCTTGAGCGCCGCCAGAGGGAGCTTGAAAGTCTTGGCGTCAGTTCGTCTCGCATGCTCGGCTGGACTACGCTTGAGATCGTCAAGCCGTTTGCGTTCTTTCATCTCGGTCATTCCCGGAAGTTTAGCATTCTTTGCTGCATGTTCCTGCTTCAGGTCGGGGAACTGATTTCCGAAGCCCGCCGCCAACGTTACGTACGTAAGTAACGTTAAGCTCCTCCCAGAACCAGAATCCTCGCGAGCCTTCTTGACTCTGTCTGCAAAAGACACGAGCACGAGCGCTCAGTTCTCGTGGTAACATCTAATCCCCGTTCGCTGACCCAAACGCAGAACCTAATGTCCTCTGAGGTCGGAAATGAAAGTTGCTATTCCCCGCATAGTCTTACGGGCTAGGCAGTGGTCGGCTCTGTTTTCCCTTGTCGTTCTTTCAACGACCAACATCTCGGCGCAAACTTCAGCGCGTCATCCAGCCACGTTGAACCGAGCAAACGCCGAATCGACACCTGCCCGACGCGCAGCCATGCGAAAGAACGGGAGATTCTTGGGTTGGAAGTTTGCGGCTCTGTCTGGGCAGGACGCGAGGAAGTGGCAGCGCAGGAGTGGTCAAAACCAACGGTTATCAACAGCGGAGGCCACTCCCAGTCTGGGGCGGCCGCGGGTTGCCAAACCAACGGCGAGTGGTTTTGGGAACGCTGGGTTCGATTGGCGGTCCACACTGCCGGCAGGTTTTATCCCCACTGCAATCACCAGTGGCGATTTCAACGAAGATGGCAAGATGGATTTCGCAATTTGCAATGGTGGTGACAACACGATTTACGTCTTTCTGGGAAATGGGGACGGCACTTTCCAGGTTCCAGCCATTCTCTACACCCAAGGCCAATCGCCTACCTGGATTACTGCGGTTCGGCTGCACACGAATGGACATCTCGATCTGGCCGTCACGGATGGCGACTCGAACACTGTGGAGGTATTTCCCGGCAATGGAGATGGCACTTTCCAGTCCAGCACGCAAACCTCGGTCCCTCAAGTTCCGACGTTCGTTCTCCCGACCGATTTTAACAATGATGGCCATCAGGACCTCGTGGTGGGCCTTACTATCGCGATGGATTCAACTCAACCGCAGTTTGTAGTGTTTTTTGGCGACGGCTCCGGGAATTTCTCGGGCACGCTGTTTTCGCCGGCCATCTATGGCAGCCCCTTCGGTCCGGTTCCGACCGGTTGGATGGCTGCTGGCGATCTGAACAACGATGGCTATATCGACATTGTAACGACCATTTCTGGTGGATCGGCGATTCCTTACCTCAACCAGTCAGGCAGTAGCGCACTCATGGGGACCTCGTTCGCACCGAACAATGGCGCTGACGACGGAGCCCTTGTGGTGGAATTGGGCGATATGAATGAAGATGGCTGCCTGGATGCCATCGAAACTGATCTGTACTCGATGGTGAATATCGCAAGTGGAACTTGCGACGGAAACTTTCCCACGAGCTCCACGTCAACACCTTTGGGAGACTTCGATCCCGCGATTAAAGTAGTCGATGTGAATGGCGACGGACACCTCGATGTGGTCGGCTCCGCAGTGTGGTATCCAAACAGCGGCGGAGCTGGCATTGGAACCGCAGGCGGGTATCTAGTCTCGGTCCTGATGGGCGACGGCCAGGGAAACCTTGGGTTGGCGACGGTTTATCGGGGCGGAACCAGCGCCTACTCTTTGGTCGTCGCGGATTTCACGGGTGATGGCAAGCCCGAAATTCTTACCGCCGACTCCGTAGAAAACCAGACAAGCCTTTTTATCAACGACGGCACGGGACACTTCGGCAATCCGCAAGGCGAGACCATCGGCTACGTTGGGGGAGGACCGATTAACGCCCCGAACGCACAGTCATCGATGGAAGTTGCGGACCTGAACGGCGACGGCAAGCCGGATTTGTTCCTGGTCGAAGACGGCCTCAATTGTTGCGTGCCTAGCCAACTCACGGTCATGCTGAACGGTGGAACCGGAAAATTCCTTCCACCCGTGCGCACGCCGATTACAGTGGGCGACGACATCCCAGTTCCGCGATTCATAGCAGGGGCCTTCCGCAGTGCGGCCGTATTAGACGTGATTTACATCAATACCTACACGGGCACGAACACCGTCTTTAACGTGGCTTTCTTTCAGGGCAACGGGGATGGTACGTTTGCGGCTCCGGTCACGCTTACTACGTTACCCAATCCCCAGCAAGTCGTTGTCGGGGATTTCAACAACGACGGCAAACTTGATTTCGCAGTGATGGGAACGGATTCCATTGACACGACGACTTGGGACTTTGACGTTTTTCTTGGGCAAGGCGACGGCACATTTGCTCACCTACCAACACAACAGTTTTCTGCGTTAGGCACCTATGCTCCCCAGCAACTCCTTTCCGTTGATTTGAACCACGATGGGAAGCTCGATCTACTCATCGGTCTCAACGCAAACGGAGGAGCAGTATCCAGTGGCGACGACCTGATTGAGGTTTTGGGCAATGGCGATGGAACGTTTCAGACTCCGACTACTCTAATTTCGCATTTCGGAGCCGTCGCCGTCGCGGACGTAAATAACGATGGCTATCCTGACCTGATCCAGAAGCGGGACCCGAAGACCAATACTTCCGCGAGCCTGCTAACCGAGCCCGGAATTACCGTTTATCTCGGCTCGGCAAAAGGCAAGTTTGAAAAGCAGCCGCCCCACGATCTTCCGGGGGTTGCGCTTCCGTCTTACAATCCGGCAATCGTCGGAGATTTCAATGGTGACGGCATCCTCGACGTTGCGGTGCCGTACTGGCTTACACCGCCGCCTGTCTACCTCATCGAGCCACTGCTTCTCGTCGCGCAAGGCGTTGGGGACGGCACATTCATCGTAACGGGCCACAACTATCAACTGCCTGGCCTGAGCAGTCCCTCTGCGGGCGCCGATTTCAGCGGTGACGGCACGACTGATTTGGTTGACCTCGTTGGTCTCTCCTCATCGTTGACCACTATCCCCGCAGCACCGGGCCCCGCTCTGGACATCTCGCTCGATTCCAACCCCATTTCTGGAAATAGCGGCACGGCGACCGTAACTCTAGATTTGCCCGCCACATCCACCGAAACCGTAACGCTGTCCGCCAGCGATCCCGCAATCGAGCTTCCTGCGACTCTGTCTTTCATTGCTGGCCAGCAGGCGCAGGATATCTCTTTCACGCTGGGCCCAGGCTTCGATGCCACGCATGTATTTGCGCTCTATGCGACTTTGGGATCGCAAACCGCGGTCGCTTACGGCACTAAACCAAACCCAAATCTCAACGCAGGAGGAGTTACCTCCTCACTGTCGTCCGCGTCGAACCCAGTGCTTACGAACGTTAGCCTGGAACCAGGGGAGAGCTACGAAATCACCTTCACCATTACGAGCAACGGGGGATATTCCGGCACTTATTCATCATTGCAATGCGAAGGCTTGCCCACTGGGGCCTCCTGCACCTTCAGCGCGAACTCGATCGCACTGAAGGCCAACAAATCAGGCCACGTGACCGTCTCGCTGAACACTTCCAGTTCAACTCCGTTCGGCTCTCAAATCGTAACCATCAGCGCTACCGATGGAGTTCTGCCAACCGAAGCCGAGTTCCAATTCGGCGTCGGAGATTTCTCTTTCACCATCACTCCCCTCACCATCGTCGTTGGGCCGACGGGGAATGCCAATGCGACATTGGCTTCAACGTCAACGAATGGACTGAATGAACTGATGAGCTTCGTCTGCACCGGCCTGCCCACGAGCACACAGTGTGCGCCAAGCGGCACGCTGTATACTTCGGGTGGGACGGTCGGTCTTGGTATTAGCTATAGCGGGCTCGCGGCGAATGACTATCCCTTCCAGATCATGGGAACAGCGGACATCGTCTCCCACACCATCAGCGCCCTGCTGCGAGTGGGCGACTTTACGGCGTCCCTTGACAAAACCACCGCAGCGCTCACAGGAGGGCAATCAGCAACTTTCAACGTTACCCTGACTTCCGTCAATCACTACGCGAGCAGCATTACGGTGTCTTGCCAGTCTCCTGTGAGTACCGTGACTTGCGCTGTCTCTCCGTCGCCTGCAACGCTCACCAACGGTGGGACAGCTAACGTGCAGTTGACGGTAACAGACACCGCAGCCGCAGCAGGACTTCGACATGCGGCTCTGCGCCCTTCGGGCAAGACCTACATGCTGGCCTTTCTGATGCCATTGTCTCTGCTGCTCGTGCGTCGCAGGACAAACTCATTCCTCATGCTGGTGGTGATCGCAAGTTTGATGGGCCTGATTTCCTGTGGCGGAGCTGGTGGCGGAAGCGGGGGTGGTGGGGGCGGAGGAGGAGGCGGGAACCCGCAAACGGTGAATCTGTCAGTTGTGGCTCAAGCTGCGTCAACCCAAAATGACAGCGACAACCAGAAAACGCTCCCTCTGATTGTGGTTACGCTGAACTAGGTTCCATGCCTCACGGTCCCCACGCCGCTGACTTTGAAACCGATGGATTTCGTGCGCAGCGGCGGCTTCACCATGTCCCGGCTTCCTCTCTCGCCATCTCAGCCGAGACTAGCAGCCGAGCTTAAGAATCAACAAGTTCGCCTGCGGTAACTTCCGGTTGCTCGACAGCAACCGGATCGGCAGGATTTTCCTCTAGCTGCTCTGCTTTCAACAGGTTCGCCCACGGTAACCGAAGGTTACCGTGCAGCACCCTTTCAGGGGTGGTGTGTCTCTCCCTTCCACCCCGTGCGCAGCACGGCTAAAAAACCTTCACCCCGCCACCACCCTCCGGGAGCACCCAACCGCCCGTACCACGGGCCGGAATCACCACACTGCTTGGTCAGGAATCGGCGGCAGAATCGGAACCCGGATAGCCCCGCTAATTGGACTGGGATCGGGGCGCGGATCGGAGCCGAATCGCGGGAGGAATCGGCCACGGCGAAGGCCACCGGATCGGCGGCTAAAGAAAGAGCTGAGCTAGAGTCGAAGCAGGCCGTTCACTGCGATCGCCACTCCCACCAGTCGCCACATGAACGTGCCGAGGCGAACGCTGCGGTCTGAGCCTGCATGTTTGGACAGCGGATTCCGTTCTGCCGCTCCCGGATGCTGAGCGTAAACCTTCGCCCATGCACGGGTCTTCCACGTCGCAATCTGACGTGCCATTGCGAAGACCGCAACTCCCACGCCAAGCAGGATAATGGCCCAAACTCTGTGCGGCATAATGTCAATCGCCGTGTCGCGATTCACTAGCTACCATGAAATTTTTGGGGTCCTCCAGGGCCACGAGCTTAGAGACCTTCTTGTCGTAGTCATCCGATGGAGTAATAACAGCAACGTCTCCGGGATCATCTTCCGAAGCGACGAGTAGCACACGTTGTTTCGGGGCGCGTTTGGCGATGATTTCTACTGCCGCTACTCGTCCCCTCGTAATCTCCGGGCCGTCTTTGGTGTAGAACCGCACGTCGCGCGGACCTAATAGCACCGCCTCAAGACCTTGGTTCCTCCAGTCGGTTGCAAGATTCGTCGCACGGATCACAGGCTCCCCTTGCCGCTGGACTAGCTCAC
>Ga0265746_1000021_pt1 | contig 11443 bp, 11 predicted proteins | sample NSUome_5_FD_200872 | JGI IMG/M metagenome (GOLD analysis project Ga0265746, IMG submission 200872) | Metatranscriptome of soil microbial communities from Maridalen valley, Oslo, Norway - NSU2 (Metagenome Metatranscriptome) | ecosystem: Environmental > Terrestrial > Soil > Boreal forest/Taiga >... | reverse complement strand
GCCGTCGCTGGCAATCATCACTAGTGGATCGGCCAAGGCCGCGCGCACCGCGCTGTCGGGAATTCCAAAGATCACGACGTCTCCACCCAGCTTGCGATATCGCTCGAAGCTTTCGGCGGTAAGCCGCTCGCCGGTTGCCGCCCATTGAACGTCTTTGTAGGTAATGCCGAGACCTTCCTGCCATCCCGGACCGAAGATCGTGGTTTCGATCCGCGTGCTCGACGCGTTGTAGGGATAGCATTCCATGGTCACGTCGAGGCCATGTTTCCGCGCGCCTTCGACCATGGCGATGAGTTGAGGGGTATCCGCCAATCCCGTGCTCACAATATGCACGACGTGGAGAGGCGCGCCGGTGGCCTCAGCTGCGGCAATTACTTCTTCGAGACCTGCCAGACCGGTCAGTGGTTCTTTCGCGCCGTAGTAACGAAGGTGAACGTGCACCGTCGCATGATATTTAGCCGCGACCTGGAACATGCGCACGATCTCCTCGTGACTGGCGGCTTCGGTGTATGCGATTCCCATGCCCACGGCGAGGGCGCCGCGGTCCAGTCCTTTTGCGAGCGCCGTCTCCATCTCGGAAATCTGTTCGGCGGAGGCTTTTTTGTGGGCCGCATCGCCGCTGGGCAGGAACTCGCTGGGGTCGTGCATCACTTTCATGCGAACGGGAACATGTCCCACGCTCACGCCGAAATTGATGAGCGACTTCCCTGCTCTGGCCGCATACCAGGCGTCTACGTCATCGGTGCCGACTTCCAGTTCGAGTGAAGTGGTGACACCATCGTGCGCCTGAAATTCGTAGTTCCTCGGTTCCTGTCCGTGTTCGTGCAGGTCGATGAATCCGGGGGCGACGACGAGGCCTTTAGCATCGATGGTAGTTGTGCCTTGCAACGCATCGCTCGAAACCGCAGCGATTTTTCCGTTCCTCACGCCAACGTTCCGCACCGCGTCCAATCCTGACTCGGGGTCCATCACGCGTCCGTTCAGGATCACAACGTCGAAGGCCTCGTCCGCGGGTGACGGGCTGCGCCGCGCCAGAGCGAGCGCCGCGGCTGCGATCAGAAGAATGGTGATCAGCGATGCTGTCCTGGATCTGGCTTTCGATAATGAGCTCATCCCGCCAAGTATACTGCTACGCGGAAGCGCCTAATTTTCGCTGTCAACTGGTGGAAGCACTGACGAGCTTGATGCGACTGGTCGGGCAGCTTCTTCCATCCTCCGCGCGTTTGCGCTATAGTCAGCGCCGTCCGCAAATGACAGCATGGACCTGGAGACTGCATGACTGAAAAAGCTCGTCAGGAAGGCAAGGCCCGCAGCTTCGGGGAAAATATTGAGAGCGATCTGGCGTCGCGATTCCTGCGCGTCGTGGAGGTTGCCGCCATCGCTTCGGCGCACACCATGGGACAAGGCGAACGTAAACTCTCAGACCAGGTAGCGACCGAGGCCATGCGGCGCACAATGGATTCGATTCCGATGCGCGGCACCATTGTGATTGGCGAGGGCGAGCGCGATGAAGCGCCCATGCTTTATATCGGCGAAAAGGTTGGCGCCGAGTTTCCTGACGGGTCTGGAGTTCCAGAGGTTGATATTGCCGTCGATCCGCTGGAAGGGACAAATTTGTGCGCGACCGGCGCGCCGGGTTCGATCACGGTGCTCGCGGCTTCCGAGCGCGGCGGCTTGCTCAACGCTCCCGATTGCTACATGGAAAAAATTGTGGTCGGGCCTTCCTGCAAGCACGCGGTGGAGCTTGACGCTCCCGTGGCCGACAATCTGAAAAGCATTGCCAAGCGGCTGGCGCGCGACGTGGAGGATCTGGTAGTGATCGTGCTTGACCGGCCGCGCCACGAAAAATTGATCGCCGACATTCGGGCCGCGGGCGCCCGCATCCGGCTGATTGGCGATGGAGATCTTTCGGCCGGCATCGCGGCCGCTGTAATCGGAACGGGAGTGCATGTGGTGATGGGTTCAGGCGGCGCGCCCGAAGGCGTGATTACCGCGGCGGCGATTCGCTGCCTCAACGGCTACATGCTGGGCCGCCTGGTGGTGAAACCTGAACAGGAAGAACGCCTCGCGCGCATGGGCATCAAGGACAAGACGCGCATTTACGAAGCCGAAGACCTTGCGCCGGGCGAGCAACTTATTTTCGCCGCCACCGGCGTCACCGATGGAGCTCTGCTCAAGGGCGTGCGCTTTTTCGGCGAGGGCACTCGAACCTCGTCTGTGATCATGACCCTGCGTACCAGCAAGGTGCGCTTTGTGGAGAGCATCCACCTGGAGAAAGGGCCGGGAGTGAAGGTGAGGTTCTTGTGAGGCGGTGGGTTCCTTGCTATGCGAACGGATTCTCAATGCGCAAGCTTTCGATCTCCCGTCCATGCTGGAAGTCTTCGCTATAAAGCGTTTTACATTGGCCCTCCAGCGCCGCCGCTAAAATAAGCGAGTCGTACCACGCGAACCGATATTTTCCCGCGAGCCGCAACGCTTCGACATAAATGGCCGCCGACGAGTGGATTGCCAGCAAAGGGCGGAACACCGTGATTAAGTATTGCTCGGCTTCCGCTGGGCTCATCGGGTGCGAGAAGCGTCGGAAGGCAGCGTTGAAGAATTCCTGCACGACCTGGTAGCTAACGATTCCTTCACCGGTATCGGCGGCTCGCCGAATAAGTTGCGCAGCCTTCCTTGCCTTGGCAGGCGCGCTGGCGTCGAAGGTGTAGGCAAAGATGTTCGTGTCGAGGAAGAATCTAGCGCTCATTCATTTCGTCCCGAGTGTAGGGGCCGGCCGAGCGCACGTGCCGGAGGCGGCGCATGAGCGCATCCACGGCAGCTCCGCCTCCTGCCTGCGCTGCATACTGCTGCAGCCACTCACGGAAGGCCGCATTCAGGGTCTTGTGCTGCGCCTGTGCGACCAGCCGCGCTTGTTCAATTAGAGCTGCTTCTGCGCTCAGAGTGATGTTTTTCATACTAGATAAGTGTACACTATTTCAGTGCATTCGGCTAGCCACGCAAGCATGTCACGTGCAAATGACCAGGTAATCGACTCTTGACCATCGAATCATGAATCATCTAGGATATTCATCTAGATCGTAAGAAAGAAGGGCCTTGATGCGCACCGTGGGTTTGTTTGAAGCCAAGCAGAAACTGTCGGAACTGGTGGAGCGCGCCAGCGAAGGTGAGCAGATCGGGATTACGCGTCGAGGGAAACTAGCGGCAGTCATCGTTCCAGCTCGCAGCAAGGTGAGCGTGAAGGAAATCTTCGCTGATATTGAAGACGTCCGGAAGCACATCAACCGATCTAAGCGATTCTCCGTGAGAGAACTCATCGAGGAAGGGCGGACTTGAAACGTTTTGTGCTCGATGCGTCGGTCAGCCTGGCATGGTTTCTTGATAACCCGGTTCCCGATGTCGCGCAACGGGTCCGACGCGCACTGGAGAACAAATCGCGTGCTCTCGTACCCGCTTTGTGGCACCTGGAAATGGCGAACGGATTCGTGATCGGAGAACGCCGCGGTATTCTGACTGCGTCTTACGCCGATAGGTGTCTTGATGACGTGGAAGGATTACTGGCGTCTGTGATCGAAAGCAGCCACGATACGATGTCGCTCCGTCAGGCACTTTCCGTCGCGCGCACATTTCGGCTGACTGCTTACGATGGTGCCTATCTGGAAACGGCACGCAGGGAGCAACTACCGTTAGCGACGCTGGACCGAGCTCTGGCGGAGGCCGCGGTTAGGGGCGGCGTTCCGCTTTTCCGCTGAAAGCCCCGCTCTCGCCCGCAACTTCCCCGCTTTACTTCAGATATTCCGAATCCTTCTTCAGTTCGTCGGGGATGGGCGGGAACGGTGGCCATTCGCCCGACTGGCCTTTTAGCAGAGGAGTTGTTGGCTCGGCGCGCAAAGTGCCGTCGTGCACGGCGATCTTGTGCGGATTCCCCGGGGTGTAACCCTCCCATAGCGACACTCCGGCATGGGCACCATCTTTCCGCAAGACGTAGTAAGTCATGTCCATGTAGTGCAGCTTGGTCATGTCGTTGTTGTAGTTGCGGACGATGCGCTTGAGCGCGTCCATGCCGGCTTCCTGCGGGGACATGCCGCGGCGCATGTTCTCGACGATGGTGTGCGCTCCGGCAACCTTGATGTTTTCTTCTCCGCTGCCGGTGGCGCCGGCGGAACCCACGTCCTGGTCGGTATAGCAGCCGGCTCCAATGATCGGCGAATCGCCGCAACGGCCCGGCAACTTGAAGGCGAGGCCGCTGGTGGTGGTGATACCGGAAATTTCGCCTTTGTCGTTCAATGCCGAACAGTGAATGGTGCCGGTGGGCGGAAACAGGATTCGCCGCACGGCTGCGAGTTGGAACTCCGGCTCGATGCCGAGATCGGCCGCACGCTGGCGTAGTCGCTCAATGCGCTCCGGCCAGAGAGCCGCGCTGGGCTTGGCACCGCCAGGGGCATCGGGCGCATGCCAGCTCGGGTCGGCGATGCCCGGGCCCCACCAGTCGCGATCGGAATTAAATTGCTTCCACAGCATCCAGATTTTTCGTGAGCGGTCGGTCAGCAGGTTTTCACGCGGGAAACCCATGTCTACGGCGAATCTTTCCGCACCTTCGCCCACCAGCATCACATGGCCGGTGTGCTCCATCACGGCTTTTGAAACCATAGACACATTCTTGATGTTGCGCACGGCTCCGACCGAACCGGCGCGCCGCGTGGGCCCGTGCATGCAGCAGGCATCGAGTTCGACCACGCCTTCTTCGTTGGGCAAGCCACCGAGACCGACCGAGTCGTCGTTGGGATCGTTCTCCGGTCCCGTCACTACTTTGATGGCGGCGTCGAGCGTGTCTCCGCCGCCTTTCAAGAAAGCGAATGCGGCTTCCAGGTAGGCCAAGCCGTTGTGCGCGCACACGATGATGGGACGCTTGTAGGAACCAGACTCGGGTGCGGACTGCTCTCCGCTTTCGGAAGCGGCAACGACCGAGGGCGCGCCGACTCCGGCGGCGACGGCTCCGAGCACGGAAGTCTTTACGAAATCACGTCGCGAGAAGGTCACGAGATGCTCCTGAAGACCAGCCTATGGTAGACCAACGACTGTTCCGCGTGGTGTCACGCGGATAAACCTTCGGCTTTCAAATTTTGATGAATGGTCTGGATAAGTACAAGGCGGCACAGGATACCACGCCGCGATGGCGGCTTTCACGCATGCATGGACGAAGAGGCCGTCGAGCTTCGCTCAACCGGACAGCCGGGGGCTGTCTCCACACGAGCATCGTACCGCGGCCTGCGGCAAATTCAACGGCTGGCGAAGCGGCGCAAGCGGCCGGGATAGAGCCTGCCTTCGTCCAGGGAGCGGGCGTTTGCGGCCGTCGTGATCGATTGCACATTCGCTCCCTCGGAACGGTAGCGCAGCAGGGCCGCAATATTTCCCACTTTGTCGAATTCGGCATCTTCTTTGACGTAGAACAATTCGATGTCGCGGCGGATCACCCAGGGCAGAATGGCTTCTCCTACGTCGACCACTTCATGCGTGGCCATGCCGCAAGCTGGGCAATAGCTGACCAGGTGGGCGTCGAGGTGGCCGCATCCGGAGCATTCCACGGCATGGCCAAGGAAGTTCTCGCCGACCAGCAGCGTTTGCACCTGGCCCAATTCCAGCGAGCGCAAGACTCGCCGCAGTCCGGTGACGCCGCGGGAGTGGCCCCGTGCCTGGTCCAGAGCCTGGTTCACAAACTCGCGGCAGCGACCACTTTTCCAATTTTCCGTGATGCGCTCGGCCTCGCTGCGGATCTGGTCGCGCGTTATGTGTCCGAGGTCAGCGTTGAAATGACCCAGCAGCGACTGCTTTACGTAGGGATGCAGTTGCGGTTCGAGCACAGAACGGTGAACGTCCTGGCATCCCAGGATCCATTTATCGAAGATGCCGTTTTCGAAAGAGTCCTTGAGTACCTCGGACACAGTTTTGAAATGCTGGCGAACTTCGTCGTCAACGCGCCGCTGGGCGTGGCCGCCGTCGTAACCGGCATAACCGTCGCTGCGGCCTTTGCGCGAGAGCGGCTGAAACAAACCTTCGCGCTCGGTCAATTCTCCCAGGCGAAGATCGAACACGCGAGCCCGATGCCGGTCGACCAGCACGATGCCCAGGCGTGGAAACGCGCCTAGCAGATGGGCCAAAGGCTTCAGATGAAAATGCCGGTCGACTACCAGTTGCGTGCCGGGCAATTGCGCGGGCAAATCATATTCCCGCCAGAAGTCCTGCCCGGCACAGGCGAACACTGCCTTCGCGTGAGTGCCATTGCTGCGGAATTCGCGCGACAGCCGCACGATGCGTTCGATATCGGAGCGTGTTCCGTCTTTCTTTTCTTTACTCTCGAGCTTTTCTTTACTCTCGAGCTTGCGCAGGGCCTCGCGGGCCAGGTCCTTGATCAGGATCGTGTCTTCTTTGTGCGCCTTGTTACGAGCGACTGCAGGCTGAAAATAAAAACTTACGGCACAGGACTTCGGATCTTGAAGCTCTGCCAGTTCCCGGATTTGTTCACGCGTCAAGGTCATAAGATAATTCTCCAGCCATGGAAAAATCAGTCTATGCGGCTCCGAGCGGAGCAATCTTCTTCTGCGCCCGCTTCTCTTGCATTTGTTTGTCTTGCCCTCGCCTGCCCTGCGCCCGCTGGGCCACGCCGGGCGCCTGGCGCAAGTGCTCGCGCGCTACGGAAATAGAAGCGAGCACTCCGTCGGCGGGACGCCCGGTAATCGCAGCGATTTCCTCGATGGCAAACCCTTCGATCGCGAACAGGATGAACGCCTCCCGCGGCCCGGAGCCTACATCGCGCAATGCGGATGCAATCAAACGCAGCATTTCATCGGACGCGAAAATCTGCTCGGGCGTGGCCACGCGATCGTCCGCAATGATGGTCTCCTCGGTGATGGCTTCGTCGGGCTGGTGGAATTGCAGCTCCGCCTCATCACTCGCTTTGACGTTCTGCTTGCGCGCCGATTCTTCCAGGTGAACGGCGCTTCCATCGCTTTCTTCAGGACGGGAAAGCTCGGTGATCGCGAGCAGCGCCAAACGATAAAGCCATGGTTCGAGCGCGAGACGCTCCGGCTTTTCCGGACCCTCCCCCAGGGCGGCAGCGATGACCTCGTCAATCACTTCTTCTTTGGTGAGTGAATCGGGATCGAGCAGGTCCTGCGCTTCGCGCATGTAGAGCTCGCGTTCGACGAAACGCTCCAGGCGCGAAAGGTTCACGTTAACGTAGGAACGGACATCTTCCGCCGAGACCACCGGCGGATAGACAGCGGCCAAAGTCTGCTCGAACGGCACTTGCCGGTTGCGCCGCTCGGAAGCTTCGTGCCCCCGGCGTTGCCATTTGTGCGACGACCGCAGCAGTTCCTTGTGACGGGTGACTTGCTGCAGCAGATCTTCGAACGCGCTTCTGATCGCGGCTTCTGCGGTTGCAGCCCTCGCCTGCACCGCCATTTGGCCCGAAGGTAAACGCAGGTTCAACGAAACGCTGGTGCCTTCGCGCGGCGAAATTTCCTCCACCGCTCCCTTCAAGTGCACCAGTTCGGGACGGAAGACCTGCAGACGTTTGCGCAGTTTTTCAACCTGGTGTTGGATGTCTTTCTCTACGGCGGGAGTCTTATGAAGACGATAACTGACGTGGACGTTCATGAGCACCTCGGCGTTTTCGACGAAGCCACGCAACCAAGTGCTATCTAAGCCAAATTGTACACCCGTCAGGAAAAAGGCAAGAGCGAATTGCGCGGACGATTTTCACTGGCCCAGGAATCATTCCCAATATCGCACCGGTGGATTAAGTCCGGAACCCGAGCGCGCTCCGCACGGAAGGGCCATCTGGTTTGGGCCCTCTGGTTCGCTCAGCGTCGCGATCTGCGTTATCATCCGGGACCATGAAATCAGCAAGATTCCTTCTCTTTGGGCTCCTGACGGCATTTTCCCTCTTTTCTTCTTCCGCCTTCGCGCAGGTTTCCTCCGCCTCAAAAGAAGTTGAGGCCGTGTATCCCGAGGCGCACGCACTGTATCTCGACCTGCATCAGAATCCGGAACTCTCAGGCCACGAAACGCAAACAGCGGCGAAGCTAGCCGGCCGCCTGCGTGCACTGCGCTACGAAGTGACCGAGCACGTTGGAGGCACAGGCATTGTCGCCATTCTCAAGAACGGGCCTGGACCGACGGTGATGCTGCGTACGGAACTCGACGCGCTTCCCGTAGAAGAAAAAACCGGCTTGCCTTATGCGAGCAAAGTCCGCGCCAAAGACGACGCTGGACACGACGTTCCGGTGGCGCACGCCTGTGGACACGATCTGCATATGGCGGCGCTCGTGGCCACGGCAACGATCATGGCTCACAGTAAAGACACGTGGCACGGGACGCTGCTGCTGATCGGCCAGCCCGCGGAGGAAACCATCAGTGGCGCGAAGGCGATGATTGCCGATGGCTTGTTCCAACGCTTCCCCAAGCCGGATGTCGGCGTGGCCCTGCATGTGGACAATCTACTGCCTGCGGGACAAGCTGGGATCACGCCCGGAATCTACAACACGAATGCGGATTCGCTCCGCATCACGATTTATGGCAAGGGCGGCCACGGCTCGGCGCCGCACACCGCGATTGACCCCATCGTGATCGCGGCCCGCACGATTCTCGCGTTGCAGACGATTACCTCTCGGGAAGTAAAGCCGGGCGAGATGGCGGTGATCACGGTCGGCTACATCCAGGCCGGGACCAAGAACAACATCATCCCTGACCACGCCGAACTGGGGTTAACAGTACGCACATTCAAGCCAGAAATCCGCAAACAAATTCTTGCCGCCATTGCGCGCATCACCAAGGCCGAAGCCGAGGCCGGCGGCGCGCCCCGCGAACCACTCATCGAGCACTATGAGTCAACCGATTCTGTGTATAACGATCCAGCCCTGGCACAGCGGCTGAGAGCACCGCTGGAAGCGGCTCTCGGCAAAGAAAATGTGATTACGACGGAGGCGATCACTCCGTCGGAAGACTACGCATTTTTCATTGAGCAGGGCGTGCCGTCGCTTTACTTCAGCCTCGGCGGCGCCAATCCCGAGAAGTATGCCGAGGCGAAGGCCACGGGAGTGATGCTGCCTTCGAATCATTCTCCACTGTTCGCGCCCGACGTGGACCCGGCACTGCACGCGGGCATCAGCGCGGAAGTCGCGGTGCTGCGGAACCTGCTGCAGGGATCGGCGGAGGAACTGCGGAAAGCAAGCACGGCACAATCCTCTCGTTAGCTATTCGAAGGCTCGCCAAGCCCCGGTAATTCCCATCACTCAAGATTACGCAATTGTAACTACATAAGTAGTGTTACAATAGGATAAGTATGATCCGCTTTGAGCGGGATCCGGCAAAAGCAAGAGCGAACAACCGGAAACACGGAGTGAGTTTCGACGTGGCCCGACATGTCTTCAACGATCGCGACGCTCTGATGGAGCACGATCGAATTGAAGGTGGTGAGCGACGCTGGCAGACGCTCGGAGTGGTTGGCGACGTGCTGCTGTTGCTCGTCGCCCATACCATCCGCTTTGAAAACGAGGGATTTGAGGAAGACGAGTCTAACCCCGAGAGAGTGAAATCATTCGGATCATCTCGGCCCGCCGTGCGGACCGCAAGGAGAGACAGCGTTATGAAAAAGAACGCCAAAAGAGTCGCGACTGGTAGGCCCTTGAGCGCACAGCAACTCAAGGAGATCGCGGCCATCGCCGCCATGAAGGACGAGGACATTAATTACTCTGACATCCCGTGTCTCCCGGAAAGCTTCTGGAAGAATGCAGTGCGCAATCCGTTCTATCGCCCGGTAAAGCGGCAGGTCACGGTTCGCTTGGATGCGGATATCGTTGCTTGGCTTCGTGTACAAGGCAGGGGGTACCAGACACGGCTGAATAATCTACTGCGGAACGCCATGCTGGAAAATGTTGGGACAAAACAAAACGGAAAGGGGTGATTCCTACACCGCGACCGTAACCGAAGTCTCCGTCCTCGTGACCTGCCGGTAGAGCGTATCCCGCTCGATCGGCTCGCGCCCGGCGGCGCGGATCAACCGTTCCAGCTCCTCGCGGCGCATGCCTTGCGGAGTGGTCGCGCCGGCGTCGTGGTAAATCTTTTCTTCGATTACCGTTCCATCCATATCGTCGGCGCCGAAACGCAGCGAAATCTGCGCCATCTTCGATGTCACCATCTGCCAGTACGATTTAATGTGCGGGAAGTTGTCGAGCACCAGCCGGCCGACTGCGATCTGTTTCATGTCGAGCATGCCAGTAGTTTTCGGCAGATGCTGCAGCGGCGTGTTGTCGGGATGGAAGGCCAGCGGGATGAAAGTCTGGAATCCGCCGGTTTCGTCCTGCAGGGCACGCAGCTTGAGCAGGTGATCGACTCGGTCTTCGTCGTTTTCGACGTGACCGTAAAGCATAGTTGCGTTCGACTTCAACCCGATCTGGTGGGCGATCCTGGCAGTTTCCAGCCACTGGTCGCCGTCGATTTTGTGGTCACAGATAATGTGGCGCACGCGATCGGCAAAAATTTCCGCGCCGCCGCCCGGAAGTGAATCCACGCCTGAGGCCTTCAACTGTTCCAGCGTCTCGCGAATCGAGAGCTTCGCGCGCTTCGACAGATATGCAACCTCGACCATGGTGAAGGCCTTCAGATGCACCTGCGGAAAGCGTTGCTTCAAACCGGAGCAGAGATCGAGAAAATACTGGAACGGCAAGTCCGGATGCAATCCGCCGACGATGTGGAATTCGGTGACCGCCTCGGAGTATCCCGATGCCGCAGTTTCGAAAGCTTCTTCGAGCGCCATAGTGTAGGCGCCGGGCGAATCTTTCTTGCGGCCAAACGCGCAGAGACGGCAAGCCGCTACACAAACGTTGGTCGGGTTGATGTGCCGGTTGACGTTGAAATACGTCTTGTCGCCGTGCATGCGTTCGCGCACGTAGTTGGCCATCCAACCCACAGCAAGAATGTCGCCGGTGCGGTAAAGGGCGACCGCGTCTTCGGCGTCCACGCGCTCGCCGGCCACAACTTTGTCGTAAATCGGCGGCAGCCGCCGATCGTCAGTCTGAAAACCGTGAAGGACCATCCCTTTGATGATATCGCAGGAGAGTGCCGCTCGGCCATCGTGAACCGTGCTTTACCGGTAACTCTTAGCGTAACTTTAATGGGTAACGAGGATGCGATCCTGAATCTGCCCATACTCATCTTCGGACACCACATGCCGAGTCACCAGCTGATGAGTATCCGCGTACGGTCGCTCCGCGATGATCCGGTCCGCCTTTGGCGCAGTAATGCCCGGAAGCGACAACAGATCATTCTTCGAAGCTTTATTCAGATCGATCGCAGTTTTGGAATTCGATGCGAGGCCCTCTTTGACGCCTTCGGCCACGGCTTTCGTGTCCTGTCTAAGGGTGGACGTGGCCTCAGCCGTTTTTTC
>Ga0265746_1000020_pt1 | contig 11457 bp, 11 predicted proteins | sample NSUome_5_FD_200872 | JGI IMG/M metagenome (GOLD analysis project Ga0265746, IMG submission 200872) | Metatranscriptome of soil microbial communities from Maridalen valley, Oslo, Norway - NSU2 (Metagenome Metatranscriptome) | ecosystem: Environmental > Terrestrial > Soil > Boreal forest/Taiga >... | reverse complement strand
CAGCCCCAGTCTCCACATCCGGGTCTGCATTCGATTGAGTTGCGATTGAAGGAGCATCGAAACCTGGTGGTGACAGCGCGGCGGAATTATTGGGCGGAGAGTGAAACCGCTGGCGAGTCTGCGCCGGAGACTCGGCGTTAGACCTGGAGAGATTCTTAGTCGTCTCCGCGCGCAGTCACTTCCGACTGTTCGACACCTGCCACAGGCGCGGGCGCGCGCCCAGCGCTGATCTCCTGATCCTTATATTGCAACTGGTAAAGCCTAAAGTAAATGCCGCGCTGGGCGAGGAGTTCCTGGTGTGTGCCCATTTCGCGGACCTGGCCTTTGTGCATGACGATGATTTTGTCGGCGCGCTGCACGGTCGATAAGCGGTGGGCGATGATGAGCGAGGTGCGGCCTTCCACCATGCGGCTGAGTGCGTCGCGCACACGGAATTCGGTTTCCGTGTCGACACTGGAAGTGGCTTCGTCGAGAATCAGAATCTTGGGATCGTGCGCGAGGGCGCGCGCGAACGAGATGAGCTGCTTCTGGCCGGTCGAAAAAGTGGACCCGCGTTCGCGCACTTCCTGGTTGAGGCCGTTGGGCAGGGTGCGGATGAAGTCGGCCAGGTTCACGTCTTCGGCGGCTTTTGCGATGTCAGCGTCCTGAATGCGCTCGGTGCCCAGGCGAATGTTTCCGGCGATAGTGCCGCTGAAGAGAAACGGATCCTGCAGGACCACGCCGAACCGGCTGCGGAGATCGCCGAGGTCCATTTCTTTGACGTCGACGCCGTCGATGCGCACCGCGCCTTTTTGCACGTCGTAGAAACGCAGCAGCAGAGAGATGAGCGTGGTTTTTCCAGCGCCGGTGTGGCCGACGATGGCTACGGTTTCTCCCGGTTCGATGGTGAAGGTGACGTCGCGAAGAACCCAGTCGGGAGGAGAGTCTGTCGTGGCATTCCTCGCAACATTTTCTTCGTCCGCCTCGCGATAGGCGAACCAGACGTGGTCGAACTCGATGCGGCCGGGGCCTTGCGGTTTCTTGGTGGTTGCCGGGGAGACAACTTCCACGGGAGCATCGAGCAGCTTGAAGATGCGTTCGCTGGCGGCCATGGCCGACTGCAAAATGTTGTACTTCTCACTGAAGTCCATGATGGGACGGAAGAAACGCTGCGCGTACTGCATGAACGCGACCAGCACGCCAAGCGAAGCGGCGGTCGCAACCAGGTGAACCGCGACCAGCGTGTGCGGATTGAATCCGATGCTCACGGCCTTGGCAACGGTTCCGCGGATGATCTGGTTGCCGCCCCACCAGACCACCGAAGCGATGGCAATGGAAGATAAAACTTCGATCACGGGGTAATAGACCGCGTAGGCGAGGATCGCGTCTTTGAACGCGTCCATATGGCTGCGGTTGATTTCCGAAAAGCGATCATAGGCTTCGCGCTCGCGATTGAAAAGCTGCACGACCACCACACCACTGACGTGTTCCTGCAGATAAGAATTGATGCGCGCGATCGCAATGCGAATGCGGCGATAGGAATCGCGCACCTTGTCGCGGAAAACTTTGGTCGCCACCACGATGAAGGGCAACGTGGCAAAGGTGATCAGCGCCAGCTTCCAGTTCATGCACAGCATGATGCCGATGATGCCGGCGAGCACGAAGATGTCTTCAAAAATCGAGACCACGCCGGAGGTGAACATTTCGTTCAGAGCGTCGACGTCGGTGGTGACGCGGGTGACCAGGCGGCCGACCGGATTCTTGTCATAGAACGCGACGTGCATGCGCTGCAGGTGCCGGAAAATCTGGCTGCGCAAATCGAACATTACTTTCTGTCCGGTCCATTGCATGTAGTAGGTTTGCAGAAACTCGAGCAGAAAACTGAAGACCAGCAGTCCCACGTAGATGCTGGCGATCTGCGCGATGCCAGTGAGCGGACGCGGGCTCAGCCACCTCCACACGCCGGAAGTTACTCCTTTAGCGGGTGCCAGGTAACGATCGATCGCCACTTTGGTGAGATAGGGTCCCAAGACGTCAGCAAAAGATTTGAAGATGATCGACACCAGCGCGATCGCCACCTGCCAGCGATAAGGGCGCAGATAGGTGAGCAGACGCCTCATGAGGCGGCTGTCATACGCTTTGCCTAATACCTCTTCTTCTTGAGCCATTGCTTGGGCTGCCGGTGTCTCTGTTTCTTTGTCCGGCGGGTGAAGCGCCGCTGCGGGCGTTGTTAACAGGGTACCTCAGCCGGGCATCCATGAGTAGATGCTGCGGACTCGGGGAGGATGGAAAAGGTTGCAGCAGGAAAAAGATGAGAACAGGATAAGTCTGAGGGTGGGATAATCACGAATAGGATAATCAGCCGTGGCTCTGGGTATTTACATTTCCGTTCCGTTCTGCCGGACGAAGTGCAGTTATTGCAACTTTGCGTCGGACGTGTTTTCGCGAACAGCGTTCGAGCGCTACGTGGAACGAGTGTGCGCTGACATCGGTCGGGCGACGGAGGTTGTCGAGAAGATGGGCGGGAAGATCGAAGACGACGTGGATTCGATTTATCTCGGCGGTGGGACGCCGACGGTGCTCGAGGCTGGCCAGTTAGAGCGAATTTTCGTTGCTGTGCGGAATCAATTCGATGTGCGGCCGGATGCGGAGATCACGGTGGAGTGCGCGCCCGGCACGCTCGCGCCCGCGGTAATCGAAAGCTTGCTGCGCTGCGGCGTGAACCGCGTGAGCCTGGGAGTGCAGTCGTTTGTGGATGCCGAAGCCGCGGCCGTGGGACGACTTCACAAGCGCGCGACCGTGATCGAAGAGATTGCCTGTCTGCGTGCGGCTGGCATTGCAAACATCAATATCGACCTGATCGCTGGATTGCCGCACCAGAATGCGGAAAGCTGGCAAGTGTCGCTGGCGGAAACCGCTGCGACTGGCGCGCCGCATGTGAGCGTCTACATGCTGGAAGTGGACGAAGACTCGCGGTTGGGGCGCGAGCTGATTGCGGGCGGCGCGCGTTACCACGCGCATTTTGTGCCTGATGAAAATGCGGTTGTCGATTTTTATCTTGAGGCGTGCGAGAAGCTCGAAGCGGCGGGAGTCAGTCAATATGAGATTTCCAACTTTGCGCGCACCGGATTCGAATCGCGTCACAATCTGAAATATTGGACGCGGCGTCCCTATCTCGGATTTGGCGTGGACGCGCATTCCATGCTGGTTTCTGCTCGGGCAGACGCGGACGCCGTGAGGTTCGCAACTTCCGACGTGCTGGAACAATACATTGCTGGAGCACCGCCAACTCGGACGGTCGTGTCGCGATCACCGGCGCTGGAAGAGAGTTTCTTTCTTGGGCTGCGCTTGACACGTGGCGTGAATGTGCGAGAGCTGTCGGCAACCTTCGGAGAGCAAGTGGTTGGAAACTTCCGCGATACGATCGCGGAGCTTGTGCGAGATGGCTTGATGCAGCACGACGGCAGCTTCATTCGACTCACGGCGCAAGGCCGCCTCATTTCCAACGAGGTGTTCGAGAAATTTCTTTTGCCTGAAGCAGTTTTGAGTGCCGCGCCACCACTCATAGTGAAGTAGCCCAGCCGTCCGGTCGGTAGGGTCGTCGACGTGGAGTGAGGGAATCGTCAATGATGACGCAGCTTCCCGCGCGTTGCAGCGTCCCTGCCTGAGGTAACTTTCTCCCGTCCTGACGCTATGTTCTAATCAAATTCAGCGCCTTACACATTGCGGAACGGCAACCCAATTAGCGTAACCGCATTTAGGAACCAGGCACGCCGCAGACGTGGCCGGAGGAATTTTGGATTTTCAACTCAACGACGAGCAACTGCACCTGAAGAGGACGGTGGCCGAGTTTGCTGACCGCGAGATCAAGCCCAACGTCATGAAATGGGACGAGGCGTCCGAATTTCCGCTTGCGACCGTAAAGGAACTAGGCAAGCTTGGGTTGCTGGGCGTGATTTTCCCCGCCGAGTACGGCGGCGCGGGCATGGGATACGTGGAATACGTCACCGCGATTGAGGAACTCTCGCGCGTCGATGGTTCGGTCGGCATCATCGTGGCGGCGCACACGTCGCTGTGCTCGAACCATATTTTTCTGGCCGGCAACGAGGCGCAAAAGAAGAAATACATCAGCAAGCTGGCCACCGGAGAATTCATCGGCGCATGGGGTTTGACCGAGCCGTCGTCCGGTTCAGACGCGGGCAGCGCCCGCATGACAGCGGTCCGCCGCGGCGGCAACTGGGTGCTGAATGGCACCAAAACCTTCTGCACTAACGGGCATTATGCCGACGTAATCGTCGCACTCGCCGTGACCGACCGGACGGCGCACACGCACGGGCTATCCGCGTTCATCGTTGAGAAAAGCAGCAAGGGATTTCGCGCCGGGAAAAAAGAAAACAAGCTGGGTCTCCGAGCCAGCGATACTGCAGAGTTAATCTTCGAGGACTGCGTCATCCCGGCCGAGAATTTGCTGGGCGGTGAAGGTCATGGATTTCCCGACGCCATGCGAGTGCTCGATGGCGGGCGCATTTCGATTGCGGCGCTTTCGCTGGGCATGGCCGAGGGCGCCTACGACGCGGCGCTGAAATATTCCAAAGAACGTCGGCAGTTCGGCAAAGCTATCAGCGACTTTCAGGCGATCCAATGGAAGCTGGCCGACATGGCCACCGAGATCGACGCAGCCATGCTGCTCACAATGCGCGCGGCGTCGATGAAAGATGCGGGCATGAAGACCACGCAGGAATCCTCGATGGCCAAACTCTACGCCAGCGAAGTGGCCGTCAGGTGCGCCAATGAAGGCGTACAGATCCACGGCGGCTACGGCTTCATCAAAGATTATCCCGCCGAGAAATTTTACCGCGACGTGAAGCTGTGCACCATCGGCGAAGGTACTAGTGAGATTCAGCGACTGGTGATTGCTCGGCAGCTGCTGAAGGATTAGTTTTTTGTTTCTTGTTTTTTGTTTCTTGTTTTTTGTTTCTTGTTTTTTGTTTCTTGTTTCTTGTTTTTTGTTTCTTGTTTCTTGTTTCTTGTTTCTAGCGCTTAAGCTTTCAGCCACACCTGCCAGACGAACAATCCCCAATGGCTGAGCGCCAGAGCGGCAAACAAGCATGTGAGCAAGATGTGACCCACTACGAACTGTCTCCCCTTGGGCCAGTCTTCGTGCGAAAAGTAGAACGCGTCCACAAGAATGCGCGCCATCCAGTAGCTTGCGATAAAGCAGGCTAATCCCATCGCTGCTCGATCGCCGCGCAGCAATTCTGCATGCAGACTCAGGGTGAGGACACCGAAGGCGATGATCGTCAGCACGGTGAAGCCGCCCTGCACCCACAGCAATTTTCGATTGAAAGGCATGAGCTGCGCCAGGTCCTGCTTCCAGCGGAGGCGAGACGGGACTTGAGAGCTGGCGATGAGAATGACGAAGTGACCCGCTCCGGCGAGCCACAGGTCGAGATCGAAGAGCCGTTCCAGCAAAGAGTTCGTCATAGTAGTCAGTCCCAAGAGTTCGTTATCAGTTAACTCCAGGAGCTCGTCACACGCGTTCGTCCTAGGAATTCGTCACAGCGCATGAATCGCCAGCATAAAAGGAATTATCACGCGCAACACGAACGGAGGATGAAAAAGCCAGAATGCCGGCCCGGCCGCGATTGCGAGCATAAAGACCCATCCGGCGATTCCCTTTTGTAAACCGACACGCCGGCCGAACCCGGAGCGCTCCAGCGTGACGCCGAGGCCCTGCAAAATGAAATAGGCGGTGGGCAAGCCGTATCCGCCGCGCGCCGGCAGTGAGATCACAAGATCGTGGATCACGCCGGATGCGAGAAACACCAGCAGGCTCGCGGCTGCCACACCAATGCGTTTATGCAGAGGACGGAAAATCAAATCGTAAGCGAGCTGGCGGAAGCCCAGGTTCCAGCGCTTGCCCCAGAATTCGCTGAGCGTCTTCGACAGGATGGGCTTCGACATAATAGGCTGCGCCGCAACGCCGCAGGCCTGCCAGAACAACGCAATCAGGTGGAAGCTGCCGAAGTGCAAAAGAAAAATCAGGCCGAAAAGGCCAATCCAACCTCGAACCAGCGCTTGCGTTTCCGGGACACGACGCGCAACCGCCCATAACAGCAGGATTCCGAAGGCCGTCTTCGCAGCCGCCCAGAGCCATGCTTTGAACTTCGGCGACGGGACCACCTGACGGGGATCGAGAAAAGTTTCCGCATCCATGCCCGGCCACGCCGCGAGATAAACGAGCGAGCGTCCCGCGCTGTGGGGAACATGATCGCGAGCTTCCCACCAGGTTTGCCATTTCAATCCGAGAAAAATCGCGAACGACAGCGTCCACATGAAGACCCACGCCCACATGTGATTGCGCAACAGAATGGTGACAGCCGGAAATGTGAGAAGCGGAAGCCAGCCTGGCCACGCAGCCGCCTTACTGCGGACGGCGGGCTCGGGTTGGGAAGTGGTTTCCAACTATTGGCTTTCGCTTCTGCCTCGCGTTCAATCTACCTTGCAGCAGGTCGCCAGGCAATGAGCGTCGGCAATTTGTTCGCGCCGGAGACTTCAGCGGCGCCGATAGTTTCAGTTTGCCTGCCGCTGCTTTACACTGATCGCTTGAATCGAGACATCCAGCCCGATCTCCGAGTTTGGATCGAGCAACTGCGCTCCGGCGACATTCGCGCCCTCGCCCGCGCGATCTCTGTGGTTGAGAACCATGCGCCCGGATGGTCCGATCTGCTCAAGGCCTTGTTCCCATACAGCGGGCATGCTCGCATCATCGGGCTGACGGGGTCGCCCGGCGCGGGGAAAAGCACGCTGGTCGATCAGCTGGCGCGGCTCTATCGTGCTGGCGGCAGCAACGCAGGCAAGAATAACGCGGGCAAGAATGAAGGCCAGCGCACGATCGGAATCATCGCCGTCGACCCGACCAGTCCTTACACGGGCGGCGCGATTCTAGGTGACCGCATCCGCATGCAGGAGCACTTTGCCGACCCGGGGATTTACATTCGAAGCATGGCGACGCGAGGATCGCTGGGCGGACTGGCGCGAACCACCGCGGATGTGGCCACGGTGCTCGACGCCTCCGGGCGCGACCTGGTGTTGATCGAAACGGTCGGCGTCGGCCAGGACGAAATAGACATTGTGCGCCTCGCCGACGTCACGATCGTGATTCTTGTCCCCGGCATGGGCGACGACGTGCAAACCATCAAGGCCGGCATCATGGAGATTGCCGATATCTTTGTGATCAACAAGGGCGACCACGAGGGCGCCGAGCGTGTGGAGCGCGAGATTCGCGCCCTGCAGTCGCTGGCTCTGCGGCACGACGGCTGGACGCCACCAATCGTGAAGACCGTTGCCAGCAAAGGAAGGGGCGTGAAAGAGCTGGCGGCCGCGATCGCGGATTATGAAGCTTATCTGCAGAAGGAAAATCATGCCCTGAAACGGAGTGCGCAGAACTGGCAGGAACGTCTGGTCACGATGCTGCGCGATACCATGCTGGAGCGCGCGCGAGCACGGTTCGGTGACGGCAATCTGGCGCGTCTGGCGGCGGAAGTGGCCGAACACAAGCGCGATCCCTATACGCTGGTGGAAGAGATTGCCGCGGGAGTTGTGGAGAAGTGAAGGACAGCAGATTCCTCGCTTCGCTCGGAATGACAAAGACATAATTATTTGGCAAAGAAATGGAATTTTCTATTGATCATCTCGGCATCGCGGTGAAGTCGCTGGCAGCGGCGAAGGCGATCTATGAAAAACTCGGCCTCAGCGTTTCGCCGGAAGAAACCGTCGAGCAGGAACAGGTCCGTCTGGTAATGGTCCCTGTGGGCGAGAGTCGGCTGGAGCTGCTGGAAGCGACGTCGGACGATTCCACGATCGCGAAGTTCATCGCCAAGCGCGGCGAAGGGTTGCATCACGTGTGTCTGAAGGTGCCGGACCTGCCTGCAGCCGTTGCGCGCCTCAAAAAAGACGGTGTGCGACTGGTTTCCGAAGAGATCAAAACCGGCGCGGGTGGGCATAGTTACGTGTTCGTGCATCCCTCGAGCGCGGGTGGCGTGTTGCTGGAGCTGGTGCAGGGATAATCCCAGGAATTGGCCACGGATTTTCACGGATTTTCACGGATTTTCACGGATCGCCACGTAACTAAACCACGGAACTTTCCGACTACGGTAATTCTGAAATGCTTCTTCTGGCTACCGACACTTCGGGCAGATCCGGCAGCATCGCATTGGCGCGGGGCGATGCGAATGGCAGTTGCGATGTCATCGAGGTCGTTCCTCTAGCTGGTGGCACGTTCTCCGCGCAGCTGGTCCCGCAGATCGCGGATCTGCTCGCAGCACAAGGATTCACCAAGCACGACATCGGAGCCTTCGCCGTGGCTTCCGGTCCAGGATCGTTTACCGGATTGCGAATTGGTTTGGCGGCGATCAAGGCGCTGGCTGAGATTCTCGAGAAACCGATTGCGGCGGTCTCTCTGCTGGAGTCCGTTGCAGTCGGCGCTGGACTGCAAGGAAGCGTCCTCGCATTTCTCGATGCAGGCCGCGGCGAGGTCTACTGCGGAGACTACGACGTGAGCGGCAACTCGGCCCAGGTTCGGACGGAAAGGCTGATCAAACGAGAAGACCTTTTCGCGGAAGCGCGAGGGCAGCTGCCGAGCTCGGAAACGCGAAACGGGCGGACTGGAGAAACAATTGTGGCCACTTCCGACCAATCGCTGGCCGAGGCCGCGCAGACCGCAGGCCTTACCATTTCGCTGGTTGAGCCGATCGACGCTGGCGCTATCGCGCGCCTGGGATGGAGAAAAATCCAGGCGGGCGAAACGGTTTCGCCCGAACAGCTGGAAGCGAACTACATCCGGCGCACCGACGCCGAAATTTTGGCGAAGGTCAACTGCTAGCTTCCGGCTCCTGGGCTCTAGGAAACCCGAACCGAAACTGGAGGCTGAAAGCGAGTGAACGTTCGTCCTGCCATCGCCGCTGACGTTCCTGCCATGCTCGATCTTGAGCGGCAATGCCCAACGGCTGCGCACTGGCCGCAGCAACAATACGAGGACCTGTTCGGCACCCGTGGAGACGGACCTCGCAGACTTGTTCTTCTGGTTGAGGAGAGCGCCGACGGTGCCGAGTGCGGAACCGAATCACTGCTAGGAACAGTATCTTCTCGCGCCGTTTTTCTCACCCTCGGTTTCCTCATCGCGCGCGAAATCAGCCCCGAGTGGGAGCTAGAGAACATCGTCATTGCTCCCGCCTGCCGCCGAAAGGGGTTGGCCACAAGGCTTTTCACGGCACTTCTCGATCGCGCGCGCGAAACAAACAGTGAGCGAGTGTTTCTTGAGGTGCGAGAGTCAAACCAGGCGGCACGGGCGTTCTATGTCCGGCTCGGGTTCGAGGAGTGCGGACGCCGAAAGCTCTACTACGCCAATCCGCCGGAAAATGCGCTCTTGTATCGCTTGGCCCTCAGAGCCTCTCCCCAACCCAGCCCTCGTCCTGATCCAACGTCCTAATCGATCTGCCTAATCGATCTACTTATTGATCTCAGAATGAGACGGGCACCACTTTTGGGCATTGAACCGACTATGGTGCTGTGCTACCTTGACGACATAATCCCGGTTTGGAGGTCTGCTGGATGACTCCTAGAGAGCTGCTGCTGACCAGTCACGAAGAGTTCCAACGATTGGCTCAAGAGCACACGCAGTATTCAAAACGCCTCGAATCACTCACCCAAAAAAGGTATCTTAGCGAAGACGAAAAGCTGGAAGAGGTTCGTCTGAAAAAGCTGAAACTCCGCCTCAAGGATCAGATGGAATCCATTGAGCGACAGTATCGGCAGCAATACGCCGTACACGTAGCTTAGGTTGAGTTTGGCGGTTCCCGGGCGGTCGCGGCTGCTCAGGGATAAAACTATCTTCTACCCGCGGGCTTTGCCCCCGCTAAATACTTTCCCGGCCTCCTGCTCCCCACGATCCTTCCTTCGCGCATCGCTCCCAGGCAGCTTCGTAGAAGTCTTAGCGGAACTCTTGAACAGCGTGCACCGTATACTATGATGCCCTTCTCGATTGCAGGGAAATTCCGGGCCACCTCTTAAAGTGTTGGAGCAGTGCTTGAGTCATGCTTGAAGTAAAGGGTGTCACGAAGAAGTACGGGCAGCTAGTAGCGGTCAACGACATCAACTTCCGGGTTGATGACGGAGAAACCATTGGCCTGCTCGGACCGAACGGCGCTGGCAAAACCACTACCGTCTCCATCATCGCGGGATTGCTGAGCGCCGATTCCGGCGAAGTTCTCATCGAAGGCAAGCAGGTGCAGAGCGACACCGATCCCGTCAAGCTGAAGATCGGGCTGGTCCCGCAGGATATGGCGCTCTACGACCAGCTCACGGCCCATGAAAATCTGACCTTTTTCGCGGCGCTCTACTCGCTGGCTGGCGCGAAAGCAAAGCACGCAATCGACGATGTTCTGAATCTGGTGGCGCTTTCAGATCGCGCCGGCCACAAAGTGGGAACGTTCAGTGGCGGGATGAAACGGCGCTTGAATCTGGCCGCGGCCTTGCTTCACGACCCGCAGATTCTGCTGCTGGATGAGCCCACGGTCGGCGTCGATCCGCAAAGCCGCAACGCAATTTTTGAAAATCTCGAAGCCCTGAAGAAGCGCGGCAAAACCCTCATCTACACTACGCACTACATGGAAGAGGCGGAGCGCCTTTGCGACCGCATCGTGATCATCGATCATGGAAAAGTAATTGCCAACGACACCTTGCAGGCACTGCACCAACTCCTGCCGGTCACCAACGTCATCGCCGTCGAGCTCGACCTTGCAGATGGCTTCAAACCCGAGCAAATGCTGGCTCTGACGGGGGTGAAGTCCGCGGAGTTGAAACAGAATACTCTGCGCGTTGGAGTTCACGACCTGTCCCGGGAAGCGCCCGGTGTGCTGCGCTGGCTGGCCGAGAACGGGCATTCGTTCCATCACGTATCGAGCGAGCAGCCGGATCTTGAAACCGTTTTTCTTACTCTCACAGGAAGGAGCCTTCGAGACTCATAATGATTCCCTTCCTGGCTCTGGTGCGAAAAGATCTGCTCCTGTTCTTCGGCGACCGCAAAGCCGTGATCGTCGGGATACTGGTTCCCATTGTGTTGGCTTCGTTTTTCGGCTACCTGTTTGGCGGGCAAAAAGGCAACGCGGAGAAGAGCAAAGTGCCGCTGCTGGTGGTTGACCAGGACGGCAGCGACATTTCGCGAGGCCTGATCACGCAGCTAGCCAGCGATAAGAACCTCGACGTGAGGCCCTCCACTTTGGACGCTGCGCGCGAAGCGGTTCGCAAAGGGAAAGCGACCGCCACGATCGTGATCCCCAAAGATTTTGGCAAGGATGCCGGACGCGCGCTTTTTACGGCCGGGTCGAAACCCCAGCTTGACGTGCTCTACGACCCTTCCCACAACGTCGAACTCGGCATGGTGAAGGGCATCCTGGCCGGTGCCGTGATGCAGACCGT
>Ga0265746_1000019_pt1 | contig 11533 bp, 9 predicted proteins | sample NSUome_5_FD_200872 | JGI IMG/M metagenome (GOLD analysis project Ga0265746, IMG submission 200872) | Metatranscriptome of soil microbial communities from Maridalen valley, Oslo, Norway - NSU2 (Metagenome Metatranscriptome) | ecosystem: Environmental > Terrestrial > Soil > Boreal forest/Taiga >... | reverse complement strand
TTCGAAAACCTTTCGCAATGGTCCGGACGTTTCGGCAAATGCGAATTTCACGTTCTACGTGTGCGCCGACCAAACTACCTGCACGGCCAATGAATATGGCGGGACCAGTTTCGCCGCGCCCATGTGGGCCGGGTACCTGGCTCTGGTCAATCAGCAGGCGCTGTTAAATGGCAACTCCGCGGTCGGGTTTATTAATCCGAGTCTGTATTCGATCGGCGCTGGCTCGAGTTATGACGCTGATTTCCACGACATCACCAGCGGCAGCAACGGCTTTTCCGCAACCACAGGCTACGATCTGGCGACGGGCTGGGGCAGTCCCAATGGCTCTGGGCTGATTACCGCTCTTTCTGGAACTACGTCGTCACCGAGCTTCACCATTTCTGCCTCGCCTGCTGCGGTATCAGTAGTGCAAGGCAGCAGTGGGACATCGACGATTACTGCTGCGATTTCAGGAGGCTTTGACTCGGCGATTGCATTGTCCGCAACTGGCCAGCCGGCGGGCGTGACCGTGACCTTCAGTCCCACGTCAATCGCCGCGCCCGGTTCTGGCACCTCGACTGTGAGTTTGGCCGTGGCCTCAACTACCGCGACCGGGACTTACTCGATCACTGTCTCTGGCTTGGGCGGAGGCGTTACGCAAACTACGACGATTAGTCTGACGGTAACGTCGTCGGTGGCGAGTGCTGATTTCACTATCAGCGCGTCGCCTGCGGCGATCAGCGCGGTCCAGGGCGGGACGGCAACGTTCACGATCACCACAGCGGCGCTGGGCAGCTTCGATTCAGCGATCAAGTTGTCTTCTACCGGACAGGGGAGCGCTCAAAAAGTGACGTTCAGTCCCAACCCGATCGCGGCGCCCGGTTCCGGGACCTCGACGATGACGATCACAGTGTCCTCCGTCGCCAAAACCGGAGTCCACACCCTCACCATCAAGGGCACGGGCGGAGGCAAGACGCATACTGCTACCGCGACTCTTACCATCGTCCGATAGTGAACCAGGGAACTCGATGGGGTAACTTCAAAAGAAAGGCCCGGATCAAATGATCCGGGCCTTTCTTTGTGGCGCGGGCATTCTTGCCCGCGAAATCTAACCACAAGCAATTGACTTACTTTCCGAACGCTTCCTTATTCACGAGGTAGGGCATCTTCGTGATGTCTCCGCCGTAGTTGCTTTCGAGCACGTCGATCAGGCCTTGCACGCAGCGTCCGGCCATGCCTTTGTCGGGGTCGGTGGAAAGACGCGTGATGCGCGCGGCGCTGGCGAAGTGCGGCATCAGGCGGCAGCGGTCGGCGATCGCGGGATCGCGCAGTGGAGACTCCGCAGGCAGCGGCTCTTTCTCGTAGACGTCGAGCGCCGCGCCGGCAATCCAGTTCTCGCGCAACGCCCGCGCCAGAGCGGCTTCCTCCACGACCGGACCTCGTGATGTATTCACGAGATAGGCGGTCGGCTTCATTTGGCGCAGGGTTTTATCGTTGAACAAGTGATACGTAGGAGTGGAGGTTTCGCCGGCTCGCAACAGGGGAACGTGCACGCTGACGAAATCAGCCTCCTGCAGCGCTGCTTCGAACTTCACGTACTTGATCCAGTTCTTTTCTTTTGCAATGCCCCGAGTCTGGCGCAGATCCATGACTTCCTGAATGGCCTTTGCATAGTCGTCGTTCTCGTACGCCGGGTCGTAGCAGAGCATGTTCATATCGAATCCGGCGCACTTCTTGATCATGGCCAGCCCAATACGCCCGGTGCCGATGATCGCGATCGTCTTGCCGGTAACTTCGTCGCCGAGAAATGGCAGGAAAGGATGCCAGTATCCCCAGCGATTTTCGCGCGTGAGGTGCTCGGCTGGCCACATTTTGCGGGCCAGCATTCCCAGCATGAAGAAAGCAAACTCAGCTGTCGCTTCGGTGAGCACGTCGGCGGTGTTAGTGAACGGAACCTTGTAGCGATTGGCGTCGGCGCGATTGATGTTGTCGAAGCCAACGGCAAATTGCGCAACAACTTTTAGCGCTCCCTTGCCGGCTTCGAAAACTTCTGCGTCAATCGGATCGCGCAGGGTCGTGATCAAGCCGTCAATGCCTGACTTCACTTTTTCGATGATCAGACTCTTGGGCGGCGGTTCCGGTTGCGGGTAAACCTCGACCTCATATCCCCGTTTGCGCAGCAAGTTGATGGCTTCGCCAATATCGCAGGTGGCAAAAACGCGAAATTTCTTGTCCATGATCTTCTTTCATAAATAATGTAGGTGTGGCGCGGGCACTCCTGCCCGCGAAATCTAACCACAAGCAGTCCCTTAACCTCAAGTTAGAAACCTGCCGGAAGTCAACGCCTCCGGCTTCGAATGTGCTCAGGCAATCTCAAGCACGTTACTCTCGTACGCTAGTAGAAACCGTGCGCCCCGTCTATCATCCATCAATCTCTTCGGCTGGGGCAAAGCACATGGCATATGCACAATTTCGCGGACAACGGGGCCACGGTTATTTCATCCAGTGCGCGGCTGTCGTCGCCGTGATTCTTTCTCTCACGTCGGTCGGCGCCGCTCAAGCCGCGCCGGCAGGGCAAGGTGAAATACCTTTGCCTCAGGACCTGACGAAGTATCCCGGATTGCTGCCTGAGTTCGGCCAGTTGCTGGAGAAGTTGCAGCACGACGTGCAATCTCCGCCGCCGCGCGGCCAAAGCCGCCTGTTGCCGTTGCTGCCGGAATCAACCGTTTTCTATGCCGCGCTTCCCAACTACGGCGAGGCTTCCCATCAGGCTCTCGCGATTTTCGAGCGCGAGGTGCAGCAGAATCCGACGCTGCACGCCTGGTGGCAGCAGGGCGACTTGGCGGCAAATGGACCAAAGGTGGAAGATGCGCTGGAGAAGGTTTACCAGTTCTCGCAATACTTGGGAGACGAAATTGTTGTGTCGGGCGCGTCCGCAGGTGGCAAGCCTCCGAGCCTGGTGATTCTCGCGGAATTGCGGAAGCCGGGCCTGAAGGATTTCATTCAGCAGATGGCAAAGGAGTTTGGCGGCAACTCTGAGATGGCGGTGCGCGTACTGGACGTTCAAGAACTCGCGACTGCCAGGGACACGCAACCGGCGCAGCAGTTGGTGGTCCTGGTACGTCCCGACTTCGTGGTTGCGGCGCTCGACGTGGCGGCACTCCGGAGTTTCAACGCTCGCCTTGACAAAAAAAGCACGGAGTTCGCCTCGACTCCGTTCGGGCAGCGCGTGGCGCAGGCCTACGAAGGTGGTGCAGCGGTAGTAGTTGCCGCTGACTTGCAGAAGATCGTGAGCCAGATCCCACCGGGCACCAACCAGAACCAGAAACTTTTCCAGCGATCAGGATTTGCAGATGTGAAGTATTTGGTTTGGGAGCATAAGACCGTCGACGGCCAGGCAGGCAGCCAGATGGAGCTAACCTTCACGAGTCCGCGGCATGGAGTAGCGTCTTGGTTGGCTGCGCCGGGGCCGCTGGACAGTCTGGATTTTCTCTCGCCCAAGGCAGTGATGGCGGGCGCCGTTCTGTTGAAGGATCCTACGCAGATCTTCGATGATATCGAAGGTCTGGCTACGGCGCAGAATCCGAATGCCCTCGCGGCGCTAGCGCAAATGGAACAGGGATTGAAACTCAGCTTAAAGGACGATCTGTTCAGGCACCTCTCGGGGGAAATCGCATACGAAGCGGACAACGTCCCATCAGCGAATCCGCCGTGGCGGGTAATCCTGAAGGTCGCTGATCCGAACGAGGATCCGAAGCGCTTGCAGTCAACGGTGGACACGTTGCTCGCCACTATGCAAAGGAGCGCGCAGCAATCCGAGGACGGAGGAGTGACTTACCACACTCTGCAAATTCCCTCTGCGCAGAAGGCGACCGAAATCAGCTACGCGTTTGTAGACGGTTATTGGATCATCGCTTCCAGTCGCGAAACGGTTGCCGAGGCAATTCGCCTGCATCGGAGCGGAGAATCGCTGGCCAAGTCCAGGAAGCTTCTGGCATCAATGCCGCCCGGCCACCCGTCGGAAGTCTCGGCGCTGCTCTATGAAGACGCGGCCGCGGTGGCGGCCATGGGACTGCGGCAAGTGTCGCCGGCGCTCGCGGAGTCCCTGTCGCACGCGGGCGCGGAAGCTTCGCCCATGGTGATCGCTGCGTATGGCGAAGAAAACGCGCTGCGGGAAGCCAGCAGAAGTGGAGGAGTCGACGCCGGCGTGATTCTGGTAGCGGCGGCCATCGCAGTTCCGAACCTGCTGCGCGCGAGAATCGCTGCGAATGAGGCCAGCGCCGTAGCCAACATACGCACGGTGAATACTGCGCAGATCATGTATTCGAGTTCTTATCCGCAGCGTGGCTTTGCGCGCGATCTGGCCACACTCGGCCCTGATCCCCGCGGGCTGACCACCTCGTCGGCGGAGCACGCCAGCTTTATCGACGCCACGCTGGGGAATGCCAACTGCACCGCCGGCGCCTGGTGTACGAAATCCGGATACCAGTTCCTCATTAGCACGGTCTGCAAGAAACAGGAGTGCAACGAATATGTAGTCGTTGGCACTCCGGCCGGCAACAACGCAGGGACAAGAAGTTTTTGTTCGACCTCGGACGGCGTGGTTCGGTATAGAGTTGGCGCGCCGCTCACCTCGGCAGTCAGCGTGGCGGAATGTCAGATGTGGTTGCCGCTGCGGTAAGTGGGAAGGACCTACTCGGAAGACACGACTCGGGAAGGGCACGACTTCAGTCGTGCCACTCGGGCCAAGAAAGAAAGTGGGCTTCAGCCTCTGAGGCCTTCGCCCGCGTCCAGTTCCGAAGATTTATGAAATGAGCGTTAATCAAACGTCCAGCGCGTGGACTTGCCGACGAAGTGCTTCTCCCACAACCCGAACACGACGCGTGGACGCACTGCGAACACCGGCTCTTTCATCGAGAGAATATCTTTTTTCATGGCGCCCATGTCGAACTTGTACTTGCGTTCGTAGACGGAAAGCATTTTGCGGCGTGCGGCCACGTCGGCGATTTCAGCGATGCCCTCGACGATGACCGCTTCGCTTGCGTCTTCGGTGCACACCACGCAATGCGCATTGTGGGCCAGATTTTTTTTCTTTCGCGACTCGGCACCGGTCGAGAAAATGAAAGCGCCATCCTGCCACAGTCCCCAGACAACCATTGTGTGAGGCGAAACGCCGTGCGGAGAGCCGTTCGGCCTGACGGTAGTGATCCAGTAGTTATGCGATTTTTTCAAGCGCTGCTCCGCCCACGACCACGGCAGCAATCCTTTTACGCCTTTGGGAAAGCCATAGCCAGATGCAGCGATGCGGGAGGCTTGGGGCTGGCGCTTGCGCGATTTATTTTGGCGTATTTTCGCTTCCCGCATTTTCATTCCGTGGCTTGTCCGGTCCCTTGGAGAGTTGAAAAACAAGCAGCACGATAGTCACGACGGCGATGAGCCCGAGCAGGGCAAAGCCGCCACCCCCGTGCCAGCGAAAAATCATCGAGGAAAAGATGCGCGTTGCAATGGACGACAGAATCGGGAAATATGTCATATTTTTTCTTCTTTCAGAGCTGACACTAACTTTAACCCCGATTTGTCTTATAAGTTCTTCTTCGTCCACTGGTCGATGCGATCCAGCGCCTGCTGCAGATTCTCCAGCGAGTTGGCCACGCTGAAGCGCAGGTAGCCTTCGCCGAATTCGCCGAAAGCCGTACCCGAAAGTGCGGCCACTCCAGCCTGCTCGAGCAGTGCGTCGGCCAGCGGTTTCGACTTCCATCCCGTTTGCGTGATGTTGGGAAACGCGTAGAACGCGCCTTTCGGCATGCGGCAGGAAAATCCCTTGATCTTATTCAGCCCCGCCACGAATACGTCGCGACGCCGCTGGAACTCATCGCGCATGCGGTCGACCGAAGTCTGGTCGCCATTGATCGCCTCGATGCCCGCCACCTGCGTGAAGCTGGCGGTGCAGGAATTCGAGTTCGTCATAAGGCGCGAGATATGCGTTGCCAGATCGGCGCGCATCACGCCGTAGCCCATGCGCCATCCGGTCATGGCATAAGTTTTCGAAAAGCCGTCGAGCAGAATCGTGCGCTCCTGCATCCCCGGCACCGACATGATCGAAAAATGCTGGCCGCCGTCAAACAGTAGCCGGCTATAGATTTCGTCCGACAGCACCATAATGTTGCGGTCGCCTATGGCCTTCGCGATCTGTTCGATGTCGCGGCGCTCGAGTACGCCGCCCGTAGGATTCTGAGGCGAATTCAGAATGATCAGCCGCGTGCGGTCGTTGATCAGCGACGCCAACTCGTCCACATCGAGAGAAAAATCTCGCTCTTCGCGCAAGTGGATCGGGACAGCTTTGCCGCCGACATAATGAATCATCGACTCATAGATCGGGAAGCCGGGATTGGGATAGATGGCCTCGTCTCCCTCATCGATCAAAGCCAGGATCGTGAAGAAAATAATCGGCTTACCGCCCGGAACGACAACCACCTCGTCGCTCGTGACTTTCACTCCGCGAGTGCGGCTCACGTATTCGGCTAGCGCCTGCCGCAGTTCAGGCAGGCCCGCTGAAGGGCCATAATGTGTCCAGCCCTTGTGCAGAGCGTCCACACCCGCCTCGACCACGTTCGCGGGAGTGTCGAAGTCCGGCTCGCCAATCTCCAGGTGAATGATGCTCTTTCCCTGACGCTCCAGCGCGCGCGCCTTGTTCAGGACTTCAAAGGCGGTCTCGGTGCCCAGCCGCGACATGCGGCGAGCTAACTGCAAGTCGTATTGCGTGGCTCTCTCCATGACAGGAAAACTCCTGACAGCAACAAACAAAAAATTATACGCCCCCTTCCGAGATGAAGACCGCGCACGAATGTGGGATCGAGCGGCGTAAGGTTATAAAATTCGACAATCGGGTTTGAGAAAAAACTTTGGTCTGAGGGAGGACTTGTGGACTCGTATCTCAACGAGCTTTATACGCATCAGGCATGGGCCGACGCACAGCATTGGCGCGCGATCGAAGAGCATCCTGCGGCGCTCGCCGACAAGGCGATTCGCGAGCGCTTGCTGCATATCCATCTAGTGCAGCATGGGTTTCTGTGGGTAGTCGGTCCGCGAACCTCGCCGTTCGCGTTCAAGAAGCTGGAAGATTTCGCCAGCACGGCGGACTTCAAAGCATACGCGCAGCACTTTCACCGGGAGATGGATCAGCTATTGCAAAGCATCCCGCCGGCTCGTCTGGAAAAGATGATTGAAGTGCCGTGGTTCCAGCCGCCGCTGAAGATCAGCGTACGCCACGCGCTCACCCAGGCTGCGATGCACAGCCACTATCATCGCGGACAGAATGCCACGCGTCTGCGGGAGCTGGGTGGCATTCCGCCGGGGACGGATTTCATTGTGTGGCTGAGGGACAGGCAGCCGGTGGCGAAGTGGAGCTAGAGCTAGAGGTTATTCCGAGACGCTGTGTTCTTCGTTCTGCGAGCGTAGGACGCGGTCGATGGAGTAGGGAGCGCGGCGGCTGGGTTCGTGGTAGTGGCGAACTTGCATTTCGCCGAGCAGGCCGATGGCGAGCAGGTTGAGTCCGCCGAGCAGCAGGCCCAGAGCCAGCATCATGAGCGGGCCGTGTGCAGCCATCACCGGAACGTTGCGCAGAAATTTCTCCGCGCCCAGCCACATGACGATGGCGGTGCCACCGAACATGCTGGCCATGCCGAATGTTCCGAAGAAATGCAGCGGGCGGGAGAGATAGCGGAGCAGAAAGCGAATGGTCAGCAGATCAAAAAACACGCGGAAGGTGCGCGTGATGCCGTAATGCGAAACGCCGCGTTCGCGGTTCACGTTGCGGATGGGCACTTCGCAAATCGTGGCTCCGTGCCACGAAGCGAGCGCCGGAATAAAGCGGTGCAGTTCGCCGTAGAGCGGGACCTGGTCGAGGATGTCGCGACGATAAGCTTTAAACGTTGTGCCGAAATCGTGAATGTTCACGCCGCTCAGCTTGGCCATCAGCCAGTTTGCGATTTTCGAAGGGATGCGGCGCACCCAGAAATTATCGACGCGAACTTTGCGCCAGCCGCTGACAATGTCGTAACCGGCCGCGATTTTCTCCAGAAACAGTGGGATGTCCGCGGGATCGTGTTGCAGATCGCCATCCATGGCGATGATGTATTCACCGCGCGCATGATCGAACCCGGCGGCGAGGCCGGCGGTCTGGCCAAAGTTGCGGCGCAACTTGACGACCGTAACGCGGCTATCGACGGCTGCGATTTCGCGCAGCGTCGCGAACGTGCGGTCGCTCGAACCATCGTCCACGAGTACGATCTCGAACGTCTCGCCCGCCGCTTCCATGACTACTTTCAAGCGGTCGTAGAGGTCGGTGACGTTTTCCTGTTCGTTGTGCAGAGGAACGACGATGGAGTACTTAGGCACGATCTTTTTATTATAGCTGATGGGTCAATGGCAGCGGGGGGCGAAAATTGGGCCACGTATCTGCACGGATTCCCGCGGATAAGGCTTGCGGACAGGAAGAACCCGGGGGGCTAAAGCCCTTGCCCCGAGCACGAACTGATCGCAGCGCTGAAAGCGCTGCGCCACCGAAGCCGCGAGCTTCCCAGCCCTTCGCGAGCGGGCTCGCCGCTATTCCTTCAGCTTCAGCTTGGACTTGTTCTCTTCTAGAAAAGCCTTGATATCCGCGGCGGCGCCGAGCAAGCGGTTCCATTGCTCGTAGTAGAGCGTGACCGGGAAACGGCCCAGGCCGTAGACGCTGACCCCGCCTTTTTCGCCGACTTTAAAAATCAGGTCGCCGCTGCGTTTCTTAACCTCGACTTCTTTTTCTAACTGCGACAGCTTCGCTTTCAGTTCTTCGTAAGTTGGTTCTGCCATGCTTTCTTGCCTCCGGAAAAATTGCGTGCTGGTCGGCCGCCAAGCCGGGATAACGTTTCCGCTGGCGGTCCGTCTCTATGATAGTGCGTCCCTATAGTAACTTGTCCGGGATTGCATCGCGCCCAACAACCGTTGTAACCTCGTAATAGTTGGTTTTTCGATCCTGATGCGGGAAAGCATGCGTTCGCTATTTCGCTGGTCGGCGTGGCTCTGCCTGTCCCTGATGCTATGGACAGCAGCGGCGGAGTCTACCCACAATCACCCCAGCCAGATCGACGCGGCCTCCTGCTCGATTTGCGTGGCGGCGCACAGCACCAGCCCCACCGTCAGTTCCACCCACGTCCGGCCTGTTTTCACCACGGTTGGCGTGCTGCGGGAAGAAGCAGTCATCGCGCAAGCCCGGGTCGATGTTTTTGAGCTCGGCAGTCGCGGCCCTCCTGTCCTCTAGGGATTCCCACTGATTCGACCTCCGGCATTCGTGCCGGGCGATTCCCTACTTTCTTCAGTCCCAGGAGGACGTAATGCCTACTTCTTATAAGTGGCGCTTCATCGCCATTTTTGCCGTCACCTTTCTGACCAGCGCACTTCTAACCATCGCAGCACCGGCCCAGTCGGGCGGAAGTTCCGGATCCATCAGCGGCACAGTCCTCGACCCCACGGGTGCCGTCGTGCCTAATGCGACGGTTGAAATTCATAACCCAGTCAGCCACTTTGACCGATCCACGACCACGGATACATCGGGGAATTTCAGCATTCCAAATGTGCCCTTCAATCCATACCACATGGCGGTGACTGCGGAGGGATTTGCCCCGACTGCGCAGGACGTGGATGTCCGCTCCGTTGTCCCGGTCAGCGTCAAGCTCAGCCTGCAAGTATCAGGTTCGACCACGTCGGTAACGGTGGAGGCTGGCGGAGACCTGGTGGAAAATGACTCCACCTTCCACTCCGACCTGGACCGCAATGCGCTGATCCGGATGCCTTTGGAGAGCACGTCATCTTCACTGAGCGCTGCGGTTACGCAATCGACTCCGGGAATCGCCGCCGATTCCAATGGGCTGTTCCACGGGCTGGGCGACCACGCGGAGAATTCGTTCTCCGTCGACGGGCAGCCGATTACCGATCAGCAGAGCAAGGTGTTTTCGAACCAGATCCCCCTCGATTCAGTCCAGTCGATGGAAGTCATCTCCGGCGCGCCGCCCGCGGAATACGGAGGCAAGACCAGCGTTGTGATTGTGGCGACGACACGCTCGGGACAGGGTGTGACCACTCCTCATGGGAGTGTGACCGCCTCCTACGGGACGTTCGGATCGTCCACGGTGGCGGCCGAGCTTGCCTATGGAGGGAAGAACTGGGGGAACTTCATTTCCGTGGGTGGTTTGAACAGCGGACGGTTCCTGGATCCGCCGGAATTCACGGTGCTGCACGACAAAGGCAACGAAGAAAATCTCTTCGACCGCGTGGACTATCAACTCTCAGCCGCCGACTCCGTTCACCTGAACTTCGGCTACAGCCGAAGCTGGTTCCAGACGCCGAATTCGCTGGATGCCGAAAGCGCGACGGCATGGAGCGGGCTGGCCGGGATCGAGCCGCAAATGGCCGGATTCGCTGGGACCGACCCGAACGGAAATATCGTCGGACCGACCGACCAGCGCTCCAAGATTGGGACGTTCAACATTGCCCCGTCGTGGACGCACGTGCTGAATACGAACGCTGTATACACGTTGGGCGCGTTCGTACGCCGTGACGATTACAACTACTACCCCAGCAGTAATCCGTTCGCGGACCTGGGGCCGCCGAGCCTGCAGAGACAATCCGTAGGCCAGAATCGCACCCTCACTAATGCCGGACTTCGATCGGATCTCTCCTATGTCAAAGGAATCAATCAGATCAAGGCCGGAGTCACCTACGAACAGACTTTCCTCAACGAAGACGACACGCTCGGAATCGTCGACCCGACGTACAACGCACCTTGCATCGCTGCCGTGGCTACCAGCGCGGTAAACCCATTCCCCTATGTCGCAGCTCCCGGGCTCACGGCCGCAAACTGCCCCAGTGGCGCGGGTACTTTGCAGGCCAACATTGCATCCAATGCGAACGCGCCCGGCTCCGCGTTTTACCCCTATTACAATCCGGTCCTCGCTCCTTACGATTTGACCCGCAGTGGAAGCCTGTTCACCTTCAACGGACACACGGACGTGAAGGAACTCGCTCTCTACGTTCGGGATGTCATCACCAAAGGAAACTGGTCTCTGAACCTCGGCTTGCGCGGGGATTTTTACAACGGTCTCACCATCGCGCGGCAGGCTGAACCTCGGCTGGGAGTCGCTTACAACGTGAAGAAGACCAACACGATTCTTCGCGTTTCCTACGCGCGCACCCTGGAATCTCCGTTCAATGAAAATCTGGTTCTTTCGAGCATCGGATGCGGCAACCCTGTGTTAGCGCCGCTGCTGCTCTGCGCCGCGCCTGGGATCAACCCGCTGAGTCCCGGTTTTCGCAACGAATTCCACGCTGGAATCGAGCAGGCTTTCGGGAAGTACCTGGTGTTTTCCGGCGAGTACATCACCAAGTATACGCACAATGGCTACGATTTCAGCGTGCTGGGGAACACTCCAATCACTTTTCCGATTGAATGGCACAACTCAAAGATTCCAGGATATGCGGGCCGCGTGAGCGTGCCAGATATTCATGGCTTCTCGGCGCT
>Ga0265746_1000018_pt1 | contig 11582 bp, 6 predicted proteins | sample NSUome_5_FD_200872 | JGI IMG/M metagenome (GOLD analysis project Ga0265746, IMG submission 200872) | Metatranscriptome of soil microbial communities from Maridalen valley, Oslo, Norway - NSU2 (Metagenome Metatranscriptome) | ecosystem: Environmental > Terrestrial > Soil > Boreal forest/Taiga >... | reverse complement strand
CTTTAATACAAACATCGCCACCCAGCACGGAGTGGATGAAACAGCGGCGGAGACCGGATGCACCAATGGCAACCCAAATTCCAACTGCGCCTTCGGCTTCGCCCAAGCCGCGCACGATCCACGGTTGATTCAATTTGCATTGAAGTTCTATTTCTAAAGTCCAACGCGCCGCGGAGTCACTAGGTTTTCTTTAGCCCGACGCGGCGACGAGATGTGCTCAAGTCCATTGCTTTCAGCGCCAGGCCGCGGGCTACGGACGTAAACTCGTTTCCTCCGCGAATTCGCTTCTCTCCAAACCGCGTTTCAAAGATTTTTCTTACGACTGGAACAAATGAAGACCCACCCGTCAGGAAAACTCTATCCACGTCCTGGGGCACAATACCGGAAGAACTAAGCAGAGAATCGACACATCGTGCGATCTGTTCAACCTCCTCCGCAATCCACTCCTCGAAGGATGCTCGTTCCACCACTGCCTTCAAATCCACAAAGCCATCCGAGAACTGGAATGTGGCGGCCTGCTCATTCGACAAATCACACTTCACTTTTTGCACGGCGCGGTGGAGCTGGAATCCGAGATCTTCTTTTATAAAGTGAATGAGCGCTCCAATCTTCTCCGGTTCGAGCGATTGCGCGTGAACGCCCTTCAGCATATTCAGCACGTCCCTGCCTCTCAATAGCGACAGATGATGCCAGCGCTCCAGCCTGATGTAGACCCAGCTCGGCACCGTCAGGATCTTGCCCAACGAACGCAACTGCGACCCGGCTCCTAGCGCTGGAGAAACAAGATTCCGGATGATCTTCGCATCAAAGGAATCTCCCGCTATGCCCACCCCCGCGTTGCCCACGATGTCGCCCGGGACTCTGCCTCTTCGACGCACGCCAGGGCCAACGTGAACTAACGAGAAGTCGCTCGTACCTCCGCCGAAATCGCCGATCAGGATGAGTTCGTCATGGTCCAGCGTGGACTCGTAATAGTGAGCCGCCGCGACCGGCTCCATCTCGAACTCTACGGACTCATACCCAGCCAACTCAAAGGCCGCTCGAAGCCGGTTCTCTGCATAGCCGTCATCTTCCGGATTCTCTGCTCCCACAAAGTGAACTGGCCGTCCGACCACTGCGGACCTGATTTTGATCCCGAACTGATGCTCCGCCTTTACGCGCAGATCCCGGAGAATCCTGGCGATTAAATCTTCCAGCGTGTACCGTCGACCGAAAATCTCCGTGCCATGAAGCGTGCGACTGCTCAGGAATGACTTGAGGGATTGAATCAGGCGACCCTTCACCTCCGCGGAAAGATAGTGCTCGATGCCCTCGGGCCCCGTCCACGACTTCAGACTGCTTGCACCACTTTCCTTCACCTGTTGCAGATACAGCAGCGACCGGTAAGCATCCGTCACACCCCCGAAGTAAGGGAACGAGGCGAGCTGAACCTGCCCTGTGCGGTCGGCACAGGCGATCGAACTGTTGGTGGTCCCAAAGTCGATGCCGATCGCGAATTTGTTCGCACGGGAAGTTGGCGAATGCATTTGGTGAGTCTTCAGGAAGACTGCATCAAGAGAGTTTCTAGTGTACGAGGAAGACGCCTGGAGATGTTTACTGCTGGACGCTCAATGGTGCGAATCGAAAGGAATGGTAAGTTCCGCAGTGGTGCGCGAACGGCTGGCGGTATAGACCCATTGCCTTACGGCCGCCACGGCAGCCTCGCCCAGGATCGGATTGCCACCCAACACCTCGACGGTCTCCACATTTCCTTTGGGGCCGATGGTGAGCTGGAGGCGCACGGTCCCTCCAATGTTCAGGCGCTTCAGAGTGTCGGGGTAATTCGGCTCGACCCGCGTGATTAATCTTCTTTGGGCGCCATTGCCCTCGCGGACGATGGTCAGAGTCTTTACATCTTCCACCATCGTCTCGGCGCTCACATATCCGATCGCACCTTTCGTTCTGGCCACATAAGCCACAACTTCGGCGTCGGAGCCAAGTTGCTTTGGCATAGAGCCTCTGCCGGAGAACACCAGAGCGCGATAGTAGCTCTCCAGGTCGTAATCGCTTCCCCCGAGGTATTCACGCATGAAGGCTTGGTGAACCGGTCCGTCCTTCTCGAGTACCGGTTCGACGTGGGTACCGTCCCTAAGCGAGTTGGACTCCTCCAAAAACACGCTTTTGACTTCAGTCGCGGAAATCATGTCCGCTTTGACACTTCCATTGGCGATCACCTTGACGTCGGCCGCAATCACGCGACATGGGGCGAAGATTACAACGACAGCGACGAGGGAAAGTAATCTGCGGTTCTTCATCGCGTTCTCCTGATACCAGCCCTCATTTAGAAATTCAGACTTGTTTTGACGACCAGCGCATTGGTATTCGGCGCAAACCCGCCGGGATTAACCTGCGTGTAGAATCCGTTCGGATAGGGGCCGCTGCCATAGCCATTCATGAAGTGACCTTCCACTTTCACGTTCCAGAACTTGGTGAGATCAACCCGTCCGGTGATAACTTTGTCGTAATCGTGATTGGCAGGTAGACCGGTGTCGGTCGCCGGAGGATAAAAGGCGGCGAGCGCGCCGGCTACGGTGTTTGAGATCGTGTAGTGAGAGTAATAGGACCCGATCTGAAATCGTTTGGAGATCCGGTAAGCTCCGGCGACATACCAGCCGCGCACATCGGCAAAGCTCTCCGAAGTGCCGCCGAAGAGTTCCTGGTTGCGCCAGTAACGGCTATACTCCGCGTCGATCCGAAGTTTGCCCACGATGTACTCGCCATAGAACTGGTTAGTCCAGTCGGCTTTCGAAGATTCGGAGTAAGGCACGAGTCCCTCCCCCGGGTTAAATGGGTTTATCGCCAAGCCCCTGCCAGTGATGTGCTGATTCAGCCGCGATGCTCCGATCAGAAGCCCCTTTAGCGGAGTGCTCCAGCGAAGATCGGCGCCGTACTGCAGCCCGCCAAAGCTTTTGATTTGCGCTCCGAAGCTGCTTAAGTAATAGGGATAGCCGCTGTAGATGCTGTCATTGCGGTGCCCGATATAGGCCGTGTAGGAAAGAACTCCGAGCCGGCGTCTGAGCGAAATTTTTCCGTAGATATCCCCGCCCAGATGAGCGATCGTCGCGTCCCGGAGGTCGGTCGGATACACGCTTTGCGGAAGCAGGGCAAACGTGCGCAGGAAATCCTCGTCTTGAGTGTCGGTGTAGAGACCGAGTGTGGTCTTGACCTTCCCGCCCCGAACCCCGAACCAGTCCTTGAAGCGATAATCGGCGACCGCCCAGTCGAGGGATGGATGATATTGGCCGAGTTGGCCCAGATTGCGGTCGTAGCCTTGCGCCCCGACCCGGAACTTATCCGTGATCTGGGACGACATATTCAGCCCGAAATCGGTAAAGGCCGCGCTGCCCTGGCTGGTATTCATGGTCAGCCAGTTGTTGTTGTTGGTGTAGGCGAATCCCTGCGATACGAAGCCGTGGACCTGGACCGTGCGGTCGAGAAGTTTGAACTCTTGCGCCTTCAGGGTGACTTGGCCCGCCTGGAAACACAAACACAAAGAGACCAGGCTAAGAATTCGCTTGTGCACAGGGCCTCCCAGGCGGTCGATCGGGAAATCGGACGAGAGCACAGCACAACGCTGCCAAGAACGCGTGGGCCAAAGACCCTTTGCACTGCCAAAGAAATAGTGTGCTCTCGCGGAGCGGTTCAGGTCTGTACGAAACAGCTCATGTCTGAACTTTTAATCATGCTCAGTCCCGAAAGGGAGAATCTTCCGATAGGCGGTCCAGGCTAAGCGATCGAGCTAGAAGGTGTAGTGCAAGCCGAGTTGAATGCGTCGTTCCTGGGAGCGAACGCTGCTGATGGCACCGAAGTTGCTGTCATCGATCCCGTTGTCCGGATTTCCGTAGCTGGCGATGTTGAAAAGATTGAAGAAGTCAGCACGGAAGCCAAGCACCCGTTCTTCACTCCACAAGTGGAAGTCCTTGAAGAAAGACGCGTCAACGCTGCGATAGCCGGGAGACCGCTCAGTGCTGTTAGAGGCAGTGCCGAACGTATTCTGAGCGGCGTCTCCATAGGCGCAAGCTCCGTTCGACGGGCACAGTTTGGTGTTGAGAGCAGATTCGTCCGTTCCCCACCAGTGCTCAAGAGAGCGGTGCCCCCGAATGATCAAGGGATGGTACTGATTCGCTCGACTGAAGCCCCATCCAGCGTTGTTTGTGTTGCTGTTATTCGGCCCAAAGATAGTTACGGGGAACCCTGAATACAGGATGGCTGAGGTCGCAAGCTTCCATCCTCCAAACACCGCGTCAAGAACCCCTTTGGAATCACCACCGTAGGCTCTACCGTGGCCGAAGGGAAGGTCATAGACCCCGACGAAGTTCAGGCTGTGGCGAACGTCCATGGCAGATCGGGCGTAATCGGCGTTGAGATCGTAACCGTTCTGGACCGAGAGTCCATTCCAGCTATTGTTTTGCAGAGCGCCCACAGCATAGTCGCCCGACGAGTCAGTCATGGATTTTGCAAAAGTATAGTTCACCGTGTATTCCAGGCCGCGGTGCGTTCGCTGGCGCAACGTAAACTGGCCGGCGTTATAAGTCATCCGGGCCTGCGATTCGGTAATGAGAATACTGCCGCACTCTCCCACGAGAGAGAAGTAAGGCGTTTGGTCAACGGCTGGGATCGTCGCAGCGCCGCATCCTCCGACAGTGGAAAGGCCTTGCGCCTGCGCAGCAGTCAGCTGATTGCCGTTGCGATAGTCGGCCAGGTGATGCCCGACTTGGCCGTGATACCCTGCGCTAAAAGACAGCTCATTCGTGATTGCGTATTCAGTGGCCAGAGTGAACTGCTGGTTGTAGGCAGGCTGCGTATTCTGCGGCCAGACCGAGTACAACGAGTTGTTAATTCCCAAAGGCTGGCTGAAAGCGTCAGCGACCGTGAAGGGCGAACCTCCCGAAACTCCAGTCGGAGTCGTGGCATTACTGTTGATGGCAAGCGAGAAAGGTGGACTGGACGTGAGGCGCTGGTTGAAAGAATAACCTTCAAAGAAGCTGGTTGCGCCGTAACCGCCACGAATCACAAGCTTTGGCATAGCCTGAAACGCGAAGCCAACGCGCGGCATGATTTGCTTATAGTTGGCGTTGTAGCACGCGCGAGTGGCGCAAACGATCGATCCAGGTGCAGAGTCGGCGGGCACATGCCCCGCGTACTCTACGATACCGCCGGGAAGCACGTTGGCGGTCTTGTTGTTTTGCTCGTACCAGGGCTGGTCGAATTCGTATCGAATCCCAAGATTCAGGGTGAGCTTTGAAGTTATCTTGTAATCGTCCTGGAAATAGCCTGCCGTCCGCCACTGGCGATTGCCGACGAAGCCAAGAGGAGACGCGAGTTGAACATTGGAAATCAAGCCAAGCACGAAGTCGGCCGCGCCCCAGCCGGTCCCGCCCGCGGGCCCTGTGAATTGACCGTTGTAACTGAACTGACCCAGAAATCCGACGTTTCCAGCGTTTATGTAGTTCTGCTGATATCTCGTGGCCTGTCCGCCGATTGAGAGGTAATGCCGGCCCCGTTGCCAGGTCAGATTGTCGTAGTAGTTGAAGGTATTGTCGGTAAAGACCTGAGGATTCGCATTTGTACCCAGATAACTGACGCCGTTGCTGATGCTCTGTCCGGTGAACCCAACATACTTCTGGGTGCCAAAAGGAATGCCAACTTTTGCGTCGCCCGTGTAGCCAAACAGTCCGGTCGGGTCGCTGGGGACACCATTGTTCCAGCGCACCCTGGTGAACCCGAAACGAAATTCATTGACGATGGTCGGTGAGAACGTGTGAACAAAACTGGCGCCGGCAATCTTCGTGGGGTAAGTGTTGTGGTTGGGAAAGTCCACCGGAATGATGGCGGTCGTATAGTCGCTGCCCGTGCCTTGGGAATAGAAACCAGAAAACTTATTCTTGTCACCCGGAGTCCAGTCGACTTTGACATCTTCCTGATTGTCCGACACGTAGCTGGTTTGCGGGCCCACAAAGTCGTCCTGAATCAATCCGTCCCCTCCGCTGCTGACTGATACCGGAAGCCGGTTGGGCAACGGGTAAAGTGCTGGATTCGCAAACAGGTAAGCCGCAACTGGATTCACGATGGGCACCTGGTCATCTGGGTAGAGAGCGAAGTTGTTTTGCGTGTCGTAGAGTTGGATCGGGCTAACACCAGGGGTATTCAGCAGGGCGGAGAAGTCGCCAGTACGCATCGGCCCGGTAAGGACGCTCGCCGAACTCGACCCGCCCTGATGATGGCGTATGCCCTCGTAGTCGCCAAAGAAGAAGAGCCTGTTCTTGAAGATCGGCCCGCCAATCGTTCCGCCGAAGATGTTCTGCGTGTAAGAATTTTTCGGAGTGACGGGATTGGTCAGCCCGTTCGCCCACGAATTCGCATCGAGCTTTTCATTCTGCAGCAGGTCGTACAAAGAACCGTGAAACCGGTTGGTACCGGATTTCAGAATGGTTACGATCGCGCCCCCATTGGCGTTTCCGTAGGTCGCGTTCGCATTGCCCGAGACGACTTTAAGTTCAGCGATAGCGTCGGGAGCCGGGTTATACGCAATCAAATTGTTCTGCGGTTCGTTGTTGTCGGCGCCTTCGATGGTGTAGTTGTTCGCCTGCTCGCGATTGCCGTTGATCGCCGCGACGTCGCTGTTGTACGTATCGCGCTCGATGGCGTTGTTTCCGCTCATCCCGGTGGGATCCGTATCGATTGCGCCCGGCTGGAACAGGGTCAGCGCGGAAAAGTTTCGTCCGTTCAGTGGAATATTCGCGATTTCGTTGGCCGAAAGCGTGTTTCCCAGCGTGGCGTCGGTGGTGTCGAGAATCGGGTGAATCGTTTCTGTCACATCCACCGTCGTCGACCCGCTGATTGTCAGCTGCGCATTCACCTCGGCCGTCTGATTAATCTCCAGGGAGAAGGCTTGCACCTTCTGGGTCGCAAATCCCTTCGCCACAATGGTCACGGTGTACGTTCCGATGGGCAGGAACCGGAGGGTATACACACCGGCGGAATTGGTCTGTACCGACGTTTTGACTCCTGTTGCAGTATTCTCGCAGACTACTTTCGCTCCCGAAACTACTGCGCCGCTGGGATCGGTGACCACTCCAGCAATGGAACCCGTGACGGTTTGCCCCGAGGCGGATGACACACAGAACAGGACTATGAACCAAACGGCTAGCAGGTAGCGGAACAGATTTGTTCTCATGCGGCGTCCTCTTCGAAGACATCGACGCTAATAAGGAACGTGGATCACTGTCAAGGATGAAATGATCGGTTCGGGTCTATTTGATCATTTCGGTGGACTATTGGTGAGGTTTTTTGCACGGGCTTGCTATAGTCGGAGCTCGCGTCTTTTTTCGTTTGTCAGTTTTCACTACGGCCGAAACGACATTCCAATGAAGAGACGACCCCGGGAAGACCAAATCTTGAAAGAGTTGCGACGAAAGGGAAACCTGTCGCTGGACGAGTTGATCGCGGACCTCGGGGCGTCGGCGGCGAGCGTGCGGCGCGATCTGACCAAACTGGAAGCAAGAGGGTTGGTGCGGCGAACCCACGGCGGCGTAACGTTGGTCGAACCGCTTCTCTATGAGCCCTTCCGATACGATTCCCTGTTTCAAAACCGGGAGCAGCATCGCCCGGCGGAGAAGCGCAAGATCGGACTGGCGGCGTCTGAACTGATTTGCGAAAACGAGACTGTAGGTTTCACCGCCGGCACCACCACGACGCACGCAGCGCGAAATCTCAGGAACCGGCACAACATTCGCGTGATCACGAACGCAATTAACATTGCGATGGAGTTGAGCAACTGCCCAGGGTTGAAAACATTCGTTACTGGAGGATTCGTGCAGTGGGCGGGATCGTTCTCGTTAGTTGGACATGCCGCGATCACTTCGCTGAACGACATCTATATGGATCGAGTGTTTGTGAGCGTGTGTGGAATCGACCTGGAGCGCGGCATCACCGTGATCGAACCGGAAGAAGGACTCACTTTTCGCACGATGATTCAGCAGGCTAAGCAGACAATCGTGGTGGCGGATTCAAGCAAGATCGGGCTGGTGGGGCCGGCGTTGATTTGTCCGATCTCAGACATTGACGTGCTGATTACCGACAAACGAGCTTCAGACAAGGTGACTGCGTCGTTTCAGGAGCGGGGCATCGAGGTGCAGCGGGTGTGAGTTACGGGGAATTGTCGTTCGAAACGCCGTTCGAGTCGTCTTTCGAATCGTATTTCGAATCGAAGAGCCGGAATTCGCGGATATGTTGAATGAAGAATGGCGATTGTGTCTCGGCATAGCGGGTCCAGCAACTGACGAGCGCGCGAGCGCGAGAAAATCGCGTGCAACAAAGGTACAATTCCACCTGCTTTAGACCCTGAATCCCGGCCGAGACATGGAACCAAAACGTACTCCTCGGCGGCTGCTTGTTGTTCTGGGCGTTCTCGTGGCGATTATTTCCTCGGGACGAGGACAATCCAGCAACAGTGCAGCTGCAAGCTCCCATCCGCAAATCACGGCGCAACAGATCGTAAGCGAGCCGGCCGGAGCGAGCCGCTGCCAGTTCTGTCATCCGTCCCAGGTCGAGGGTTACGAACGCTCGGCGATGGCGCACTCCCTCCGCAGCGCGGGTCAGGAGCCGGACGGCGCGGTCAACAAGCCCGATGCGAAGATCACGATGCATTCGTCGGCGGCAGGCTATTGGCAGCGGCTGCAAAGCGGTGGAGACGCGATCGATTACCGTATTGATTACGTGATCGGGTCAGGCAATCATGCTTCCGGATACCTGCTCGACCTGGCCGGTCATCTATTCCAATCGCCCGTCGCCTACTACAAAAGTCGCGCGGCGTATGACCTGGCGCCGGGATACGAGGGTCTGCCAAACCCGGATTTCACGCGACCCGTGGCGGAAGGATGTCTCTTTTGCCATTCCGGCACCGCGTTACATATCTCGGGGACGTCGAACGCGTACCGGTCGCCGCCATTCTCCGCGGAAGCGATTACCTGCGAGCGCTGTCACGGTTCGGCTGAGAAGCACCTGAGGGATCCTCGTGCAGGCACAATTATCAATCCTGCAAAACTTGATCACGCCGCGCGGGACAGCATTTGCGAACAGTGTCACTTGTTGGGGGTGGGACGAGTACTAAATCCGGGAAAGAAGTTTATTGATTTTCGCGCGGGACAGTCACTCGAAGACGTCTTCACTACTTACAGAAATGTGTCGCCGCCAGGTGCGGACGCCGAGAAATTCAAAGTTATCAGCCACGTGGAGCAACTCGCAAGAAGTACCTGTGCGCGCAGAAGTGATGGTCAGTTGTGGTGCGGAACCTGCCACGATCCGCACAATGAGCCTCTGGAACCAATCCAGTTCTACCGGTCGAAATGTCTCACTTGCCACGTGAAGAATTTCTCCAGCTCTCATCCTGACAAGCAGAGTAACTGCATCGGTTGCCACATGCCCCGGCGGGATGCCAAAGACGGAGGCCATACGGCTTTCACCGACCATCGAATCCAGAGACATCCCGAGCCACAGCAAACTCTGCCTGAAGGTACCGACGAAGATACCGACATTGCCACGTGGCGTGAGCCTGCGCCTGATCTGCAGAAGAGGAATCTGGGTATCGCCTATGTGAATGTCGGCGCGGAACGCCGGTCTCCGCCATTTGTCGTTCGCGGATACCGCATGCTGACGGAAGTGCAGGACCAGTTCTCCACCGACAGCGCAGTTTTTACCGCCATGGGTACGGCGCTGCTTCTGGGAAAGCAATCGACGGAAGCGGAACTGGCTTTCGAGCGCGCCCTGCAACTCGATCCGGATTCGGCGCCGGGCGAGACGAATGCCGCGTCGGCGTACCTGCAAGGTGGCGATGTCGATCGAGCAGTAGCTCACCTGGAGCGCGCAGTCACGATTGATCCCTTCCATCTGCCTGCCGATATGCCGCTAATCGATCTTTATAAGCGCCAGGGGAATGCGACGAAGGCCGCTGAACTCGCCGACAAGATCAGCGCGATCATAGATGGGCGCTCTGATAAGCACTTTGAAGAAACTGGGGAGAAGCCTTTGCCCGGCAGTACACCGCAACCGGCCGAGGCGGTCTTCAAGAATATCCAGGTACTTAAGGGAGTCTCCTCCGATCAGCTGATTCCCGCGATGCGATTCATCGCCGCATCTCTAGGTGTGGAGTGCAACTATTGCCACGTAAAGGATCATTTTGATAAAGACGACAAGAAGCCCAAACAGATCGCGCGCGACATGATGAGAATGATGTTTGCGATCGATAAAGACAGCTTCGAAGGGAATCGGGAAATTACCTGCTATTCATGCCATCGGGGTTCGCTCAAACCGGAAGCCATTCCGGTCGTTGAGGCTGAGGCGGAGCGAAAGCCACCAATGACGGCAGCTTCAGCAGAGGAAAAGCTGCCCGTCAGCATGCCTACCGCAGACCAACTGATCGACAGCTACGTTCGCGCGCTCGGCGGACCGGACGCGATCGAAAAGGTCTCGAGCCGCGAGGAGCACGGCACGATAACTCTCGGCGGGAAAGCCATCCGCTTCGAAGTTTTCACCCAGAATCCGGACAAGCAGACCGTGATCCGGCACATGCCGGCAGGAGACAGCATGACCGTTTTCAATGGCCACCAGGGATGGTCCAGCATGCCGGGGCGGTCTCTACGCGATATGCAGGGAGCGGACCTGGATGCCGCTCAGATGGACGCGGACCTTCATTTCCCGCTGCACATCAAGCAAGCGTTTGCCGAGCTGCGAGTCGAATATCCGGAGAACATCGGCGACCGCGAAGCTTACGTGCTTTCGGGCATAAGAAATGGGCAGCAACCAGTGAAGTTTTATTTCGATGAACAGTCCGGGTTGCTGCAACGTCTCGTGCGCTACGCTCCGTCGCCCCTCGGCCTTGTCCCCACTCGAATCGATTATGGTGACTATCGGAGTGTCGACGGTGTTGAGATTCCGTTTCGCAGGACCGTGGCGCAGCCCGGCGAGAGTTTCACTTTCCAGGTGGAACAACTCCGGCAGAATGTTCCGATCGACGATACCGAGTTTGCAAAGCCAACAGCACCTGGGACAAAGCACTCGGGACGGTAGCGCTCAGGGCCGACTTCTGGGAAATTGCGAGCAAACGATTTCCCCAGAATTCTATCTTCGATTCTCCTGGCAACGGATTCAGCTGTAGCTCATTTTTCCAGTCCGAATAAGAAAATTGACTCGAAAGCGATCTGGCGGATACACGAAGATAGCAGCTCACCATCGATTCAGGGCCTTATGTGGGGAAACCTTTTCCAAACCCCCCGCGTCGAGAGAACGGGAGATAATGGCAGGTATGCGTTTCCCCACCCGGCTGGGTGCTCTGGCTGCAATGTTCGCTGCCTGTTCCTTCCTCGCTGCTCAGACTGCGGCGGAGCAGGTTGGAGCCATTACCTCCGCGTTGCGGGTTGGACAATTCGACAAAGCGCTGCAATTGCTGCAACCCGAACTACAACACAGCCCCAAAAATCCGCAACTGTGGACGTTGCGTGGCATCGCTCTTTCCGGCAAAGGAGACAAAAGGGAAGCGCTGGCAG
>Ga0265746_1000017_pt1 | contig 11636 bp, 10 predicted proteins | sample NSUome_5_FD_200872 | JGI IMG/M metagenome (GOLD analysis project Ga0265746, IMG submission 200872) | Metatranscriptome of soil microbial communities from Maridalen valley, Oslo, Norway - NSU2 (Metagenome Metatranscriptome) | ecosystem: Environmental > Terrestrial > Soil > Boreal forest/Taiga >... | reverse complement strand
ATCGAAGCGGAGCGCGATCATCTGCGGGTAGGCGATCACATCGTCCGTGTGCTGACGATGAAAGAAGCCATCACCGAAACGAAGCCCCTGGTACTGGACGCGCTGTTGAAGATTCCGGCCAACTTCTACGTCGTCACGGAGTGGACGCCGCTCCCCGCTGACAAGGCCCGCAAAGAAGTAAACAAGCGCCGCCGCCATTTCAATATGTCAAAGACGGGATTCGTCTCGCAGATGGGCAACGATGCCACGAAGACAAACCCACGCGACGTGCTGGTGGACGAGTCCAAGCAAGCGGACATCGAGAATCTTGGCGATTGCTTGCGCGCTCTCGGTGACGGTCAATCGCTCGGCGACTTCTCGCTCACGATTGTGCTGTACGGCCGTTCAAAACCCGACCTGGAGCAACTCGGGGCCGAGTTCAGTGGCATCTTCACCAACGCGGATGGCAATCTCTTTGCGGAGACTTATAACCAGCTCAACGCTTATTTTGCCACCGTGCCGGGCAACTATGCGATGAACCTCCGCAAGCTTTATCTGCTGAACACAAATTACGCCGACCTGTCTTTTCTGTTTACGATCCTTACCGGCGAAAAGACGAACGAGCATCTCGGCACGGAGTACCTGGCAATCGTCGAAACCGACAACAGCACGCCCTACTTCCTTAACCTGCACACCCGCGATGTTGCGCATACCCTAATTCTCGGGATGACGGGGAGTGGCAAGTTAATCGTGTGTCGATACCAGTTGTCGCTGCCGGTGAACTGCGCCAGTTCGGATTTGCTGAGAGTCTTCGTCGTCATGATGTGCCTCTTTCGTTTTAAGTGACCCCCGTGGCGGGGGCGAGCGAGGCAACTGGAACAGTCGCACAGAAGGCGCGGCGTCACAGGCAATCGTGGAATAAATGAGGGGCAGCCCGTAGGGAATCATGGTTTATGCTGCGAAAGTGCGTTGACGTTAGCCTGCGGATGTTAGGTTGACTCCGAACCCGTCCGCGTGGGCCGCGGAAAGAGAAACAATGTGACGAAGACGGCGCGGAGACTCTGTGCTGTCAAATGGCGACGCCGGACCAACTGCCATTTTCAGGACGACAACTCAGGCTGTGACAGCCAAAATTCCATTTGCTTTGGTGGCATGCGCTGGGGTGCACATCTGCGGAGGAAGGAGCGTAGCGGGAGATGCGCTACCGGCCGCGAGCACCGTCGTAGACTGCCGCGGCATGGGCGCACGCCGAGATTTACCGCAGCTGCGCGGGGTTCGCGGTGAAATTGTGCGCCTCGATGCACCGGACGTTGAGTTACGCCACATGCTGCGCCTGCTGCACCCGCGCTTTTCCGTCTATGTGGTACCTCGTGCTGAGATTGGTTGTCGGCGCCACGAGCATCGAGAGTGGCTTTCATGTCTTGCCGTACTGCACGGAAGACTGGGTTCTTTGTAGGCGCCTGATGGATGCCGGCTGTGAGGTGCTCATGCCCTGGGCGGCTCCCATCGGGACCGGTCAGGGACCACGTAATCCTCGCGGATTATGCGAACTCCGGGAACGAGCTCCGCAGATTCCGTTGATCGTGGATGCGGGTATCGGCCTACCGTCACAGGCCTGTCAGGTGATGGAGTGGGGCTTCGACGGCGTACTGCTAAACACAGCCGTATCGCGTTCGCTTGAGCCAGTCCGAATGGCGAGCGCATTTGCCGACGCCATCAAAGGAGGTCGCAATGCATTCTTGGCCGGGCAAATGGTCGTACAAGAGAACGCTGTCGCGAGCACTCCGCAAATCGGTCGCCCATTTACTTCAGAGTCATTGCAGTCGACACTTCGACAGGATCAGGCGACTCTCTCCATCGAATGAAGGATGGTTTTATGAAGTGGTTCTTAAGCTATGCGTCCGGTTCTCATGCGAATGCGTGGATCGCGTTAGGAGTGATGATTGTATTTGCATTCGCATTATGCATTGCCTCGTTAAAGCTTGTCTTCTGGCTGCTGATACGCAAACGCGATAAAGACACACCGGAAAGCGAATACTGGCGAACGCATGGAGGAGAATAAAAGGACAAGCTATCGAATGGCAGCTTGTCTCGCCCTTCAACCGGTCCAAGCCGCCGGCACCGTCCGTTTTGAATAACGAAGGATTTGATGTGAAATTGACAACGACCATCGAAGGCCTTAATTTCGACTCCTGTTTTTCGCGAATCGAGATTGTTCAGGCCCGACACAGCGGCCCCACTGAACTTGCGGTAGTCACTTGGAGCCCTTCAGTGCGAATAATTCGTGAATCAATTTACCGGTGACAAATTGCGCACACTTGCCCGACAAGTTGCCTGCCGGAAGCGTCCACAAAAGGCAAAACCGCTACACGAATTCCCTGTCTCTCACTGAAAAGCTCACGAAAGCTAAAGATAGGTACATAGCTGCCAGGCCGATAGTAGATAAGGACTGGGTCGTCCTTACCATCGGACTCGTAGTATTCCTTGAGTTTGCGGCGTAGCCTGCGAGCCTCGCTGCGAACAATCGAGTCTTCGCCGGGATGATAGGGAGGCTTGCGTTCGTATACCTCTGTGCCGATGAGGTACTCCTTCACGGAGCCCGCCTCGCCGGCTAGCGTTGTTTCGACGGTGAAGGAAGAAATCGGCCAAGTCTGTCCGATTGGATAAACAACGGACTCTCCATAACTCGACAGAGTTGATCGCGAATCGCCTGTTCGGGAATCGCATCTTTGCTCGTAGTGTAGGCCGCAATCTGAGATTCGTCGCGTGTTGCCACGCTCAACACCTCTGTTTCTTCTTGAGAGTTCAGTCGCGAGATACCCAGTCTTTTCATCTTGGCAAGCAGCGTGGTTCGTTTTAATCCAAGTTTCGTCGCTGCGCCGCGCGGTCCACCAACGACCCAGCGGGCCTGCTCAAGTGTTTCCAAAATCAAAGCGCGGTCTGAGTTTTCCAAGGTCGCCGATGAGTAGTAGGTTCGGATGTGATGCAGGCTGGGGCTCACGAGCTCTGCCTGCTTTTTGTGAAGTGGGTTTGGGAGAACACCATTCTGCGACAAGATGACCGCGCGCTCAACCAGATTTTGCAACTCGCGAATGTTGCCAGGCCAGGAATACCACTGAAAGGCAGCCATGGTTTCCGGAGGAATGTTATCGACTCGCTTCCCCATGCGGCAGCTAAACAGGGCCACGAAATGAGTGACAAGTTCGGGAATGTCTTCCCGGCGCTCTCGCAGCGCCGGCAGCAGGACGGGGAAGACATTCAGACGATAGTACAGGTCAGTGCGAAATTGCCCGCCAGCGACCATCTTGACGAGATTGCGATTAGTCGCGGCTACCAGCCGGACATTCACTTTGTGCGTGACACCGCTCCCTAAACGCTCGAATTCCTGCTCTTGCAGCACACGCAGCAGCTTCGGCTGCAGCGCCGGGGGGATGTCGCCTACTTCGTCGAGAAACAGCGTGCCTTTATCGGCCATCTCGAAGCGCCCGATCTTCTGAGCGATGGCTCCGGTAAAGGCACCCTTCTCGTGACCGAACAGTTCGCTTTCCAGAAGATCCAGCGGAATGGCCGCGCAACTTAGCTTTATGAAAGCGCGCCCGACGCGCCGGCTGGCGTTGTGAATGGCATGCGCGACAAGTTCCTTTCCCGTACCGGTTTCCCCCTCGATAAGGACGGTCGAATCGGTAGACGCCACCTGTTCTACTTGTTCGAGAACAGATTCCAGGGCGGCGCTATTGCCAATAATTCGCTCGAATCTTCGACCAGGTCGGTCTTCGTCTGGGCATGTGACGGTTGCATCCTCTGGCATTGGAAATCTCCTACAAATCGCCCGATTGTTTAGCCGTTCGCTCACACATCAAGTGCGGCACGGACCGTTTCAAGCAACAATTGAAGATCCAACGGTTTCCTCAGGAACTCGACCGCGCCTTCTCTCATCGCTTGAATCCGCGTCTTGCCGCTTCCGTTGCTTGTAATAAAGATGATCGGAATATTGCATTGCTCCTCTTTGAGCCTAGACTGCAGTTCCAAACCCGACATCCCCGGCATTTCGATCTCAGCTATCAGACACCCGACTTCGCGGTGCAAATCGTATTCAAGGAATTCTTCCGCCGATCCAAAGCGCCGCGCCACGAGCCCGGCCGACTCGATTAGGTCACACAGTGAGTCCAGTATCGACTCATCGCTATCGATGAGGGCAATGAACTTAGACGTTTGGCCGCTGGCTTGATTCGTCCCGCCCACATTGCATATTTACCGTAGCCGCAAGGGGGTGTAAATGAAACTGTGGTTATTTTGCGATTAAATCGAAGTTAACCCTAGCAGGCGGTTGATTCTAAAGGAGATCAGTGCACAGCTAAAGTGCCCGCTCTCACCTTAATTTTCGACAATTCCGAGCCGTATGGTACAGTTTTTTACTCTATGTCTATGTACGGTCCCTATGCATACCGTTCCCTCAGGCCGCATCCTGTTCGGAGCCTTTGAGCTCAACCTCAGCACTGGCGAACTACGATCCATTGAGGCGCCCGATCCTGGCAATCCCGATCTGAACAATAAGGTCATCCTCAGAGAACAGGTATTCCAGATCCTGCGGATGCTCCTTGAACGTGAGGGCGAGATTGTTACCCGCGAGGAAATCGAGAAAAGGCTGTGGGCGAGTGACACTACCGTGGATTTCGACCGTAGCATCAACGTGACGATCAATGCCCTTCGGCGCGCCTTAGGGGACTCCGCGGACAATCCTCGGTACATCGAGACCTTGGCGCGGCGTGGCTATCGATTGATGCCGGCCATCGAATACCGGGAGTCGCCGCCGGGAACCGCTTTGGGCAAAGACCGAGAGCAGCGTGAAAAATCTGCCATCGAAATAGGTGATAACACGGCGATAGTTCAGGAAAAGGTTCAGGAAAAAGTTCAGCGGCAAATAAAGTCACACGGGTGGAAAGCTGCGCTCGTGCTCGCATCTGTTGTCATTTTGATGGTCGTCGCCTATATGTCCTGGCGGCACTTTCGGACTATCACCCCGCCAAAATCAGAAAAAATCATGCTCGCCGTACTGCCGTTTGAGAATCTCACCGGCGATCCCAATAAGGAATATCTTGCGGACGGGCTGACCGAGGAGACAATTTCACAGTTAAGCCGGTTCAATCCGGAACAACTCGGTGTGATCGCGCGAACGTCTGTCATGCGATACAAACACAAGGACGCACGCCTGGATCAGATTGGACGCGATCTTTCTGTGCAATATGTGCTGGAAAACAGCCTTCGCGAAAGCGGGGATCACCTACGCCTTACCGCACAACTCATTCAGGTGAAGGACCAAACGCACTTGTGGGCACAGGATTACGACTATCCGGCGAAGGATCTTCTTACTGTGGAAGACGAAGTCGCCAAGGCGGTTGCGCACGAAATCCGGGTGCTTTTGACGTCGAAACAGCAAGCAGAATTGGCCCAGTCACGCCCGGTCAATCCGGAAGCCTTTGATGCCTACTTGCAGGGGTATTACCACTTCGAACGGGACACTCCCAAAGATACGGAGATGGCTGCAAAGTATTACGAACGGGCGACTCAGCTTGATTCCTCCTACGCCTTGGCTTGGGTCGGGCTGTCTCGGATACGAAACTGGCAAGCCAACTCAGGCGCGATTCCGGTTGAGGAGGGTCACCAGCTTGCGCGAGAAGCCGTGGAGCGAGCTCTAACGCTGAATCCAAACCTGGCAGAGGCGTATGCCCAAATGGGACGGATTAAGCAACAGCTCGACTTCGATTGGGCTGGAGCGGATGCTTCTTTCCAGCGGGCGGTTGCTCTCGAACCCGGAAATCTCGAGGTTGTGAGATTGGCGGCTTCCTCGGCAGCCAAGCTCGGCCGCTTCGACAAAGCTCTTCAATTGAATCGTCGAGCCGTTGACTTGGATCCACTCAATGCACACAACTGGGAGTCTCTTGCAGAGACCGAGTTTTACATGGGGCAACTGGACCGAGCCGCAGCGGATTGCAAGAAAGCGCTCGAACTGAACCCCGATTTTTTTTCCAGATCGAACTTAAGCCAAATCTATATTATGCAGGGGCGGCCTCAGGATGCGTTGCCTGAAATCGAGCTCGTGCCCTATGGCCCCTTCCGTGCCGCTCTGCGTGCAATTGCGTACTACGCCCTTGGTCGGAAAAAGGAGTCGGGCTCCGCACTGAGTGAGCTCATTGCGAAATACCATGCAGGTGGTGCATATCAGATCGCTGAGGTTTATGCTTTCCGGAACCAGTCCGACAAGGCGTTCGAGTGGCTAGACCGGGCTTATACCCAACATGACGGCGGTTTGATCTTTACGAAAGTGGATCCTCTACTAGAGAACTTACACAACGACCCTCGATTCACCGCGCTCTTGAAGAAACTGAACCTGCCAAATTGAAATAACGCTCCTGGCCACCGATCTATATCGGGCAGAATTGTTAGAGGCCTCTGGAAAATCAGGCCCTCATGTTGTATGGAGACCCGGAACAAATGGGGAACTGGTCGTCGCGTCCACGAGTGGAGGCCTTCCGTTCGAGGTGCCGTATCAAGATGTCAAGAGGTGGTAGCCCGCAGTCGATAAGTTCTCGGAGGGATTCCGGTCATAGGAATCGGTGACAGGGCAGCGTTCTAACAGACTGAACTACGTCGCCACTTTGTGTTCTTACGTTTAATCGGTGCCTCAAACGAGCAGCTGATTCTGAAACAGTCGCTTTCTCGCTTTCAGACTTATCGGCACGTTTTCTGACCGGGCGAAACTGCATGTCGCTCATTCTAAAGATTGAAAACTAGTGCCGAGAGTGGGTTAGGGTAGACCAAAAAATAACTCCAACATATTGATTATAAAGGAGTTGGCGGAGAGAGTGAGATTCGATAATCGTGAACTTTGCTATCTCTCGTCATATGAGGAACATTAGCCATAAACTGTTCTAGCTACAACCTTTATTGCACATTGCATCTTTTACTCTTTGTTGCATCTGTTGCTCCTGAATCTCCATTTTTCGTGCTTTTCGGTATCACTGGTATCACCGACTAGAGGGATCAAAGTTCATGGTTTTGCTTTTGTATTCGCGTCCCATTCAACTTGGTTTCCAACGGTTTCCGAACGGGCAAAAGTCCACGCGATTTGCGTCATCACGGGCGCAGCGGAAACCCCTTTTCATGCCGCGCCGACGACCGGAGACACTACAATTACCTGAACAGTCGAATGATGCGCTTGGAATTTCGCACTTTTGCGTGCTTTCATCAGTAGGTTCCTCCTATGAACGAGTCGAAGCAACCTCGGAACACTCTGGAGCGAACCGAGGACACTCAACGGAGAACCCGCAGAGACTTCCTCCTCGTGGGGGCCGTTGTGGTCATCGGTTGCGCAATTGTTCTAGCCGATCCTGACAGAGTATTCGAGTGGATTGCACGCTATAAAGAAGTTCAGGTTGATGAACTCCTGGTTGCTGGAGTTATTTTGGGAACCGGCTTTGCGTTTTTCTCTTGGCGACGTTGGACTGATTTGAGCCGGCAAGTGTCCGAGTACAAGCGGTTGCAAACAGAAATGACCGTAATCAATCGCGAGGCTTCCGCCCTTAGTGAAACCGATGACTTGTTGCAGTCCTGCCTTTCTTCTGAAGAGGCTTACAAGGCCATCATTCGACATATCGAGTCACAGGTTCCGGGCTCCAGCGGTGTCATCGGCGCGATTACGGATAGCAGAGACTTTGTTGAAATTGTTGCCAGGTGGGGAGATCCATCTCTCGACGATAATCTCTTCCCGCCAAAAGATTGTTGGGCCTTGCGGCGCGGCCGAGTGAATATTCTGGGGGCTGATTCAATGGCTTGTGCACATATTGCTCTCGACCTGCCCCGCTACGCGATGTGCGTTCCCATGATGGCTCAGGGCGAAACCTTGGGTGTCTTGTATCTCGACAGCGGGAGAGCTGGGAAAACCATGTCTGCGTTCCGGACGTTGTCCGAAGCGCAGGAGAGGATGGTCAAGACACTGGCAGAGCATTTGGCATTGGCCGTGGCGAACTTGAATCTGCGAGAAACTTTGCGGTTACAGTCTATTCGTGACCCACTTACCGACCTCTATAACCGGCGTTACATGGAGGAATCTCTGCAGCCGGAATTGCGCCGAGCAGCGCGAAAAAAGTTGCCCTTGACCGTGATGATGATTGACGTCGATCATTTCAAGAAGTTCAACGATTCTTTCGGTCACGAAGCGGGTGACACTTTGCTTACACAATTGGCCCAGTTGTTTGGGTCGCAACTTCGTGCTGAGGACATCGCCTGTCGCTATGGTGGCGAGGAATTCGCATTAATTTTGCCGGAAGCTGTCATAGAATCGGCGCAAGAAAGGGCTGAGCAACTGAGGCAGTCTGTAAGCCATGCTCAGATCGAATACCGCGGCCAAGTACTGGAACACGTAAGCGTTTCGATTGGGGTGTCGTGCTACCCGCAACATGGGACTACGGGGGATGCCCGTTGCGTGCCGCTGACAAAGCTCTTTACAGAGCCAAAGAGGAAGGTCGAAATAAGGTCGTGATTGCTTAAAGAGCTAGAGACTTCACGCACATGTCGCATGTATGGTATTCACTGTTGTTGAAGGGATTCGAGCTAACGCAATGGCACTTCTCCCTTCGAAATCGAGAATAAAACGACCCGTCCGGAATTCCAGCTAACGAACGCCCGTGCCCTGCTGCGCACGGGAAAAACAAGCAGGCTCGCGCCGTGGACAGTGATGCCGGGCATCGCCGCGGGCGTGCGGACAGATGGAGCAAACTTCTACTGGCATCTACGCGATTTTCGGGCAAATTACGATTTCGATCAGGATCTGCTGGGTGCCCCGGAATATCGCGACAAACACCTCGCTATCGCGGACTATCAGAGGATTGAGTGGCAGGACTTCATTTCCCAGCAGGTCGATCCTTTCGCCGACATTCCCGTTTATCGGCAATTGGCAACCACGAACTCGTTCCCCCTAAAACGCGAGCAGACTATTTGGCCCCCCCGGACACGCGACCATGATAGCAAGCCCAAGCAGGTACAATGTGGAGGCACGCTGAGGGGGTAGTAAGCCGCCCGTCGCAGCACAGCATAGCTCCGGGCGGCTCTTTTGCGTTTGACGAGAATCATTAAAGCCAAGTAGTTGTGGCTCCTTCCTGTTCCCTCGAATATTGTCCTGTCACCATTGCAAGATGCTAGAAAACATTCGATTGCCTGCGAGCTTCTATATACCGTACTAGGTATGGTATCATTCTGAAAATCTTATGAGCCACACAATCAACGACAAACAGAAGCTCCTTCTGAGAGCTAAGCGAATTCAGGGGCAGGTGGAAGCTCTAGTGCGAACCCTGAGCGAGGAACGCGATTGTTCCGAGGTTCTACAGGTGATGAGTGCCGCGAGGGGAGCCATGAACAGCCTCATGGCGGAACTTCTGGAGGGCCACATCCGAAGCCATGTTCTTATTGGCAAACAGAAACCGACTTCACAACAAAAAGCCGCCGCCGATGAAGTCATCGACATGGTCAAGTCTTACTTAAAATGAGCGGCTCCCGCGCAACGGATGGGACATCCATATGAGCGCTCCGAATTTGGTCAACAGACATCGTGCAGAGGGTCCTTACCTTCCCGATGAGTCCCACCATCCGGAGGGGAAAGATCCCTCGCCTTCCGAACATGAGCACGGATTCGAGTGGACTGAGCTGGCCCGTATAGCTTTTGTCGGCTTAGCGGCGGCTGCGGTCTGGTTTCGGCTTTGGGAGCCATTTCCGCACGTCAGCGTGATCGGCATCGGCGCTGCTCTCATCGGCGGATATCCCATTTTCAAAGAAGCATTCGAGAACATCATCGAGCGCAAGATGACCATCGAACTCTCGATGACGATCGCTCTTCTGGCGGCGCGGGCAATTGGACAGTTCTTCACCGCCTTGGTCATCACGACCTTCGTCCTCGCCGCTGAGGTATTGGAAGGGCTAACGGTTGGGCGAGGCCGGCGAGCTATCCAGAGCCTTCTCGATTTTCTTCCCAGAACCGCCACGGTCCGGCGAAATGGTGAGGTACTGGAAATAGTGTCGGACCAGGTCAAAGTTGGGGACACGGTCATCGTAAAACCGGGTGGACGCATCCCAGTGGATGGCATCGTGCTCGGCGGCCGATCGTTTGTGGAACAAGCGGCTATCACGGGCGAAGCCATGCCGGTTGAGAAAGCACCCGGAGACGGCGTCTATGCCGGAACCATCAATCAATCGGGTGCTTTGGAAATCGCCGCCGAAAAACTCGGACGCGACACGACGTTCGGAAGAATCATTCAAAACGTCGAACGGGCAGAGAAGTCACGGGCTCCTATTCAGAAAACTGCCGATCGCCTGGCGGGTTACCTTGTGTATTTTGCCATGGGGGCGGCAGTTCTGACATTCATCATTACTCATAATGTCAGGTCAACCATTTCGGTCGTGATCGTCGCCGGAGCGTGCGGCATTGCGGCTGGAACTCCTCTTGCAATTCTCGGAGCCATCGGCCGCGCGGCGCATCAGGGAGCCATCATAAAAGGGGGTCTCTACCTGGAAGCGCTGGCTGCCGTGGACACGGTGCTTTTGGACAAGACGGGCACGCTGACTTTCGGTACTCCGCAAATCCAGGAGGTTGTTTCCGCCAATGGCTTCGGGGAGCGGCAGATTATAGGTGCTGCCAGTATTGCGGAGCGCAAGTCCGAACATCCTCTCGCCAAGGCAGTTGTGGCACGGGCAACGGCACTTGCCATTCCGCTCGTAGAACCCGATGAATTCTCTTACGCGCCCGGAAGAGGAGTCAGGGTGAGTTATGAAGGCGAGGAGATCCTTGTGGGTAGTCTGTCGCTTTTCGTGACGCACGGCATGACCAGGGGTTTGCCTGTGAGTAGTGACGGTGCGGGCGGAGTGTCGGAGGTCTACGTCGCTCGCGCAGGGCAAGTTCTTGGGAGCATCCGAATCGCGGATGTGTTGCGGCCAGAAGCCAAGAATGCGGTCGCGGCGATGCGACAGATGGGTTTAAAAACTGTCCTGCTGAGCGGAGACACACAAGCCGTAACTTCATCGGTTGGCCGCGATCTCGGAGTAGATGAAGCGGTGGGAGGACTTCTGCCCGAGCAGAAAGCAAAGTGGGTGACTGAGTTGCGGAGCAAAGGGCGTAATGTCGCGATGGTCGGTGACGGAATCAATGACGCTCCGGCTCTGGTGGAGGCCAATGTCGGCATCGCCATGGGATCGGGAACGGATGTTGCTCGGGAGAGCGCAGATGTGATCTTGATCGGAAACGATCTCTCCAAATTAGTCGAAACTTTGCGGCTTGCTCGATGCTGTCGCGGGATCATCATGCAGAATTTTGTTGGCACGCTGGTTGTGGACAGCATCGGAGTCGGAATGGCAGCTCTTGGATTCTTAAATCCGCTCCTGGCCGCCTTTATTCACGTGACCTCAGAGTTGGCATTCATCCTCAATTCCACGAGATTGTTGCCCCGAAGTTATTCGGAAGCCGGGCGATGAGACCGCAGACTTGTCGCGAAGTTTGAGCTGTTCCTATGCACTTTGCTCACGTAATCCAGAGCCGGATAGGGCGAGCTCGGGCAGTCCTAATCGTCCTGGCGATAATGCTGATTTTGATCGGGGCATACGTGTTGTTGTTT
>Ga0265746_1000016_pt1 | contig 11658 bp, 6 predicted proteins | sample NSUome_5_FD_200872 | JGI IMG/M metagenome (GOLD analysis project Ga0265746, IMG submission 200872) | Metatranscriptome of soil microbial communities from Maridalen valley, Oslo, Norway - NSU2 (Metagenome Metatranscriptome) | ecosystem: Environmental > Terrestrial > Soil > Boreal forest/Taiga >... | reverse complement strand
GTTCCGATGACGCAGGAGAAAACTGGGCGCAGATCACCGACGATCCTCGCGCGTCCGGGAGAATTGGTGGCGGCGATTTGCCGATTCCGAAAGTTGACCCGAAAAATCCTGACATGGTGTACGTCGCGAGCACAGTGACCATGCGCTCAATCGATGGCGGAAAAACTTGGGCCGGATTCCGGGGCGCGCCGGGCGGTGACGACTACCAGAACCTGTGGATCAATCCCAACAACGGCAACAATATTCTGCTGGTAAGCGATCAGGGCGCGCTGGTGACTGTGAATGGCGGAGCCAGCTGGAGTTCCTGGTACAACCAGCCCACCGCACAGATTTATCACGTGGCCGTGACGAATACGTTTCCCTATCGCGTTTGCGGAGGGCAGCAGGAAAGCGGGTCGGTCTGCATCTCCAGCCGGGGCAATGACGGCGCAATCACTTACCGGGAGTGGCATCCCGTGGGCGTGATCGAATATGGCTACGTGGCGCCTGATCCGCTCGATGCGGACATTATTTACGGCGGCGGGCGCAGTGAACTTTCCCGCTTTCACTGGTCGACCGGGCAGGTGCAGGATGTAACTCCGATTCCGGTGCGCAGCGAAAAATACCGGACGGACCGAACCGAACCCACCATGTTTTCTCCGGTCGATCCGCACATTCTGTATTACGCAACCAACGTACTTTTCAAAACCATCGACGGCGGGAACACCTGGCAAACCATTAGCAACGATCTGACGCGGGAAAATCCGGGCGTCCCGGCCAGTGTGGGCAATCTCGCGCCAAAAGGCGCGGAGAAAAAACGGGGCGTGATCTATGCGCTCGCGCCTTCGTTCAAGAGCGTGAGCACCCTGTGGGCGGGAACGGACGACGGCCTCATCTGGCTGACTCGCGACGGCGGGAAAAACTGGAGCGGCATTACGCCGAAAGACCTTACGCCGTGGAGTAAGGTAACGCAGATCGCCGCGTCGCACTTTGATGAAGAGACCGCTTACGCATCGGTGAGCCGCTTTCGCGTCAACGATTTGCATCCATACATCTATCGCACGCACAACGCCGGAAAGAGCTGGAAGCTGATCACCGCCGGGCTTCCGGATTTCGGCCCGGTGGATACCCTCCGCGAGGATCCGGTGCGCAAGGGCCTGTTATTTGCCGGCACGGAGAATTCAGTGTGGGTCTCGTTCGATGACGGCGACCATTGGCAATCGCTGCAGTTAAATCTGCCGCATACTTCAATGCGCGATCTCTGGATTCACGACGACGACCTCATCGTGGGAACGCACGGACGGTCGTTCTGGATTTTGGACGACATCACTCCGCTGCGCCAGGTTACGGAAGCGGCCTTGAGTTCGGATGCGCATCTCTTCGCGCCGGCTCCGGCCTACCGCGTCCAGCGGGACACCTACACCGACACGCCGCTTCCGCCCGATGAACCGGCGGCGGCGAATCCCCCGGACGGCGCGGTGATTGACTACTATCTCGGCAGCGCGATTACCGGCGCGGTAAAGCTGGAGATCCTCGACGCCCGCGGTCAGGTTGTGCGCAGCTTTTCGAGTACGGACCAGCCCGAGGCTTCCGAAGATGATTTGAAAAAACAGCTGATCCCGCTTTACTGGCTGCGTCCGTTCCGGGCGCTTTCGGCGGAGCCGGGCCCGCACCGCTGGGTCTGGGACCTGCACTATCAGACTCCGAATTCGGTGCGGCACGGATATCCGATTGCGGCGATTCCCGGAGACACGCCGCGTCTACCGCTGGGACCCACGGCGTTGCCCGGTCACTACACCGTCCGTCTGACTGCGAATGGCAAGAGCCAGACAGCAGCGCTCACCGTGAAGATGGACCCGCGGGTGAAAACTCCGACGCTGGGGCTGGAAAAGAAATTCGAGTTGGAAACGCGGTTGGCCTCTCTTGTGAGCCAGACTTCAGTTGCGGCTCAGCAGGCTAACTCGATCGATGCGCAACTCAAGAAGCAGAGCCAGCAGTTGCGAGTGGCCGGAGAAGCAGTGCAGACCTTTCAATCGGAACTTGCAGCGCTGCTGGGCGGCGCCGGGGAACCCGGCGGCCCGGAGGCCGAGGTGCCCACTCTAGTAGAGGTGAACGGAACTGCGAGCACGCTCTATGCGCAGGTTTGGCAGGTAGATGCGACGCCGACATCCGCACAGTTAGCAGCGGTCACGACCGTGGAACACGAGGGCACTGCCGTGATGAATCGTTGGACCGCATTCAAGAAAGATGCCGTCCCCGAACTCAATCGCAAGCTGCACGAAGCGAATCTGCCGCAGATCGAGATTGAATCCACCTTGCAGATGGAAGAACCCATGGGAGACGAAGAATAGTTCGAGACGAAGCGAAATTCCCTATCAGGCTGCTTAAGAACTCCGGTTCGGGCTGATTTTGGGAAGGGCACGAGTTCACTCGTGCCGCTAAGTCCTTCAATAGCCGACGCGCTTCAGCGCCTGCGGATCGCTTTCGGCTGCCGAATTGAGTTTTTCAGCAACTCGCTAAAGAAGTTCCACAGCCTTTTGCAGCGCGGCAGCGATCTGCGCCGGATCCGTGCCCGGCTCAAATTTCATCGGCTGGCCGATGTGCACGCGAATCCTCCACGGCGCGGCAAATCTCTTCCCTGCCCGCTTCACCTCGAACAGCCCCAGAATTCGCATGGGTAAAACCGGCACACTGAGGTTCGTGGCCAGCAGTCCAACGCCGGCGCGAAAAGAATGTATGTTTCCATCCACGGTGTGGCGACCTTCAGGAAAAACCAGAACACTGTAGCCCCGGTCGACGGCTTCTCCGGCGTAGGCAAAGCTTTGCCGGAATCCCGCCTCGCGGGGCAGAGGGAAAAGATTCAGCAGGGAGACGCCGAGAAACCACAGCATGCGGTCGTAGAGGCTCACAAAAAATCCACGGGATGGTGCAGGCGTGCGCAAGGCTTCCAGGTCTTCGCCGCGAGTAGCCGTGGCCACGCGATGGCGGAAGCGCGCCGGCAGAGCAGTTTGCACGAACGCGAAATCCACGTCGGCGATGTGATTGCAGACCACGAGAAGCGGGCCGGTCACACCGCGCAGGTTCTCGCGGCCCTCGATTCGAGGCCAGCCGAGCAGCAAGATCGCAGGCCGCAACAATAAGTAATGAGCCAGAAATCGCAGCCACGTGGCCGGCCAGCGCAAAGTCCAGCGGGGATAGTAATAGACGGCTTTCTGCTGAGCTTCCTCCGCGGCTTCCTGGGATGACCCGTGGCGCAGCATCCGTTCGAGGTCGCCAATCGTACGGGCACCGCTGAAGCGGGTTTCGCTCAGATCGACCTGGTAGCGGTCTTCTAATGCGCCCATCAGTTCCACGCGATCGAGCGAGCTGAGTCCAAGGTCAGACTCAAGATTGGAATTCGCTTGCAACCTGGAAACAGGACGTCCGACGACGCGGGCGATTAGATCCACAAGTGAATCAGGCGCGGACTCGGAGGTTGGGCTGCTTCCAGATTTCGAGTCGGATGCGAGGAAGTGTTTTTGGGCGACTTCCTGGATCAAGTTCTTGCGCGGCTTTTGCGTGCTGGTCCGCGGGAAGTCTTCTTGCGGCCACGCGAACCACACACGCATCCGCTGATATTCGGCGAGGGATTGATTGGCGCGCTGGACGATCTGTTCGACGACATCATCGCTCCTCGATTTAACTCTGGTGTCTCCGTTCACTTCGTCGCGCAAAATCACGACCGCGCAAGGTTCAGCATTTTCTCCACGGTCGTTTCCGCTACGTTCGATGCCGACAACCACGCAGTCTTTTATTTCGGGCTGCCGGCGCAACGCAGCTTCCAGATCCTCCGGATAAATGTTGAGGCCCGCCGGCGTGACGATGGTTTCTTTCTTGCGGCCTTTGAAATAGAGATTGCCGGCTTCATCGAGAGCGCCCACGTCGCCGGTGCGGTACCAGCCCTGGTCGCCGGTAAGGTCATGGCGGCCAGAGGCATCCCAGGAGCCGGCAGCGACGCCCCCACCGCGCACCAGAATTTCGCCGTCTTCGGCAAGCTTGAGTTCGCGTCCGGGCAGCACTTTTCCGATCGAGCCTTTGCCCAGCTTGAAAGGATGATTCACGCTGATCAGCGATGTTGTTTCCGTGAGGCCATATCCCTGGATGGCGGCGTAGCCGAGGCGTCCCCAGAATTCTTCGGTTTCAGGGTCGAGTGCAGCGCCGCCGCAAATGAATGCCAGGAATTTCCATCCGAACTGGCGGCGAATCTTGCGGAAGATCCACCAGCGGCGGAGAAAGTGCTTGCCCTCGGCAGAGCGGAACCGCTTCTGAAAATCATTCGGTTTGCCCTGAACTTCGAGATTTCGATCCTCGAGATCGTGTTCGATCTTCCGTTTGAGCGACTGCAAGACTCGTGGCACGCTGACCAGGACTGAGATTCGCTCGCGACGAATCGTGCCGATGATTTCTGAAGGCTTGAATTCTTCCTGGAAGATGACCGTGCCGGCTAACAGTGGAGGCAGGAACAATCCCAGAAATTGTCCGAAGACGTGGCTGAGCGGCAGCAGATTCAGAAAGCGCACCGGGTGCACGAAGCGCTCATACTTCAGGTAACGGCGTATCTCCTGTTCGAGCGGGGAGATGTTGGCCAGCACGTTCCCATGCGTAATGATTACGCCCTTGGGCTCGGTAGTAGTGCCCGAGGTGAAAACAATTTGCAGGATGTCATCGCGGCCGAGGCCGATGGCAGCAGAGACGGGAACCGCAGAATGCCGTCCCACCGCTTGCGGCAGATCTTCAAGAGTCATGGCAAGACCGGCTGCAGGAAATTTGTCCGCCGTATCCTGCGTGTGCAGCCGGGAACAAACCAGAAGTCTTGCTTCCACCTGGCGAAAGACCCGCGCAGCGAAATCCGCGGAAGCGCCATTGTCCATGGGGACAACAACCGCCCCGCGAAGCGCACATCCGAAGAAAGCCGCAACCCACTCGGCGCGGTTCTCGCCCCAGAGCATCACGCGGTCGCCCTTGCCAATTTGCCGAGCGTCTAACTCACGCGCGAAACGGGAGGCCAGGTCCAGGACCTGCCCGTAGGTAAACCACTCCATGCGGTAACCGCGACGCTGCCCGTAGGCCCGCTCATGGCGGTGCCCCTGGAAATGCTCAGAGAAGAATTCTGCCAGCGATTCGGCCATGAGTGGCGGCGAGGCAGCAGTCAGCCTCGATCCATCTCAAGTTTAGTGGAACTGGCGCACGATAGAGCGGCAGCAGTACAGTTTTCAAACTGCGCCATCCAGCCCTCCACAAGCGCTATACTCCCTGGGTTGGAGGGGTCATGCTGCGGCGCAGATGGCTAACGGCGATCCTCGGTCTGTGTGCGGCCTCGCTGTTTGGGCAGGTCGGACAGACGCCTCAGAAGCTCCCGGTGGTTAGGTCAGGTGAGATGCCGTTTTATCCACCGCTGCCCAACATGGCTCGAATACAGGGAGAGGTTCGCCTTCGAGTCACGACCGACGGATCCGGCGTCGCGTCTGTGGCTGTTGAAAGCGGGCAGCCGATGCTGGCAAAGGCCGCTCAAGATAATGTCATAACCTGGAGGTTCGAGCCCCACGAACCGACCTCTTTCTCGACACTGTTCGCCTACCATTTGCTGACGGAGCCAAAGTGCATGCCCAACAAATCTAGTAACGGCGAGATCCGTCTCGATCTCCCCGCCCTGGTTGAAATCACTGCCAACGCTAGGGGCGCTTGTTATGACCCAAACGATGAGCTTGACCTATCCGAACCGCTGCGCGTGTTCCTAACAGGGTGCGAAGTCGATGGCTCGCCGATTCCTTGCGAGAGCTTCACCATTCGGCTGTATTCGGGAAGCGTGGCTGTAACCCCGACGCGGTTCAAAGAATCGAAGCGAGAGGGTTTCGTGGTGCCTAAGGAGTTCCGCAATCTTAAGACTTACTCGGTGAGTATTGAGACTGGGAAGGAAAGTTTTCGGCTAGGAAACGAGGACATCGGCTCCCTCAAGGGTAAGTGGCGCGTTGGTATCGACCATGCCCCGTTCAAGGAAGAGACGCCCGTCTACGACGCGCCCGCAACTCTGCATTGTGCTGGGTTTATCGTGTATGAGTGGGGTGAACCAGGAATCACCGCTTCGGCACCATGCAAGTGAATGCTCCTATTCCCGCCCTACGCCCAGCGCATCCGCCACGCGGTTAATGTAGTTGAACCACGAGGCGATCAGGGTAATCTGCAGAATTCCGCGGTCGTCGAATCCGGCCGTGCGCAAGCCTTCGATGTCATCTTTCCAGACCTTGGTTGCGTCCTTGGTCAGCTTGACCACGTAGTCCACCATCACCCGCTCCTGAGCAGTGATAGGCGCAGTCGTGTAGTCCTTCTCCAGAGCCTCGACCAGCGTCTTATCCAGCGTCACCCTACGCAGAAACTCTGCGTGTGACTCGATTCAATACACGCACCGGTTGGTCACCGAGACCATGGTCGCAATCATTTCGTGCTGGCGCCGCGAGAGCGGAAGATCGGGCGACATGAGCGCGCCGAAAGTGCTGAACGCATGATAAAGCGCGTCGGGAATCAGCGTGTGCGAGCCCACAATGGACGATGCTCCCGAGGCGTCGGGATGCACCGGCGTCGCGTATTCCTTGGGATACAGGATCTGCTCGCCTTCAATCGCCTGCCGCAGTTTCTCGTCCGCCTCGGTCAGAGGTACAGTTCGAATCCAGGTCATAGGTCTGTTTGCCTCTCAATTTGTTTTGCTCTTTGTTCCGCTCGTGGCCCCGGCTTTCTCCGATTGCGCATGTGGCATGAGGAAGGATAAGTGGTTGCGGACCACAGGCACATATCACATTCATACTAGGGCGGCGGTCGCAGGCAAGAGTATCCCGTTTTTCTTGCCCGAAATGCCGGGAACGGTGGGAATCTGAAGGGTTATGTGGTCGAACGCTCAGGCGAACGGCCAAAGATACCCCCATAGCCCATTCGTACACTCCCTTTTGGTAACCTCAAGTAACCCATCGGTAACCATGCGGTACATGACGCCCGGAAGTACAATTGGCATTGTCCGAAGGGTCCTCGTGGGATTGTACGATTTCCTTCCGCGACAACCGGGAATGCTATCCGGAAGTAGTTCGGGCTTTACGCAACAAGTTCCGCGCAGGACAGTTTCAGGCACAACGTTTCTAAGTAATCAGGACTGGGGTCCGCAACGATTATGGCGCTGTTTGGATTCAACAAGCAAAAGGTTCTCGGCAGCGCGGAGAAGTATGTCCAGCAGGGCAAGATTCAGAATGCCATCGCTGAGTACGACAAAGTCCTCAAGAATGACCCCAAGGATCTCACGGTAGCCAACACCGTCGGCGACCTCTACTCCCGCATCGGGGAAAGCGATAAAGCCACCGAGTGTTTCAAGAGTGTGGGCGATGCCTATGCCAGCCAGGGATTCACGGTCAAGGCCATCGCGATGTACAAGAAAATCAGCAAGCTCAAGCCTTCGCTCGAGAGCGTGCTGAAGCTGGCGGAACTTTATACCCAGCAGGGCCTGTTCAACGACGCCCGCGCCCAGTATCTGCAGGTAGCGGAAGAGTTCATGAAGTCGGGCGAGCGTGAGAACGCGGTGCGCATTTTCCAGAAGATCCTGGAAATGGATCCGGAAAATACGGCTATGCGGATGAAGCTGGCGGAAGTCTACGTCCAGCTGGGAAAGAAAACCGAAGCGTGGCAAATTTTTTCCGCGGCTGCCGAAACCATGCGCGCGAAAGGCTCGCTCACTGGAGCCGACGAAATCCTTACCCGCATGCTCACGCTGGATCCCGGCAACGCCTATGCCCTGCTGATGCAGGGGAAGAACCTGCTGGAATCGGGAGACGCCGAGGGCGCCATCACTGCGCTGACCAAGGTCGCCGACCTGGACTCGAATCCCGAAGGCTTGCGCGACCTGCTGAAGGCATATCTTCAGGCGGGGCGCCTCTCCGATGCCGGCCCCATCGCCGGCAAGTTGCTCACCGTGCACAACGACCTCTCGGCGATTTCCGATTTCGCGGATGCGCTGATGCAGGCCGGGCAGTTCGAAAGCGCGCTGCAGGTTTACGACGACAATGCCGAGCGACTACTGGCGGAAGATCCGGAAAAGATCCTCAACCATCTGCACGGCATCATCGGGCATGTGCGGGATAATCCCGCTTCGCTCGAGAAGCTGCTCGCGCTGTTCAACAAGGCGGGAGAGAACACCCACACCACGGAAGTGACCGAACTGCTGGCACACGCGAGCGTGCAATCCGGCGATCTGGCGCGGGCCCGCGACCTCTACCAGAAACTGTCGCAGCGCGAACCCGACAACACCATGCACCTGCAGAACTACGAGCAGATGCTGGCGCGGCTGGGAGGAGTCTCGGGCAGCGCCCGGCTCATCACGCCGGAAGAAGCCGCTGTGATTGTGGACGAACTCGAGGCGACTGCTCCCTCGGTTCACCAGCATTACTCGGACGAAGTTTCGCTCGCGGTGCGCGCGGCCCTGACCGACGCTGAACTCTTTAACTCTTACAACATGCCCGCCAAGGCGCTGGGACCGCTGGTCGCGGCCTTGCCTCAGGCTCCGAATGACTTGCGTTTGAACCAGCGTCTGGCTTCCCTGCACACCCGCGCCGGGCGTTTGACCGAGGCTGGCGTCTGCTGCCGCACGCTGCAGACGGTGTACTCCGATGCAGGATATCCGGAGGAAGCCACGCGTTACGGCGAACTCGCGGACCGATATGAGCAACGCGCCGCCGCACCCGCCGTGCACGAAGAAGTTGAGATGTCGCACGGTGTCGCCGAAGAAGCAGTGGCTGAGGAAGCCGTCGCGTTCGCAGACGATGGCGGTGCCCAGGAGTTTGCGGTTGAGGAAGCTCCCGGAGCTGAAATTGCGGAAGCTGAGGTGGCTGCGCCCTGGCCCACGGGCGGAGAGTCAGTCCACGAACCCATAGCCGCGGGCGAAGAAACCGCAGTGGAAGAAGCTACAGTGCCGTCGGCCGCGGGCGAAGCTCAGACCGATGAAATCGACCTTTCATCGGAATGGGAAGATTCGGTCACAGTCGAAGCGGACTCTGCCGACCAGCCAGCGGAAAGCGAGATCGCCGAGCCTGTCGCGACCGCGAATCTCGCCAGCGACGAAAAGATCAACGAAACCATCGACGAGATTCGCTTTTACTTTGCGCAGGGCCTGCCCGAACAGGCCTGGGCTGCCCTGGCCAAGTTGCAGACGCAAGCGCCAGACGACGCCCGGGTAGACCAGGTCCGCGCGGAGCTTGAAGCCGCCACGCAGACTGCCGCGGAAGCGGAGACTGCGGGCGCCGCCGAATCCATCGAGGAACTCACGGCCGACGATATCCCGCAGGCCGAAGTCGAAGAAGTCGAGGTTTCCGAGGCAGAGATTCCTGAAGCGCAGATTCCGGAAATCGAGATTGCCGAACCCGCGGTCGCCGAAACAAAGATCGCCGAGGCAAAGATCGCCGAAGTAACGGTTGCCGAACCGGAAATTCCGGAGCCGGTAGCCGCCATCGAAATCGAAGAGCCAGCTCCAGCGCCGGAACCAGAGCCGGAGCCGGAAGTTGTGCAAGCCGCCGTAGAGCCGCCGCCCGTGGTGAAAGCCGCGCCCGCGCCGCCGCCGAAAAAGAAGCCTGCGCCGGCGCCCGCGCCAGCCCCTGCACCCGAGATTAAAGAACCCAAGACTAAAGAGCCTGAGATTAAAGAGCCCGAGATTGAAGAACCCGCTCCGGCCGTCTTGCAGGAATTTGTTTCCGATCTCGAGTCCTCGTTGGGCGACAATTTCATGACAGGTGCGGTCGCTCAACCGGCCGAGTCGCCGCACGCCGAAAAACATGCCGTCGCCGCCGAACCTGAACTTGCTCCAGTCGCCCATACCGAACCAGTCGTGGCCGGGCAGCAGGCTCCAGTTCTCGGCGAGTTCGTGGCTGATCTTGAAGAGTCTTTAGGCGATGACTTCCTGGTCGCGGCTCCGGTCGCTACGCCAGAAATCGCGCCACCAGCACCCGCTCCCCTAACGCCCGGGCTGCCGAAACCTGGGCTACCGAAACCCGTATCCACGCCGCATGTGAGCGCTCCGGCCGCCAGCGCCGCCGCTGCTGCGCCTGCAATGGGACGCGTCACACCGGCTGCGCCGCCAAGCGTGCCCGCGGTTGCGGCACACGCTCCGCAAGTCGTCGCTCCACACATTATCGAGCCGCCGAAGCCACAACCGGCCATGCCTGTGCCTGCGGCGCCCCCGGCCGCCGCTGCGAAAGCGTCACCGTTCGGAGACGAACCCGGTGTCGACTTGGCCGTGATGTTTGGCGAACTGAAACACGATCTGGAATCCGACGTCGCATCCGCCGATGAGGACCCCGAGACCCACTACAACCTGGGTATCGCGTTCCGCGAAATGGGATTGCTCGACGAAGCGATCGGAGAATTGCAAAAGGCCTGCCAGTCAGTGGACCGCGGACACGCGTTCCCCCAGATCATGCAGACCTACACTTGGCTGGCGCAATGCTTCCTCGACAAAGGCGTACCCGAGGCCGCGATCCGCTGGTACGAAAAGGCTCTGGGCGTGGTTGGCATCGATCAGGAAACCCGCACCGCACTGAATTACGAGCTCGCCGCCGCCCATGAAGCTGCCGGGGACAAATCCTTGGCACTCAAGCACTTCATGGAAGTCTACGGCAGCAACATCGATTATCGCGACGTGGCCGAGCGCATCAAGGCCCTGAAGTCGTAGAATAGCCGGATGGGCTTCATCCCCTATCGCCTTCGTCGCGAACATCCTGCCGCTAGCAGAACCGCGCGGGCCATGTCATGCCCGGTTTCGCGGGACCCGGTTTCGCAGGGCCCGGTTTCGCGGTGCCTCGCTTGAGCACCGATTCCAAGATCCCGCTGTCAGGCGTCCCGTTGTCAGACGCGTCATTGTCCGGCGCCTCAGGCGCCGGGGCCAGCCCCGCGCCGGGAGCGCCGCAGATTCGCGCCGCGGTGCTCGACTCCACTGATTCATCTCGCAACGACCAGTCCTCATCCGGTCGGCCGCCTAATGACCCGTCGCCACTCGTGCCGGAACCACGCTTGCTGCCCGGTTTGCAGTTGTGGCTGCACCGCGCCTCGGTATTCCTTTTCGTTTTGATCAGTGCGGTTGCGGGCGTCCTGCTGATCATTCTTCCGTGGACGCCGGAATGGACCGACAACTACTTACTGCTTTCCTATCCCAGCCTGCGAACTTTGGTATCGAGCGGCTTTTTCCGCGGCATCTGCACTGGTCTGGGTCTGCTCGATATCTGGATCGGCTTCTGGGAGGCGCTCCACTACCACGAGCATCGGTAGGCCTGGGGAGCTGGAGCATCCACGCAGCGAGGGATGGCGCAGAAGCTGAAGCCATTTCAGAAGTCAGATTTCAGATTGCAGATTTAAAATCTGAAATCATCAATCTGAAATCTGCGATGGGAATCGCGATGCCACTCGCGCGGGCGCGGCCCCTCGAGTATGCTGTTGCGCTCCGCCAGTTCGCTCTTATACCTTCAGAACGAGAGTCTTCCATGATTGACCCGAATAAGTCCGACCCCATTAAGTCCGACCCCATTAAGTCCGACCCGATTAAGTCCGACCCGCTCCAATCCGCGCCGCTGGCCTATCAGAACGAAACCTTCCTCAACAGTCCCGATGGACGCGTCCTGC
>Ga0265746_1000015_pt1 | contig 11747 bp, 9 predicted proteins | sample NSUome_5_FD_200872 | JGI IMG/M metagenome (GOLD analysis project Ga0265746, IMG submission 200872) | Metatranscriptome of soil microbial communities from Maridalen valley, Oslo, Norway - NSU2 (Metagenome Metatranscriptome) | ecosystem: Environmental > Terrestrial > Soil > Boreal forest/Taiga >... | reverse complement strand
GCGGCTTGACCTTCCTGAACGCCAGCAACACGGTGCGAATCGATGCAGTTCTTTCGATGGCCGAGTCGCGCGGCTTGCTGAAGGTTCTGTCGCGGCCCCGCATCGTGACCCAGAACAATATTCTGGCTCAGGTGAAACAGGGCGTGCGCGTACCGATCGTGACGCAGGCGCAGTTGGGCGGTCCGCCAACCGTGACCTACGTCGACGCTTTCCTGCGCTTGACCGTGACTCCGCAGATCACTTCGGAGAGCACGATCTTCCTGAACATCGACGTGGAAAACACCACGCCGAACTTTGGCCAGGAAGTGCAGGGCAACCCGGAACTGATCACGCAACAGGCCACCACGCAGGTGCTCGTGACCGATGGCGGCACGGTGGTGATCGGCGGCGTCATCCAGACCCAGAACTCCATCAACATCAACCAGGTGCCGTTGCTCGGCAACATCCCGTACCTTGGCAACCTGTTCAAGCACACGCAGGTGAGCACTTCGAATCAGGAATTGATTTTCTTCATCACGCCGCGAATCATTCAGACGTAGCACCAGTCGCAGCGTCCGACTTAGCAGCGCAGTTGAAGATTTAAACCGCCAGCTCCCGCGAAGAACCTGTCCCGGAGCTGGCGGTTTTGTTTTTTGTGGGGATGGGGTATCTAGTCTTTCAAGCCGACACGGCTGAGCAGGCTCTGATAGCGGGGATCCGAGCGCAGGTTGTCGATCCGCAAATCCGCCTTCAGATGCCAGGAGATGTCCAGCGACTTCTCCCGGTACGCTTTCTCAAGGAACTTGAAGGCTGTGTCTTTGTCGCCGAGCGACGCGTATAGCGTCGCGATAAAGTAAGGCGAAACTTTGACTTTGGTCGATTCTTGCTCCAGATCCCGAAGAGCGTCCCGAAGGATCTTCTGAGCTTCAGCTCTTCTTCCGACGCCCGCATAGGCGTGCGCCAGCGCCGCGGTGGCATCCTGGTCGCCGCCGGACAACTCGACTGCTTTCTGGTACTCAGCGACCGATTCCAACTGTTTTCCCGTCCCCTCGTAGCCAACGCCGAGATAGAAGTGCTCGAGCCATTCATTCGGACTTAGAGCCACTCCTCTCCGGCTGGTCTCAACCAACCGGTCGAAATCGCGCAGTTGATAATCAACGCCCGCCTCGGTAAGGATCGAGGCGAAGCTCGTATCGAACGCACGGATCTTGGTCATCTCCGCCTCAGCCTCGGACCGTCGCCCTCTGAAAGCGAGATATTCCGCTCGATCCTCATGGGCGCAAATGTAACTCGGCGCCAGAGCGATTGCCAGGTTCAGCTCTCGTTCGGCGGCGTCCCAATCCCAGTTGTAGCGCCAGCTCAATACCGCGAGCGTGTCGTGGATTTCGCCGATGCTGTCGTCCAATGCAAGAGCATGCCCATCCGCCTCCTCGGCAGACCGGTAGGCGGACTCCGGCGACATTTGCCGGAAAATTGCCAGGTAAAGGTAAGCGTCGGCCAGGCCCGCGTAGGCCGGCGCAAATCCCGGATCTTTTCGCACGGCTTCTTCGAAATAGGTTTTCGCCATCTGGAGGGGCTGGGCCATGGTGAATTCATTCGACAGGTAATAGCGTCCCTTGAGGTAAGCATCGTAGGCTTGCGGATTTACCGGGCGCGCCGCTTCAAAACGAGCCTGCTGCTGCGGAGTTAGTTGCGCGCGGACTTGCTGCGCGATCGCCTGCGCCACGTCGCTTTGCAGGCTGAGGACGTCCCCAAGGTCACGATCATAGGTTTCTGCCCAAAGATGCTTGTCGGTGGGGCCGTAGAGCAACTGCGCCGTAATCCGCACGCGTTGCCCCGAACGCATCACCGATCCTTCGACAATCCCATCCACATTCAGTTCGCGGGCAATTTCCGGCAAGCCCTTTTTCGTGCCCTTGTAACGCATTACAGAAGTTCGGGAGACAACTCGGAGAGCGCCAATCTTGGCCAGGTCGGTGATCAGCTCATCCGTCATGCCGTCAACGAAAAATTCCTGAGCGGGATCCCCGGAAAAGTTCGCCAGCGGCAGCACTGCGATGGAACGCACCGAAGGCGTGGCGGCGGCGCGATGTGAAAGCGCCGGTAACAGCACCAGAACCGCCGCGATCGCAAGCATCATCAACAGCCCAGCGATAAAGATAGCGCGGCGCCTGCTTCGCACCCGTACAGCCGGAGTTGCCGGCGATGGAGTTGGAGATAGCGATGGAGACGGCGCGGTCAGCGCAGACGGCAGAGGCTCTTCTACGCCAATTCTCTCGACCGTACCGATGAATCGATATCCGCGGCGGGGCAGCGTTTCGATGTAACGCGGAGTCCCGGCGGAGTCTCCCAGCGTCTCGCGAAGTTTCGCGATGGCGTTGTGCAGGCTGTGGTCAAAATCGACAAACGTTTCGGCCGGCCAGACCTGCGCTCGAAGTTCCTCGCGGGTCACGAGCTCGCCCGCGCTATTCAGCAAAGCCGCCAAAACCTGAATCGGTTGGCCTTGCAGGCGGACCTTAACGCCAGCCTTCCGCAGCTCGCCGGCCCGAACATCGAGCTCAAAACCGTCAAACCGCAGAACGCGCGAGGCTGGAGCCGTTGCCAACATACGAACTCCCGATGAGGGTACTAAGGCTATCACATTTATTGCGGCTTAAGGCTTCTATGCAGCGACCATTAACTGCAATCGTTTCTTAGAGTTATCAATGGAGGAAACTTTGGGGAACGAAGGAGATTGCGAGGATTGATCGCTTTCACACGCGAGAGCAAGATTGGCCCACTCGGCGCGCCGCCGAAGTGACGCGGCCGATAATTTCAACAATAGTCAAAAAGGAAAAAATTATGACGACGCCGATCTCTCAGCTCACCCGGAAAGCGATGTTAGCAACGCTAAGTTTAGCTTTGCTCAGCACTCTCATCATTGCCATCGCCATTGCCACGCCGCTGCTCGCCGCCGAGAAGCCTACCCATCATCCAGCCGCAGCCGCTCAGCCAGACTCTTCTTCGGCCACGCTGCTGCAACTCGTTCGCCAAGGAACGGAGAAGTACACCAATGTCAACAATGCCACTGCAGCCGGCTACGGACCATTTCTAGGCTGCGTTGCCGGCACCGACCATGGGGCAATGGGCGTGCACTACGTGAACCCCACGCTGCTCGGCAATCTGACGCTCGAACCCGCGCAACCGCAGGCGCTTATCTACGAGCCCATTAACGGCAAGATGGAACTCGTAGGCGTCGAGTTCATCCTGGACTCGGCAAGTTGGCTCGCTGCCAATAACAATACTCCTCCGGTGCTCGACGGGCAGGTGTTCAATTTCGTCGCTGCCCCCAATCGCTTCAACATTCCTTCCTTCTTCGAGCTCCACGTTTGGGCCTGGCGTGGCAACCCGCAAGGCGCGTTCGTAGACTGGAACAACAACGTGACCTGCGACGGTCAATAATTAATCACTGTAAGAAGGATCGGAAAGAGAACGGTGCCACACAACGGTTCAAGGGTGGGTGCTCCAGGTCTCGCTGGTTTTGCGAGACCTGGAGATTTTGACTTTCCCTCGCGGACGGGTGACGAGTGGGTCAGCCTCAGTTAGCATGATGATGTCGGCAAGAAGAGGAAAGGGTGCGCCAGCCTCCTATGGCTAAACTGGCTTTGTTCCCGCTAGCAGCAGGAGTTATCTGTCTCGTCATCGCGGCTATTCTAATAGCGAAAATCGGAGGGCCGCTGGATGTACAGATTCTCGATCACTACTTCGTGCTTTCACCCAAGTGGCTGTTGATACTGGGTACGGCACTCTTTGTACCTTCGCTTGCGCTCGTAGCGGCCCACTGACTCGCAGGTGCCCCAACCCCCAAAGCCCGGGTTAGCCTCTTCTGAGAACTCAGAACTGAGAACTGAGAACTGGCTACTTGCTGACTTCGAACACAACGCCACAACCAGCAAAATGAGTGGCGGTGCAGTCATGTACACGTCCGCCTACCAGAGCCGTGCCAAACAGCATACCGGACGAATCCAAAAGCAACTGCGACTGCGGCTGCCCACCGTCTGTCCCACCGGTGAAGCTGTGCAGAAGAGTTACCGGCCACGTGCCGCTCGAGCGCTTGGCGAGCCTAAATACGACTCCGTTGTTGGCAGCGCCGCCATAAAGAGTCGTGCCGTAGAGGTTGCCCGAAGAGTCCAGCGTCACGCCCGCGAAGGGTGAATTGCCGTCGGCGCCGGGAAGGAATTCATGCAGCACATTCTCAGTCCATTGGCCATTCGCGCCCGGCAATAGTTCATATACCAGGCCGCAACCGCCGCCATAATTGCATCCGGAAAGATCGCCACCATCCGATGTGGTGCCATAAAGATTGCCGGCTGCGTCGAAGATGAGGTTGCCCGTCGGCCGAAATCCGTTCGTCCCGTCAAAACTAAAGAGTACGGTCTCCGTCCACTGCCCGCTGTCACTGGGCGACAACTCGTAGACCATGCCGCATCCGATGCCTTCAGAACCGCAAACTCCGTTCTCGTCGCCGCCGTTCGACACTCCGTAGAGATTGCCGGCCTTATCGGAAGTTAAGCCGAACTCAGGCATCCCTGCTTCGTTCGCGCCCGTGAAGGCGAGGATCGTCTTCTCGGTCCACGCGGCCCCGGAGGTTGGGGACAACTCGAATGCAATGCCACTCCCAGTTCCTCCGTCTGTCGTTACGCCGTAAAGATTTCCATTCGCATCGAGGGCGAGCGTGCCAGTCGGAGTTTCGCCGTCCGGTGCACCCTGAAATTGATAGAGCACTTTTTCCGTCCACCTTCCGCCCGGGTGGGGAGACAATTCGTAGATTACCCCGCAGGTCTGACCCTGGCAGACGCCATTGCCGCCGAAAGAAGCTCCGCCATACAAGTTGCCGGATTTGTCCATCACCAACCCGCCACCGGGAACAGCTCCGTCGCTGCCTGAAAATTTGAAGATGACGGTCAGCTTCCAACCGCCCGAACTTGGCGAGGCCTCATATACAACTCCGCAGCCGTTGGGCGTCACGCAGGTTCCCGAGCTGTTGAAGTGTCCGCCCCAGGAAGTGACTCCATAAAAGTTCCCCGCACCATCCGCCACCAGGTTTCCGCCGGGAAAGTCACCGTTGGAGCCGGTGAAATCTGCGATCGCTGTGTAGTCGCTGACCTTGGGAGTTTCGGCATTTGCCACACCGACGTTTGCCACACCTATCGCGAGTGCCAGTGCGAACGTCGCACCTATGCCGAATAGGAATCTGCCGACAGAATAGTTCGTGTATGTCTTCGCGTGCTTCAATGAATGTCTCCGTTCCAAGAGTGCGTTTGTCGGGTCACTCGCAAATGACTTCGCTAAGGAGCTTCTCATTTGCCCAAACCTCAAGTCTGATCATAAGAGCTCGGTTTTCGGCGTGAACCCTATCCAGGGGTGGGGTGGGATTCGACGCACCATTCATCCATAGTTGCTCTTTCTCCGTGCCTCCGTGTCTCCGTGGTGAAAACGCTCGTCCCGCCTGTTAAACTCAGCACGCGATGAATTACCGCCTCCGCCAGCAGAACCTGCGGGACCACCTCGCCACCACCCAGTTCGACGCGCTCCTGGTCAGCCACCTTCCCAACATTCGATATCTCTGCGGCTTTGCCGGGAGTTCTGGGCTCCTGCTCGTCGAAGAATCCGGCAGCGTCTTCTTCACTGACGTTCGTTACGACACCCAGGCTCATGCCGAAGTGAAGGGGGCGAAAGTAGTCATCGCGCGCCAGGCAGTACTGAGCGCTGCAGCCGACCGCATTGCCGCTCTGCGAGGCAAGCAGGCGATTGCGATCGAGGCCGAGCACGTCACGGTCAGCGACCGGAAGCGTCTCAACGATTTACTGCCCACGCAGTTGCGGCTGAAAAATGCTTCGTTGCTGGTAGAGCGCGCTCGCATGGTGAAGGACGAAGACGAGTTGGCGCTGATCAGAAACGCGGTGAACCTGGGAGCAAAGTTGTTCGACCGGGCTCTCGAAGTCATTCGTCCGGGTGTCAAGGAATCCGACGTTGCCGCCGAAATGGAGTACGCCGCGCGCCGAGCCGGGGCCGAGGACATGTCGTTTTCCACGATTATCGCTTCTGGAGAGCGGTCCGCGCTGCCACACGGTCGCGCGTCCGATAAGCCGATCAAAGCCGGCGGATTCGTAGTCTGCGACTTCGGTGTTATACTCGCTGGTTATTGTTCGGACCAGACCCGCACTGTGTGGGTAGGCAGCGTTTCAGAAGACGCGCGAATTGCCTACGAAGCGGTTCTGGAAGCGCAGCTGGCAGCAGTTGCGGCCGTGCGGCCCGGAGTGAGTGTCGGCGAAGTAGATGGCGCAGCTCGCAAGGTATTGCGCAAGCGCGGGTTAGGGCGATATTTCACCCACTCCACCGGGCACGGAGTGGGGCTCGAAATCCACGAAGCCCCGCGCGTAGCCGCTGGTCAGAAGGCTGTTTTGCAGCCCGGAATGGTCATCACCATCGAGCCAGGCGTATACTTCCCCGGAAAATGGGGCGTGCGGATCGAAGATATGGTTACGGTTACGGCCCGGGGCTGTGACGTATTGACGCCCACGCGTAAGGATTTCCTGGCGATTTGAATGTAGCTGAGGTCCCACCGCAAGCGAATGAATCTAAAAGAGTTGAAGGAACTCATCGAGTTCCTCGAAGAGAAAAACATCGCCGAGTTCGAGTTAGAACGCGGCGACGTCAAAGTACGAATACGACGTGCGGGAGAGCACTCGGTTGCTCACGCGCAGGGCGAGCCGCGTTTCTACGCGGTTGCGCCTGCGCAGGCTCCGGGGCCCGAGATTGGCACGGCTCCGGTTCCGGGGACGAGCCCTCCGGCTGCGCCGGTGCAACCTGCTGCGGAAGAAGGACTTCACATGGTGAAGTCGCCGATTGTGGGAACGTTCTATGAAGCGCCGTCTCCGGGCGCGCCTCCTTTTGTGAAAGCTGGCGATCAGGTGGAAGTCGGGCAAGTCCTGTGTATTGTTGAAGCTATGAAGCTGCTGAACGAGATTGAGTCGGACGTGGCGGGGGAAATTGTGAAGAAACTGGCCAGCAACGGGCAGCCGATTGAGTATGGGCAGGATTTGTTTGTGATTCGGCCGAGGAAGTAGAAGAGCAGTGGCCAGGGGTCTGAAGGGCAGTGGTCAGGGATCAGTGGTCAGGGGTCAGAAGTAACCCAGTGAAGCGTGGAGATTGAGGAGGGCGCGCGCGACGTCGCGCCTTTTTTCATGGGTATTCTCTTCAGCTTCCAAACAAATATTCGTGAGAGAACGATCGAGCTAAGAGCTGCTTTTTCATGTTTAAGAAAATTCTGATTGCTAACCGCGGCGAGATTGCCTTGCGCGTGATTTGCGCGTGCAAGGAGCTTGGGGTGCGCGCGGTGGCGATTTACAGCGAGGCGGATCGTAACTCGCTGCATGTGCGGTTTGCCGATGAGGCGATCTGCATTGGTCCGCCGCAGCTTGCGCTCAGCTATTTGAATATTCCTGCCGTCATCAGCGCCGCCGAAATTGCCAATGTGGAGGCGGTCCATCCTGGGTATGGGCTGCTCGCCGAGAACGCTAATTTTGCCGAAGTGTGCGAGACCAGCGGGATCAAGTTCATCGGACCGCAGCCCGAGGTCATGCGACTGATGGGCGAAAAAGAAAAGGCGCGCGAAGCCATGAAGAAGGCGGGCGTGCCGATTCTGCCGGGGTCGGATGGAATCGTCGCTACGGATGGCGAGGCGATTGAGTGGGCGCGGCAGGTTGGATTTCCGGTGATCGTGAAGGCGTCGGCGGGCGGCGGCGGGCGGGGCATGCGCATTGTGCGCACGGAAGAGGAACTGCCCGCGCTGTTCAAAGCGGCGCAGGCGGAAGCGGCCGGGGCGTTCGGCAATGGCGACCTCTACATGGAAAAATATGTGGAGCATCCGCGACACATCGAATTCCAGGTGCTGGCCGACGAACACGGCAACGTGGTGAGCCTGGGAGAGCGCGAATGCTCGATCCAGCGGCGGCATCAGAAGTTGTTGGAGGAATCTCCTTCGACCCAGGTGACGCCGGAATTGCGCGACCAGATTGGCAAGGTTCTGTGCAAGTCGCTGACTGATATCGGATACACCAACGCGGGCACCATTGAATTTCTGATGGATCAGGATCGCAAGCTGCATTTTATCGAGATGAATACGCGGATTCAGGTGGAGCATCCGGTCACGGAGATGGTGACGGATGTGGACCTGGTAAAGAGCCAGATCATGATTGCCGCCGGGGCGGAGATGCGCGATGTGTTGCAGGGGCCGATCGTGCATCGCGGGCATTCGATTGAGTGCCGCATCAATGCCGAGAATCCGGACACTTTCGTGCCGTCGGCGGGGAAGATCACGGCGTTTCATGCGCCGGGAGGGACTGGGGTGCGCATTGACACTGCGGCTTATGCGGAGGGCGTGATTCCTCCGTATTATGATTCGCTGATTGCGAAACTCGTGGTGCGGGGAAAGGATCGCAACGAGGCCATTTCGCGGATGTCGCGGGCGCTGGAGATGTTTATTGTCGAGGGCGTGTATACGACGATTCCGCTGCACCGGAAGATTCTGGCCGATCCGGACTTTCGCGCGGGGAAGTTTGATACGGGATTTATTGAACGGTTTCTGAAGAAGAATGGGCATTGAGCTGGCTTCGAGTCCCGAGTCGCGAGTACCGAGTAAGAAAATTACTGTCGCCGTCTGACCATGATTCTGCTTCCTCGGCTTTACGCCATCGTTGACGCGGCTTTCTTTCCGACATCGCAGGCTATTTTTGCATTTGCCGACGAGCTCGTCGCGGGCGGGTGCACACTATTGCAATACCGCAACAAGGGCGGGAATCCGCGGGTGATGCTGGAGCAGGCTCGGGAATTGCGTCGGCGTTGTCGGACAGGAGTGTCCGACCTACACGTGCGGTTAATCATGAATGACCGGGCTGATTTGTGTCTGGCGGCGGAGTTTGATGGGGTGCACGTCGGGCAAGACGACTTATCTCCGGAATCGGTGCGGGGGATTATTGGGGCGGGGCGTTGGCTGGGCGTTTCCACGCACAATCCCGAGCAGATGGTGGAGGCTGAGCGTACTTCAGCGGACTATGTGGCCATCGGACCCGTGTTTTCGACCTCGAGCAAAGAGAAACCCGATCCTGTGGTGGGGATCGAAGGGGTGCGCCGGGCGCGCGATTTGACGCGGAAGCCGCTGGTAGCGATTGGCGGGATTACTCGTGACAATGCTGCGGCGGTGATTGCGGCTGGGGCGGACTCCGTGGCGGTGATCTCTGACCTGTTGCGCGAGCCTCGCAAATCAGCAGAGGAATTTTTTCGCATCTTGAGGTAGAGTCATGGGACAAATTCGCGTCGCTGGCGGCGTAGGTGTTCGTCGTTCGTCGTTGGTCGTTTGTCGTTAGCCAAGACTCGCGCGGGCCATCTCTATGCTGGCCAACGACCATCGACGAACGACCAACGACGGTTTCATTTCGGAGGAGCCCTGAGTACACCGACAACGCCGACCGGCGCCAACGACTGGGACGTCCACAGTCATCAGGATCAAGAGCTCGTCAAGGGCCTCGGGCTGACCAGCGCGACCATGCTGGTGATGGGGTCGATGATTGGGTCGGGCATCTTTATTGTTTCGGCGGAGATTGCCCGCGAGGTGGGCTCGCCTGCACTGTTGATCGCCGCGTGGGCGGTTGCGGGCTTCATGACGATTGTCGCAGCGCTGAGTTACGGCGAGCTGGCGGCGATGATGCCGCGAGCGGGCGGGCAATACGTTTATCTGCGCGAGGCGCTGGGACCGTTGTGGGGATTTCTTTACGGCTGGACTCTGTTACTGGTAATACAGACTGGCACGATTGCCGCTGAGGGAGTGGCTATCGGCAAGTTCCTCGGAGTATTCTTCCCGTCGATTTCTTCTACTCACTGGATTCTGCATCTGTGGAAAGTTCCTCCGATTCATGTAGGGCCCATGGTGCTGGGCAACATGGATGTCGGTTTGAACACGCAGAATCTGATGGCCATTCTGCTGGTGATAGCGCTCTCGGTGATCAATATTTTCGGAGTGAAGACGGGAGCGCTGATCCAGAACATTTTTACTTTCGCGAAAGTGGCGGCGCTGTTTGGGTTGATGCTGCTGGGCTTCGCGGTGGGGCGCAACGCGTATGCGATGGCGGCGAACTTCGGGCCGAACTTCAGGCAGAACGCGATGCCGTGGATTCTGCATCCCGTGCAAGTCGGCGTCGGCGGTCCGGTCGCGCTGGTTGGAGTGCTGACGATTCTCGCGGTGGCACAGGTCGGTTCTTTATTTTCCGCTGATGCCTGGAACAACGTGACCTTCACGGCGGGCGAGATCAAGAATCCGAGCCGGAACTTGCCGTTGTCACTGGCGCTGGGCACGGGCGTTGTGATTGCGTTCTACATCGCCTGCAACCTGGTGTACCTGATGGTGCTGCCGCTGCACGGCGATCCCGCCGGCGTGACGATCCTGGACCGCGGCATCCAGTATGCGACCGAAGACCGCGTAGCCACGGCGGTTCTGACCCAGATCTTCGGGAGCGCGGGCGGACTGATGATGGCGGTGGCGATTATCGTATCGAGCATCGGGTGCAACAACGGGCTGATTCTTTCCGGGGCTCGCGTTTACTACGCGATGGCGAAAGATGGGTTGTTTTTTCGCAATGTGGCGAAGCTGCATCCTACTTACAAAACGCCAGTTATTTCCCTGATGGTGCAGATGGTGTGGACTTGCGTGCTGTGCATCTCCGGGAGCTACGGGCAGCTGCTCGACTACATTATTTTTGCGGTGCTGGTGTTTTATGTTCTGACGATCGTCGGGCTGTTCGTTTTGCGGCGGACGCGGCCTGATGCCGTGCGGCCTTACCGGGCGATTGGGTATCCGGTGCTGCCGGCGATTTATATTGTGATGGCTTTATTCATTGATGTCGTACTATTGCGCTACAAACCGCAGTTCACGTGGCCGGGGCTGATCGTGGTGCTGCTGGGAGTTCCGGTTTATTACGCGTGGTCGAAGAGTTCGCGGGGCGGCGCGAAGGCGTAATTTCGCAAGCGTATTTTCGATGCGTAACCTTGCGAGGATAACCTGCGAGGATCAGAGGAGAAACTAAACGGATGGCAAATCTGTTCGCAACCAAGCCGCTGAACCTGCTGATGGAAGAGGCGCGCGAAACCGGCGACCACAGCCTCAAACGCACTCTGGGAGTTTTCCAGCTCACGGCGCTGGGTGTGGGCGCGGTGATCGGAGCGGGGATTTTTGTGATGGTCGGGTTGGGAGCGCAGTATGCGGGCCCGGGGCTGACTTTGTCATTCGTTCTTTCAGGCCTGGGATGCGCGTTTGCAGGTTTGTGCTATGCGGAGTTCGCGGCCATGATTCCGCTGGCCGGCAGCGCCTACACTTACGCTTACGCGACGCTGGGTGAGTTGATTGCCTGGATTATCGGCTGGGACCTCACGCTGGAATACGCGATGGGCGCCAGCACGGTGTCGTCGGGGTGGTCGAACCACTTTATCGCACTGCTGAATATTTTCCACATCAAGATGCCGCTGTGGCTGGCTTACGATCATTGGACGGCGCTGAAAACGGCCGAGAATGTGGTTGCCCGGCAGATGGCGCAGGCTTCGGACTCTTCCCTGGTGCCGGGCACGCAGACGTTTCTCGATAAAGTGACGGCGATCGTGGGGGCGCAGTCTCCGGAACTGTTGCAGCGGGCGCATGAAGTGTTGGGAGCGCCGCACCTTTTTGGGATGGAGATCGG
>Ga0265746_1000014_pt1 | contig 11835 bp, 6 predicted proteins | sample NSUome_5_FD_200872 | JGI IMG/M metagenome (GOLD analysis project Ga0265746, IMG submission 200872) | Metatranscriptome of soil microbial communities from Maridalen valley, Oslo, Norway - NSU2 (Metagenome Metatranscriptome) | ecosystem: Environmental > Terrestrial > Soil > Boreal forest/Taiga >... | reverse complement strand
CGTGAAAGTGGAAGGCACCAGCATGATGCCTTCCCTCGCCGACCACGAGCGCATTTTCGTCAACAAATTTGTGTATCGTCTGGAGCCGATCGAGCGCGGCGACATCGTGGTATTCCGCTATCCGCGCGATCCTTCACAAAGTTACATCAAGCGCGTCATTGGCGTGGCGGGAGACCGTATCCACATCGATGGCGGCCAGGTCTACGTGAATGACCAGCCCCTGGACGAAGATTACGTGCCGCCGGCTTATACCGATGTGCAGTCCTTGCAGGAGATGGTAGTTCCTGCACAGAGCTACTTCGTGCTGGGCGATCACCGCAACATGTCACGAGACAGTCGCGATTTCGGTTCGGTAAACCAAAGCTACATCTACGGCAAGGCCGTGTTCGGCTACTGGCCCATGGATAAGCTGGGGCGGCTGCGGTAGTTTCGCGAATTCTTTCGCCCTTTCGCATTCCGTGCTTGGCCGCTGCGAGGTTCCCTGATAAAATCATGAAAATTCACTCCTTGGAGCGAGAATGCAGGCTATCCTTGCGCTGGAAGACGGGCGAGTCTTCCGCGGCAAAGGCTACGGCGCCAAAGGCGAATGCTACGGCGAAGTCGTTTTTAATACTTCCATCACCGGTTATCAGGAAATTTTCACCGATCCTTCCTACTCCGGCCAGATCGTCGTTCTGACGAATCCTCAAATCGGCAACTATGGCACGAACAGCGACGACAACGAAGCCACGCGCCCCTGGATCGAAGGGCTGATCGTGCGCGAGTTTTCGAGAGTGAGCTCGAACTGGCGCTCGCAGCAGGTCGCGGAAGAGTATCTGGAGCAGTTCAAAGTGCCCGTACTCTCGGATATCGACACGCGAGCGCTGGTGCGGCATCTGCGCGACCACGGCGTGATGCGTGGAGTGGTTTCGACCATTGAAGCTGACGCCGACAAGTTGATCGCAAAGGCGCGGTCGATTCCGAAGATGGATGGCCTCGACCTGGCCAAAGAAGTGAGTACGAAACGGTCGTACGTGTGGGAGGTCGGCGAGCGCTCGCACGAGCCCACGGCCGTGGTTGGAGTGAAAGACGAACCGGCGCGCTTCCACGTGGTGGCCTACGATTTCGGCATCAAGCAGAATATTTTGCGGAAGCTGCGCGGCGAAGGCTGCCGGGTCACCGTGGTTCCGGCGCAGACCGCCTCTGAAGATGTGCTGGCCCTGAAGCCGGATGGCGTTTTCTTGTCGAATGGCCCGGGTGATCCAGAGCCCTGCACGTATGCGGTGGACTCGATCCGAAGGCTCATGGGGCGGATGCCGATTTTTGGGATTTGCCTGGGCCATCAGCTGACGGGAATTGCGCTGGGCGGGAAAACTTTTAAGCTGAAGTTCGGGAACCATGGCGGGAATCATCCGGTGAAACAATTGAAGACCGGCAAGATCGAAATTACGGCCCACAACCACAACTTCGCCGTCGACCCAGACTCTCTGGCGCAGAGTGAAGTCGAGTTCACGCACATGAATCTGAACGACTCGACTCTCGAGGGCTTGCGCCACCGGAACCTGCCGCTCTTCAGCGTGCAGTATCACCCAGAAGCCGCGCCGGGTCCGCACGATTCGCATTACCTGTTCAAAGAATTTACGAAGATGATGGAGGAGTGGAAAGGGTGAGAACGAAGCGCGAGGATCTGACTGGCAACTGGCAACTGGCCACTGATAACTGGTTTTAAATGCCCAAACGCACTGACATCTCGAAAATCCTGATCCTCGGTTCCGGCCCGATCGTTATCGGGCAATCGGCGGAGTTTGATTATTCGGGCACGCAAGCCTGTAAGGCCTTGAAGGCTGAGGGCTTTGAAGTCGTGCTGGCCAATTCAAATCCGGCGACCATCATGACCGATCCGGAGTTTGCCGACCGCACTTATATCGAGCCGCTCACGCTGGAATATCTGGAAGAGATTATTCGTATTGAGCGCGAAATGGCGCCGGGCGCGGGTTTTGCCGTGCTGCCCACTGTCGGCGGACAGACTGCACTGAATCTGGCAATCGAACTTTCCGACGGTGGCGTGCTGGAAAAATACAACGTCATCCTGATCGGTGCGAGCGTCGCGGCCATCAAGAAAGCCGAAGATCGCCTTTTCTTTAAAGACGCAATGCAGCGCATCGGCCTCGATGTGCCCAAGTCCGCGCTGGTGAACAACACCAAAGACGGAATCGAGTTCGCCGGCAAAATCGGCTTCCCGGTGATCGCGCGGCCCTCGTTCACGCTGGGCGGCACAGGTGGCGGCATTGCCTACAACCGCGAGGAGCTGGGGGAAGTTCTCAATCGCGGCCTCGACCTTTCTCCCGTGCATGAGGTGCTGATTGAGGAGTCGGTGCTGGGCTGGAAAGAATTTGAACTCGAGGTGATGCGCGACACGAAAGATAACGTCATCATCATTTGCTCGATCGAAAACTTCGATCCCATGGGTGTGCACACCGGCGACTCGATCACCGTGGCGCCCGCGCAAACCCTCACCGACCGCGAGTATCAGGCCATGCGCGACGCATCTATCGCCGTGATTCGCGAGATCGGCGTCGAAACCGGCGGATCGAATATTCAGTTCGGCGTTAATCCCGAGACCGGCCGCATGGTGGTGATCGAGATGAACCCGCGCGTCTCGCGCTCTTCCGCGTTGGCCTCGAAAGCCACGGGATTTCCCATCGCGAAGATTGCCGCGAAGCTGGCCGTGGGCTACACACTCGACGAAATTCCCAACGACATCACCCGCAAGACTCCGGCATGTTTTGAGCCGACGCTCGACTACGTGGTCGTAAAGATTCCGAAATGGCAGTTTGAAAAATTCCCCGGCGCGGATGAAAACCTGGGCCCGCAGATGAAGTCCGTGGGCGAAGTGATGGCTATTGGCCGCACCTTCAAAGAAGCGTTGATGAAGGGCATCCGCTCGCTCGACACCGGCAAACGCGTAGGCGGAGCCAAGATCGAGCCAAAGATTCTGACGCAGAGACTAGTAACGCCTCACCCCGAGCGCCTGGCCTATGTGCAATACGCTCTGCGGCAGGGACACACCGTAAAACAGATTGCGAAGATGACCTCGATGGATCCGTGGTTTCTTTATCAGCTCAAGGAAATCAACGACCAGCAGCTCGAGCTCGAAAAGCATCCGATGGAGTCCATCCCCACGGAAGTGCTGCGCGAATCGAAGCGCATGGGATTTTCTGACGGCCGCCTCGCCAGCGTCTGGCGCCTTGAAGGTCAGGAAAAAGTTCGTCATTTGCGTAAGAAACACGGTGTGATGCCCGTCTACAAGCGGGTCGACACGTGCGCGGCCGAGTTCGAAAGCCACACGCCTTATCTTTACTCGACCTATGAAGACGAGGATGAAGCCGCGCCCACTGACAAGAAGAAAGTGATCATTCTCGGCAGCGGCCCCAACCGCATCGGGCAGGGAATCGAGTTCGATTATTGCTGCTGTCACGCTTCTTTCGCGCTCCACGATGATGGCTACGAGACGATCATGATCAACTGCAATCCCGAGACCGTCTCGACCGATTACGACACCAGCGACCGCCTCTACTTCGAGCCGCTCACATTTGAAGATGTCTACTCGATCTACCAGCACGAAACCGCGAAGGGCGCGCCCGTGGGCGTGATCGTGCAATTCGGCGGACAGACGCCGCTGAACCTCGCGTTGCCGCTCAAGGCTGCGGGCGTCAACATCATCGGCACATCGCCCGAGTCGATCGATCTTGCCGAAGACCGAAAGCACTTCAACAAACTGCTCGAGGATCTCGACATTCCTCAGGCGCCGGGCGTGATGGCCACGTCGATTGAGGAAGCCAGCGAAGGAGCGCGGCGCATTGGATATCCCGTGCTGCTGCGGCCGTCTTACGTTCTCGGCGGGCGCGCCATGGTGATCGCCTACGACGAAGAATCAGTTGTCCGCTACATGAAAGAAGCGGTCGAGTATTCTCACGACCGTCCAGTGCTGATCGACCACTTCCTGGAAAACGCGATCGAGGTCGACGTCGATGCACTCTCCGACGGCGAAGATGTGGTGATCGGCGGCATCATGCAGCACATCGAAGAGGCCGGCATTCACTCCGGCGATTCGTCGTGCGTGTTGCCCGCGGTGGATATTCCACAAGCGCTGCTCGATCGCATGCGGGAATACACGTTCAAGCTGGCGCGCGCGTTAAAGGTAATCGGCCTGATGAACATACAATTCGCCATCCCGCGCGGAGATGGCGGTTCGGGCGGGAATGGCGCGGAGGGCGGCAAAGTCTACGTGCTGGAAGTGAATCCGCGCGCCTCTCGCACTGTGCCGTATGTTTCGAAGGCCACAGGTGTGCCCATGGCGAAAATCGCGGCGCGGTTGATGACTGGACGCAAGCTACGCGAGTTTCTCCCGGAAAATATCGAACGCCGCGCCGATCTCGACACGGGAAACTATTACTACGTGAAGTCGCCAGTGTTTCCTTGGAACAAATTTCCCGGCGTTGATACTGTGCTGGGGCCGGAGATGAAATCTACCGGCGAAGTGATGGGAGTGGCCGACAATTTCGGTGCCGCCTTTGCCAAGGCGCAACTGGGGGCGGGACAGAAGTTGCCTACGCAGGGAACGGTGTTCCTCAGCGTCACCGACCACGATAAGCGCCACGTTGTGTTCGTGGCTCGCAAGTTTTCAGATATGGGTTTCAAACTGGTGGCTACGGCGGGCACGGCCGACGTGATCGAAGCCGCGGGCATGAACGTGGAGCGCGTCTATAAGGTGAAGGAAGGACGGCCGAACGTGGTCGACTTCATCAAAGGCCAGCGCATTCAACTCATCGTGAATACACCGACCGGCCTCGAGCCGTGGTTCGACGAGAAAGCCATTCGCCGCGCCGCGGTGACGGCGCGGATTCCTACGATCACCACTCTCGCGGCCGCACGCGCCGCGGCCGAGGGGATCGCGGCTCTACAGCGTGGCGAAATTAATGTGAAGGCGCTGCAGCATTTGCACGCAGAACGTGGGGCCGTCCGACGCTAGCTGAGGAGAAGTCACGGAGGTGAGCGCCATGGCCGGAAAAGCAACTTTGATTCGTAAGTGGTTTGATGAGGTCTGGAACGAAGGCCGCGAGGAAACGATAAATGAAATGTGCGCGAAGGATGTGGTCGGTTATGGACAGGCGCAGCACGGCGCCGATATTCATGGCAGGGAGCAGTTCAAGCAGCTGTGGAACGGTCTGCGAGCGTCATTTTCAAACGTGCACGTGGAGATTCACGATACGATCGAGCAGGATGACAGAGTCGTAGCCCGGTGGACAATGGCTATGACCCACACTGGAGCCTTTCTCGGAATTGCACCTACGACCAGGCGTGTGAGTGTGAACGGCATCAGCATCCAACGTTTTGTTGATGGCCAGATTGTCGCGGGTTGGGACAATTGGGACCAATTAAGCTTGCTGGTTCAGCTAGGCGCAGTGCCTGAGCACAAGTTTCTGTAATGCAGTATCCGTCGAGCGAGTTTCTTCCGATTAGGATTATCCATGCTACTTTCCGGCATTCTTCCTCCCATTACCACGCCGTTCTATCCTGACGGCAACGTGTATTTCAAAAAGCTCGAATCGAATGTCGAGCGCTATTCGCGCACTCCGGTGGCGGGCATCGTCGTGCTCGGCTCGACCGGCGAAGCCATCATGCTCTCCGACCAGGAGCGGCGTGACGTGCTGAAATGTGCGCGCGAAGCGACTGCGCCCAATAAAGTATTGATCGCTGGAACGGCCATCGAGTCGGCGATCGAGACACTGCGGCTCACCGAATACGCGGCCGAACTTGGCTATGACGTGGCCATGGTGCGCACGCCGTACTTTTACAAGAAGCAGATGCAGTCCGCGAATCTACTGGCGTTCTACCGCACCGTGGCCGACCGCTCGCCGCTGCCGGTGATTATCTACAACTTTCCTCAGGTTACGGGATACGACATTCCTGTCGAGTTGGTCATCGAACTCGCGGAGCATCCCAACCTCATCGGCATCAAGGAATCCGGCGGTGACGTCGAGAAAGTCCGCAAAATGGTCGTGGGCACGCGGCACATTAAGCGCAGCGCCAAGGTGACGGAAACTTTTGAAGCAGTGACGCCGCGAATGCTGGCGACTGGATCGATCGGCCCAAACGGCGGGCACGGAGAACTGGTCTCCGTAGGGGCTTTGTCCGGGACAGCGGCTGCCAAGCCCTCGTCGGCGGCTGTAACCGTCGTTGGGAATCTGAAGACGCGGCAGAAAGAAGTCGGCTTCCAGGTGTTGGTGGGCGCTGCACATAAACTGCATCCGTCGCTGGACGCGGGCTCCGTGGGCGCGATCCTCGCATTCGCCTGCCTCGCGCCGACCGCGTGTTACGAAATCTACGCTGCCTGGAAAGAAGGCGACGCTGAGTTGGCCCGCCTGAAACAGGAGCGTATTGTCTTGGCGGCGCAACGCGTCGGCGGCGATCTGGGCATTCCCGGCCTGAAACACGGCATAGACTACAACGGCTACTTCGGTGGCCCTTCGCGGCTGCCACTGCTGCCGCTGACCGCGGATGTGAAGTCGGAAATCGAGCGCCTGCTCGCGGATATAAGGAATTAGATCTCCTCCGACGACGGATTCCTCATTGAGCTATCCGGCGTAGCTAGCGGCGAGGCGTCACTTTCGAGGAACAAGTCGCCCCGCAAACCTGAGTCACTGCTTGACGCGCCTCAATAGATGAGCTTTAGCGAAAACTGAACTTGCCGCGAAGTTCCCGCCGTCTTGCTGATCATGCCAAACCCTGTACCCTCGATGATATTGGCGGGTAGACCCATGTTGACGATATTAAACAGATTAAAGAACTCCCCGCGGAATTGCAGGTCCGCTCGTTCCAAGCCATTTTCCCGGCGGCCAATCGGAGTCGTCTTAATGAGTGCAAAATCGAAATCGTAATATGCCGGGCCGCGACATGTAGTACGGCCGAGCGTTCCAAAGTATCCGGACTTTGGTCCGGTCCCGCCCGGGAGACCGATGGGAACGGAAAAGAAACTTGAATTGTTTGCGCCCCGCCCAAAATAATCGTCGCGCGATCGGGTTGAACTGCCGGCGCTCGAGAGATCCGGTATTCCGATCTGGTCCGGCCGGTCCGCACCAATCGTCCCCGCGCCCGTCTGCTGGATACCCGAATACACCGTAAATGGCGAACCGCTCGTGATCGTTGAGATGCTCAGAAACTCCCAGCCTTTCGTCAACAACTGGGTTCGATCCGACTGAAGTCCCAGATGTTCGAAATGCAAATCCTGGGCCGCGCTCAGCGTGAAGGCGTCGGTCACGTCAAAGCTTGATGGCCCTCTTTCCGCTGGTGTATCAAAAGGGTCTTGCGGACTAAACTGCGTTACGGCGCCGGTAGACCCTGCTCCTCCCAGGATGCCGCTGACATCATCCAGTGATTTGCCCCAGGTGTAGCCGGCTTGCAATGATGGACCACCGTGCCCGACATTTCCCGACAAGGACGTCTGCAAGGCGTTGTACGACGAGTGCGATGTCCCTGTCAGCACAGACTCGAATCCGAAACCTCCCGTTACCGCTCCGCCACTGTCGAAATTTGTAAACCGCGCAAATTCCGAATCCGCTCCGGGATACGCGTTTGGATATGACATTCTGGGAAGTCGAAACGATGATGTTCCGACATACGCGACATCGGCCGTGAGGCCGCCGAAAGCCCGTTCCAGCCCCAGCGTCCAAGTCTGCAGGTGCGCATTGCCGAAGCGCCGGTCGATCCCGGCCAGACTCAGCAGCGAGAGCTGACCACTTGGCGACAGCGTTGCCAGATCCTCCTGGTATCGATTTACGTCCATCACCGTGTTTGCCGGCACTTTTTTCGGATCGCCACTGGCCAGCACGCTCACACCCGCGGTGTTATAGACGGGCGGCAATTCGTTCGGTGTGATTTGGAATCCGTAGGAAATCTCTCCGTTTTGTGCCGCGTTGACACGTGGATAAACAACGTAAGGCGTTGACCCCGTCAGAAGATTATCCTGCCAGATATTCGGCGGAATCACTGTGATCGCCCCGCCCATGTGCACGTGGACTGCGTGGGGCGCGTTCCAGTCAACCTGAACATGCGGCCCCCAGCCGTTCCAATTGGTTTGATAAGTAGGCTGCGGATTGATCAAGTATTCCTGGCCAACGCCCGGGGGTGGGAACGAATTCAGAAAACTCGACGTCCGGTGCGCCCGCTCCGAAATCGGCGTGTAGACCTCATATCGCAGCCCATATTCGAGCGTCCATTGCGGATTGATTTTCCATGTGTCCTCGACGTACGCGTTCACGTCATTCCGGTTGATCGCCGCGGGTCCAATGTGCGTGCCATTCGATGCGGAGGGTGGCGCGACTGCGATTGTGTATCCGTACGGATAGCCGATCAGCAGACTGCTCAACGTGTCTGGCAGAGGCTGACCCGGCTGCACGTCATGCTGTCCACTCGCAGAAGGAATGAACTTGGGCGAATAAACTGTTCCACCGCCAAAATCGTACTCGCCATTGGGGCTGATACCGAAGTATGTCGTGTCCCGGTTAAGGCGTGCTTCCACACCCCACTTCACCGCGTGGCGCGTACTCGTCCATGCAAAATTCAATTGTCCCTGGAACAAGTTCCCGAACGCAGACATCACCGAACCCGCCGCTCCATTGAACGCCTCAAAGAGGCCATCGATGAACTTCAATGCCGGATCGGTGTGGTTCGGGGTCACAAACGACGGGGTCGTCCGTGTGAAACTCAGCGATGATGACCAGAGAAACCGAGGCGACACAGCGTGAGTGTAGGTGATGACCCCGTTCCGCTGCCGATCCACGTATTGCACACCGAAGCTAGGGTCAATCAGTGTCTGATCCGGATTTGTTGTCGGTCCCGTCAGATTGTCGTAATTGAATCGACCAAACAATTGTCCTTTTGCGCCAACTCTCTGATCGATGCGGATGGAAAACTGATCCGCATCCGTGTTTACGTTTGAAGGAGCAGCATAGGTTCGCGCACCATACGCGCCGGTTGGGTTGTTGGGGAGTGGATAGCGCGCGAGTATGGAAGCAATCGCCGGATTTACTCCCGGGCTAGTCGAACTCCCCGCTATCTGCAGCGTGTCTGTGCTGCCGTCCGGATACGTCACCACATCCTGACCCGCTCGCTCGGCCACTGTGGGCACAGCCAACACCTGGGTTGTTCCCAGCACCTGCCGGAATCCCTGATACTGCACAAAATAGAACGTCCGGTCGCGTCCGTCATACAGATGTGGCAACACGACTGGGCCGCCGTTCGTAAATCCGAACTCGTTTCGCCGGAACGGAGGGATCCGGCCCGGGTCCGCAATCGACGGGTGATCGAAATAATTTCGCGCATCGAGGGCAGAGTTCCTCACAAACTCGAAGAATGATCCGTGAAAACCGCTTTTCCCTGACCGTGTCACGATGTTGGTGAAACCTGCCGCGCCGCGCCCGATGTCCGCCGGCATCCAGCCTGAGCTTGACTGCAACTCCTGAATCGCATCTACGTTGAAATTCGTGAACGTGCTCCCGCCCATTTCTGGATCGCTGACATCCGCATCGTCCATCGCAAACACGGCCTCGACGCCGCGCTGTCCGTTGATGGCGAACTGCTGGGTGAAATTCGTCTGCCCGTTCACGTCGGTCATCGTGCCCGCGGCTAACAACAACAGCGTGCTGAAGTCGCGTCCGTTCAACGGCAACTCGTTGACCTTTTGGCTGGTGAGTTTGTCGCCGCTTGCTCCGCTCGCTGCGTTCGAAGTTGTGCTCGGGTTCCCGTTCGAGACTCCCGCAGAAGTTTGGGGACTGGCTGCAATCGATAGCTCGTTTTGATCGGACACCGTCAGCACAATTGATGCGCCAGTAATATTCACTGCCACTTGCCCTGTAGGACCTCGCCCGGGCAGTTGCACGCTAACGTTATTTGGTCCGAGTCGAACGTCCGCAATCGCGAACCTTCCGTCGGTTCCGGTAACTGCGGTTAGATTCTTTTTGGCGCCGGGTGTGAAGAGCGTTATCTTCGCTCCGGCGACAGGCTCGCCGGCAGCCGTGCGCACGACACCAGTCCAGGCCGGCGGTGACGGAACAGTCTGTTGTGCCTTAAGCGAGACCGCGACCATCGAAATCGCGACCATCAGTCCCAACAGCAAACACCTCTGCATTAGTCGCCAAGTCTTATGAAAGGTTCGAGCTAACACGTGTTGCTTTGCGTGGCGGAACTCATGCATGAAAAATTTCCTCGAGTGAAGACGGAATGCAATCGCGTTGACCGCGCAGTACAGACCCTTGTCCCGGTCCGCCACATCTCGACACGGCGCCCCTAATAGAAGCGCCCAACCACTTCGGTTTACGTACTTGTGACTTCTATGCCTTGGGAGCGGTAGGGATTCAGGACATCTTCGTCTGATGCATCGGTGATCAAACGTGTCAGCCGGGAAGCAGGACCGACCATGTAAGGTAGCGATGTCCCCATTTTCCGAAGTGAAATCAGGCCAACCGCTTCTGTTGACGCGCCTATCATCGCTTGTTTCACGTACGCTTCTTCTTGGTTGCCGACGGTTATTCCGACCTCCGGATGCAAACTGCACATTCCAAGAAAACATAGATCAGCGCGAATGGATTCCACTTGACGAATGGTCTCGATGCCTGTCGTGACCCGCTCCTCTTTAAGGAAATTTCCTCCGAGCATCAGCACGCTCAACTTCGGATGATCCGCCAGCGCCAGCGCAAGCGGTGGGCTGTTGGTAACAATCGTCGCCGAACGCTCTCTTGAAAGGTAGGAGGCGATTCTTAAAGTAGTGGTACCTCCATCAATCAGCACCACCTGACCGTCGTGGATCATGTCAGCGGCCGCTCGAGCAATTCCGATCTTGCTCTCCGTGTCGATTTGCTGGCGAGACTCGAAAGGAATGGTCTCGGCACGGCGAGGCAGGGCGCCGCCGTGTACCCGTTGGATCTTCCCCGAACTCGCCAATTCGCGCAGATCTCGACGAATCGTGTCTTCAGAAACCTTATATCGACTGCTAAGGTCCGCGGCGAGGACTCGGCCCTCACTCCCGAGCAGCTCCAGAATGTACTGGTGGCGCTCTTCCTTGAGGGCGATTTGGCCTGCTTCCGCTTCTGGTTTCATTCTGCCCATTTGTGCACGAATGCACTTGGTTGTGCATGTATATGCGTGTATTATCCGATTTATGCAGGATACCGCCAAACTCAGCGCCACACAAGGTCTTTCGCAAAAGCGTTCGGTTCGGGCGGTCGTCTTCGATTATGGAAACGTTCTTTGCCTCGAGCAAACGCCCGAGGATATGAAAGGTATGGCGCTCGTGTGCGGCGTTCCCCACGAGCGATTCTCGGAACTTTACTGGAAACTACGGCCGCCCTACGACCGGGGTGATACCGACGGACCTGCCTACTGGACAGCGGTTGCTGGCCAGCAAGAAGTGGGTCTGAGCAGAGATCAGATCGCAACGCTAATCAAGCTCGATAGCGAAAGTATCATTCGACCAAATCAAGGCGCTGTGCAATGGGCAGAGCTGCTGCACCATGAAGGCATCCCCTTAACCCTTCTCTCAAACATGCCGCTCGAACCCAGTCGCTATGTGACCAAGTGCTTTCCGAGCCTCTCCACATTTGAACACCTGATTTATTCCTGCGACTACGGATCCATCAAGCCGGAGCTGTCGATTTATCGAGATTGTCTAGAACTACTCAAACTGGCCCCGCAAGACATTTTGTACCTGGATGATCGCGCCGAAAACCTCGAGGCGGCAGCTCGCCTAGGAATTAACTCTGTACTGTTTGACACGGTCGAAAAGGCTGCCTCAAGAGT
>Ga0265746_1000013_pt1 | contig 11997 bp, 2 predicted proteins | sample NSUome_5_FD_200872 | JGI IMG/M metagenome (GOLD analysis project Ga0265746, IMG submission 200872) | Metatranscriptome of soil microbial communities from Maridalen valley, Oslo, Norway - NSU2 (Metagenome Metatranscriptome) | ecosystem: Environmental > Terrestrial > Soil > Boreal forest/Taiga >... | reverse complement strand
GTGGTTGTAGCTGGGACCGAAGGGCCAGTGGGGCGGGAAGGTCTGGCGGCAGCGGACGCACAGTGAGTCGCGTCCGCCGCTTTCAGAGTCGAGGGGGTGCATGGAACAGTTAAGCTACGGGGAATTCAGCGGAGTAATGCATCAGCGGCAAACCGGCCAGCGGACGCCACAGCAGGTTTCGATTGAAGTGACCCGGCGTTGTCCTCTGGAGTGCCAGCACTGTTACAACAATCTGCCCATGGGCGATCAAGACGCCCGCAGCCGCGAAATGAGTACGGAAGAGCATTTCCGCATGCTCGACGAACTGGTCGAGATGGGGTGCTTCTGGCTGCTCTATACCGGCGGCGAGATATTTGCGCGCAAGGATTTTCTTGAGATTTATACCTACGCCAAGCAAAAAGGGTTTCTCATTACGCTGTTCACCAATGGCACGCTCATCAACGAGAAGATTGCCGACTACCTGGTGGAGTGGCCGCCGTTTGCGATCGAGATTACGTTGTATGGCCGAACCAAAGAGACCTATGAAGCACTCACGCAGATACCGGGGTCGTACGAAAAATGTTTGCGGGGAATCGAATTGCTGCGCGAGAGGCATTTGCCGCTCAAGCTGAAGACGGTCGCCACCAGTATTAATAAGCACGAAATATCCGCCATGCGGCGGTTTGCGGAGGAAGATCTGGGCGTCGAGTTCAAATGCGACGGCCAGATTAATCCGCGCATCGACTGCTCGCAAAGTCCGCTGGCGGTGCGGCTTACGCCGGAGGAAGTGGTGGCGCTCGACCTAAACGCCCCCAAAGGGATAAGCGAATACCGCAGACTGGTGAAGCACGACTTTGATAATCCTCCAAGTCTGGCGCAGATCGATACAACGTACTTCTGCGGTGGGGGAATGAATTCGTTTGCCGTCAATGCATATGGAGAGATGGGCATTTGTGTGATTTCGCAACAGGAAACGTTCGACATCCGGCAGGCCGGTCTCAAACCAGCATGGGAGCATTCTTTGAGGGAGGTACGGACGCGCAAGCGAACGCGAGTGACGAAGTGTATCGAATGCCGTATCCAGTCGATCTGCGCAATGTGCCCGGCTAACGGGGAGATGGAGAATGGAGACCGCGAGAGCCCGGTGTCGTTTCTTTGCAATGTTGCGCACTTGAGGGCGGCGGCGATTGGAGTGGATGTTCCAGCGCATGGCGAATGTGAATTTTGCGCCGGAGGGAGCGAACACGAGGCGTTGCTGGAGTCAGCACGTCGCATCGCGAACAAAGAGATCGATGTGGAAAGCTGGACGGGGCCTCAGCAGGTCTTTCAGATTCTGAACAACGAGAACGTGTCTGGGGGCTGCGGAAGTTGTGGCGGCCACTAGCTGTACGGCAAGGACTCGGGGGTTAAATGAACCGTGATTTGAAGCAATCGGACGGAAAGAAGCAGTATGAGCCACCGCGATTGACAACGATCAGTCTGCGCCCGGAAGAAGCGGTTTTGGGGCATTGCAAGACGTCCACCGGTGGCGGAATCCAGATTGGTTGCCAATTTTTCACGTGCAGTTCCGTCGGATCATAAATGCAACGAATCCAAGCAGGCTGTGATGCGAAGAGTACGCACAGGAGCGGATTTTGCATAGGCGGTGTGTCGGTGGTCGTTAATGGTGCTTGCGGCGAGGACGTTAACCTGGTTCCCTCCCTGGAGCCGTTTCGCATTGAGACGGGCCCCTCCGACATTGTTATTCAAGTTGAATGGTCCGCCAGCCTTGCGCCCACGCACAGGCGAAAAATTTTCGATTCTGGAACCACTTGGCGGCTGTACCAAACCGAGGAGGGATTCCAGTTTGACTTCAGGGCTCCGGTCTTTGGGGAAGCGCCCTATAAAAGGCTGTTGGCAGATAACCACTTCTCCCGGACGATTCTTCAGATAAGCGAGGAGTCGTTTGCGAATGTTTCGTATGAGGCAGAGCCTCTGGGGTATCCGTTGGATGAGTTGCTGATCATGCACCGGCTCACGCAGGAGAGAGCGATTGAGTTGCATGGAGTGGGGATCGTGGGGCCGAATGGCAGCGGCAATTTGTTTGTTGGGCATTCGGGAGCGGGCAAGAGTACGACGGCGCGGCTTTGGACCTCGCTGCATGATGTGGAGATTCTGAGCGATGACCGAATCATTGTTCGGGAAGATCTGGTTCGGGAAGATGTGGTTCGGGAAGATCCGGTTCGAGAAGTTTCTGCTCAGGACGATAGAGCTGTTTTGCCACACGCTCAGGATGACAAAGCAAAGCAGGGTCACGGCGGGATGCGGATGTATGGGACGCCGTGGCATGGTGAGGCTCACTTCGCTTTGCCGCAGAGCGCTCCGCTGCAACGAATTTTTGTTTTGGAGCATGGGCAGGGCAACGTGCTCACGCGGCTGACGCGGAGCCAGGTGGTTGGGGAATTGTTTGCACGCAGTTTTGTGCCGTTTCACCGGCATGAGTATGTGGATTCGGCGTTGAGTTTTCTGGAGCGGGTGGCGGACACGGTGCCTTGCTATCGCTACTCGTTTGAGCCGGATGAGCGCGCGGTGGAGAGGATTCTTGGATTTCGCGATTAACGTCTTCGCGATTAACGACTTCGGGGCCGGCGATTCAACGATTCACGATCGTAAGACTGGCGATCGGGCGCAGCCGGGGCGTCGGTGGTGCTGCGCGGAGAGTCTGGCGCTGACGTTACTTTGGTTCCTAATCTTTTGGCCTTTCGTGCCGACATTGATTTTCTCGCTATTACTATCTCAATAGCTTGTGCTGGGAAACTTCCCTGGATGGGGATTCTTGGATTCTGCTATTAACGATTTCGCGATTGGCGGTCTCACGATTGGCGAGCTCACGATTAATGACGTCGGGATTAACGACCGGACGCAGTCGAAGCTATTTGCGGAGTTGGCTCGGGAGCTTCTGGCGAGCGGAAGTGGAATTCGCTTTCAGGCGCGCGGTGCCAGCATGTCTCCGGCAATTCGTGACGGCGAGATTGTGCATGTGAGGCCTGTGGTTCCGGGCGAGCTGCGCAGGGGAGAGCTGGTTCTGATCAGGGTGGAGGGGCGGATCTGTCTGCACCGGCTGGTGGTGGCCGATGCGAAGCGCGATGTGTTCATCACGCGCGGAGACTGCGGACTGCAGGATGATCCGGCAGTGAGTGGAGACGGAATTCTGGGAGTCGCCGAGGCCAAGGAAGTGCGCGTGGGGCGGACCATGATTCGGTCGAAGTTCAAAGGAGTTCGTGGACGCATGGCGCGATGTGCGGCGAGTGGGCATCGAGTGATGAAGAGGCTGATCGGCGCGCTGCGCCACCTAGAGCCGGGCCAACTAGACTCAAGCCACTCAGGCTCAAGCCAAACAAAATCAAGTCACACAGAATCCAGTCAATTGAAATCCACCACAACCTCCACCTTTTCCGGAATCGTTCCAGCGGTTCTCGGTTTGTTGCTGCTGCTGGGAGCGGCAACGCCGGCGCGGGCGCAGGTGGCGGTGGATGCGACGACCTCTGCCACGGGGGATCAGGCTGGAACTGGGACGACGGCGCTGACCTTTGCCCACACTACGACGACCACGGGCAACCGTTTGCTGATCGTGGGGGTTTCGATCAACCTCACCAACAGCACGGGCACGACAGTCAGCAGTGTGACGTACGGGGGAACCGCTCTTACGCGGCAGGGGTTTCACAACGATGCGGGGTTGACGCGGCGAGTGGAGATGTGGTCTTTGCTGGCGCCGGCCGGCGGATCTGCCACTGTCACAGTCAACGTAAACGTTCCGACAAACGCGACAGTAGGTGTGGTGGCAGGTGCGACCACGTTCACGGGAGTGGACCAGACGGTGCCGATGGGATCTTTTGTTTCGGCGGATGGCGCGGCAGCGGGGTGCGTGACCAGTGCGAATCCGACCTCGGCGTGCAACTCGCAACTCGATGTGCCGAGCGTGATCAACGGGATGGTGATTGACACTCTGGCGACCGGCGAAGCTCCAAACGTCACGATGTCGACCCCGCAGGTTTCGCAGTGGAATGCGACCTCCGGAGTCGTTCCCACAAATATCCGCGATGTGACGGGCACGGGCAGCACGAGAGCTGGAGCGCCGACTGTGCCGCTCTCGGAACTTCTCAGCTCCACTTCCAACTGGTCGCAGGGAGCGATTGCGGTCAATCCCACAACTGCAGACATTGCCGTCAGCACGAGCGTGGGCAGCGCGGTCTTTCTCGGGGCGAACTCGGTTTACACCGTCACGGTGACCAATAACGGGCCTTCGGCGGCCAACGGCGTTACGCTCGCAGACACGCTGGCGGCAGGACCGGCTTTTGTTTCCGCGGTTGCCAGCTCGGGAACGACGTGCACGGGGACTGGGCCGGTGAACTGCACGCTGCCAACGCCGCTGGCCAGCGGAGCAACGGCGACCATCACCGTGACCGTCAAGGCCAGTGCTGCGGGAGCGTATGCCAATACGGCGACCATAACGGATTCGGGGACGCCGCCCGATCCCAACACCGGAAACAATTCGTACACCGCGGTTGCGACGGTGCAGAGTGCGGCATGCGCAACGGTTTCGCAAGCTGCGCCCGGAGGCACGCTAACCGGGACCGTGAACACTTACTATCCGGGAACAGCGAGCGTGGCGGCGGGTGCAACATCCATACCGATCGGCGCGGCGGCGGGCGCGGGGAGTGCGATCGCCGTGGGTAATCTCCTCCTCGTAATCCAGATGCAGGACGCCAGCATTGACGTCACCAACAGCGTTGCGTATGGCAACGGGGACACTGGGCAGGGATTCACTGCGCTCAACAGCGCGGGAAATTACGAGTTTGTCACGGCGACCTCGGCGAGTGGCGGTGGGGGGTCGGTTTCGATTGCGGGATCGGGAACGGGCGGCGGGCTGGTGTTCGCGTATAACGCGTCGGCGGCCTCAGCCACGGCGGGACAGAGCACCTATCAGGTGATTGTGGTGCCGCAATATACAAGTGCGACACTGAGCTCGGGGCTCACGGCGAGCGCGTGGAACGGTTCCACGGGCGGCGTGTTGGTCCTGGATGTTTCAGGGACGCTGACTCTGAATACCGCGACCGTGGCGGTGGATGGGCTGGGCTTTCGTGGAGCGGCAGGACTGCAGATGAGCGGTGGTGGTGGCCTCAATACGGATTTCGTGCAGCCGTCTCCGGCTACTTACACGCCGACGACGACAGGATCGGCAAGCACAGGCGAGGCAGGTTGGGATGGGTCCAAAGGCGAGGGAATCGCAGGCACGCCGATGTGGGTCGAGTCGAACCAAACCTTTCTGCAAACCACAACGACTGTGGGATACCCGAGCGGCACGGCAGGAACCGACGGCAGCATGGCGCGGGGAGCGCCAGCTAATGCCGGCGGCGGCGCCACGGATGGTGACCCACAAACCGCATCTCCTAACGGCAATGATCAGAACGCTGGCGGCGGCGGCGGCGGCAATGGCGGAGCGGGCGGGTTCGGCGGCGACTCGTGGGATTCGAACCTGAGTGTAGGCGGCGAAGGCGGGACGGCGTTCCCCGCTTCGATCAATCGCGTGATCATGGGCGGCGGCGGAGGAGCGGGCTCGCGCAACAACTCCTCCGGCGACAACCAGGCGAGCAGCGGATCGGCTGGTGGCGGGATCATTATTATTCGCGCCAATGCTCTTAGCGGTATAGCAACGCTCACGGCGAACGGACTCAATTCCTACAACAACACGGCCAATGACGGCGGCGGCGGAGCAGGCGCGGGCGGCAGCATTGTGGTGCTTTCGGCGAACGGTGGCGAAGGTGGCCTCACGCTCAACGCCAATGGCGGTACGGGCGGGGATGCCTGGCACACCGAGACATACACTCTGGGCAACCGTCACGGCGCGGGCGGTGGCGGCGGCGGTGGGGTGGTATTTGTATCCGGAGCCCCGGCGAGCATCGGTGTAGCGGGCGGGGCGAGCGGGACCACGGAAAGTACGGGGGTGAGCTACGGCACGACGGCGGGAGCGAACGGTACCAGCGTGACCAACGCGTCGATCTCCTCGACTTCTGGAACAATGTCGGGTGCGCAGTGCACGCCGGACATGACGCTGGGCAAGAGCCACGTAGGAAATTTTGTGCGCGGCTCAACTGCGAGCTACACGATTCCGGTTTCGAACCTGAGTCCGTACGGCGCGACGAACGCCCTGGTGACTATCAATGACACGTTGCCCACAGGCATAACACCGAGCGGCGCGACCGGGACTGGTTGGGCGTGTTCGATTGCGGCGCAGACGGTAAGTTGCATGCGGTCGGATATGCTGGCGGGATCCAGCAGCTATCCCGCAATCACCGTCAACGCGAACGTGGCGCAGTCCGCGCCGGCGACCGTTACCAACACGGCGATGGTTGGCGGCGGGGGCGAGATCAACCTGGCGAATGACAGCGCCACCGACGTGGCCACCGTGGTCTCCACCGCCGACCTGAGCGTGACCAACGTGGGATCGCCGAATCCGGTAGCCGCCGGCAGCAACGTTACTTATACGCAGGTGGTGAGCAATAACGGACCGAGCGCAGCGGACAATGCTACGCTGATCGATCCGATTCCGGCAAACATGGCGCTGGTGTCGGTTGCAGCTCCGGCGGGATGGTCGTGCATTGCTCCGGGAGGGACGGGGAGCCTGGTCTGCACCAACTCAGACATGGCGGGGTCGACGTCGGGCACGTTCACGCTGGTGATGCAGGTGGCCAGCGGAACGGCCAACGGGACGGTGATCACAGAAACGGCGTCAGTGAGTTTCTCGGCCAGTGACCCGAATACAGCGAATAATACGGCGAGTGTCAACACAGTGGTGGGCACGACGGCAAAGGGCGAGCTGACGGTGACGAACGTAGCGTCGCCGAATCCAGTGGCTGCGGGAAGCAACATCACCTACACGCAGGTGGTCACGAATACAGGAACGGCTGCGGCGACAACGGCGACGTTCAACGAAACTACGCCCACGAATACCACATTTGTCTCGATCACACCTCCTGCCGGATGGAACTGCACGGGCTTCCCGCCGCAGTGCACAGATCCAAGTGTGGCGGCAGGCGCGACGGGGACTTTTACGGTCGTCTACAAAGTGACTGCGGGCACGGCCAACGGGACCACGATCAGTGATACGGCAACAGTCAACGCAGCGAACCAGGCGTTTGGTGCGAATGCGGCAACCGCGACCGATGTGGTGGGCGCAGCCACGCAAGCCGATCTGGTGCTCACCACGGCGGCAACGCCAGGCACTGTGCTTTCGGGAAACAACATCACCTACACGCAGGTGGTAACGAACAACGGCCCGGCTGCGGCGACAACGGCGAGTTTTACCGAAGTGACGCCGACCAACACCACGTTCGCATCGGTTTCCGCGCCGGTGGGATGGACGTGCACAACTCCGGCGGTGGGAGCGACCGGGACCGTAAACTGCACGGACCCGAGCATGGCTTCCGGAACGGCGGCGGACATTATTGTGGTGCTGAACGTTGCGCCGACAATTGCGGCGGGCACCATCACGGCGACTTCATCAGTGACGGCGACCAACGCGGTAAGCACCAGCACCACGACCACGGCGACGCTGGTAACCATGGTTTGCGACCTGACCGTGACCAACAGCGGGACACCGAATCCGGTAACGCAGGGCGGCACACTCACGTATACGCAGACGGTATTCAATCACGGTCCCAGCAATTGCGTGACGGCGACCTTCCGCGAGGCCAATCCCAACAACACGACTTTTACTTCGGTAGCAGTGGTTACGACCGGCGGCGGAACGTGGACCTGCCCGAACACCGCTCCGGTGGCATGTACGAACCCCAGCGTCCCACCCGGGTCAACAGCGACGATTACCGCTGTGTATAAGGTAAACAATCCTACGCCGGCGGGAACGATTATCGCCGACACGGCGACGGTGTCGTCCGTCACGAAAGACAGCAACACCTCAGACAACTCGGTGACCGTGAACATTGCGGTGACGGTTGCGGGGGATGCCGATTTGAGCATGGCGAACTCTGCCAATCCGAGTCCGGTGACGGCGGGTGGCAACATTACTTATACGCAAACCGTAAAGAACCTCGGACCTTCGACCGCAGGATCGAACACGGCAAACACAATTACCCTGACTGAGACGCTTCCAACCGGCACTACGGCCGTGTCGCTGACCGGGCCCACGGGATGGACCTGTACCCTCGCGACGTTGAAATGCACGAATAACGCGAACACAACTTTGGCGTCGGGCGCGTCGGCCGCGTTCAATTTTGTGGTCACGGTAGGAGCGGGGGTAGGGGCAGGAACGATCAGCGATACGGTATCGGTCGCGGAGACGACACCGACGGATCCCAATGCGGGCAACAACACCGCCGTGGCAACGGTAGGAGTGGGAAACTCGGCCAATTTAAGCATCACGAACGCAGCGTCTCCGGTGCCGGTGGCGGCGACCGCTAATGTTACTTACACGCAAGTCGTGACGAACTCGGGGCCGAGCGCGGCGACCAGCGTCACGCTCACCGATACGCTGCCGGCGAATACGACGCTCGTATCGCTGACTGGTCCGGGCGGAACATGGACTTGCACGGCGGCTACAGGTACTTGCACCGACGCCAGCTTCGCGCCGGGGACCGCGACCTTCACATATGTCGTGACCGTGAATGCTGGGACGGCTGCCGGCACCGCGATCAACAGCACAGCGACGGTGACCTCGGCAACGACGGATCCCAATTCGGCTAACAACTCGGCCACTGCGACCGATGTGGTCGCGGCGACGGGGCAGGCAGATCTCTCGATGGCGAACACGCCGTCGGTGACGTCCACCGCGCCGGGAAGCAATGTCACCTATACGCAGGTGATCACGAATCTTGGCCCAGCCGCTACTACCGCGGCCACGGCCACACTAACTGAGTCCGTCCCGGCGAACATGACCTTCCAGAGCATCACGCATCCGGCGGGCTGGACCTGCACTACTCCTGCGGTGGGAGGAACAGGCACGATCACCTGTACAGCGAGTGCGGGAACGAGCATCGCGCTGAACGGAACCGCCAGCTTCAGCCTGGTCATGCAAGTGAATGCGAGCGCGCCCTCGGGAACAAATATTCCTGACACAGCCACGGCTTCAGCCGGCAATGTGGTGCCGAACCTGACCACCAACAGCGCGACAGCCACGGTTCTCGTCGCCAACGCCAACAGCGCTGACATGTCGATCGTGAAGACGGCGACGCCGAATCCGGTTTCGCAAGGCGACACGCTGACGTACACGCTCGCAGTCACGAACAACGGTCCGGCTTCGGCTACGACTGTGACGGTCGCGGACACGCTGCCGACCGCGGTGACTTACATCGCGGTCACGACCACCACCGGTACCTGCTCGGAAGCAGGCGGCAGTGTGACTTGCCTGCTGGGGACCATGGCGAATGGCGGGACGGCGACCATCACCATCGTGGCCATTGCCGGGACGCCTGGCATTGTGTCGAATACGGCGACGGTCACCGCCGACCAGACCGACCCGAATACTGCGAACAATTCGTCTACTCAATCCGAAACGATTGCGGCGGCCACCAGCATCCAACTGCAGGCGTTCGCGGCCCGGTCGGGCACGGATCGGAACGGCGCCGACCGTGTGTTGCTCACCTGGAAGACTGGCGGCGAGGCGAACAATCTTGGCTTCAACGTGTACCGCGAGCTGAACGGAAACCGGGTTCGCCTGAATGCGTCGCTGGTTGCCGGCTCGGCGTTGTGGATGAGTGGCGCGTTGCCCCAACACTCCGGCAAGTCCTACAACTGGATCGATCCTTATGCCGGCAGTGCTGGCGCCGAATACTGGCTCGAAGACGTGGACGTGAACGGTACTCGTACAATGCACGGACCGGTTTTGGTGGAGAGCACCGCAAGCGCGTCATCGGGTGACCAGTCGGCCAGCGAATCCGCCGCGGCCAAGACGCTGATGTTGAGCCAATTCAACCAGACGCAGACTGGGGGGGGCGTGGGAAGCCATCCCGTGGAAACTTTGCCGGGCGCTTTTGTGCCGACCACGGCCCAGATGCAGGAGCAATTTGAGCTGGCCGCTAATCCTGCAGTGAAGATTCTAGTCAGGCACGAGGGCTGGTATTCGGTGACGCAGCCAGACCTGATGAAAGCTGGGCTCGATCCGAACGTGGATCCGGCCTCGCTGCATTTGTTTGCCGAGGCCGTCGAGCAACCCATTCTGATCACGGGCGCGACGGGGGGTCCGCGAGGTTTCGGACCGCAGGCGTCTATCAGCTTCTATGGTACCGGGATCGATACCCAGTACTCGGGCACGCGAGTGTATTGGCTGGTGGTAGGGACGCGAAACGGCTCGCGGATTCCGCAGCTGCAAGCCAGTTCCGGAACGAACCAGCCGGCAGCGAATTTCCTGTACACGGTAGAGCTACAACCACGCACGATTTATTTTGCCGCGCTGATCACGCCAGACGGCAACAACTTCTTCGGGCCGTTGGTTTCCACAACTCCGGAGGAGCAAGTAATGCAGACGCCGAATTTCAATGCTTCCTCGACGCAGCTGGCGACACTAGAGGTGGTGTTGCAGGGAGTGATCCAGGGTATTCCGCACGACGTGAGCGTTGCGCTTAACGGGACAGTGCTGGGAGATGTGACCTTCACCGGTCAGCAACTAGGGAAATTCCACATGAACCTGCCCCCCGGCGTGCTGCAGGTGGGCGACAATACGATTACTCTGACCGCACAAGACGGCGAATACGATACGAGCCTGGTGAGCGATATACGGATTTCCTATCCGCACCTTTATGCGGCGGATTCCGACCAGCTCAAGTTTACGGGGCGCGCCGGTCAGGAAGTCGCTGTCGGTGGGTTTACGAATGGGACGATCGCTGTGCTGGACATCACCGATCCCGCGCAGCCGGTGCAGCTCACTCCGCAGATCGTGGCGAGCAACGGCGGCACCTACACCTTCGCGGCACAAATACCGTGGACGACGCTCGCAGGGGCAACCCCGGTGCGGCACACGCTGCTGGCCGTTGCCGCCGACCAGATCGCCGTTGCCGCCGGGCTGCGGGCGAACCATCCTTCAACCTGGCACAGTGCGCAGCGCGGTGCCGACATAGCGATGATTTCGCACGAGAATTTTGTAGGAGCGCTGCCTCCGCTGGTGTTCTCGCATAGGAGAACGGGGAAATCTTCCGTGGTGGTCCCGATCGGCGACTTATATGACGAATTCAACTTCGGGGAACGCAGCCCCAATGTCATCCGCCAGTTCTTGCAGACTGCGAACCAGAGTTGGAGAATCAAGCCGAAATATCTGCTGCTGAACGGACGAGCGTCGATGGATCCGAGGAATTATCTGGGATATGGGTACCTTGATTTCGTGCCCACCAAGATCGTGGGAGCCACCGGTTTGATGACTGCGTCCGACGACTGGTTCTCCGACTTCAACAATACCGGCATGCCGACTATCGCAACTGGGCGGTTGCCAGTGGCTACTCTGGATGAAGCCAATACAGTAGTGGGGAAGATCGAGGCTTACGAGGACGGGTCCACGAACGGCGCCTGGACAGGGCAGGCCCTGGTGGTGGCCGACCAGAATGACACGATCAACTTTACCCAGGATAGCCTGACCGTACAAAATGAAATGCCTTCCACGTTGCAGGTGACCGACGTATTCACCGGCACGGTGGGGTCTGTGGCCGCCCGGGAACAGATTGTCTCCGCGATCAACTCGGGGCAGTTGCTGGTGAACTACATCGGGCACGGAGCCGAAGAGCAATGGTCGGGGTCGGATATTTTCGACAGCAACGCCGTGGCGACGCTGACCAACGGGAACCAGTTGCCGGTATTTTTCATCATGGATTGCCTGAACGGGTTTTTCCAGGATATGTTCGGGCAACCGCTGGCGGTTACGTTGATTCTGGCGCCGAACGGGGGTGGCGTGGCGGTGTTGGCGTCCAGCGGCCTGAATCAGGCTCCGCCGCAAGCGAAGTTGGACGTACTAATAGTGAAGAGCGTGCTGAGTTCTTC
>Ga0265746_1000012_pt1 | contig 12069 bp, 8 predicted proteins | sample NSUome_5_FD_200872 | JGI IMG/M metagenome (GOLD analysis project Ga0265746, IMG submission 200872) | Metatranscriptome of soil microbial communities from Maridalen valley, Oslo, Norway - NSU2 (Metagenome Metatranscriptome) | ecosystem: Environmental > Terrestrial > Soil > Boreal forest/Taiga >... | reverse complement strand
CAGTTGAGGATCAGGGGCAATGGACTGCCGGGTGCCCGACACAGCAATGCGCGCCGCGATCTCTGAATTCGGCCCTGCGACAAGCCGAGAGGCAAGTCGATATCCGCAGTAACCTTGGGGTAAGCTTAGCTTCGGCCTGGTCTGCCGCACTGCGTGAAGAATCTGATTGGAGCGATACATCTCTGCAAATCTATCTTTACAAAACTGAAGGGCTGCGCCGGGACTCGAAACCCTCCCGCCAGCAGCCCTTCAAATGTCTTGCTGTCGCGATCGTTCATTCCAATCGCTCGCCGAATTCCTGCTTGCTTGCAAACGTTGCTTGCAAACGTTGCTCGCAAACGTTGCTCGCGAACGTTGCTCGCAAACTATTGGTTCGGAACCAAGGCGACGTCATCCACGCTCTTCACCTTCACTATGTTCGTGACGGTGTTGGTCGCGATGTCGTATTCGTAGACCTTTTGCAGATTGACCCCGAGGTAGAGTTTGCCTTTGCCATCCGAGATGATTCCATCCGGGTTAAGCATGTTTCCCACCTGGAAGAGAGTGTAGGTGGACAAGTTGGTTGGGATCTCAACCAGACACTCTGCGCCCACACCCACATCCGTGGCCCAAAGTTCGCCGGTGAAAGAATCGTAAGTCAATCCGTCGAAACCATACCATCCAATATTGTGAGGCGTAGGTAGCTCGATTGAGTTAAGGATCGCTCCCGTCGTCGGATTGAGTTGGACGATCTGGGTATGTTTATTGACCACCGCAAAAAGCTCGCCCGCGGGAGTGTATGCCAGGCCGTCGACCGTGAATTGCTTCTTAAGCAGCGGGGTGATGGTTCCGGTAACGAGATTCACGCGGTCAATGGCGCCGATCCCGAAGTTGGCGACAAGGAGGGTGGTTTCACCAGGATCGAAAATCAGGTCGCGCGGATAGCTGAATCCACTTGCAATCACGGTGTTCAGTCCGGTTTGAGGATTGAACATGTAAAGCGTCCCGTTGTTCTGGCTCGTGTACAGGATCCGTCCCTTGGAATCTACGATAAGGCTGTCGGGATGGAACCCGATGTTATAGAGCGTCGTAACAACTCCGGTAGCCATGTTCACTTCTACTAGCTGATCAAACGATTCGCTGGTAGCGTAAAGGTTCTGGGACCACGACCGGGGAGCAACGAAAAGGACCAAGGTAATACAACAGGTAGCAAAACGAAGAAGTGTACGCATTATCAATCTCCTGGGAACTAATTTCGATCGTAGATACCCAGCTAAACCGGGAGAGCGCGCTTACCAGCTGAGGGAAAGACCGCGCGAGCCAGCTTACGTGGACTTGGCAAGCGGGGGCACGCGCCAAATCCGGCTTCCCGCACAGGTTTCGCAACAATTACAAACTCGCGGGATTCTCTCAAACTACCCGAACCCTGTCAACCAGGAACCTCATGTCGGGACAGCCGCCCTCGGCTGTCCGTCGAGCGAAGCTCGACCGGTTTCTCCGCCGCAGCAAAACTGAGATACAACATCCCCTATTCCGGCCGCGAATAGCAATCACAAGGCCGGCCAAAGCATCCTGGCTCCAGTCAACAGCAACAGAGTGCAGAGGATACGGCGCAGCCACAGCATCGGCACCCGCGAGCTGAGATGAGAACCGAGCAGCCCGCCAGGGATGGATCCGATCAGCAGCGCGCCCACCAACGACCAGTTCACATTCCCCAGACGCCAGTGCAGCAAGCCCGTCACTCCCGTAAGCACCACCGCGTGCACCACATCGGTGCCCACGTTCACCTTGGGAGTAAAGCTGTAGAAAAGTAACAACAGCATCATGATGATGCTGCCCGACCCCACCGACGTCATGCCCACCAGAAAGCCCGCCACCAGCCCAATCAGCGTCATCCCCATGAACGACTTCATGGTAGGAGGACGATGGGCTACGCTTTCCTCGATCCGCTTCTGAAACAGAAGCAGGGAAGGAATGGCAATAAGTAATATCCCGACGGCAATCTTGATAAAGTCGTTGACGCCGTTGCCATACAGTGTGCGGATGTGGGAGAGCAGTCCTACTCCCGCGATCGACCCCGGCACGCTGCCCACGGCCAAGGCAAGCACCACCTTGCGGCGGACCGTTCCCTTGCTCATGTGCAACAGTCCGGCGGGTATCTTGGTGAAGAAGTTAAACACCGCGTCCGAGCCCACGGCTACGATCGGCGAATATCCCAGAACGTAAATCAGGACCGGCAGCAGCAACACTCCGCCCCCGACGCCGGTCAGCCCAATCAGCACGCCGACGACAAAGCCCACCAGGATTTTGGCCGCGATTACGGGCATGCTGAAATCTTCCTAGGCTGCCGTTCCGTTCACGCCAATGAAGCCCTCGCGCTCCAGATGCAGCACGATTTCCTGCGCTGCTTCCTCGGGAGATAGGTCGCCAGTATTGATGGTGACCTCGGCATCGGCCGGAACTTCATAAGGATCCGAGATTCCGGTGAACTCCTTCAGAATGCCCGCTCTCGCCTTCGCGTAAAGGCCCTTGCGATCGCGCTGCTCGCAGACTTCCACCGAAGTCGCCACATGCACCAGGATGAATCCGCCATAGGGCTCGATCATCTGGCGCACGTGCTTGCGAGTAGCGTCGTAAGGGGCGATGGGAGCGCAGATCGCGATGCCGCCGTTCTTCGTGATCTCCGAAGCCACGTAGCCGATGCGGCGAATATTAATGTCGCGATGCTCTTTCGAGAATCCCAACTCCGATGAAAGATGTTTGCGCACCAGGTCGCCATCCAGAATGGTGACTGGGCGTCCGCCCACCTCCAGAAACTTGGTCAGCAGAACATTCGCGATCGTCGATTTCCCGGAACCCGAAAGTCCGGTGAAGAAGATCGTGACTCCCTGTTTGCCGCGAGGCGGAAAGCTGCGCCGCAGTTCCTTCACCACTTCAGGATAGGTAAACCACGCCGGAATGTCGCGGCCTTCGTTCAGGCGGTCGCGCAGTTCGGTGCCCGAGATGTTCAGAACCTTGTCGCCGTTCTTCACTTCGTCATCCGGCACATAGCGGTCCTGCTCTTCCAGGTAGACCATCATGTTGAAAGGCACCATGGTCACGCCGATGTCGGCTTCGTGTTTCTTGAATACTTCCTGCGCCTCGTAGGGGCCGTAGAAAGGTTTCTTGGTCTCAGGGTCGGAGCCCGGACCCGCGTGGTCGCGCCCCACAATGAAGTGAGTGCAGCCGTGATTCTTGCGGATCAGCGCATGCCACATGGCTTCGCGCGGACCGCCCATGCGCATGGCCAGCGGCAGCAACGAAAGCTTCTGCGAGCCTTGCGGATATTTCGAGCTGAGCAACTGGTAACAGCGCACGCGCGTGTAGTAGTCCACGTCGCCGGGCTTGGTCATTCCGACGACAGGATGGATCAGCAGGTTGGCCTCAACTTGCTTGGCCGCGCGGAAGGTAAGCTCCACGTGTGCGCGGTGCATGGGATTCCGCGTCTGAAATGCCACCACCCGGCGCCAGCCCAGGCGCGCGAATTCCGCCCGCAACTCCGCCGGGGTAAAGCGCAGGCTGCGGAAGTCATAATGCGACGGCCCCTGCAAACCTTCAACGCTTCCGCCGACATACCACGGGTTCGATTGATTGATGGTGTAGTTCGCCCCGGGATGCGCCTTGCTAGTGGTGTTAAATACTGCCTTGGCTTCGGCCGCGCGGTCCGGCTGCCAGACTTCTTCCACGTTCAACACCGCCAGCATCACTCCCTCGGCGTCGCGCAGCGCAATCTTGCTGCTGCCCGGCGTGAGTTTCTTGGCGAATTCCTCGGTAACGTCCAGCGTAATCGGCATCGGCCATAAAACTCCGCTGGCCAGCCGCATGTTTTGGCAAACACCCTCATAGTCGGCGCGCGTCATAAATCCGCGTAGCGGCGAAAACCCTCCGCTCATCAGCAGCTCCAGATCGCACAGCTGCCGTGCGCTCAAGTCCCACGATGGCCACTCTTTCGAGTGCGCTTTGAGCTCTGCAGCTCGCTCCGGTTGAACAGTCAATTCCGCAAGTTGTCCGCCATGCGGCGAAATAAGATGGCCAGTGGAAACACTCAAGCTTTCAGCCTCCTGAACTTCAAGTCTTCTTCGTCTACTGCTTTTATCGCCATTGCCTTGATTTTAATGTGTTTAGGCAGGCTTTGTTAGGGTTCAATACCGCGGGAAATCAATATTGGGGTGGGTCGGGGTCCTTGATGCTAACTCTGCCTCAAGCTTATCACCGCTGCCGAAGCTCATCAAATCTAAGATCACCAAGTTTCTGAAGGCACCCGCACCTTAACCCGAATACTCGCAATCCAGGGACCGTAACGGGCTTGCGAGTGCAGTAGTAAGATTATGAAACTAAATCGTTTATCTTAATATTTTTGCTTCCACAGGCGGTTTTCTCTGCCGCAATGAAAAAGTTTGCGGCAAAAGGTGCGTTCCCCGGTCCTATCGCTTTTCGACTCCCGCCCCGCATCTGGTGACGGCACTGGCTTTAGCTTTGACCGGATGGCCTAAAACGAATCGCCTGAACGACGACGCTGTCGACGTCGCCCCAAAGCCCGGACTGGATGGGGTTGAACGTGCACTCTAACGGTCGAACCGACGGTCGCACTGAGGAGTTCCTCGGGTAGACCGTGTAATTTGTTCTGCTGCCCCGTGTAACGATGGAGACTTTCACCTAGGGTATTTACCCTAGATCACCCAAGATCGCCCCCGATCTTTCGGCCGTGGACCGGGTTTCGGGATTACTTTGATAACTTTTTCGGGGCTTCCCCGGGTCGCTTGCCGGAATGCCCGGCGCCCTTTGCCGCCAGCCCGGCAGCGTTCGTTCGCAGCCGGCGTTTTGTTGAAATTGCCGCGGTTTTACAGGCTTTTATCACCGGTCCCTGGCGAGTTGGCGAACCCGGATCGCGGCCCGTGGCCGCCCATCTCCGGCCCGGCTGCAGCCTCCGTTTTCCCATATCCGCACCCCTGTGGAAATGAATGTTCTGATATCACAGCCAAAATCGTCTCAAAATGGCAAGGTGGATGCTACGGGTTATGGAAACATCATCTCGAACTACGATCCGGCGACATTTTGCAGTCTGAAAAACTTTCGGCGCCGCCCAGCTTGGGGCGGGAAAGCCATTACGGGGGAAAGCGATGAAAGAACAGCCCGTTCGCCTAGGGCCGCGCGAACAGCAAATCGTTGAGTTGCTCTTGCAAGGCTGCGACAACGCAGAAATTGCGAGCCAGCTCAAGATGGCGCGAAGAACTGTAAAAGCTCACTTCAACCGGTTATTCCTGCGCTTTGGAATTACCGATGGCATCAAGCGGGTCAAACTCGCCACTCTCTTATACCGGAGGCAATCATGCATGCAATTGAGCGTTATGGAAATCGTACCCCAAGTGAACGCGAACAGCAGGTCATCCAGCTTGTCGCACAAGGCCTGAAGAACAAGGAAGTGGCGGACGCCATCGGCACCACCGAGCATGTGGTGAAAAACTATCTGCGCGTCATCTACGACAAGCTCGGCCTCTGGAATCGCGTGGAACTCGCGCTGTGGTACGAATCACGCCGCACCCCCACTCTCGTAAGCCAGTACAACTAGCTTGTGTAGGAGCCCCGCGGAAGTTCATGTGGGAGATTCTCATGTGGGGCGGGCACTCTTGCCCGCCCCGGTCGCGCCAGCGGCCGGCCTTTGACGTGGGCCCGAAATCCGCGGTAAGGAAAGAATATTTCTGGTTGCTGATTGCTGATTGAAAACCCGATCCACAAGAACTTGGTTTTCAATCTGAAATCTGAAATCAACAATCTGAAATGTTCTTCCTCCCGCCCTACTGGCACCCCAGGTTCGGCATATCGCGAATGCGCTCCCCGGCACCCGGAAGGCCTTTGCGCGCCGCTGCATCCAGCAGCAAACGCGCCTGATCGCAATTCCGAGGAACGCCGTCTCCAGTCACATATAAATCGGAGAGCAACAGCGCGGCCGCTGCGTTCTGCTTCGCTACCGACTTCCACAGCCACTGCGCCGCCTCGCTGCTATCGCGAGCCTTGCCCTGCGTTCCGCTGAGAAAGCTTTCTGCAATCGCTAGTTCTTCTGCCCCGTGGCCGACGTGATCGGCGAGCGGGTCCAACTTCTCGTCCGCGGCATTCGTGGGCACGATTGCCTTCAGAGGGGCGGCCCCGGCTCCGGAACCGTTATGTTCCGCGGGATTTCTCTTGTCATCCCGCCGCGCCGCGGAGTATCCCGCTGGCGTAGGCGACAATGCGTGAGCGACGGCAGCCGGAGCCGCTTCCCGCCTCGCCGTCTGAGCGGGCACCGATGGGCCGTCTACCGACGAGCCGACTGAGGGCGAAGACGAGCCGCCCGCCGCGGAGTCTGCTTTCGCGACCCTGTTCGGCGCCGCATCGTGAGCGCGCAACCATGCGGCAGTCCCGCGCGCGCCTACATAGAACAATGTCGCCACCAGGATTGCCAGGGCTGCTCCCATCAAGACCCGAGAGCGGCGACGGCGAGCCCGTTCCTGATCCAGAAAAAGTCTGGGAAAGTCGTCGCTAACCGGTTTAACCCCTTGCGCCCAGATGAGCTGCCGGTCGTGGATGAAAGACTCAACCGGGGTCGGGAGTTGGTCTGCTTCCTGGTCGCCTCCTTGATCCCCGAACTTCTCTTCGCGGACTACTTCTTCTTCAGATTTTTCTTCCTGGACGCGATCCGCCTGAGCCGCGAGTTCCAACTGCTCCGGCTGCGGAGTTGGAGACACGTGTGCGCTGTTCCCATTCCCCGACGTTGCACCCGGCACACTTTCTCGCTCCGGCAAACGATCCCCGCAAGCCCCGCAGAATCTTTGTTCCACCAGCCACAGTCGACCGCACGAATGGCATTGGATAAATTCTTGCCGCAAAGGCGGCAGCGCGGGAGACGTTTCCAACGCCTCTTCGGAAGCTGCAGCGGAGAACTCTGGATTCGTCGCAGCGAAATGTCCCGCGGAAGTCGCGTCGGAATTTTCCGGAAAGTTCGGAGAGAAATTCGCGGGGGAATTCTCGGGGTTCGCAGAGAAATTCTCAGGAAGACGTGTGCGGCTGTCCTCCGCCGCGTTGCCCGGCTCGTTCGGAACCGCCGTCGCCTGCGCAGAGCTTTCCCCGGCGGACGAGTCGCGCTCCAGTTCACGCAGCAACTCCTGAACCGCCTGCTCCCGTTTCTCCGGCGGGCTGGTGAAATACACCTCGGCCCACCGTCCCATGTTCCGGCCTAACACCGGGTTGGTCAGAGGATTCAGTTCCGGCGACGGCAGCGTCTTGGGGTAGTCCCGATTGTCGTCAGAATTCGACACGCGCAGCTTCTCCGGGGGGTCGGGCTAAGACTGCACTGCAATTCCACTCCGGCCCACCCAGATTGTCAAACCCGGATGGCCAACCCCGCCTGCACTGCTAAACCCGGCGGCTCAGCAAAGGTTGTCAGGAGAAAGGATGGTGAGAGCAAAGTCAGAAGTCAGAAGTCAAAAGTCAAAATGCAGAAGTAAGACCTGGTATTACTTCTGCATTTTGACTTCTGACTTCTGACTTCTACATTCTCGTTAATTGCACGGCTTGCGATAGGCCGGCTCGAACTGGCCGAGCTGCGCATCCCGCTGGCTGGAGTATTTGCCCTTCGGAGTCTTGCCGTAGAGATCGGCTCCGGGACAGTAGTACAGAGCCGAGTGCAAATCCACCCACACCTGCGTGTCGGGATTTCCCTTGTCTTCCACCGGATCGGGCGGGTCCGCCAAGCCGACGCTGATCAGCAGTTTGTCGAACGTGGAAAGATCGGCGTCAGGAGCCGGCCGCCGATGGCTGACGTTCGCCGCGCTGCCGTTCGCGCCGAACGAATGCTCTGACCAGATGCTCCAACGAATGACCGCAGCGACCAGCACGACGGCGACCGCCAGGTAAACGTCGCCCCGCCGCGTATTCCAGAAGCGCACGAACGAGTTCCGGTTTCTGGAGGCCGCAAGCTGCTCGAACGCTTCCTTCGCCTTGGCCGCGGAACTCCAGGCAAGAGGATGCGCGGTTGCGAGCGCAGTGTTAGCGGCGCCGCCCGCGGCAGTTTTTTCGGCCTCTTCATGAGCGTCCGCATCCGCTTCTCCATCGGCGTGCCCAAGCGCTTCCCCATCCGCTTCGAGTTGGGCTAGCGCATCCGCTTCGAACGAATCTCGCGCGAACGATTCTGGTGCGAACGCATCGTGTTCGATCACTTCCGGCTCGATCGTTTCGTGACCGCTTGATTTTTCGCCGAGCAAATTTTCTTTCACTGATTCCGCGTGAGCGGATTCCGTGCGCACGGTTTTCTGCTCCACTTTCTGTTCCATTTTCTGCGCGTTTTTCTGCTCGATCGGCGCGTCCATGCCGGAGGCAAATTTTCGCGCCGCGGCTGAAATCTCAATTACTTCTTTCCGCAACGCCGCTGCCGGTTCCGTCCTCGATCCCGGCTGCCAATCTCCTTCCAGTTCCTGCGTGGCGTCCGGTTCACCGAAGGGATCCTCCAGCTCCGACAAAACTGCCTCCCACGGCTGGATTTCCACCGGTATGCCAGGATTGATTTTCCGCTCGGCTCCCCGCACGCTGCCATTCGCCGCAGCCGGCGCAGCATTTTGCTTGCTGGCCTGTTGCATCTGCCACAGCGAAGCCACCTTGCTTTGCATGGTCGGAGGCTGATATTCGCTGGTGCGCGGCGATCCGCATTTTCCACAGAACATTTCTTCGCCGACCAGTTCGTGGCCACATCTGCGGCAGAAAAACGCCGGTGCTACCGGCTTTTTCGGAACCACTGCCCCGGGCACATTCGCAGGAAGATTGACCGCCGGCGGATTCGGTAAAGAAGGATTCACGGCAGAAAGATTTGCCGAAGAAAGATTTGCTGAACGACTCGCCGCAGAAGCACCGGCCGCCGCCGGCGTCACCACGGGAGTGAGTGCAATAGGCGCTGGCGCAGCCGGAGCCGTGCTCCGGGCGGCTGACTCTTTCAGCGCGGGACTCTCCATCAAGGCTGCCAGATTGGGCCGCAGTTTCTCCAGAGCCTCCAGCATGGTGGCGCGCTCCGCCGCCATCGACTTGCGCGACGAGGCCCCGGCATCGCGGGCCAGCGCTTCGGTCACCAACCCAGCCATCAACTGGCAACTGTGCACGTCCTGCTCGGTGAAGGCGTTGGCGCTGGCAAAATAAAGTTCCAGCGCGCCCACAATTCCACTGTCACGATAAATTGGCACCGCGATCAGCGACCCGATCCCGCGCCGCCGACACTCTTCCCCGTCGAGCAGAAAATCCGAATTCACATCCGCGCCGCGAATCACCTCACCCGAGCGCAGACAGTTAAAGCAAAGCGCTTTCTCCAGAGCCACTTCGCTTCCGCGCGCCAGGGTCAGCAGCCCACTCACGGCCCGGTATTGCAACTTCTTCCCGTCGAGCTTCTTCGCGTCCGTTCGATTCCCGTCACTCTGGGCCTCAACAATTCCAATGGCCGAACCCGCGGCCCGGGTCATCTCAGCCGCGCGCTGCGCCACCAGCGCCATGGCATTTTCCAGTTCGAGGCGGCGAGTCAGAATCTGCTGCTGGGTTTCAACGATCTGCGCCAGCGTCAGCGTGTAAGAGTCTTTGCTGATGCTGATCGGGCTGATGCTTGCGGGTCTCGTGGGAACGGTTTCAGCGACCGAAGATATTTCAGTTGTGGATTTTTTCGAGACAGTTTGTCCAGCAGCAGTTTTCCCCGCGCCAGATTTTTCAGAAACGAAACTGGACGTTGCGGCAGCGGCGCTCGCTGCGATCGGCGTCGCCGGAGTTTTGTTTGCCGACATCTGATTTGGTGAGATCTGATTTGCCGAGACCTGATCTTCCGCAGCCGGCTTCCGCGCGCGCATCTGCAGGTCGCCCTGTTCCTGGATCACAAAAGCCGCTTCCAGCAGCTTGTCCAGCGTCTGCTCGTCGAGGACAGGTCTTTTTTGCTCGGACACGGTTCCTTTTGCCATCGCCAGTCACGCTCGGATGCGCGGACCAAGAAGCCGCCAGCCCCGAGGATATGGCTATTTTAATGCAACTTCCATACCAAATCTTTACCGGAAGCACCTACTCACCCCTGTGCCCAACCTGCGTGAGTGGAACATGATGCACCGCCAGAGCTTCCGGAGCGACGCCACAAGCCCATTTCTTTCAAGACACTGCAGCTCCGATTCACAGCAGCCGGATCCGGGCGCAGAAAAACGCCGCCGGCTTGGCGCTCGGGTTCGCGGCAGACGACCCGCAGGTGACCAAGGTAATCCGCAAGAAAATGCACACAAGAGGAGCGCCATGCTCAACCTGGCGATCCCGTGCTACAAACTCACGGAGTCAGAGAGCCCCGAGCCGGCGAATCCCTTCGTGATACTTCGTGCCCTTCGTGGTGATCGGTTTTTTTGGCTGTCTTCTCATCGCTATCGTTGTGATCGACGTGGAGCAGGCCAACCCGAACTCTCAGAACGCGAATAGGCCTTATACGGTTTTGCCCCCGGACGCACTACAGCGATCACCAAAAGATCCTACCGACATTATCGAATTCATTATCTGCTTTTTCCATGATCTGCTTGGGGTCTGTGAGAGGCGGACTGGGGACGTTGCCGCCCGCCGGCCAGGCCAATTAGTTCGTAAAGGAGATACAACCATGAAACCATTTCGAGTCTTCACGGCGCTATCGGTACTGGCGCTGTTCGTCAGCTGCCTCCCATTCCTTCGCGCCGATGATTGGGACAAAGCTACCAAAGTCACCTTCAGCGAATCCGTTCAGGTGCCCGGGAAAGTCTTGCCCGCTGGAACCTATGTCTTCAAGTTACTCAACAGCGCTGCCGACCGGCACATCGTGCAGATTTTTAATGAAGACCACTCTCAGCTGATTACGACCGTATTGGCTATTCCCAATCAACGCCTGGAAGCGAGTGGCAAGACCATTCTTACCTACCACGAGCGTCCCGCCGATCAGCCCATGGCGCTGGCCGCGTGGTTTTATCCCGGCGACACTTTCGGACAGGAATTCGCATATCCGAAGTCGGAGTCCGAAGTGCTCTCCCGCTTGAACAACGAACAAGTTCCTTCGACGGGATCTGAGGAAGCCTATCCCACGTTGAAAGAACGCCCAACTGACTCTGTGGCTCAGAACACGAATGAAGCGGCATCGCAAAACACCGATGTAGCTGTCTCGCAGCCGCCTGCGGCACAGCCGGAGAATCCGCCCGCGACCGCTGCTGCCGCTCCTGAGCCGACAACCAGCGCGGCCAATACCCAGGTCCCCGCTCAGCAGAATAACGCCCAGCAGGAGACCCTGCCGCACACGGGAAGCTCGCTTGCCATGATTGGGCTGGTTGGCTTAACGCTCCTGGCTTTCGCGGCTCTGATGCGAATGACGCTCCGAGCATAATCGTCTTCTTTCCAGCACCCGGTGTCCGAAGCTACGGGCACCGGGCGTTCGAATTCGATTGCCACAAAATGGCGGCTGCAAAACGGCACGAAACAAATGAGTCCAGAGGGAATTGATATACGCTGCGCCATGCCACGCACTGTGCCACGCACGACAGTGAGACACCCGTTCCTGCGATGCCTTGAATACAGTTGCTGGATTGCGGGCGCTTTGGCTCTGGCGTGGTTTCTGCTACTGCACTTCAGCACATGGAAATTTCAGCAATCTCAAGCCGTGCGGCTCGAAACTCTGCGGTTGGAAACGCTTCGGAAAAAACCGGCCAAAATCATTCCCCTCCGCTCCGGCGATCCATTTGGCAAAATCTCGATTCCAAGAATCGGCCTCTCCGCCATGATTGCTGAAGGAGTCGATGATGCTACCCTACGTCACGCCGTCGGCCATTTTCCCCGGAGCGCCACGCCTGATGCAGCCGGCACCGTAGCCCTGGCGGGCCATCGCGATACGTTTTTTCGGGGGCTTGCCCGAGTGCGGCTGAATGACCTGATTGAACTCGAGACCCCGTCCGGAACATATCAATACCAGGTCATTCGCACCGCGGTCGTGGGCCCCGAGCACGTCGAATTGGTTCAGCGTTCCAGTAATTCCGATCTCACCCTGGTGACGTGCTTTCCGTT
>Ga0265746_1000011_pt1 | contig 12465 bp, 8 predicted proteins | sample NSUome_5_FD_200872 | JGI IMG/M metagenome (GOLD analysis project Ga0265746, IMG submission 200872) | Metatranscriptome of soil microbial communities from Maridalen valley, Oslo, Norway - NSU2 (Metagenome Metatranscriptome) | ecosystem: Environmental > Terrestrial > Soil > Boreal forest/Taiga >... | reverse complement strand
GAGCGGCGCGGCGGCGGGTCCGGATTCGTATTCACGCCGGATGGGTTGATCCTTACCAACAGTCACGTGGTGCATGAAGCGGTACGGATTGCGGTGACCATGGCCGACGGGCGGCGCATGCCGGCCACCGCGATCGGAGATGATCCCGCGAGCGACCTGGCCGTCATTCGAATCGAGAAGCCGCGCGTGGACGAGCCGGGGCTGACCGCGGCTGCTCTCGGCGATTCGCAGCAGCTGCGCGTGGGGCAGGTGGTGATCGCGATTGGAGCGCCTTACGGATTTCAGTCGACCGTGACAGCGGGCGTGGTGAGCGCGCTGGGACGGTCGCTGCGCTCGTATTCCGGGCGGCTGATCGACGACGTGATCCAGACCGACGCGGCGCTCAACCCGGGAAATTCCGGTGGGCCGCTGGTCGATTCCGCGGGGCGGGTTGTGGGCGTGAATACCGCGACTATTCTGCCGGCGCAGGGGATTTGTTTTGCCATCGGCATCAACACGGCGAAGTTTGTGGCCAGCCGCCTGCTGCGCGATGGACGCATCCGCCGCAGCTTTATTGGCGTTTCGGCGCAGACCACGCCGGTGCACCGCCGCGTGGTGCGCTTTTACGATCTGCCGAAGGAGACTGGCGTGGTCGTGATCTCGGTGGAGGAAAACAGTCCGGCAAAGCGCGCGGGATTGCGCGAGGGCGATGTGATCGTGGCGCTGGAAGGTCATCCGGTGGCGGGAGTGGATGATCTGCATCGCGTGCTCACGGACGTCCGCGTGGGCGTGAGTTGCTCGCTGACGGTGATTCGGTGGACCGAGAAGCTGGAGTTGAAGGTGGTGCCGGAGGAGGCGCGGTAGGGTTGTGAGGCGCGGGCACAGCGAACATTCTCTGTCACACATCCGTGTCATTGCTTCCCCTTCCTACCTGTGTTAGCCTCATTCCGAGGGGATCACTTTGCAGGACAAAGTACCTGCTGGCCTGGATCGCAAGGAGACGGAACTCTACCGTCAGCTTGATCCGGGGCGGCTTCCGAAACACATCGCCATCATCATGGACGGCAACGGGCGCTGGGCGAAACGGCGCCACATGCCGCGCGTGGCTGGGCATCGCGCCGGGGTGACTGCGGTGCGGTCCACGGTGGAGACGGCAGCGCGCATTGGCATTGGGGCGCTGACGCTCTATGCGTTTTCCGAGGAGAATTGGAAGAAGCGTCCCAAGAGCGAAGTGGATTTTCTCATGCGGCTGCTCAGTCGCTACCTGAAGGCCGAAGTGCCCACACTGAACAAGAACAACATTCGCCTCGAATATATCGGGCGGCAGCAGGAACTGCCCGGCGATGTGCAGGAGCGCATGGCCTGGGCGCGCGAGAACACGGGGCGCAATTCTGGCATGGTGCTTACGCTGGCGCTCAACTACAGCGCGCGCAGTGAATTGGTGGATGCGTTCCGGTCGATGCTGCATGCGGCGTCGCAGAACGGCGGCATCGAGCATTTGCAGATTGACGAAGAGATGGTCGGGCGGCATCTTTATACTAGCCATCTGCCTGATCCTGATCTGGTGGTGCGCACCAGCGGCGAGATGCGGCTGAGTAACTTTCTGTTGTGGCAACTGGCTTATGCCGAGATTTATGTGACGCCGATCCTGTGGCCGGATTTCCGCGGGGCGCACCTGATCGAGGGGATCGCGGAGTACCAGAAGCGCGAGCGGCGCTACGGCGGGCTGAATCATGGCGATGGGCATACGCATGCCGACGCTGAGCCTGCTAATTCCCACAAGTAAGGCTTCCACCAAAAGCTGATAGGATCGTAGCCGCGCGGCCAACAGTCGCCGCCATTTCGAGAGCGTCTCCCACTTCCCTTGCTGAAGCGCATTGCGACTGCGGTTGTTCTGATTCCGATTGTGCTGGCGCTGATCCTGCGGGCGCCAGTGCCGGTACTTGCCGTGGTGGCGGGTGTGGTGGCGCTGGCCACTATTCACGAATTCCTCAAGCTGACGGAATCTTACGGAGTGCAGCCGATGCGGCTGCCGACCTATATTTTTTCGGGATTATTTTTTCTGCTGCTGGCGTGGAATCCGGGGAACGCAAGTCCTCTGAACGCCATGGTGATTTTTATCTTTGCCACCGGGGTCGCGGCAGCGCTGGCTCCGTTTATTTTTCTGAGCGTAGGGATGCGGCGCGGCGATCTGCGCACAGGATATTCGGCAGCGGCGGCGGCGGCCTTTGCATTCACTTACATCGCGCTGCCCATGGGGATGCTGGTGCAACTGCGGCAGTTGTGGGCGGGGGCGTTCTACCTGCTGTATCTCCTGCTGGTGGTTTGGGCGGGGGACATCCTCGCGTATTTCGTGGGCAAATCGATCGGGCGTCATCTCATGGCGCCGCGCATCAGTCCGAAGAAAACGTGGGAGGGCGCTGCCGCATCGCTCGGGGCCAGCGTCGGCGTGGGCTGGCTGCTGTTCGCGCATGCCGAGCGGATCAGTTCGGCTTTGCTGAGCGGGGGACTGATCGTGCGCCGCGACGGCCTGTTTGGGCTGGAAGCGCCCGCGATGGGGCCGGTAATTGTTCTGACGATCGTACTCAATATTGCCGCGCAGCTTGGGGATCTGGTCGAGTCGCTCATCAAGCGCGGGGCCGGCGTGAAAGATTCTGGGGCGCTGCTTCCCGGCCACGGCGGCATGCTCGACCGCATTGATGCGCTGCTGTTTGCCGCTCCGGTGCTGTGGTGTTATGCGGCCTGGCGGGTGATGCAGTAGAGCCCATTTCAGATTGTTGATTTTAGATTTCAGATTGAAAATTACCCGGGACGTTTCGTTCGAAATCTGAAATCTACAATCTGAAATCTAAAATCGATCCTCGCTCCTTGCTCCCCGCTCCCTGATATGCACCCCAGCCCCCAAGTTTCGACACCCAAAGGCCGAACCGTCGTAAAATAGAAGCAGTGAGTCTTGCGCTGACAGTTCTCTCCTTCTGATGAAACGCATCGCCATCCTGGGCTCTACCGGCTCGATCGGCCGCAGCACGCTGAGCGTGGCCGAGTCGTATCCCGACCGCTTTCAGATCGTGGCGCTGGCGGCTGGGTCGAACCTGGAAGCGGCGTTTGAGCAGGCGCTACGCTGGAAGCCGCTCGTGATTTCAATGGCGGCCGAGGCTGACGCGGACGAGCTTCACACTCGGCTGAAGAAGAACGGGCTGGGCGGGATTGAGGTGGTTCACGGCGCTGCCGGCACGGTCCGGGTCGCGACCCATCCTGAGGTAGATTTCGTGGTCAGCGCGATCGTGGGCGTTGCCGGGCTTGAGGCGACTTACGAGGCGGTTCGCGCCGGGAAGGCTGTTGGTCTCGCCAATAAAGAATGCCTGGTCGCGGCTGGAGAGCTGATCACGGCCGAGGCGCGCCGGCAGGGCAAGCCGCTGCTGCCGATCGATAGCGAGCACAATGCAGTGCATCAATGCCTGCGCGGCGGGCGCGTGGAGGAAGTGGATCGCATCTGGCTGACCGCTTCCGGCGGGCCGTTTCTGAACACGCCGCGCGCGGAATTCGATTCCATCACGGTGGAGCAGGCGCTGAATCATCCTACCTGGAAGATGGGACGGCGCATCACCATCGACTCGGCCACGCTGATGAATAAGGGTTTCGAGGTGATCGAGGCCTGCCGGCTGTTTAACATCCCGCCGGGCAAGGTGGAAGTCATCGTGCATCCGCAGTCGACCATTCATTCCATGGTCGAGTTCGTCGACGGCAGCATTTTGGCGCAATTTTCGGTCACGGACATGCGCCTGCCGATCCTTTACGCGTTAACATATCCTGAGCGGATTCAATCGGATATGCGCTTTGCGGTCAGTGACTTGCGTCATCTGGACTTCAGCCCCCCGGACATGAGTAAATTTCCTTGTCTGCGGCTCGCCTATGAGGCGGCCGAGGCCGGCGGCGCCAAGACGGTTGCGCTGAATGCCGCCGACGAAGTGGCTGTGGCTGCGTTTCTGGAAGGCGCCATCCGGTTTAATGACATTCCCAGGATCATCGAAGACGTGCTCTCGCGAACAAATGCTGGATCCCTGGAGTCTATTGGGGATGTGCTTAAGGCCGACGCCGAGGCGCGCCGATGTGCTCAGCAGCAAGTCACAGACCTTTGTGGGAATTCAAAGAATATTGTGTCGTCCCGGGCAACTTCTTTTGTGTGATTTTGGAATCTAAAGGGTTGGAAAGTACGTATCTCTACTATGCCTGAGTTTCTTAGTCCGCTCGCTTATCTCTACGTTATCCCAGTTTTGGGGTTCATGATCCTGATCCACGAGTTCGGCCACTATGCCGTGGCCAAGCTGCTGGGCGTCCGCGTGGAGCAGTTCGCCATTGGATTCGGCAAGCGCCTGTTCGGCTTCCGCAAGGGAGAGACGGACTATCGCGTCAACCTGTTGCCACTCGGCGGCTACGTCAAGATGAGTGGCGAGAACCCGATGGATGAGCGCACCGACGATCCCGGTGAGTTCATGAACCATCCGCGCTGGCACCGCTTCCTGATCGCCATCGCCGGACCGACCATGAACGTCCTGCTGGCCATATTTCTTCTCACCACGGTCTACATGGTGCATTACGAGTATCCCGTTTACATGGATAAGCCAGCCGTGATCGACGGCGTGCGCACGAATTCGCCCGCAGCACAGGTCGGCATCCAGGCCGGCGACCGCGTGGTGAAGATTGACGGCATCACGAATCCTACGTGGGAACAACTGGCGCCGAGGGTTTTCATCAGTCCGAATCAGCCGATTGCCATCACCATTCAGCGTGGAGATCAGTTCCTGGAAAAGACCATCGTGCCCAAGCCCGTGACCACGTCGGAAGTGGGGTCGGCGGGATGGTATCCGGCGGAGCCCGTCATCATCGGTCGGCTTGAGAAAGACATGCCCGCCATCAAAGCCGGGTTGAAAGAGAACGACAAAGTTATCGGCATGAACGGCAAGCCGCTGGTTTCGATCGACGAGATGATTGAGCGGCTGCAGGACACGAAAGACCAGCCTGTCGATCTTACCGTGGTCCGGGGAACGCAGACTTTGAATTTCCGGATGCAGGCTGTGCTTTCGAACACCGAAGACCCCAAAGAGCAGCGCTACCGGCTGGGCTTCCTGAACCAGGAAGAAACCAAGGTGACGAAGCTGCCCTTCTTGCAAGCACTCCAGCTGTCTCTTGAGGAAAACAAGAAGTATTCACTTCTGCTGCTCGAGCTGGCGAAAAAAATCGTGCAGCGTAAGATTTCGATGAAAGCCGTCTCCGGTCCCATCGGAATCGCACAGGAAACCGCTTATCAAGCCCAGCAAAAAGGCTGGACGCCGCTGATGGGCCTGACCGCAGGCATCAGCCTGAACCTGGGCATTTTCAACCTGCTGCCGATCCCCATTCTCGATGGCGGCGTGATCATGTTCCTGCTGATCGAAGGCCTGATGCGCCGCGACATCAGCCTGCGCATCAAGGAACGCATCTACCAGACGGCATTCGTGTTCCTGGTGCTGTTTGCCCTGATGGTGATTTACAACGACATCATGAAAACGATTCCGGGCCTGGCGGACCGGCTGCCGTGACCTCGCTCTGACCTTCGTAAATATTTTTCGCTTCAGGGAGCCGAAATTTGGCTCCCTTTTTGTTGCTTGATTCTCCTTCTCAATGAGATACAATGTAACTCAGAGGGATTCATCATGCCCGCCACGGAAATGGTTCACATTCGTATCGACAAGCGCGTCAAAGCTCGCGCGACCAAGGCGCTTTCAGCAATGGGATTGTCCGTCTCGGACGCGGTAAGAGTGTTGCTGACCCGCGTGGCGGCGGAGAAGGCACTGCCTTTTGAAGTGAAGGTGCCGAACGCCGTCACCAAAGCGGCGATGCGGGAAGCGCGTGCGGGCGGGCTGGCCTCGTTCCACAAAGTCTCCGACTTGATGGCCGACCTGAATGCGGAGGATTGAATACACCACCGCGTTCCGGCGCGATTTTAAGCGCGAAAAGAGGGGTCAGCATCGACACGATCTCGATTCCCTTGTGTCTACCGTAGTCTCGTTGTTAGCCGACGACCAACCTCTCCCCGAAAAGAATCATGACCACGGGCTGGGCGGAAATTGGGCGGACTGTCGCGAATGCCATCTCAAACCGGATTTACTTCTGATCTACCGTAAGCCGGACGCGGAGGTTCTGCAGTTGGTGCGATTGGGATCGCATAGTGAACTTTTCGGCTGATAGCGACGCCTGCATCCTGGTGACAATTCCGCGTCACTCGTGGCGCAGAGCGGTCATCGGATCGATTCGCGACGCCCTTCGCGCCGGCACATATCCCGCGAGCAGCGCCGCACCCAGCAGAATCGCCACTGCCAGCGTCAGTGCCAGAGGATCATTCGGCCTCATTCCGAAAAGAAGCGACTCGACAAACCTGGATGTCCCCAATGCCGCCGGCACACTGATCGCCAGCCCCACTGCCACGAGTACGAACACCTCGCCCAACACTGCGCGGACAACGGCGCCACGTTGCGCGCCCAGCGCCATGCGAATCCCAATCTCGCCGGTGCGGCGGGCAACCGTGTAGGACATGGTGCCGTAAAGACCGACACAGGCGATCGTCACCGCCAGCATGGCGAAAGCGGAGCAGAGATCGGCGAGCATAATCTCCTGGTGAAGGTGTTCGCTAATTTCTCCGGTCTGACTTCTCACGTCGGAGATGGCGATGCGGTCGTCGGCCTGACGCACCATTTCGCGGACGGAATTGACATAGCTGAGCGGATCGCCGGACGTGCGCAGAATGTAGGTCATCTGGTTCGGTTGCGGAAAACCCTGGTCATAGGGCAAGTACACGACCGGCAAGATCTCCCGCTTGAGGTCGCCGTAGCGCGCGTCTTTCGACACGCCCACAATTTCCATGTCGCGCGCGAGTGTCTTTTGGTCGCCGCCTTTCCACAACATCACGTGGCGACCCAGGGGATTCTGGCCGGGGAAATTTATGCTGGCGAATCGTTCGCTGATTACCACCACCCGCCGCGTACCGGCATGGTCGCTGGCCTGGAGGTCGCGGCCAGCCAGGATTGGAATCTGCATCGTGGTCATGAAATCGGGTCCCACGGTGAGGAAACGAGTCTCCCGGCTGGGTGGCAAACCGGGCAAGCTGATGGGCAGCAGGTTCTCTCCGTTAATAAGGGAATCTTCGGCCAGACTGGCGGCGCGCACTCCGGGCATGGTCGCGAGCCGGTCCCGCAGGCGGGCATAGAAGTCAGTGATCTCCGGGTCGTGATGCCCGGATTGCCGGGCGTTCAGCTTGAACAGCAGAAGGTTCTCGCGGTTGAATCCGAGTTCGACCGATTGCAGATTCGACAGGGTGCGCACAAAGAGCCCTGCCGCCACCAGCATCAGTAGCGAAAGCGCGATTTGGCCGACCAGCAGAACTTGACTGACCCCGATTCGCGGAATACCAATGCGTGCGAAGAGGATGCGCGAAGAAGAATCGCGGGCATGGGGCTGGCTCGCGCGTATTTCTTTCAACGCGGAGACCAGATCGAAACGCGTGGACTGCAACGCGGGCGCAAGCCCGAACAGAACGCCGGTGAATACTGAGAGCGCGGCAGCCACGCCAAGCACGTGCCAGTTCAGCTCGGCGTGCACCGTGGCATTTCCCGGGCCGCCCGCGAGCAGCACAGTAAGAAGCCGAATTCCCCACACCGCGATGAGCACGCCCAACGCGCCGCCCAGCGACGCCAGCAGAATGCTTTCAGTGAGCAGTTGCCGGATCACGCGGAGCCGTCCCGCCCCGACGCTCATGCGCAGCGCGATTTCACGTTTGCGCGTCGCGGCGCGCGCCAGCAGGAGATTGGCCACGTTGGAGCAGGCGATCGCGAGAATCAACGCGACCAGCGTCATCAAAACGTAAAGCGGTTTCGAGAACTTGCGCCGCAGCGTATCCAGCCCGGTTGCTCCTTTCTCGAGCGCGAGCGCGGGAAGACTGGCGCGTTGCGCGTCGTTGCTGGCAGTGGTCGCGACCCACTGCTGAAATCGCGGAGCCCATGCGGCCTGCGCCTGCGCGCGGCTGACTCCCGGACGCAGACGGGCCATGATCTCGACCCAGTAATAGTTGTTGTCGAGGTAGTCTGCCGGCTGGAATCCGAATGTGTCACCAGCTCCCAGCAACAGGTTGGTATGCATCGGAAGATAGATGTCGGGCACAGTGGCGGGATCAACTCCGAAGAATTCGGCAGGTGTGACTCCGACCACGACGAAGGAAAGATTGTTGATGAGAATGGATTGCCCGGCGGCGGTGCCGGCTCGTCCGAAATGTTTCTCGCTGAAGGCACGGCTGACCACCGCCACTGCGGCCGCTCCGGTGCGATCGTCGTCGGGAATGATGAGCCGCCCCGCGGCCGGTTGAACGGCGAGGCCCTGGAAATAATTTCCCGATACCAACTCGCCGCTGGCGACCTCGGCTTGGCCGTTGATCGCCACGTTCATGTTTCGGACTTCCCGGGTGTGGCAATAGGCGAACACATCGGAGAAAACGGCATCGTTATTTTGGGCTCCATCGCGTTGAAGAAGTTCGAAGGCTGGGTAAGGAAAAATGCCGGCGGTGGTTCCCTGCCAGGAATCGTCATAAGTAGTTCCGCTCATCGACTGCATCACGGAATCCCCCAATAATGAGGACTTGGCGTGCCAGTTCAAAACGACCAGCGACGCAGGATCCGACACCGGCAAGGAGCGAAGTAAGAGCGAGTCGAGAAAGCTGTAGATGGCGGTGTTCGCGCCGATACCGAGCGCCATCACCAGCACCGCTACGATGGTGAACCCCGGAGTCTTTGCCAAGGTGCGCGCGGCGTAGCGAAGATCGCGCCAGGTATCTTCCAGCCATGCAATGCGATTTGTTTCCCAGACCGTGTCGCGGATGCGGAGCGGGTTACCCAATTTCAAATAAGCTTGCCTCCGCGCTTCTTCCCCGCTCATACCACGCGCGAGGTTGTCGTCTATCTCGTGCGCTAGATGGGAGTCGAGTTCACTCGCCAACTCCTCATCTCTCTTGGACCTTCGGAAGAATCGCCAGGGGCTCACAGTAGGTTCCTCCCGCTATTCGGCAGCTTCGCCTAAAACGCGGCCGATGGCTGCGACCACTTGCCGCCAACGGTTGGTCTCGGCGGTCAGCTGCCGTTTTCCGGCGGCCGTCAGCTTGTAGTACTTCGCTTTGCGGTTGTTTTCACTCGTGCCCCAGTAGGAAGTGACCCAGCCCCGATCCTCGAGCCGGTGCAAGCCCGGATAGAGCGATCCCTGCTCCACCTCCAGCACATTCTCCGAAGTCTGCTCAATGACGTGCGCAATGGTATGGCCGTGCGCCGCCCCCGTGACCAGAGTTCGCAGGATCAGCATATCCAGTGTGCCTTGGACCATTTCTCCGTTTGCCTGCCGGTTGTCGGCCATGTATCTTCAACCCCGCGTCTTCCAGTGGAATGTCTTCCACTCGAACGTCTATGGGAAGAGAGCATACACCACTCGAATGTCTATGGGAAGGAATTTTTGAGATCCCCCCTTCCACCAACTTGTTGTCATCCTGAGGCCCGCGCCTTTTGCGGGCCGAAGGATCTATGCAACCTGCCGGCAGCACCTCACCAGCGGCAAATTGCATAGGCTCTTCGCTCCACTCAGGAGACAAGTAGTATCTGGTGTGCGGCGCTGGCTCTGGAGGATCTGTCTCTGGTCTCTCGCGGACCTGCCGTTACTTGGCAGCTTCTTGTGCGATCCATTTGTCCGTGCGCGTCTCCAGAAGATCGAGCGGGAGGGTTCCGCCGTCGAGTATCTCGTCGTGGAATTTGCGGATGTCAAACTTGGGCCCCAATTCTTTCCGCGCCCGTTCACGGAGTTCTCGAATCTTGAGCTGGCCGAGCTTGTAGCCGAGGGCTTGCGCGGGCCACGCGATGTAGCGGTCCGTCTCCGACTGGATGGTGGGCTCGTCGACCGCGCCCGACTTGCGGAAGAAATCCACAACTTGATCGCGCGTCCATCCCTGGGAGTGAATTCCTGTATCGACGACCAGACGTACGGCACGGAAGAGTTCCGAGGATAGTCGACCGTAGTCTGAGACTGGGTCCTGGTAGAAGCCGACCTCTTTGCCAAGTTCCTCCGCGTAGAGTGCCCAGCCTTCGGTGTAGGCAGTGAAACCGAGACCGTGAAGCCGGAACTTGGGCAGTCCGCTGAGTTGCTGCTGCACGGAGAGCTGCATGTGATGTCCGGGAATGCCTTCGTGGTAAGCGATCGCCTCGTCGCCGACGAGCGAGCGAGCGGCGAAGTCGGAAGTGGCGACCACCACACGTCCGGGGCGCTTGCCATCGGGTGTGCCGGTGACGTAATGGGTTGCGGCGGCAGCCTGGAAGGCGGGTATCGCTTCCACGGTGACTGGCGACTTGGGAAGCAGGGTGAATAACTCCGGGAGCTTAGGCTCCATCTGTGCGATGTAGCGGCGGAAGTCCTCAAGAATCTGCTCCGCGGAAGTGGGGACGTACTTGGGATTGTTCTTGAGGGACGCGCGGAACGAAGCGAGATCGGCGAAGCCTGCCTTGTTGGCGATCACGAGCATCTCGGCCTGAATACGGTCCATCTCGCGCAGACCGAGTTGGTGTATCTCATCCGCCGTCATATGCGTGGTGGTGCGGGCGTAGATGGCGTTCTGATAACGCCTCTGGCCGTCAGGCAGAGAAGTGATCGCGAGGGTAGTGCGGCCTTGCGGGGCGTATTCCGTGCGCAGGAAAGTGGCGAAGGTTTTGTACGCGGGGATCACTTCAGCGTTGATGCTGTCGGTAATCTGCTGGGTCAGGCGCTTTTGCTCCTCAGGGGAAATATCCGCGGGATATTTTTTGGTCGGCAGGAGAAAAGGATCGGCATCGATAATGCCCTGACACTGGACGGGGAGCTTCTCAATGAGAAACCGGACGGGCATGAGCTTGTCCTTCATGCCGGCGCGAAGCACTTCGGTGGCCTGGCTAAGGACGCGTGGGATCTGGTGCAGGCGGGCAATGTAGTCCTCGTAGTGCTTGACGGAGTCAAAGGGAACGGAGAGCGGCAGATCGGCAAGGCCAGTATGGACGCCGTTCTGCTGGTTGATTGGCATCTCGTACTCTTTGAGGCCGTAGTCGGCGATACGCTGCTGCAGGATACGAACGAGCAGGTCATGAGAGAGTTGGTCCGGCTCGGAGAAAGAAGTGGTCGGAATGGCCTCGAGAAGGGTAAGGAAGTCCTCGTCGGTCTGGTGGCGCTGGGCGATGGCCGCGAGTGAGTAGTCCGCCAGCTTGTCGTTGTAGCGATAATCGCCATAGGCGGTGGCGCGTTCGGGGAAGTTGCGCAGATCGGTCTCGTATTGCTCTTCGAAAAGAGCGTTTTGAGCACTCAGCCGCTCGGCAACTGGACTAAGATTTTGCGCGAAGACGGAACCCGCTATGGCGGTCAGGAAAAACAGGCAGTGGTAGAGGCGCATGATCTGTGCAGGGTACCAGAACGAGCGACGGAATGGGCGTTCGTCTCGTTATTTCACAGCAAGAGGCAGAGTCCCCCATCGAAAGGATGGTAGTAGTCTCAATTTAGAATTTCTTCGCGAACTCTGCGGCTTTTCCTTTGCGAACTCTGCGGTTAAAAGCTGTTGCTCCGGGGGTAGCAACAGACTCGAACCGCCAAGGGCTCGAAGAAGGACAGCCAGGTACGCGAGGAAATTCAAACACAGCCACTACCCGAAAGGAAGCTCCGATGCCATGGTCTGTTTTCGCATGTTAAAATATAGGTTCCCATGTCAATGATTCCCCGTAGAAAGACCGTTACCGTCGTTGTTGGCGGCGTTCGCGTCGGCTCCGATGCACCGATTGTGGTGCAGTCGATGACCAATACCGACACTGCCGACATTCCCGGCACCGTGCAGCAGTGTGCTGCCTTGGCTCGCGCCGGCTCCGAGCTGGTGCGCGTCACCGTGAACAATGACGAAGCTGCGGCCGCCGTGCCCCACATCGTGGAACAGCTCGACAAGCAGGGCGTGCGCGTTCCCATCATCGGAGATTTTCACTACAACGGCCACGTTCTGCTCACCAAGTATCCCGAGTGCGCGCGCGATCTCGCAAAATACCGCATCAATCCCGGCAACGCCAGCATCGGGAAGACCGGCGACTCCAATTTCCGCACCATGATTGAAGTTGCGGTGAAGTATGAAAAGCCGGTGCGTATCGGCGTGAATTGGGGATCGCTCGACCAGACCCTGCTGACGCGCATGATGGACGAAAATTCCGCGCTCGCCGAGCCCAAAGACGCCCGCGAAGTCACCATGGAAGCGATGGTCGTGAGCGCGCTGAATTCCGCCGACCTCGCGCAGAAATTCGGGCTGCGTCCCGATCAGATTATTCTCAGCGCGAAAGTCAGCGGCGTGCAGGATCTGATCGACGTTTACCGAGCACTCGCGTCCCGCTGCAACTATCCGTTGCACCTTGGACTTACCGAAGCCGG
>Ga0265746_1000010_pt1 | contig 13273 bp, 10 predicted proteins | sample NSUome_5_FD_200872 | JGI IMG/M metagenome (GOLD analysis project Ga0265746, IMG submission 200872) | Metatranscriptome of soil microbial communities from Maridalen valley, Oslo, Norway - NSU2 (Metagenome Metatranscriptome) | ecosystem: Environmental > Terrestrial > Soil > Boreal forest/Taiga >... | reverse complement strand
GCACCCGCGAGTCGCCATCAGATTGGCATTCCCACCGCTGCCACGTAAATGGTCCGGCTGCTAAACTAGCGACTTGCCTCCCCGCAAGAAATCTTCGGAACCGGATGCCGCTGCGATATCGTCTGCGGCATCCTCAGCCGCATCCTCTGCAGTCCCGGACGCCGCTCACGGCCGCATCTTTCTGATCGACACCATGTCATTCATTTTCCGCGCCTATCACGCGATGGCGCGACAGCGGTCTATGTCGACGAAGAGCGGACTGCCGACCGCCGCCATTTATGTTTTCGTCAACATGCTGCGCAAACTGCGCGACGATTTTTCTCCCGAATATCTGGCTGCGGTTTACGACGTAGCCGCTCCTACTTTTCGCGACCAGCAAGCCGAGGCCATCACCACAGTCCGCAAGTTCGACATCAAGACGCAAACTTTTACTGAGGTGGAATACAAAGGCTACAAAGCCAACCGCGCCGCCATGCCCGAGGATTTGGCGCAGCAACTTCCTTACATCCGGCGCGCGCTGGAAGCGTATCGGATCCCGATTCTCGAGCTGGCTGGCTTCGAAGCCGATGACCTGATCGGCACGCTTGCCCGTAAAGCCGCGGACGCATCGCACACCGTCTACGTCGTCTCCAGCGACAAGGACATGATGCAGCTGGTGAATGACAAAGTTCAGATCCTGAATCCGCCGAAGGATAACCTGATTTGCGACGCCGCCAAAGTTGAGGAAATTCTGGGAGTGCCTCCTGAACGCGTGATCGATGTGATGGCTCTGCGCGGCGACGCCATCGATAACATTCCCGGCGCACCCGGCATCGGCGACAAAGGATCGGTCGAGATCATCAAGCGCTTCGGCACCGTTGAGCAGGCCCTGGAACGCGCTGCCGAAGTAGAAAAGAAAACTTATCGCGAATCGCTGCAGAATAATCGCGAAGCGATTCTTTTCAGCAAGAGCATGGCGACCATCGACACCAACGTTCCCGTCGAACTCGATGTCGAGGCCATGCGCGCCGGCCAACCCGCGCTCGACGCTCTGCGCGAACTTTTTACAGAGCTCGAATTCACTTCGCTGCTGAAAGAACTGCTGCCCGTGGTCGAAGTCACCGATGCAAGCTACAGCGAGGCAAAGTCCGCGTCCGATGTGGAGAGTGTTCTTAAGTCGGTGCCCGCAGGAAGCGCGCTCGCCGTCGCAGTCGAGCAAGCCGAACCTCCTCCGGAATCTTCCGAAGAAGAAGTTGAACCGGAGCCACAAGAGTCGATGATGCTGGCGCTGAGCGATGAGACCTCGCCCGCGCCGCCGGAACCCGCCGTGCGTCGCGCGGCCATTTCTGCTGCTGCTGGGACAGCCACTACGGTGAGGCTCGATAGCAGCGCAGTCGCCTCGGAATTATTGTCGGCGCTCACAAACTCTTCGACGCCGAAGGCGATTCACGATTACAAATCTGCAATCCACGCGCTCGCGCCGCTTGGCATCGAACTGCAAGGCGTGCGGCACGATTCCATGCTGTATTCCTACCTGCTCGATCCCACCTACTCGTCGCATCGCCTGCCCGAAGTAGCACTGCGACGGTTCAATCTCAAACTCTCGGGCGATCTTGCGGAATCTGCCGACATTACCGGCCGCCTGGCTTCCGCGCTGCGTTCCGAAGTTGAGCAAGCGAACCTCATCAAGCTTTACGAAGATATGGATCTTCCGCTCGTCCCCGTGCTCGCGCGCATGGAGCAAGCCGGAGTGAAGATCGACACGGCTGCGCTGGCACAAATGTCCTCAGAGCTCGAACGCGAAAGTGCGGTCAAAGCGAAAGAGATTTACGAAATAGCCGGAAGCGAATTCAACATCAGCTCTCCTCGCCAACTCGGCGATGTTCTGTTCAATCGCCTCAATCTTCCCAGGCCCGTGAAATACGGCAAGGGACGCACCATCTCAACCGCAGTCGACGTTCTCGAGGCCCTGGCGGAAGAGCATCCTATCGCGAGAAAAGTTCTCGACTACCGCCAGCTCACAAAATTGTAATCTACTTACGTCGACGCGCTGCCGGCGCTGATCAACCGCGCCACCGGACGGCTGCACACGACCTTTGGCCAAACGGGAACGGCTACGGGACGGCTTTCATCGGCGAATCCCAACCTGCAAAATATTCCGATCCGCACCGAGCTTGGACGCGGCATTCGCGCCGCCTTCACCGCCGAACCCGGCCACGTACTGCTCACCGCCGACTATTCGCAGATCGAGCTGCGCCTGCTCGCTCATTTTTCGCGCGACCCGCTGCTGGTTGAGGCCTACCGCCGCGGCGACGACATTCACACGCTCACTGCTTCGCAAGTCTTCGGCGTGCCGCCGCTCATGGTCACGCCCGATCATCGCCGCCAGGCCAAGGTTGTGAACTTTGGCATTGTCTACGGGCTTTCGGCGTTCGGACTTTCGCAGCAACTCGGCATTGAGCCCGCCGAAGCCAAGCAGTTCATCGCAAACTATTTCGAGAGATACAAAGGCGTCCGTGCTTTCATCGACAAGACGCTTGATGAGGCCCGTCGCGAACTGAAAGTTCGAACGCTGCACGGGCGCGTCCGACCCATCCCGGACATCAACAGCAAGAACGCCAACCAGCGCGGCTTTGCGGAACGCACCGCCGTGAATACTCCGCTGCAAGGCACGGCCGCCGATCTGATCAAAGTAGCGATGATCCGCATCGACGCGGCATTGCATGATCGCGGCCTGAAATCCAGAATGACTTTGCAGGTTCACGACGAACTCGTCTTCGAAGTCCCTGAGAATGAAGTGGAGACGATGCAGTCGCTGGTTCGCGAGCACATGGAAAAAGCGCACGCACTGGCCGTCCCACTGCTCGTGGAAATGGGCGTGGGTCCTAACTGGAGAGATTTGGAGTAGCTGGTTCTTCGCTCGTTTTTTGGCTGGCCTAGCGAGGGTACTTCGAAAAAGGAGAGATCGAGGATATGAATGCGAGCACGGAAACCGGAATCTCACGGCTGGGGCAGGTTGCCATCGTCGTGCAGGATGTGGAGCGCGCCGCCACTTTTTATAAGGACGTTCTGGGGCTGAAGCTACTGTTCAAGGCTCCGCCCGGATTGGCATTTTTCGATTGCGCAGGAGTGCGGCTGATGTTGTCGCGCCCGGAGAAGCCGGAGCACGATCATCCCAGCTCGATTCTGTATTTTGCTGTGCCAGATATTCAGGCCGCGCACCTCAGGATGAAAGCGAACGGCGCCCGCTTCGAAGACGAGCCGCACCTGGTGGCGAAAATGCCCGATCACGATTTGTGGATGACGTTCTTCCGCGATACGGAGAACAATTTGATGGGGCTGATGAGCGAGGTGAAGAAGTAATGGCAGGGTTCTGCTGTTCGCCGAGTTTGTGGGGCGGCGGGGCGGAATCGAACCGCCCTCTTCTGGATGGATTCAGCCCAGATGTTTTTCCGTTGACTACTTCCGCTGCAAACCGGGAGCCACTCACAAGTGGAACCCTTATTTTGGCGCCTCCCCGCCGAATGGTGGGAACATGAATCGGAGCAAGTACTGCGCGCCGCGATGGCCGATCCACGCGCGCGCGACCAGAAACAAAGATGCCTGTTCAAAGGTTAGGGTTCTTAATTGTGGGGGTTGGTAGGGCGGGCGCTGCTTCTCGGGGCCTTGCGTTACTGACCGCACGGTGCTCCTTGTCTTGGCCTTCCCAAGGAAGAGCTTATGTGAGCGGTTGATGGCCCAGAGAAAGATCTCAGTTTTGTTACGAAATCCGAACCAGAGTTTGCAGGCCTGCTCGGAATCGCCGGCCCCGCACGCCGCAGTCTGTGCCTCTGCTATCATCGCTGGCGGAGATTCTTAGGCGGTATGGAAGACGAAGAGTTCGAAGACGACGAAATTCCTATTATTTCGGGATCAGGAGAAGGGCTCATGGACGAAACACCGGCCAGGGGCGCGGGTTCGCGCCGCGACGAGGATATTGCGCTCGATCTGATGAGGTTCATTGCGATGACTACGGGATACGGCAAGACGGCCAGCAGCGGCGGCGTGGGCTTCACCGGCGGCGGCTCGGTGGCCAAGCCGGAAGAATACGCGGCGCATCTGCTGGAGTTGTACGGCAAGTGCCTGATCGCGGTCGAAGGCGGAAAATAGGAGCGGTAACCGGCTCCGGGCACGCCCTTCCGTAATCTCCTGTCGCGGGCTCGCGCGTCAGATACTTGATCCAGGTATGAAGTCTCTCCCCCTCCCGCCATCGCAGCCCCGTTCGCGGGCTACACGAGTACATTTCGCGGAACCCACTCCGGCGGTGTTGCGACTCAAAAATGGCCGCAGCGTTCCGGGCAAATTGAAAGTTGTATCCCTGACCGGTGGGTTGCTTTCGGTGCCTCATCCAGTCGACACTGGAAGCAATGGCAAACTGATGATCCTAACCGCGGCCGGCATGGTGCTTGGTTCCGCGGAAATGCTGAGCCCGCTTTCCTGGAGCCTGCAACCTTTCCGCTTCGTTGCCCTGCAGCAGGACGATCAGCGCAGGCTGCAAACTGTCATTCAGGGATCGATCGACCAGGGCCGCAGCGATCATGGGCAAATCGAGCGCTCTCGGGCCTGGTGAGCGTGGTAACCGCCCGCGTTTATTCGCGTTCATTTCTCTGTGGCATCTAGGGCGCGTACTTAATTCCCAGCTGATCAAACAAGAAACTGAACATGTCGGCTTCTTCTTCGATCTGTTCGTCGAGGGCGGTGCCGAACCCGTGCCCGGCGGCCGATGAAGTGCGCAACAGGATCGGGTGACCCGAACGGGACGCCGCCTGGAGGCGCGCGACCATCTTGCGCGACTGCATGGGGTTGACGCGGTGATCGTTCTCTCCCGTGGGCATGTAGATCGCGGGATAGGCCGCGCCGTCTTTCACATGGTGATAGGGCGAGTAGGCGTAGAGCGCCTTGAACTGCTCGGGATCTTTCACTGTGCCGAACTCGGTGACGTTGAACGCGCCGTTTGGATCGAGCTCGACGCGCAGCATGTCGTAGATGCCCACTTCGGAAACGACCGCGCGAAACAGGTCAGGACGCTGGGTGAAGGCCGCGCCCATGAGCAGGCCTCCGTTACTGCCGCCGAGAATCGCGAGATGCGCGGGCGAAGTATATTTTTGGTCGATCAAGTATTGAGCGGACGCGAGGAAATCGTCGAAGACGTTCTGCTTGTGCGTGAGATTGCCGGCCGCGTGCCATTCCTCGCCATATTCGGCGCCGCCGCGGAGATTGGCATTCACGTAGACGCCGCCCTGATCCAGCCAGAGGCGCGCTAACGAACCGAGAAAAAATGGCTTTTCGCTGATGCCGTAGCCGCCGTATCCGTAGAGCAGCGTGGGGTTCGTGCCGCTGAGCTTCGTGCCCTTGCGGCGAATGATGTTGAGGGGAACACGCGTGCCATCTTTGGACGTGGCGAAGGCGCGGACTACTTCGGCGTCGTCGAAGTTCACGGGAGAAGTGTTGAAAAGCGCGGTGCGCGTGGCTTTTCCGCTGGCGGCGTCGAAGTAATACCACGCGCCCGGCTGAATGTAGGTGGACGTGTAGAAAAGCATGTCACCGCCGCCGGTGGAAACAACCTGGCCGATCGCCGAGACCGGAGGCAGCGGTACTTCTCCAACTTGATCGAGCACGGGTGCAGCGCCGCCCGCGCCCCGCTCAGAATTCTTTCGCGCGAAGATGCGAACGCGCGAGGGACCTCCGATAATGTCGATCACGTAAAGGTGGTTCCACGCCGGCACGAAGTTTTCGATCGAAGCGCGTGCGCTTTCGTCAGCTCCGCCGGAAGCGACGCCTGACGATTGCTGAACCACGACTTTCGCTTTCGCAAGATCGAGTTGCTCGAGCGACAGGCGCAGAATCTGGCCGCGGGGCGCGTCTTTGCGCGAGAGCAGGTAGAGCGCCGGATCCACGCCGAACTTGACCGAGACCACGCCGTCTTCAAAATGCGTGAGCTGCGTCCACTTCCCGGCTGAGTCCATCAGATAATGCGCGAACTGGCCGCCATCGCCATTGGCAACCGCAACCAGCAGCCAGCGTCCATCATCGCTCGTGTGGAGCAGAGTCTCGGCGATGCGGGGAAAATCTTTGCCGATGACGTAGGTGTCTTCTGTGGCATCTGTTCCGAGCTTGTGAAAGTAGACTTGCTGGTAGAAGTTGGCATCTTCAGGCGCACGTTCATTCCCCTGCGGATAACGCGTGTAGTAGAAGCCGGAGCTGTCGGCCTTCCACGCGATGCTGCCGCCGCCCGTGGCAAAGTTCACGCGCGGGACGACGTCGCCAAGTTCCTTGCCGGTGGCGACTTCAAATACATGCGCGGAGCTGTCTTCCGATCCGTTCTCCGACAGCGCGGCCGCAACATACTTTCCGCCGAACGAGGGAACGTAGAAATCCACGGAGAGCGATCCCTTGGCGCTGGAAGAGTTGGGATCGAAGATGACCTTCGCGCTAGCCGGATCGTCAGCCGAGCGCATTACCACGAGCGCCGGCTGCTGTTGAGGCGGCTGATATTTCTCGGCGAACAGCATTCCTGCGCGAAACTGCACATCGTAGTACGAAGCGGAACTAGCGGCCACGAGTTGGTGGAGACGTTCTTTGATGGCCGCACGTGCCGGTATGTGGTCGAGATATTCGCGGGTGCGCGCATTCTCCGCGGCGCTCCATTGCTTAACGGCAGCGTCGTCCCAGTTCTCGAGCCAGCGGTAGTCGTCCGTGACCTTCACGCCCTGATATTCGTCGCTAACGGGATGCCTGGGCGCGGCTGGCGGCTTGGGAACAGAAGGGCTCTGCGCGAGAACTCCCAGAGTCAGCAAGCAAGCGGCAAACGTGAGCAGCAGGCGCGTGGTTTTCATGGGGTTGCCTTTCAGGGGCTGGCTTTCAAGGGAGCGGCGAAATTATACACGGGGACGATGCAACGATTTGATTTCAGCGGCCAATGCAGGCAGTTAATGTAAAGCTCGGTCGCGATGAGAACCCATTCAGCTCGATGAGCTTACCACCGAGTCGCCTCAGGGCCGCAGCGACCTGCTATGGACTTCCTGGCCTGCAGGGGCGGCCGTATCACGTGGAACGGGCAGGACGGCCGTCACCCGCGTTCCCGGGCTATTGGACTGGACGTGCAACGTGCCACCTAATTGCCGCAATCGTTCTCGCATTCCGCTAAGCCCGACGCCGGTGTAACCCGACGACTCGAACGCGGACGCCTTTTCGAGCGGCATTCCTTTGCCCGTATCTTCGATCTCAATTCGTAGGCAAGCCTCGTCCTGAACAACGCGAATTGTGGCTGTGGAACTGCCCGCATGACGATGAATATTGGTCAGGCACTCCTGCACCACGCGGAAGACGGAAAGTTCCGCGTCTTTGGACAAACCCGCAAATTTCTCGGGGATGTCGAGTCTGGCATCGATTTTACTGCGTTCGGAGAATCCCTCGACATACCAACGAAGCGCAGACGCGAGACCTACCTCATCCAGCAAGGGAGGATGCAGCAGGTGCGAAATGGTACGAATCTGCTTGCTAGCCTCCGTGACCATCGCAGCGTTTTCAGAGACGCGCTTGGCCGCCTCGGGACTTAGCTTCTGAGACTCCGCCTGTACCAGGACACTGTTCATGCTGATGGCGGCAAGAAGTTGTCCAACGCTGTCGTGCAACTCGCGCGCAATGCGCCTTCGCTCTTCGTCTCGCAATACAATCATGCGGGCGTTAAGCTCTTCGAGTTGCTGTGTCTTGCGGCGCAACTCCACGAACACCTTCACTTTTGCCCGCAGCAACTCTGGAACCACCGGAACCGAAACGTAATCGACAGCTCCGTGTCGATATCCCTTCACCCGGTCCAGGTCCGTCACATGAATCCCGGAGACGAAGACGATTGGAGTATTTTGAAAGCGCGGGTGCTCGTGGATCATCTGCGCCGTCTCGAAACCATCCATTCCGGGCATGCTCACGTCCATGAGCACAAGGGCAATATCGGTTTTCAGAAGGTGATCCAGGGCTTCCATGCCGGATTGAGCCTTGATCAGGTTCTCGCCCAAATCACCGAGCATGGCTTCATAACTGAGCAGCTTGCCCGGCTGGTCGTCGACCATCAGGATGTTGATTTTGTCATCCATGTCCCTGATTGCGCGTGCCTCCGCTAGTCACTGGCAATCCTTCAGGAGGACACTGCAGCTGGCGCCGCAGTGTGCGGAAGTACTTTAGCCTACTTACGGTGTGGGCTACCACGGAATACAGGGAATCCCGTATTTTTGATCCAGTGAACAAGATCGGGCATACAGGGAGCACCTTGGGTCCGACCTGGCCAGCCGAGGATCAAATGAGGATTTGGAGGCTGAGCAGCAAACTTTACCCTGTGGCCTTTCCTCCGCCAAACCGGATTGGCATCGCCAAGTATCTGTGGCAAGGCGACTTTTCGGCCGTGAGGTCATTTGGCGTCACAATTGCTTGTGACTATCTCATCGTTCACTGTTCTCTATCGAACCGTTTTCTACCGACTTTCTATCGAGCGGCTGAATATCAGAAGCCGAGCCCAACTTTGGAGGTGACCCCCTTTGCGAGGCAAAACCAAAGAACGTTGGAAAGAAATTTGCGAGCGAGCCGTGGTTGAGCAAGACCCAGACCGGTTCGTAGCCACAATCCAGGAACTGCTTCAGGAGTTGGAGGACGAAGAAGAACAGCCGCGCAACCCGACTGGACCGCAACAGCCACCCTCTGAAAAACCTGCCAAGTTAAGCTGGCAGGTAGCTTAGGAGCGCACGTCTGCTGGGTATGGCTTCTTCGCTGCGTCTTCCCGGGCCTGTTTATCCATAGGTGGCATGTCGCTTCGCTGGCGCCGTTCCACGAGGAACGGATAGGAACCAAGACGCCGGCGCAGGCGTTCGATGTGCTGGCGCAGTGCCTCCCGAAGTTCTACGAGTAGTGGTTCGATTTCCTCGTCCTTCTTGGTGGCGAGAAGCTGCGAGCACAGGTTGCGAATCCGATCTTCCATGCGAAGCATTGCGCGGCACCTGCATCCGACGGTGCAGTAGCGCAGTTACAGGCTATGTGGGCTTTTCCTGCCTGAGCAATACGGGATATCCAGTAGATTTACGTTTCTGATGCCGGGGGACGTAACCCAAACCATCGGATGGCCGACAATCGCCCTTCAACCTGCAAAAGGCCGCCGAAGACCGCAGAAAAGAAAAAACCGCGCCCGTAAAGGGCGCGGTTCAAGCTTAAGCGGAGGTGGTCGCGGCCAGGCCGCAACTTAACGGCGCTTCTTGCCTTTCTTCTTCGCTGGCTTCTTGGCGGCAGCCTTCTTCTTGGCGGCCTTCTTCGCAGGCTTTTTTGCGGCCTTTTTCTTCGCCGGTTTCTTCGCCGCTTTTTTCTTGGCAGGGGCCTTCTTCGCCGCTTTCTTCTTCGCGGCGGGTTTGGAACCGCCGCTGCCGCCGGTGGGAGCTGGCGGTTTCGGTGCGGCCGGTTTAGGAGCGGGTTTAGGAGCAGGAGGCGCGGGCGTGGCTACCGGCGCCGGCGCATGTGCGTCCGGTTCGGGCAGTCCAGCCTCTTCTTCCTCTTCCTCTTCGAAATCTTCTTCCAGCGACTCGCTGTAAGCGCCGCTGTCGGCGAATTCATCTTCTTCGTCACGTCCGTAGAGCGTCGGGTCGTAAAACCTCATGGATCCTCCTGATCTTTAGTGGCGGCCTGTGGCGGCCCGTTGCGGCAACGAGCGCCCGGGCTGCGGGCACGAGAGAATTTAAAAGACCACCGGAACTTCTTCTGGAACGGCGCGCGATTATAGCACGACGTTTGCTGCAGTCTGCAAGGGCTGAAAATGCCTCACGCAATTATTCTGTTATCACACGGCGCGGGGCGAAGGGAAGCACAATCGGCGGAATTTGTCTTCGACCGCCGGTCTGGAATTCCCCGCGATTCGCTTTTCATACGGTACCTGCATAGGCAAAGAAAACACGAATGGGGACGTCGACGAGCTGGCAGCCGAGATAATAGTCAAGCATGAAAATGCGGGAAGCCAAAGCTTCCCGCATCCCTTACAACTCACCTAACCCATCTCATCCAGGAGCGCTACTTCTGGGTAAACGGCAGACCGGGCAGCGTTTCCGTGTGCTCGGACTTTACGGCACTCAGCTGATTCGGGTCCAACCCCAGTGCTTTCAGGATGGTGGGAGCAATCTGCCGTGTCTCCACTTGATCGTTGAACGTTGCCGCCTTGTACTTCGGGTTCGAGACAACCAGCAGAACATTCCGGTCGTCATAGGCAAAGCCGCCGTGCTCGGAAACTTTGGCCTTCCCGCCGGTATAGACGACGCCGACATTCGGAGCAACGATGATGTCTGGAGTCCGGGAATCGGTCAGCGGATCGTTGAATTGCAGCGCGAGCGAGGGGCCGGCGAAAATCTCTCCCTGCCCAAACAGGTCTTCGTTCGCGGCCAAGCCCAAAGTTGCCGCGAAGCTTTGCGTCTGGCTCTGATCGGTCAGCCAGAGCATTGAGATATCGTCCTCATCGGCTTGCGCCACTGGCAGGCCCGGCCCGACTCCTGCAGGAGAAAGGATCTGCGATGGCGGTTCATCCGAAGGAGCATCAGCCGGAATGCGCAGTACGCGACTCGGGTCAATCGCCGACTGGCCATGCTTGGCCGATACGATGATCAGGGTCGAGTCCAACAGCCCTTGCTTCGTCAACTCCGTCACCATCTGACCGACGGCGGTGTCCACGTACTGGATTTCGGCGAACAACGAATCGCTCGGTGTTCCCAGCGCGTCCACATAACCGCCCGTCAGCCCGAGCGATTTTTCCACCAGCTTCTCGCCCACGCTCACGGCTTGAAAGTTCATGCCAAATATGTTCGGCACCGGCGCGGTGGCGGTTCCATCGTGAGTCTTGCCGTCAATCCAGTTCAGCACCGCCTGCACTTTGTACTGGTCGTAGCAGCGAATGTTCTGGAAGCTGTCAGTCCAGGCATTCGACGAGGTCGCAGCCCCCGGGTCGGGCAGTGGCTTGCAACCAGGAACGGAAGGAATCGCGACCGGAATCGAATTGATCTCCGGCGACCACAGATCAATCACGCCATCACCGCTCGGTCCGTTGGTAAAGTCGTAGGAAGGATGCTTGTCGGACCACGCCGTGTACAGGCCTGCATTGCGGGCCACATTGAAAATCGTATTGTCGCGCAGATAAGTGTGCGGATACACGGGCGCGCAGCCATTCTTCGGATCTCGCGGCAGGTAGTCGGGATTGATTCCGATGATGCCGGAACTGCCGTTCGCCTTTCCTGAGTGCAAGTCCAGATAGTTGTAGTCAATCTCTTCGTCGAAACCAACCTGCGTGCCCACCACGCTCGGGCAAAGATTCGCTCCGCCGACAATGCCGTAAGGCGTGGTCTTTTTCGGGGGCGACAGTGCGCGATCATAGGTGACATCATAGAAAATTCCGGACGAACGCGGTGTCCCACCCGTGATCTGAGCCACCAGCCCCGGGAAAGAATCGGAAGGCTTTGAAGTTAACGCCTGCAGGTAATGCACCCCAGTCGCCGAAAGCGCGGCGAGGTGCGGGCAGTAAGTCTGATTTCCATAGATCGGGACGCCTTTGGTGCAATTCGCGAAATCCAGCGAGTGCATCCCATCAATGCTGATGAGTAGAACGCGTTGGATGGGTCCAGTGCTCTGTGCGACAGCCGCCGTCGTCGCGAGCAAAAGCGCGAGTACGGGCACGCCGACACGCAGTCTGCGAGTGAATTTCATGGGGGATCTCCTCCTGAGGATTGAAAAGACGCTCTCGGATAACTATCAGAAGTAGTTGAACCGCAGATGACAGGATGGTTACGCGCAGGTGAAAAGAGTGTGAAGAAAATTTCAGGTTGCCTGCGGAGTGCAGACCCATGTAGAGACAGCCGTCTCGGCTGTCCAAGCCTGAGCGAAGCTCGGCGCCCAAAGTCCGAACGTCTGGGGTCTAAGGTCCCGAGTGTTGAGTCCTAACGTATTAGGTCCAAAGCCTCAGGGCCGAAAGTCCCTATCGGGCTTGCGGCACGATCAAAATCATCCCCGGACGCAGGACAGCGATGTCGCGGTTATCGCGTTTGATCGCGGCGACGGTGGTCTTGTAGTAGGTAGCAATAGAGTAGAGAGTCTCGCCGGTCTTTACCTTGTGGTGGATCACTGGGGCCGCGGCAGTCTCGATGCGTTCGATCTTGGCCGACTTTGTCACCGGAGGCTTGGCGCTCACGGTTTGCGCTGCAGGCTTCGCGGTGTGCTTCCTGGGCGTTCTGGCCGACGCTACCTCGGTAGTGTGCGCGCTCGGCGTGACCGGCAGATGCAGCGCTAGCACTTTGCGTCCGGAAAGGCTGTCGCCCCGCAGGCCGTTCCAGCGCCGGAGCATCTGCGGCGACACGCCGAAATTCTCAGCCACGGTTTCGATGGTGTCGCCGGAGTGAACCTTGTAGCGCGTAATGCGCCGCGCGTAAGTGGCCGTATCCGAAAGCGGATGCTTTCCCGGTGCGACTGGAATCACCAGCTTGGCATCGGCTTCGAGTTCGACCGGAGCGTCGAGGTGGTTGGCCTCGGCAATCGACTTGGCCGTCACGTGGTAAGTGCGCGCCAGCGAAGCCAGCGTATCGCCCGAATGTACGCTGTGATAACGCCACCATAGGCGCATCCCGGCCGGAATCGCCGTCATCGCCGTTTCGTACTGGTCTTTGGTTCCGGCGGGCAGGTGCAACTCAAACTTTCCTTCATGCGGCGTGGTCAGCCGCAGCAGGCTGGGATTCAGATCCTGCAGGTCCTCGAGGTTTCCGCCCACGCATTCCGCCGCCAGCCGCAGATCGACTGGAGAAGTCAGCGTCACGGTGTCGTAATCCGCGGGACGCTCCATCGCAACTGCGTTCAAACCATACTGCGACGGATTCTTGGCCATGATGGTCACAGCCAAAATGATGGGAACGTAATTCCGCGTTTCCTTGGGCAGAACGTTGCGCCGGTAAAGCTCCCAGAAGTCGGCAAAGCCGGTGCGCTTCACAGCGGACTGCACCGTGCCCGGACCGGAGTTGTAAGCGGCCATGGCCAAATACCAGTCGCCGAATTCGTTATAGAGATCTTTCAGGTGATGCGCGGCGGCGCGCGTCGACTTCTCGGGATCCTGCCGGTCATCGACGTACATGTTGTGCGAAAGCCCGTAGCCACGCGCCCGGCTAGCCATGAACTGCCAGATGCCGCGCGCGCCCACCCGCGAAACCGCCAGCGGATGGAACCCGGACTCGGCCTGCGCCAGATAAATCAGATCCTG
>Ga0265746_1000009_pt1 | contig 13318 bp, 9 predicted proteins | sample NSUome_5_FD_200872 | JGI IMG/M metagenome (GOLD analysis project Ga0265746, IMG submission 200872) | Metatranscriptome of soil microbial communities from Maridalen valley, Oslo, Norway - NSU2 (Metagenome Metatranscriptome) | ecosystem: Environmental > Terrestrial > Soil > Boreal forest/Taiga >... | reverse complement strand
GTAGTCGGTCGCGGTCTGATTCCAGTCCATCAGCACCTGCTGACGCTCCTGGACGCTCATGATCGGGATTTTAGCCAGACTCAGATCCGGATTCTCTACCACAGCGCTCAACAGGTTTTCGAAGTGTCCCAACATCCTGCGAATCGTCACCCGCTCAAACAGATCTGTGTTGTACTCGAACTGGCAGTGGAACTCGCTGTTCTCCCACACTTCGACCGACAGGTCGAACTTGGCGATCCCGGCCTCGAATGGCATCTCCTTGATTCTGAGTCCTGGAATCTCAAAAACCTGCTTGGGAATGTTCTGGAAGGTGAACATGACCTGGAACAGCGGATGCGTGTCCAACGAACGCTGTGGGACCAACTCCTCGACGAGCTTCTCAAAGGGAACATCCTGATGCATGTAAGCTTCAAGAGCGAATGATCGAACCTGCTGAATCAGATCGCGGAAGCTCATGTTGGTCGAAAAATCAGTCCGGAAGACCAATGTATTCACGAACAGACCGATCATGTCTTCAATTTCGACTTCGTTACGCCCCGCGATGGGAGCGCCGATCAGAATGCTTTCCTGCTTGGCGTACCGCCAGAGCAAGGACTGAAATGCAGCCACGGCGACCATGAACAGAGTGGAACTCTCGGCCCGCGCGAGGGCCTTCAGTTTCCCCAGGAGGGCGCTATTCAGGCTGATTTCCTCTCTGGAGCCGTGCCAACTGTGTGCGCTGGGACGCGGATGGTCGGTGGGCAGATCGAGCAACGTATGTGCACCGGCCAACTTGTTTTTCCAGTGTTCTATTTCCCGCGTGAGCGCCTTACCGCTCATGTGCTCACGTTGCCGCTGCGCGTACTCTGTGTATTGGAGGTGCAGTTCGGGAAGCTCAGGAGTCTCGTTCTCTGTGAGGGCCTCGTAGCACTTTGTCACTTCGCGGAAGAGAAGCGCAATAGACCATCCATCGGTGACAATGTGATGCATCACCAAAACGAGAAGATGTGTTTCCGGCAACAGCCGGACCAGGATTTGCCGAAATAATGGCCCTTCGGTCAGGTCGAAGGGCTTCTTGCCTTCCTCACTGGCTATGCGTAGGGCTTCGGTCTCGCGTTCACTCTCCGGGAAGGCGGCCAGGTCGATGACGGGGATATTCACATCCACATCGGACAACACGATTTGTCGGGCTTCGCCATCAACCGAATCAAAGACAGTGCGCAGCGAGGCGTGGCGCTGTATGACTATTTGGAAAGACCGAGTCAATGCGTCAACGTCCAGCGGGCCCGTGATCAGGAAGGCGCGAGGAAGGTTATAGGCAGCAGTTCCGGGCTCAAGTTGATCGAGGAACCATAGTCTCTGCTGCGCGAACGAAGCAGGGAACGCAGCCTGGGTCATCGTGTTAGTTCCTCAATCTACACTTGGCATATCGAAACGACAGATTTCAGTGTCAAAACTATGGGGCAAAAGACGCGAGCCGATTGTCCGCTGTATACCGCTGAATGCCGGTTTTGGCATACTATCTTTGGCCGCCTCGTTAGGAGCAATGAATGGGGGCCGACCCAGCTAATTACCAGTTAATTATATGTGCCGGACCGGTCGATTTCACAATATAATTAGTGAGTTCAGGCCCCGGTAGCCGTATCGTGATTGGTGAAAGGTGTTCAATTTTAAGGGCGCCAGCCCTACCGTTACGTGGCGTGCGGTTTCCAGGTCGTTCCTTACCTCGAGAGGTTGGGATAGGTCAGGATTGCAGATGTCGCTATCGTCACTTGTTCCAAATGAGGCTGCTCGCTTGGGCCCAGGCTTCCCGGCTTTGATGCCAAAATCACCGCATATTGCGGGCAAATCCAAATTCTTCGTTCTCTCGTCTGCTCAAGACGGTCCCGTATCTGACCCAGCGGCCCTTGAGCAGCAAAGGGCTTAACACGCATGCTGGATGGAAACCAAAACGTCGTGACCGACAATGCGCAAACCGGACGCCTTGCCGATTTGCTTCTCCAGGTCAGTCCGTCTGTTTATTCGGCATCCCTGGCGCAGCAGCGTCTGTGGTTTCTGCATCAGCTACAAGGGCGAAGCACCGCTTATAACGTGCATCTGGGACTGTGGCTGAGAGGTCCGCTCAATCTGAACGCGCTTCAGTCCGCCTTCCGGGAGATGGTGAACCGGCACGACAGCCTCCGCACGGCATTCCGGCTTGAGAGTGGAAATCTGCAGCAGGTTGTATCGGAAAACTGCGATCCGGAGATCCCCCTCACAGATCTCACCAGTGTCGCCGACCCTACTGCAGAGGCCTACCTGCTTGCCCGCCGTGAAGTTGAGGAGCCCTTCGACCTGAGCACGACGCCGTTGTTTCGCGTGCGCCTGTTCCGGGCTACTGCGCTCGATGATGTTTTTCTCTGTACGATGCATCACATTATTACGGATGCCTGGTCACTGCAGATCTTCGCGAAAGAATTGGCGCAGCTCTATAGTGCCTTGTCGCAGGGTCAAGCGCCGTCCCTGCCGCCCCTTCCAATCCGGTATGGCGACTTCGCCGAGTGGCAACTGGAGTGGTTCCGCACGGATAGAGTTCAACAGCAGCTGGCTTATTGGAAGAACAAACTTGAAGGAGCGCCCGCTCTCCTGGAACTGCCAACCGATGTTCCTCGGCCTCCAGAACCAACCTTCGAAGGTGCGATTGAGTTTGCACCGATCTCGAGCGACATCGTTGACGAAATTAAGAACGTGGCAACTCGTTGCCAAGCCACGCCTTTCATGGTGCAGTTGGCTGCGTTCAAAGTCTTGCTTTATCGCTACGCCAAACAAAATGACATATTGGTGGGGATTCCGGTCGCCGGCCGTAACCACGTGGAAACTGAGGGGCTGATCGGATTCTTCGTTAATACCCTGGTCTTGCGCGATGACCTGTCCGGCAATCCGCGGTTTACGGACCTGGTGACTCAGGTGCGCGAAACACTTATGGGTGCATTCTCCAATACGGACGTCCCCTTTGAAAAGATAGTCGAGGTTCTTCAGCCTGAACGTAATCTCAGTTTCAACCCGCTGTTTCAGGTCATGTTCGCGACCCTCAAGTCCGCCGTCCGCTCGCACCAATTCGGTGACCTGACAGCGTTTCCGTATGTGGTCAGCCCAGAAACGTCAATCTTCGACCTCAGCCTTACTGTGATCGAGGACATCGACCAGAAATCGTGGGCCCAGATCGAGTACAACACAAACCTGTTCAAGCAGGAGCGCATCAGCCGTATGCTGAGTGATTACACATCGGTTCTTGAAGCCGTGGTATCTGGCCCTGAGGGCCGCATCCTCGCGTTGCCCCTGCCCAGCCTGCCAGAGTCTGCAGACATACTGAATGTGTGCTCCGCAGACAAGCGAAGTAGTAACGAAATCACGAAACGAAAAGTCTCCCTTGCTTCTACTCGCAGAGTTTCTGAATGCCGAGTCGATCCCATCGACGAGGAGCAGAAATTGCTGGTCGAAATCTGGAAACAGGTTCTGGGCGTTCGAGAAGTTGGGATTCGCGACAGCTTTTTCGACGTGGGGGGGCACTCACTGATTGCTGCCCGCCTGGTCGCGCAAATATACGAGGTTACGGGCCGGCGGATTCCTGTGTCGGCGATCTTTCGCGCGCCGACGATTGAAGCCTTCGCGCCACTGTTGCGTGAGGATCTAGTCCCTCAACCTGATCCGGTCCTCATGAAACTGCAGGCGGGGGACGGAATTATTCCCTTCTTCGGAGTTGCTGCGCCGGGAGCGGGTACTTTTGGCCTGGCACTGCTGGCGCACCACTTGGGAACGAATCAGTCAGTGTACAAGGTGCAGGCAGCCACGCCAGTTGTGCAGGGCCGCCCATTTACGAAAAATGAGTTGGTGGCCCTCGCCCAGGAATACATTGCTGCGATGCGATCGGTGCAACCGCATGGCCCTTACTGCCTTGGGGGCATGTGTGCAGGTGTCCTTATCGCCCAGGAGATCGTTCTCCAACTCGAGTCCCTGCATGAGGAGGTGGGACTGTTCGTCATATTCGATACCTGGGTGCTGGAGAACTCTCAGATACGCGCCCTGTGGGCCATCGACTATTACCATCAAAGATATCAGATTTTCCGCAGCCTTCCACGGCAGGAGAAGCTTGCCACTACCAAAAGATTCGTCGAACGCTTATCTCATAAGAATGGAAAGCATGGCAACGGTCTTGGTAGTGGCTGGGATCGGGCATATTGGCCGGGAGACAAGTTCCTCGCGCCGCGGTTTCAAGCGCCCGTATTGTTGTACAAGCGAGTCCGACAGCCTTATTACTATGTGCGGGACCGGCAAATGGGCTGGGGAGCTCGATCGGGCGGTGGAGTCGAAATCTGCGAGCTGAATTGCAGGCATCCTGACTTCTTACGGCAGCCCCAAGTCGGAATCGTCGGCCAAATCCTGGCAGGCAGGCTGCAGGGAATCAGAGAGGGCAAGAAACAGCGGGCCTATGGGGTTCTCTCCACGCCGTAGTTATTCGCTGGAATCCAGGTCCAGGACCTTGGAAGCACATTGAATAAAGGAAAATTAGGGATGACCGAGCGTCCCGAGGCGGCTGCCTCGTCTGTTGCGCGCCCGGGGGAGACGCTGGCACTATCGGCGGCGGTCCGGCAATCGGCAACCACGGCACGCACCCAAGTGCGCCCGGTGAAAGTAATTCGTCCGCCCGCGTTCTCGGTTAGCACGATCTTAAGCGGCCTGCAGGCGCTCGCCCGGTATTCGGATCTTCTCTGGATACTGAGCCTGCTTCGGCTCAAAGTTCGCTATAAACAATCAGCTCTTGGCTGGACTTGGGCTGCGCTTCAGCCTCTTGCGCTGATGACCATCTACACCATTGTATTTACCCGCGTAGCCACGGTGGCTACAGGCGGCATTCCGTATCCTCTGTTCGTATTATGTGCCCTTCTGCCTTGGATATTCTTTTCCAGCTCGATTTTAAACGCCGTGCACGGCTTGGTCTTGTATCCGAATCTGCTCACCAAGATGTATTTCCCGCGCGAGATCATTCCACTGTCTTACCTGGCGGCGGGATTTGCCGATTTTCTCATCGGTTGCGTGATCCTGGCTGGGTTCATGGCTCACTATCGGGTCTTACCTACTTGGAATCTGCTGTATGCGATTCCGATCGTGATGGTGCTGGCCGGCTTTGTTGCCGCCATTGCACTGCTGTTCTCGGCAATACACGTTCGCTTCCGCGATATCGGGCTCGCCATGCCGCTTTTGCTGCAATTATGGATGTTTACCATTCCCGTCGTCTATTCGCTTCAGTCGGTGCCGGTGCGCTTTCGCAAACTGTATTTGCTCGATCCCATCGCGGGTCTGATTGAGAATTTTCGCACGGTATTACTCCGCGGCCGCAGACCTGACGCAGTCAGTCTCGCGCTCTCTGCCGCTATCGCGTTCGCATGTCTTGCGATCTCCTACGCATACTTCAAGTCTTCCGAAGCCACAATGGCCGACATAATCTGACCTCATGATTGACATAAGGCTCGATCGCGTATCGAAACAGTACAGACTGCGAACATCTGGCAACTCACCGAAACGCTGGTATTCGGCTCCTTTCAGGAGACGATCGGCCCCGATGTGGGCACTCAGCGACGTCAGTTTCCAGGTTGAACAGGGAGAGGCTCTGGGGATCGTGGGACACAACGGTGCAGGCAAGACAACCATCCTTAGGATTCTCTCCAGCATCACCTCTCCGACGAGCGGCGAGATCACGGTTCGAGGAAGATTGGCTGCGTTGATTGAAGTGGGTTCTGGATTTCATCCGGAGCTCACCGGACGGGAGAATATCGATTTGCACGGCGCGATTCTCGGGATGCGGAGTTCGGAAATACGCCGGAAACTTGACAGCATTATCGAGTTTTCCGGGGTCGGCCGCTACATTGATGTGCCGGTTAAGCGGTACTCCTCAGGGATGTATGTACGATTGGGGTTTTCCATCGCGGCACACCTGGACCCCGATATTCTGTTACTCGACGAAGTCCTGGCCGTCGGAGACGCTGCATTTCAGGCGAAATGCCTGGACCGTATTGCCGAACTGAGACGAGCGGGCCGTACGATCGTCTTTATTTCGCACGATCTCGCTGCCGTGTATCGTCTCTGCGATCGGGCTCTTCTGCTGGACCATGGCCGGGTGATTGCGGACGGGCCGCCAAGAGAAATCATCGACGAATATCAGCAGATGACTTTTAGTAACGATCCGGGACCGATTAAGTTGGGTGAACCAGAATCACCGGCGCAATGTACAAGCATTTCCTTCCTGGCACCCGATTCTACAGACGGCATTCGAACCGGCTACCCGATGGTGGCTCGCCTCGGCTATCGCACGCGGCAGACCATTCCTGGGGTGGTGTTTCGAATCTCGTTCTATTGGCCCAGCGGTTATTTATGTGCCCGGCTCACCACCGACTCTTCGCACGGAGGTCTTAAGCTGGAGCCGGGCCAGGGCAAAATTGAGTTCCACTGCCCTGTGCTACCAGTTGTGCCGGGACTTTACCGGGTAGATCTTTCCATTGAGTCTAACGGGCAGGAGATCGAGGCGCGGCAGCGCTGCGCAACTCTTAATGTGGGACCGGGGAAGTTTGTTGTCGGCGACTTCTATATCGAGAACTCATGGAAATTGGTGGAGGAAGCCTCGCCAGAAGAGGACTAGCCGTTGTCGAGCGGGAGACACTGCAAGGTTTGGAAAGGGCCGGAAGTCAGTGCCGGCCCTTTTCTGTCTGTCGCCCTTCACAGTAATGAAGAAAGCCGCAGCTCAGTAGTGTGGCAACGAAGTGCCGTTCAATGCCGCAGTCACCAGTGTTCCAGCGTAGGCATTATCCACGGCTACTGAAGTCGTGAACTTCATTCCGTCTCTCCAGCTGGAAGGAGCCTCGGGGTGAATGCCCGAGAGAATAACCCATCCATTTCCAGACTTGCCCTCTACGACCGCCGGCGTGCCATCCGGGTACTTGTTCACGATGCTGCCCCATCCGGAAAGCTCGGGGCCTTCCTGCCAATACTGATCCAGCTTGCCGGAGTCTGGATTGGAAATCTCGACCGCCTCCTTGTCAATCTCCTTGAAGTGGTCTGCGTAGAAGTTGAACCAAACCCCCGACGTGAGATTCAACCCGTTATAGATTGAATAGCCGCCGAAGAACCCGCCCGCACAAATTCCCAGATAGTGCAGGCCGTCGTTGACGACAGCGTTGTGAATGTTGGTGGTAGTACTTGACTTCAGATTGTCGCCAATCGTGATCGAGTCGCCGCCTGGCACAATCAGCAGCTTGTAGGCGCTCAACCCGGCTTCGGTCATGGCGTTGAGCTGCGATGAATTCGCGGTCGAATAAGTCAGCCCGTTGGCAGAAAGGATCGCCTCGACGGCCGCAACGTCGGACGAGGACGTGCCCGTCCCGTTGAAAAGAAGGACAGGCGGTTTCTTCGTTGCGTTCAGCGGCACAGCCGCCGCAGCCTGCGCAGGCGTCCCAATCGTGGCGCCCGGGGTTCCGCACGCGGTAAAGGCGATCGGGATAAGGGCTGTTAACGCAAAGAGTACCCATCGTTGCAATCTATTAACATTATTGATAACTGAGAGCACGACGCCTCCTGGTGGCCTGTCTTCAGCGTTACCGAGCAACCATGGGTTAGCAAAGATTGCTGGGGTTTCCGCTGAACTCAGATAAAGTGAAAAACTTCGCTCAACCTTTCCCGATTTTATGTAGGCGGGAGAAAAAGGAAAGGTCACGATAGTTCATGGGGAAAGGACGCACAAGTACAGGAGGCTAAGGGTGCAGCTGCCAAGTGAACTGGGGTTCCCAAGGCACCGCGAATACCGCAATGAAGCCAACCGGCAAGGGCTGCATAGATGACGTAACCCACTTCAGGAGGCGCTCATGAGAAACCGACACTTCAGTATTGCAATTTTCTTTAAGACAAGGGCGGCCCGTCAAGAATTCGAACCAACCATGTTTGCCTTCATTGTGGCCGCAAGCTTGGCTCGGTAGTGTTCTTAATGCCAAACACATCCTTCCGAGCAAGCCACGTTATACCATGGGGTGTGGACCTTCCGGTAAATCCGCCGATCCTGCCGATGCTCGCGAAACGGGTGGATGAATTGCCCGCAGAGGGCGATTGGATTTTCGAGCCGAAGTGGGACGGTTTTCGCGCCCTGGTGTTTCGCGATGGAGATGAGATTTTCATCCAAAGCCGCGACGGAAAACCGCTTAATCGTTACTTTCCTGAGCTCCTGGAGCCACTGCACGCGGCGCTGCCCGCACGTTGCGTGCTCGACGGAGAGATGGTCATCGTCAAGGATGATGGACTTGATTTTGATGCTCTTCAATTGCGTTTGCATCCCGCTGCGTCGCGCGTAAAGCTTTTATCCGGGCAGATTCCCGCGTCATTTGTATTCTTCGACCTGCTTTGCCTTGGAGATCGCGACCTGTGCGGCGAGCCGTTTCAAAAGCGGCGACGCGAACTGGAGTCGTTGCTGGCTTCGGCTTCAGCGCCGATTCATCTAACACCTGCAACCAGCGATCGGAGTATTGCCGCCGATTGGTTTCGCCGCTTTGAAGGTGCGGGCCTCGATGGTGTGATGGCCAAAGCTCCTGCAGGAGCTTACGAGTCGAACCGGCGAGTGATGCTTAAAGTGAAACACGAACGCGACTGCGATTGCGTCGTCGCCGGATTTCGCTGGCATAAAAAAGGCGAGCGCACAATGGTCGGCTCGCTGCTTCTCGGCTTGTTCGACGATGCCGGCGCTTTGCAACATGTCGGAGTCTGTGCAAGTTTCAGCACGGCAAAACGAAAAGATCTGGTGGAGTTTCTCCAGCCTTATCGAAAAGATGCGCTGGCGAACCATCCGTGGAAGGCTTGGGCTGAGCACGCGACCGAGAACGATGAAGGTGTCAAGCGAATGCCGGGCGGACAGAGTCGCTGGAGCCAAGGCAAAGATTTGTCGTGGGAACCGCTGCGGCCCGAATTAATCGTAGAAGTTGCGTACGATCACATGCAGGGAGATCGCTTCCGCCACACGGCGCAATTTCGTAGATGGCGAAGCGACAAAAAGCCCAACGATTGTACCTACGCGCAGCTTGAGGTGATTCCTCCACAGGAACTGGCGGCAATTTTTCCACGCGGAAGGTGAGTCTCACTCATTTTCCTTTTTCTTCTTCCAACGCTCCCGCCACTCACGTGTGGGGTCATCGTCTGGCTCTGGAGTTTCCTGCATCGGCCGTTGTTCCTCAGGAACATGACGCAGGTTGATACGGATGCGTGTCCATGTGGATGATCTCCCGCGCATAGAGTCGACCAGCACATCGTCCACAGCAAGCAAACTTGCGATATCCGCATGCTTGGCTTTCCATCGCTCAAGACCCGCCAGCGCGGCCGCTTTATCCGGCGAATTCGCGACTGTAAGCAATGGCATCTTCACCCGCGGCTTCTTTATTGCTGTCTTCTTCGCGGCAGATTTCGCGCGGGAAGGCATCACACGCGCAGCCTCGCCTTCCATCTTGCGGAAGTGCGGAGGCCACGGTGCATCGGCGATCCCAGCCGCTTCGTCTTTATCGGCGAGTTCCAACAATTTTTCCAGCGAGCCAGACGATGCATCCATCCCGGCATACGGATTGCCGGTTTTCGCGAAGCGTTCAGGAACGGTGAAAATGGTAAAGTCCGCCGGATTGCAATCGGGTACTTCTCCCCATTCAAGAGGAGTCGAAACGCGAGCGTCTGGGAGCGGGCGCACCGAATAGGCCGAGCAGGTCGTGCGATCCTTCGCATTCTGGTTATAGTCGAGGAAAACGCCATGACGCTCTTCCTTCCACCATTTCGAACTGGCCAGGGTGGGGGCTCGGCGCTCGACCGCTCGCGATAACGCCACAGCCGCACGGCGAACTTCCGTGAACGTCCAACGCGGTTCAATGCGTACATTCACGTGCATGCCGCGCGAGCCGCTGGTTTTCGGCCAACCGCGAAGGCCTACCTCATCGAGAAAGGCTCGCACTTCGAGTGCGACGCGGCGCACATCGTCCCAACTAACACCGGGAATCGGATCCAGATCGATGCGTAACTCATCCGGATGATCGAGATCATTGGAGCGCACCGGATGCGGGTGCAGTTCGATGCAGCCAAGGTTCACGATCCAGGCAAGGCCAGCCGCGTCATCGACTACGATTTCTTCGGCAGTTCGGCCGGAAGGAAACGACAAAGTGACCGTACGCAACCAGGCTGGTCGATTCTCTGGCGCGCGCTTTTGATAAAACGCCTCCGTCTCGGCGCCATTGACGAAACGCTTGAGAACAATTGGCCGGTCGCGAATTCCAGCGAGCGCGCCCGGCGCGACGGTGAGATAGTATTGAACAAGTTCGAGCTTGGTGACTTTTGCCTGTGAGGAAAAATACAACTTCGCAGGATTCGTGATCTGGACTTCGCGCCCTTCAATCGAGAGCACCTTGTTGTCCGATTCCTTCACAAAGCAAGGCTACCACTCCCGCGGAGCCGCCTGGCGCTGATCTCTTCGAGTACCTCAACTTTCGGCAGTAAATTCCCAGTACAACCGCCTCTTCCACCAGAGAGAATCCCGCCTTCACGACTGCGCGCCCAGCAAGAAGTCATGTGTACCAAATTTAGATAACCACTTTCAGCCACACTATCGTATGCCGTTCGCTTACTGAGCGGACGAAAAGATGGACTATTCTGTATCTACCTAGCGGCCAGTCACTGCCGGGGTCGTGGTTGCGCTATTGAAGAGTCCCGCCTCATCCATAAACCTGAGGAAAGGCCTTTCACTCCTGCAGATTCAGTTGCGCGACACAAGAATTTCGGCGTCGAAATTGCTGAACTGGTTTGGCAAGGACCTAAGCGAAGAGTCCCGGCTGCTCTCACGTCCGCGTTTTTCAAAGGCACAGCCGTGCACAGGCTGGATTCGTTTTCCAGTTTAAGAACAGTCGCGACCGTTTCTTAATCGGTCGGACTTCAGCAGCACATTTAAGCTCAACGACTTAGCTAAATTATCAACAAGGGCCCTCGAACTGCACTCACCTTCGCGGTGCAACCGTTATCAATTACGTTAGCTCTACCCCTCCTCTGGAGTTTCTTCACGCTCCGAGCCGATGCGCAAGCTCGCGTTGTATTTCAGGATGAGTTCAAGAGCCGGACTCTCGACTTGACGAAGTGGATCGTAGCGACATACAAGTCGCCGGATTCCGCACCCGGCCTAAACAATGGCATCTATATCGCATCCTCGATTGACTTTACGCAGGGGATGCTGCGTATTAGCGTTCAGCAGCATGCGACGGCCGGCGGAGTCGAATCGCTGGGCGGCGCGATCCTGTCCAGGGAGTGCTTCGGTTTCGGTACCTACGACTTCGAGATGCGCATGAGCAGCGTCTCGCCCACTCCTCAGGGTGACGGTGCACCGTCAACTGGGGCGGTATCGTCCGGTTTTATTTACTACAACAAGTCGGAGAGCGAAATCGATCTGGAGTTCCTGGGAGACGAGAACGCCATGTGGGTAAGCACGTGGCGCAACCCCGACCCTAATCTCGATCCGACACCACAGCATAAGACCAGCGATAAAGTGGTCGAGCCCGGATTGGCTACTCGATTCCGGCACTATTCCCTGATCTGGACACCCGAAACAGTGGATGTCTACATCGACGGCATGAGAGTCTCCCACCAGACCGAACACGTACCGCAGAATCCGGCACACATCATTCTTCAGCACCGGGGTACGAACAGTAACAAGTGGGGCGGCGTGGCCGCCGTCGGCGTGGAACGCTATTTCTTTGTTCGGTCCGTAAAATTCACGCCCTGGGTGGCCAAATAGCGCGTGCTTACTTTCATCATGTGCGTGCTCGGGCTCCGCATCTTTCTCAGCGTCGCGAAATACACATGGTCGATCTGCCTTCGTATCGGACATCCAAGGTTGGCGACCATCAAGCAGGATTTTTCACTGGAACCGACGGTTAGCATCCTGTTGCCCTGTTTTAACGAAGGGCCCGACGTCTACAACTCCATCCGAACCATTCTTGAATGCGACTATCCGGTGGACAAATTTCAAGTCATCGCTACCGATGACCGCTCCAGGGACGACAGTTGGGAGTGGCTTCAGAAAGCGGCCACCGACTTCCCCGGCCGTGTCGTCGCCCGGCGAAATCCTAAGAATATGGGGAAATCCCGCACCCTGATAGGTGCATCCCACGTATCCAATTCCGAGGTCATCCTCGTGATCGATTCCGACTGCATTTTCGCCAGGGACACCATCCGGCAGTTGGTGTCGTGTTTCGCCGATCCCAAGATGGGAGTTGTTGGCGGCACGGTGGGTATCCGAAATCCCAACACCAATTCCCTCACCCAGGTGCAGACCTACGTGTACTTCCTCGCCTTCGATTTATGGAAAACCTATGAAAACTGGACGAAGTCGGTCACCTGCGTGGGAGGCTACCTGCTGGCCATCCGACGCCATTTATTCGAGCAGATCGAACCCAAGATTCTTACCCGGAACTGGTTTGGAGTCGAAGTCGTGGAGGGTGAAGATCGATACATTACCCATCAAGCCCTTCTTCTCGGGTATGACACTTATGTGAATACGAAGGCACGCTGCTGGACCAATGCTCCTGATAAATATCCCCAGTTCTTTAAGCAACAGTACCGCTGGAGAAAAAGTGGTGTCCGCGATCTGTTCCTGACCTACAAATTGCTCTGGAGTCACCTCGGGACCATGCATCCGAACGGCATCTATTGCTCGACAATCGCTCCCCTGACCTTGTTGACCTTTACCATTGGGATATTCATCGCCCCCCATTTCGATCCCCTGTTCTTCTTACATCCGATCACGTTGATCATCTCGATGGCCATCGGCGCCATCTTGCACCTGATTGTCTCCAAACACTTTCCCGATCAAAAGATCGCCAACCCGCTTACTTTCGCGTTATTCGGATTCTGGTGGATCATCAACTCTTTCTATCTCACCGTCTTGTCACTGCTGACCTTGGACTTTAGCGACTGGGGAAGCCGGACGAAGCAACGGGTTAAGCGTCCAGGACAATAATTATGAATCTAGGAAATATAAGACCTGCCATCAATAGTTCGGTGCTCATGCTCTACCGCATCTTTGCCATTGTCAGCTTGTACGCAGTTCTCGCCGGAGTCCTCGTATTCGGCCTGGGAAGCGCATTTTATGCGGGCAGCAAGACTTGGGTTGCGCCCGTCATCCTCTCGCAGTCTGACAAGGATACGCTCGACCTCATCGGCAAGACTCTGAGCACACAGAACACGGTTGACGACTTGAGGCTTGACGTCGGAAAGCTAGAAAACACCGTGGCGGAAGCCCGGTCGC
>Ga0265746_1000005_pt1 | contig 14355 bp, 11 predicted proteins | sample NSUome_5_FD_200872 | JGI IMG/M metagenome (GOLD analysis project Ga0265746, IMG submission 200872) | Metatranscriptome of soil microbial communities from Maridalen valley, Oslo, Norway - NSU2 (Metagenome Metatranscriptome) | ecosystem: Environmental > Terrestrial > Soil > Boreal forest/Taiga >... | reverse complement strand
GCGCGGTCCCAGACGATTTTCTTTTCGAAAAGGGTTGGTGCAGCCTACAACGCATTCGGAGATCGCCGTCTCATCTCGCAGATCGCCTTCCCGTACTTGCGCCCAGCAACTGCGCCCGTGGAACGCCGAGGGAATTCGCTGGTCCGCAGCGTCCAGCAACGTAGGAGCGAGGTGCAGCAAGCTGAATGGAAACCTGGGCAGTTCCTTCTTTGCGGCGCCGGGAACGCGCAAGAGCAAGGGCACATGGATTAATTCTTCCGTCAGCCGCGACGGTGGGTGAAAACGGCCACCGTGATCGAGAAACTCTTCGCCATGATCGGCGGTCAGGGCGAAGATGCAGTTCGGCCAGCGGCTGGAATCGCGGAGCGCGGCAATAAAGCGCGCCATCTGCTCGTCGACCCAGCGGATGCCAGCGTCATAGAGAGCAACGACGGGGTCGCGGTGACTTCTCAGTTTCTTGGATCCGAGATCGCCCCGATTCCAATACGAATTCAGATACCGCGCGCGGAAAGGAGTGACCGGATCGGAACCCATGAGTTGCAGGGCTTTTTCCTTCGGATAATAAGGAGCATGCGGATCCATCAAATGCAGCCAGAGGAAAAATGGACTTTGCCCGATGGACTCAAGCCAGGACAGGGCGTGACCGACGATCACATCCGCGGCGGGAAAGCGGCGCAGCGCATCGAGCGAGTCAGGAGAAGGCGTCGCCAGCCGCTGACAATATTGGAAATACAATCCGTCATAAACCCCAGCCAGCGGCCCCATGCGTGGTCGGAGTTCCTGCAGCTTACGGTTGAGCCGGCTCGCCCAACCATCGCCGTTGGGAGTAGGCATCTCACTCTCCGTTAGAGCCGTCGCCTCGGCGTCTAAGAAGTCGCGAAAAGTATCAAAACCATCTTCATAGCCGAATTGGCCCGAGATGTAAGGATTGGCAGCGACGAATGAAGCAGTTGCGTATCCAGCTCCCTTGAGAACAGAAGCCAGACTGGGCTCTCCAGGCGCAAGACCCAGCACGTCGCGGCCCAGCGCGAGCGGATAACGCGAAGCCATGATCGCCGGAAATGAGTAGTACGTAGGTGCGCCCGCAACAATGGCGGAAGGAAAAACGAATGCTTCACTGGCCAGAGAATCGAGGAATGGCGTAGTCGGGCGCTCATAACCCATGAAGCTGACGTGATCGGCGCGCAGGCAATCCACCGTGATCAGTACGATTGATTTTTGCATCATCGTCCGAGTACGAGCACTCAGGTGTCCTGAACAGGCGCAACCCGGGATTTCCTGAAAGATTTGCGAGTGACGTTTACGCTGACCGGCCCTTGCGCTGTTTCACATGAACCTTGGCTCACCACTTCGTGGAGTTCCTCACTATGAAGATATAGCAGATCGGGATGGGTGCGCCGCAATGAGGCGAGGAATCCATCCAGAAGTTCGAGAGTGCGGCTGCGAAAATCCCTCACAGAAGAATGAAAGTTAATGGAGTGCACGGACGCGATTGCGGGCACCTTGCGCTCGAAGCAAGCCTCGGCACTGCGGATGCACGCATCGAGAGAGAATTCTGGGTTTACGGCCGGCTCGAATTCCACGGTACGGTAAAGCTGCAGCAGTCCGTGCTGATCGAAATGAGGTGGGATGGCGGCTCCGAGACCGTTCTGCGCAACGCGGATTCCAATTTGCGCCCAAGCCCGGTGTGTATTGTAGTTCGCGCGGTAGCCGGGGGCGCACGCCGAGCGCGGCAGTGTGGAGAACAGTTTGGCGAAGTCACCGACCGCCTTGCCAATCAAATCACGCTGCGTCTCACGAGGAAGGAATCGATCATCCGGCGAAGCTTCGGGATCCCAGTATTCATAGCCAATCCACGGCATACGCCAGTGGATGTAAGGCGTGCCGGCCTTCCATAACGTTCGCAAAAGGCTTCCGCGCTCGCCAGAGTCGGTGAGATAACGCTCAACCGCCGCACGGCAGAAGTGTGTAGTGCCGTGCAGCGCTGGATAGAAGAGTCCTTCCTGAATGCCTTCGCGGTAAGCCTGCAACAGACCGGGCCGATTCCATCCCGCGGGAAGACTTTCGGCGAGCGGCAGGAGATGAATCTGCCGGAATCCCTCCCTCGAAGTCTTCTCGAGATTCAGGTTCGCCGCCACGAAATTCATTTCAAGGCTGGGAGAACGTCCGGCGGAATCGCGGTGACCGCGCAACACCGCACGGAGGGCGGCAAGATCCTCGGCGGTCTCAAGAGTGTAATAATCGTAAGGCCGTTCGCCGAGAACCAATCCCGCTGCGGTAAGTTGTTCGAATCCTTCGCGGTCGCGCAATCCGGCGCGACCCCAATCGTCGCTTTGGAGGACCACGATGGGGCGGTCGAAATGAAATCCTTCGACGGGAAGCAAGTCCCGGCCACGCTGCCAAAGTTTTTGGAGCATATTCATTTCTGCGCCCGGACGCTATAGTTGCCGGTTGCCCGGTCGTTATCGCTGCGGGCCATTTTTTCCAGAGCCAGGGCCGACAAGTTCAGAACTGGAACCACAGTGAACGCCAGCAGACTGCGCAACACTGAATACCGGGCGAACATACTGAAGCAAAACGCGCTCGCCCGAAAAAAACCCGAGATGCTCGAACCTTCGGGAACAATGTCAACCCGGCCGAAGGGCTGCATCAAACGCCGCAAGCCTGCTGACGTGAAGCGCCAGTAATCATCTTCGGCGATGCGAGGGTAAAACGCCGCGAGGCTGAAAAGGGCAATGCCACCTGGTTTCAGCACACGACAGATTTCTCGCACCGGCACCGCGGGTTCGAAAACGTACTCCAGCACTTGCGTGCAGAACACAAGGTCGAAAAGGCCGTCCGGAAAAGGCATGGCGCCAGCATTCGCCCGCAAGGTGACGAGTGGAGACTGCGCTAGGTCCACGGCAACATACTGTCCCACCCTCTCGGCCATCAGCGGGCGATAAGGCTGTATGCGGCCACCTACGTCCAGCACCCGTAGGTTCGATCCGGGCACCGCACTCAACCACCGTTCAAAGTGCTGCCTTCTCTTCCTGAGAACCAGATAGTTCGGGTTGCGCAGAGAAGGATGAAGACGCTCACCAGCTTCGCGATTCACGAATTCGAGGGTTTCAATCCGCTCCATGGGCTTGAGGGTCAGTGCAAGGCAGAAATCGCCTTAGATGTAGCCGAGTTCACGCAGCCGCTCTTCGATGATGCGCTGTTCGGCCTGGTCGAGTTGCAATGCATCGTTGCGTGACAGGTCGCGGAGAACGAAGGTCAGTAATTCTTCGAGAGTGCCGAAGGACTGAGCGAATTTCTTTTCGGCGGCCGCGCACAACTCCTCCGGCAGGCGAACCTCGCGTATCGCGCTCATGGTTGTAACCCGGCGGTTGGCGTGCTACTCATGGCCGCGCGAAGTCGCGACCAGATCGCGGTCAGAATGAGCCAGTCGTCCGCATCCAGGCCGAAAGCGAGAATCGCAGTGGCAAAGACTGCATAGGCAAGCAGAAAAGCAACCCCGGCGGCAACCCAGTCGTGGCCAAACGCTCTGGAATTCATTCGTAGAAGCACGGTCGCCGCCAGCATAGCAAGCGTAGGAGGCACGAGGCGGATGTAGCCGCGATTGTAGGGAGAAAGACCGAGCGCCTTGCGCACTTCGAGCAGGTTCCACAGATTGATGCCGACATTCGTGGCGGCCGCGGCTATGGCCGCACCTACTCCGCCCAGCACCGGAACCAGCGCAATGTTGAGAACAATCATCACCACCGCCATCACGACCTGCACTTTAATCAACCGCTTCTCATTCCCCGACATCAGAAGGAGATATCCCACGGAACCAACTCCGCAGTTTACCAGTTGACCCAGGGTTCCGATGATGAGGATAGGCCAGCCAGCTTCGAAGTCCCTTCCGAAAATTCGCATCAGGGGACGGGCAAACACGATCACCACAACCGCCAGCGGCAGCGTAAGACCGACCACCCACTTCGTGAGCGACTGAAACAATCGTCCCAGCAGGGCATGATCTCCGCGCGTGTGCAGGTCGGCAATCATGGGAGAGAAAATCTGGTTGATGGAAGACAGGACCAGCGGAACATAAACGACGATAGCCGCCGCCACGGAATAGATGCCAACTTCGCGGGGCCCGCGGTAGAAACCGATTGCGATCTTGTCGACCTGCACCATGATGAACTCGAGCAACCCGATCCCCAACATGGCCGCGGAGAAGGACCAGATTTCTTTTTCGAGTCCCGAGGCGTGCTGTGCGGAGAAGCGAGCCCGTGCGGGCGTCAGTTCGCGAACTGCAAGCAATAGAAGAACACTGACCGCGGCAGCGCTAAGAACCTGCGCGCTCAGGTATCCCCGGAGCCCCATTCCCGCAGAAATCAGGATCACGGCTAGCAGCATAGAAAGGGGACTGCCAACGAAATTCACGATCAGGGTTCGGCGGCCGAGGTCTTTGTAGCCTGTCAAAACCTTGCCGTAGAACCCGTTGAGAACGCCGAACAGCATAATCAGCGCAAACCATGGGAGATATTGCACTAAAGCGGCGGAGTGATAAAAGCTGACCGCCACCCATCGACCGAACGTCAGCAGAATGGCCCCAAAGAGCAGGTTCGCAAGGAGCAAAATTCCCGCACCGCGCCACAACAAAGCATGCAAGCGTTCGAACTTTCCAGCCGCACAATACGACGCCACGAATCGGACGGCTGATTGTGGCAATCCAAGCGAGTTGAATACGCCCAGAAACCCAACGAGGGTAATGCCCAGAACAAACAGTCCCAGAGCTTCTGGGCCCAGAACCCGAGCGAGATAGATTTTAAAAACGTAGCCGAATACCGCAGTGAATATGGTTCCGGCCAAGAAAACGCCGGATTGCCGTGAGATATGCCCGACCTGCGACCGGAACTGTTGGGTTTGGCTTGCTCCAGCATCGACACTGGCGGCGGGCTGCGCAATCGCATCACTCTCACCGCTGCCATCCCGGATACCGTAGGAGAGGCGGGCAACCGAACCAACTTCAGCGGCCGGCTCGTTGGATGCCGGATCGTTTGATGCTGAATCGTTAGGTGCTAGATCTTTCATGAAATCCGCCCCGCGACGGCTCCCGCCCGGGACTTTACTCCCAATAATCGGCGAAGGGCTTCGGGTTCGGCTGTTTTTGAGAAGCTCTCCGCTTGCGACGGCGAGTTCCGCAGACCAGCCAGGAGGCTTGGGATTCCTTCCAATTCTTTTGCGCTGTGCAGAATTTGTGCGACCCCAAACCGCTCATATTGTTGAACATAGCCGAACGGCAACATCGTCAACCAGCCGCACACGAAACAGGGAATATCCTGCACGAAGCAGTCCAGAACCGTGGTCGATTCAACTGTCACTCCGAACCAGGTATTCGAGAGCAGACTTTGGGAGAGCGGACCCTCCACCACCGTGACTCTCTTAAAATCTGCCTCCGGTAACAGATTCCGAACCATCCTGGTCCGCTGAGAAAGACTCTCGAAAGGATGGAGCTTCAGGACAACGCCTCGCCCAGTTTGTCGAGCCAGGCGGCAGAGCGGCGGCAAGAGTTCGCGGTACACTTCCTCGGTGCGCAAACCAGAAATCTCATAAGGCTCGGAGAAAAGAACCAATCGCGCAGGGTCCGACGGTCCGTCGTTCTGCGGGGAATCGCTCGGGGCAGGCGTGGGCGCGCCGAGCGCCACCTTTTCCGGCGGCAGCCCGCACATGCGGAGCAGGTAATCTCTCTCCATTTCGTTCTTGGCGAGATAGGTGTCGCACGGCAACTCTTTCAGAAGAGAACGACCATCGATCGCGCCATGATGAAAATCCGCGGTGGATATTCCGCGTCTGGCCGCCAGTATCACCGGAAGCCGGGTGTACATATTGCTGTCATCGCCGCACAATACGCCACACACAGGTTCGCTCTCAATCACTTTGCGCCAGGCGTCGCGGGCGCGGAGTCCGGACTGAAACCATCCCGGAAAACTGTCAAACACCCCGGCTCGGGACAGCACGGCAAATTCGGGAATCGCGCAGAGATCGGCTTTCAGCTTCACCCACTCTTCGAGGATGCCGGCAACCCCTCGGGTCGGAACGTCGCCTCCAACGTAAGTCGCCAGGTCTCGCGTCTGAACATTCGGCGGCGGAGCACTCAACCGGCCGCTCCGGCGGGTTGCGACCAGCAAGAAAGATTGATCCGGCAATAGTCTGGCGTAAGCCGCGGCCATTCGCGAGACGTTCCCATAAGCGCTGGGTAACAGGATCGAGGGTTCCCGTAACGGCGCGGCCCGGGACGTAAATCTCGACCGCCACTTATATTCGGAATCGTATTTGTCCAAAAAAATCTCTCTGATCTGTCCAGCGGAAAACCGCCGGAACAGGCTTCCGTAGTGCCGGACACGCGTGCCAATACGGGCTGAGAGTTCCTGAGAAAAACTCTGCGGCGGGCGTTTCAACAGAGCGAATACGGCGCTCGACGGCCACCCGGCGCGCGTCGCCCAAATCTCCGCAGTCCCGTCGATTTCCGATATCATGCGAAGGAAAACCAGAACTGCTTCGGCTTCGAGCGCGATCAAGAGGGATGTAAGGTCCCACCAGTCGATTCCCTCTTCGTCGATGAGGCGGCCCAGGCCCAGCGAGAACAACCGCTTCACCTGCCTTATGTCTTCCACACCTTTCCGGAACGAATCCGTGCGCAGCACAGGAGTACGAGTCACTTCTTCCCACGCCGCTGCGGAAGCAGGGGAAGACCTTCCCAGATCGACGATCAGGTCCCAGCGCTGAGCCGACCAGGGTCCGCGTTGCGGAAAGTCCTCGGGATGAAGGAGAAGAACGCGCATGCGATGTTGCGGGACACCTCAGACGGAAGCCGAAACCTCCGCCGGACCCGCTCCCTGCGAAAACGGCGGTTGTCCCTTGACCCTCTGCTGGTTGAAAACTCTTTGCCGGACCAGCGAATAGCGGCGCTGGAAGCCAGCCTTTTCAATGCCGCGGACGGAAGCTGCGTTCGTGGCCGCGCTGAAAATCCACGGCCGCTTCCCTTCGCCGCGAACCTGGTTCGCAATCTGCCGAATGGCGCTACTGTAGTGTCCGTGGCCACGTGCCGCCACGGGAGTCCAGCAATCGAAAAGCAACACGGCCTCTGGGCAAGCAGCCTCTACTTTGGTGTTCAGTTCAGCCAGAAAAAATCCAGTGAACCCGGTTACCCACGCAAAATGCAAAGGCGTTCCCCCGGCATCGACCAGCGCAAAAGCCTCGGCAGTTCCTTCTCGCAACCGCCGAGTGGAGCGCAAGAGATAAGTGAGCGTTTCCGAATCGTCTGCGTATGCTGAAGCGGCCTTGGCCAACTGCTCGAGAGCAAGCGGGCGCAATTTCACATCACCGGAAACCGGCGGAGCCGCTGGGCAACCCTGCCACTCGTAGAATAAAACTTCGTCGCGTGTCCACAATCGCCGCATCAATTGCTTTGCAACCCAGACCACCGTCTGCGTGGGTCGTTGTCTGCCGGTCCGCTCTCGCAACAGTTTGATCCGGCCCCGGACTGCCTCCGCAAACTTCTCCGCCGCGGGATGGGTTTTCACCACCGCCGCGGTCCGATCCCATAGCACCGACCCAAGATGTCGAAAAATCGAACTATGTAGTGTCACGTAGAGGGTCTCGCGGGAAGCATTCGCGAATTTGGCCTTGTAGGCTTCCGATCCCAGCCCCAGATCCAGGGTCTTCATCGCCGGATCTTCTGCCGCCTCCTGGATCACCTGGGTGAGCAGACAGAATCCTGGCCAGAAGCGCTCGACGCGGCTGTCGAAGGTCGGCTGGTACCAGAACCATGTACCGCGAAACCGGAAACCATAGTGCCACGCGACCGTTTGGTCCCCCGTGATCAATCGGCTCAAGACCAGCCATTGCTTCTCGGACAGCAGTTTCGCTAATTCCGTCAGGAACCGTTGCCGTGTGGGGTGCGCGAGATTGCTGATCCTCCCAATCTCCAGAAATCTCGCCACATGGGCTTGCATGAATTCCGGCAGAATCGGTTGCAGCGCTTCCCATGATCGAACGTGGTCGAAGCGGACCGGCGCCGTGCTCGCCATCGCATTCACTAAATGCCGCAACCGCTTCCCCCCGGGCGCCACCGGTTTGCCCTCTTTGCGCCGCTCGAGCTGGCTCAGTGACACCTGGGCGCATACATATCCGGTACGCGTGAAAGAGAAATACCGGTGCTGCCGCGCAGCCTGGCGGATCGCCGCTACCGTGGTCGAATCGGCCGCCAAGTTCGCAAACGCTGCCCTGTAGATCCCTTTCTTTCTCAGTTCAGCAACCACGGCGTCAACCAGAGCAGGTTTGCGCTCCAGCAGGCTGAGAAAGTCGCAATAGTCGCCGGTTGTGGCACAAAGGAAGGACGCTTCCCTTTCGGAAGAATCAGTAGCCAGAGCGGCAACTCCGCACAACGATTCTGGTTCGCCTTCGTCATAGGCAAGAAACAACAGCGGCCGCAGAGTTGCCGAGTAAGCACGCCCCACCGCCAGAGCCCATTCGTAGGTGTAAAAAACCTGGGGCTGGTCCACTCGATCCACCAGGGCATTCCACTGGCGGCGCAGGTTTTCGTCTTCCGGAATTTCTCTCAGCAGGACTAAACGCAATTTGCCCAACTCACCCGATCATCCACGCTTGGCGAACAAGTAATAGTACCAATCTGTCGCATACTCGCGGGGCGGCTGAGGATATTCGTTCCCCACAACACGCTCGATCCGAAAATGAAAACTGGTCAATTCGTCGATTGCCCGTTCTGGGATCCAGTAGTGCGTAAGCAGTCCTCCGTGGGCTGTGTCTGCAAGATTTCCTTCTCCGCGCCAGAACGTGGGCGACGGCACCCGGCGCAGAAAGCGCAGCAAGCTTGACCATGCCGACTGGGCCAGGGCCAACGTGAACCGCGCGCCTGTAAGTGAGGCAAGCAACGCTGAATACAGCCACGCGGATCGGCCCGCTAATCGGCGTGCAATCCGCCGCAGGCGTGTGCGATTCCAACCCCGCCACGCTAGAATCGCCCGCGGGTTGTGCGAAGAAAAAATCAGCACGCCGCCCGGCTTGAGAACGCGGTGAATGTGTCCCAGGCAGGCACGACGCGCAGCAGCCGGCAACACGAAATCGATCCCGTTGAAAGCAAACACCACGGCGTCGAAAGATCCATCCTCAAACTCCGAGAGGTCGGCAGCGTCCGCAACCCGGAACTCCAGATTTGGAAACTTGGCCTGACAAGCCTTGATCATCGCTGCCGAGTAGTCCAGGCCGACGTAACACGTAGCGCGACGGGCGAGGTACGCGGTCGTGCGCCCTCCGCCGACGCCGAGGTCGAGGATGCTGCTTCCACCCTTGATGTAACCATCGAAAAGCAATCGTTCGCAGGGCGTCAGATAATCCAGGGAAGCGTAGTAACCAACCACCGGCGGTGCACTGTAGACCTGGAGATTATTTTCCACCGAATGCCCGGCCATGGAGTGGGTCACCCTTCAGCCAGACGCAATAAGTCTCGCGGGTTCCTACCAGCGTGCCGCTGCAAAGAAGAATAGAACCCGGCCACATGCGCTTCCAACTCTGCGACCCCCATACCCGCGCTAACGTGAACCCGGGGAATCGCAAACGGGGGAAGTTCCGTGCCCAGCCCTCCGCCGCAGTTCAGGAAAGCGGCTGAGTATCCGGCGTCTTTTGCCATGACGAGAATTTCCGGCGTCACTGACGCCGCATCCCCGAAAGGATAGGCAAACGCCCAGACGCGTTCTCCCAAAACCGCTTCGAGGCAAGCCCGGCTCTCGGTCATCTCGGCACGAGCCAACTCCGGGGGCAAATGCGAGAGCAGAGGATGACTCATGGAGTGCGCTCCAATCGTCATTCCGGCTGACTCCAGTTGCTTGAGTTCGCCGCGGTTCAGCAACCAGAATCGCCGCTGCGAGGGTAAATTGTTTGCCGGAAAGAGCGCATCGAAATCGCCCGTTCGCAAACGGATTCGCGCCGCTTCGAGAAACGCTTTGCGGCTCTCGGCGCCGACCCGCGAGAGCTGTTTCACCAAATCCCACCACAAAGCGCGGCGCGGGGCACGGCCGGCGAGCGTTCCGCTGATTTCGAGTTTCCCGGAGGAAATCTTAAAAGATCCTGCCCGGGCCCGGTGCAGCAGAAGAAAAAGATCCTCGTACCAGAGCGTCGCAGTCCCCTCGTTGGCGGACGCTCCGGTTACGAAAAACAGGCATCGGACACCTTCTTCCTCGAGCACGGGCAGCATGTCCGTCAAATTATTGACCAGTCCGTCATCGCAGGTAAGAAGAACGGCCCGCGGGGGAAGAAGCAGTTTCTTTTGGCACCACAGCAACATTTCTTCCGGGGAAATCACCGTGTACTTCGCCTTGAGCAACCGCAATTGCCGGCGCAATGTGTCGGCTGTTATCAGGCTTCCGTCGAGATCCGGATCGATCCTTCCGTATCCCTGGGGTAACACTCCGTGATAAGTCACGACGGCCAGGCCCGCCGGGGCCAGCCCACGGAAGCAACCAGTCTTCGCCAAAGTTGGATAGACGATCCTCTTAAGGATTGGGCTGACAAGTTTCATGTTGCTGTTCCCATACACCCATCGGCTGCTCTCGGCGAGGTCGCCGCAAGATCTTCAGCGAATCCGGTCACTGGCTGATCGCCTTTCCGGTAAGTTGCTGGTACATCTCCAGGAGTCTCGGGAAGTTCCGATCCCAGTCCGCCCGCTCCTCCACGATGCGCCGGTTGCGTTCAGAAAACAGCTTACGGTCTTCCGGTTTGATACGCGCAGCATGCAACAAGCGATCGGCAAACTCCTCGGCCGAGCCTGCGGGAGCCAACCATCCATTCTGCTCTTCTGCGACCCACTCACGATTGGAAGGAATGTCGGTCACCACCACCGGCAGGCCTGTCGCCATGGCCTCCAGCAAAGAAATGGACGTGCCATCCGACTGTGTACAGCTGACATAGGTGTCCGCAGCGCGGAACCACTTTGGCATCTCTTCTCTGCCGTAAGGATCATGGGTCCGAATCACGCGACTCAATCCGTTCGCGTCGATAAACTCCCGCACTCGTTTGGCCTCCGACCCGTTGCCCAGCAATAACAGACGCAACGAGGAGTCTACCCGGTAAGCCTGCCGAAATGCTTCCAGGAGAGTGTCGATGCCATAGAGCGGCTCCCACGAACGCGTGGAGAGAAACACATGCGTCCCTGGCTCACGCTGGAACTCGCTCTCCGGAGGCAACGCCCCAGCGGGTCCAAACCATCCCTTCCTGATCCCCCAGGGAAGCTGCACAACGCGCGAGTCCGGTATATCCGCCCATTGCTTCGCGCTGGAGCGGACGGCATCGCAATCGCAAAAGAACCCGTCCGCGCTCGCCAATGCGACTTGCGTCGCATGCTTCCACTCCGCGTTGCGCTGCGCATGAAACAGAAGATCCGATCCCCAGGAGGTGAGCAGCCAGGGATGAAAGCCAGAGAGTGCCGTCAGGTAGCCACAACTCTGGATGGGACCAGCATGGACCAGGTCTGGGCCGATCTCCTGGAGTATGCGCCGAAACTCGGGCAAGAACCCGGCAAAGGTCGCCGGCTCCGAATTCCGCAGAGGCGACTGTTTGAGCCGAACCCAACGAACCCGCTTCGGCAGCCAGTGCTCCGCCGCGCCACTGCTGGTTGGGTCGAGAAACCAGACCTCCAGCCCCGCCTGCGAAAGCTTTTCCAGAAAACGCTGGTTATGCCCGGAGGTATTATCAGAAAAATACAGGACCTTCACTCGCTGCCCTCGGCATCCGCCAACCAAGTCCACCTCACGTACTCGCCGTGCGGCAGATCACGCACCAGTTTCTTGCCGAGGACACGCGGCAGCTCGAATGGCGCCAGACCATCCCCCGGGGCTGGCCTCAACGACTCCAGCATATCTTCCCTCAGAATCGTTCCTGCTTTCAGATCCTTAGCCGCACGCAAACAGCGCCGCTGCACCACCACGGTATCCCGTTCATTTTCGGCGACGAATTTGCGGGGCGATCCCAACGCATATTCCAGCTCCCGCGTTCGATCCACCATCTCGCGCCAGGTAGAAGGTGTCATGGAAAAGGGATGGTCCGGACCTTCCCGCTGATTATCGTCGGTAAAGAGCGTCTCGATCACGCGCGCTCCCAGCGCAACCGCTCCCAGCACAGTGGCATGCTGCGGAGTGTGGTCGGAAAGACCCAGCACGACTGAGGGAAACATCTTGGCGTAGGTCTCCAGCACGCGCAGGTGGATGTGCCGGAAATTTTCCAGACTGGCGGTGTAATTCGTGTTGCACTGCATCAGGACCAGTTGCGAATTGATTTTCAGTACTTCTCCCACCGCTCGCTGCACTTCTCCAATCTCAGACGCGCCTGTGGCCAAAAGCACCGGCTTTTGCTTGGATGCCACCTTGCGCAGCATTTCAGGCCAGATAATGTCCCCTGACCCGATCTTGAACAGGTTCACGTAGGGATCGAGCATATCCACGGCTTCCAGATCGTAGGGCGCGGAAAAGTATTCGATTCCGCAAGCCTCGCATTCCCGCTTCAGTTCCGGAGTCCACTCCCAGGGCAAGCTGGCCTCGCGGTACACCTGGAACACGCTCTTCCTCCATTTCGCCTGGTGAGAAAGTTGATCGCCCAGGCCACTGAACCCGCGATCGCTGACAATCTTGGGAGCGCGAAAATTCTGGAACTTGGCGGCGTCGGCCCCAGCCTCGGCGCACAACCGGATCAGGAGTTTGGCGCGTTCCAGGTCGCCGTCGTGGTTCGCCGAAATATCCGCGACAAAATATGTCGGATGCTCCGCAGTCACCAATTTATTCCCCAGTTTCACAGTCGTCATTCCCGAACTCCAGTCAGGTGGCTTTTGATTCGATCCACATAACCGCTCTCGCGCAGCTGAGCAAACCTGCGGAGTCCCGCCTGAACGTCGGGCATGGGACGCCCCAGAGCGGCGCAGATTTTCTCCGTATTCAATGACGTATCCTGTGGCCGCCGTGCTTTTAGTTTTGCATCGGCAAGGCGCGCAGGGATAACCTGCTCCGGATCAAAACCAAACGTCGAAGCCACTTGCCTGGCGAACTCATGTTTACTCACGCGTTCCGAGCCAACGACATGGTAAACACCGGTCAGATTCTGGTCTAACAAGGCAAGCATAATTTCCGCAACGTCGTTGGCCAGCAGGGGGCAAAAATGGACGTCGGAGAATCCTGGCACGACCTTCCCAAGAGTTAATTGCTTCAGGATCCATTCCGCCAGGCTCTCTTTGTTCTGCGCATTCCATCCATACAGGTTGACGCGTGCAGTCAAGGCGGCTGGGTGGTGACGCAGCACTTCCCTTTCGCCCTGCAACTTAGTCTTCGCATACACGTTCACCGGCAACGGCGTATCCGTCTCGGCGTAATTGCCGCGCTCACCGTCGAACACCGAGTCCGTGGAAACGTAGAGCAATCGCACACCGCTCTGCGCGGCCGTCTCGGCGATTGTCGCCGGCATCTTCACATTGACTCTGTCGGCTTCCTCGGGATGCTCTTCGCACCAGTCAACATTCGTCGCAGCCGCGCAATGCACCACAATCGAGGGTTTGACTTCCAGAAAGATTCGGCGAGTTTCCGCCGGATCAGCCAGATCAGCCGCGAGCAATTTCACTCGCTCAATATGGACAGGATTGCGATGACAGAGTCCCACCACCTCGCGCCCCTGGTCCCGCGCCAGCAACGCAACGCTCGCGCCAAGCAAGCCACTGGCTCCGGTTACAAGGATCATCCGAGCACCATCAATCGCCGTCCGGGAAAATTTGGGAACAACACTCAGCCTTCGCGCACAGCCTTTTGCATGATCGAGCGGTTCAACTCCGTCAGTTCAGGCTCGCGCTCCAGCAGGGCAAGTATATCGGCCTCTCGAAAGTCATCGCGTCCCTTGAACCGAGCGTAGATTGCACGCACAAATTCCAAATCCTCAGGAGTGTCTACGGTCCAGCGATGCCGGCTGGCGTCCTTTTCCCCGGTCACAGACAGAATCTTGAACTCGCCGGGGTGCTCGTAGATGTAAGGAGTCACGTGAGTCCGCTCGTAAGGCTGGTTGGCGGCACGCCAGCAACGTTCCAGAGCCTGGATCGTCATCACCTCGGTGTCCAGCCCGCGCGGGTAGGTCTGTACCAGACGATTGGAAGCGTAGTCCGGCATCGCCTGCCCTTGTGGATTGAGAAACGGTAGATTGAGAGACGCTGGATTGAGAAACGCAGCGATGGTTTTATCTGTGACCTCCGGGTCGATCAGCGGGCAATCGGACGTGATGCGTACCACGACTTCAGCTTTGGTCAACTGGGCGGCGTGAAAATAACGGTCGAGCACG
>Ga0265746_1000004_pt1 | contig 15123 bp, 9 predicted proteins | sample NSUome_5_FD_200872 | JGI IMG/M metagenome (GOLD analysis project Ga0265746, IMG submission 200872) | Metatranscriptome of soil microbial communities from Maridalen valley, Oslo, Norway - NSU2 (Metagenome Metatranscriptome) | ecosystem: Environmental > Terrestrial > Soil > Boreal forest/Taiga >... | reverse complement strand
GCCGGAGGAGCAAAACGAAGTTCTTCAAGCTACGCAAGTGCTCAACGGTCGCGAGCGTTTCTAACCGACTCGAGGAACCTGCGCGCCAGCTCGGCAATTCGATCCGGTTGCCGGCGCCGGATCGCTTCTCTCGGGATCAACTCTCCGCCAACCCCTAGCGCGATCGCCCCGGCGGCAATGAAGTTAAATGCGGTGCGCTGGTTCACCCCGCCAGCCGCTATCATCGGAACGTAGGGAAACATCGCCTTCAGATCCTTGATGTAGTTGTCACCGCCGATGTGCCCGCAGGGCACAACCTTGACGAAATCCGGACCCAGTTTCCACGCCGCAATGACGCCGGTCGGAGTGAGCGTCCCGGGGATCACGACGACGTTTTGTTTTACGGCGAACTCCACAGTCTCCGGATCAAGGCCGTCGCTGGAGAGGAACTTCGCCCCTGCATCCAGGCAGCGGCGCGCGGTTTCAACGTCGTGGACGCTACCAGCGCCGACAATCACTTCGGGCGTGTGCTGTACCACTTGTGCAATGACTTTGATTGCTTCGGGGACGGTCAACGTGACTTCGAGAATGGGAATTCCACCACGGGCGATCGCCTCGGCGGCGAAAAGCGCATCCTCCGTCGTCGACACCCGAATGGAGGGAATGATTCCGAGTTCTTCGATCCGGCCCCGCACGTCTTGCTTATTCAACGAACTGACTCCTTGGGCAACCGCTACAACGTTCGCGTTATGGACTCTAACTGAAAGCGGGCACAAACTTCACGGTCGAATCAGGGTAGCGCTCTCGTACCTACTGCCTGCCGCAACTGCTCCAGAGCGAGCAAGTACGAAACCAGGGCTTGCCGGTAGGCAAGTTGAGTAGCCCGGTAGCTGCGCTCGGCATCCAGAAAATTGAGCAGGTTGATGCCTCCGCGCCGGTAAGCGTATTCGCTGATGTCGCGCGACCGCGTGGCCGCCTCCAGATACTTCGAAATGTACAGCAGCACCAGCTTGTCATTAGTTCGCAGGCCCTGATAGGCATCGTAGACATCGGTGAGGGCCTGGCCGTTTGTCGCCTTCTCCAGTTCCTGCGCTTGGGTAATGGCGAAGCGTGCCTTAGCGATTTCGCCTTGGTTGCGATTAAAGATCGGCAGCGGAATGCTCCCATAGATGGTTGCGGCGTTGAGTCCATTGACGTGCGAGTAATTGGCCTGAACGGTCACATCTTGTTGGGCAATGGCTTTTTGCAATGTCAGCTGGCTGTTTGCAGCGGTAACACCTTGCTGTGCTGCGCGCAGGTCTGGGCGATTCTGCAGGGCCTTTAGCTGCAAGTCCTCGAGATTGCCCTTCACTGGTTGGTACTCGAAGGGGCCGGCAACGTCATAATTCTGAGAGACGGATTCGTATCCCAGTAGCTGGCGCAAGTCCGAAAGCGACTGGACCCTGGCCAACTGCGCCTGTTCCAGATCGCTTTCGAATTGCAGCAACTGCAGCTTGATCATCAGGTAGTCGTTCTCGCTGATGGCGCCAGCCTTGTATTGATGCTCGCTGATGTCCACGGTCTCCTGAAAGCTCTTCAGGTCCTTCTGCGCCAGTTCGAGCGTCGATTCGGCGAGTTGCACGTTGTAAAACAGCGTGGCGACCTGAAACGTAAGACCGCGCCCGTTATCCGCCACCAGCGAGCGGGTCTGAGCCGTGATATCTTTCTGCGCTTGCAGACGATCATGGCGCTTCCCACCCCGTTCAATCAGGTAACTGAGCCCGATGTCGGCTTCGGTGTTGTTGCTCAGATAATCCTTCGTCGACAGCCCTGGATATAGGTTCGGGTTTTGTTGCGAGGGCGAACCCAGAGGCAGATACTCCCAATCCGCGAAAAGAGTGGGATTGGGGCGCAAGTTTTGCGTGATTTCTTCGGCTTGGCTCTGCTGGATCGTAGTTATCAGCGCCAGCATGTTGTGGTTGTGCTGAAGCGCCATCTGAATCGCTTCGTCGAGGGTTACGCTGGTTGGGCCAGCGCCTTGGGCGGATGCCGGACGAATCAGGGCGCACGCCAGCACTGCGGCTATGACGAAAATGACGCCAGTCTTCCGGAGCAATGCAAAGCTATTCAAGGGCAGCCTCCGGTTCGGGTAGTTGATCGCCGTCTCTCGCGATCCAGACATAAAAAGTGGGCAGCAGCACGATGCTCAAGAGCAGATCGGAGATCAGTCCGCCCACGATGACGATCGCGAAAGGCCGCTGAGAATCCGATCCAATGTCGTGCGACAACGCCGCGGGGAGAAGTCCAAGAGTTGCCACCAGCATGGTCATCATGATGGGGCGAAGCCTCAGGACAGCGCCTTCGACGGCGGCATCCGGGATCGAATAACCGCGCGCACGAAGCTGGTTGATGTATTCCAGCATGATCACACCGGTTTGTACTGAGACTCCGAAGAGCGCCAGCATGCCGACGCCGGAGGACACGCTGAGGTAGGTTCCGGTGACCAGCAGAGCCAGGAACCCGCCGACGCGAGCCAGGCCGACGTTCAACAGAATGAGCAACGCCCATTTGTAAGAGCGAAACATGGTGTAGAGAATGATGAAGATGACGAGAATGGTCAGCGGAACGATCAGAGACAGCCGCGCCTCCGCCCGTTTTTCGCTCTCGTATTCGCCCGACCATCCCAGGCTATAGCCCGGCGGCAGCTTCACTTTTTGGCCGATCTGTTTGATCGCGTCTTCGACGGTGGTGCCCAGATCGCGGCCTCTCACGTTGAAGGTGACGGCTACGTATCGGGTGTTCCCCTCGCGAAAAATGTCATACGCGCCATCCTTGACTTCTACGCTGGCCAATTGCGCCAGGGAGACGCGTTCGCCTGTGGGAGAAAGCAGACGAACTCTCTCGATGGCCTGTTGTGTATTGCGGTAAGGAGCCTGGTATCGAACAACGACGTCATAGCGCTGCTCGCCGATCAGTACCTGACTCACCGCGTTGCCGCCAACCGCGGTTTGGACGGCATCCTGAATATCGGTAACATTGATTCCAAAACGAGCAGCCAAGCGGCGATCGATCGTCAAGTCGAGATTCGGCTGACCGAAATCGCGCAGGAGTTTGACGTCGTGCATACCCCGGATGTCGGACATGACGGCCGTGACTTCCTCGCCTTTCTGTTCGAGAAGCTTCAGGTCATCTCCGAAAATCTTAAGCGCGAGCGAACCTTTGGTGCCCGTCATGGTTTCTCCGACGTTGTCTTCGATGGGCTGAGAGAAGTTCCAGATCGCGCCTGGATATTTCTCCAGGGCGCGGTTCATGGCGGCGATCAGCTCCTCTTTGTTTTTGTGAAATACCGGGCGCCATTGGTCGTGCGGCTTCAGATCGACAAAGTATTCGGTGTTGCCGAAACCGCCGGTGTCGGTGCCGTCATCGGGGCGGCCAACCTCAGACACAACAGTCTTCACTTCGGGAAACGAAGCGAAAACATAGCGACAGTTGGTGGTGAACTTTTCGCCTTCTGAAAGACTTGTGCTATTGGCCAGAGTGCCACGAGCCCAGATGGCGCCCTCGTCGAGGTGAGGCAGGAACTCCGCGCCAATCACGCCGCCAAACCCCAAGTAGAGCGTTCCGGCGAGGGCGGCGATGCCAACTCCGGCTACGGCCCAGCGATGCTGAATGGCCCAGCGCAGCCGCTCGCGGTAACGCACAGTCAGGTAATCCATCACCCGGTTGCGTCGTTCGTGGACGCCTTTGCGAAAAAATATGCTTGCGAGCACAGGTGCGACCAGAACCGAAAATGTCATCGCCCCGAGCAGGGCGAGCGCGACCGTCCAGGCCATGGGGCGGAAGAGCCGACCCTCCACGCGTTGCAGCGTGAAGATCGGCATATAGGCGGTGATGATGATGGCGATCGCGTAAAAGACCGGCCGCTGCACCTCGTGCGCAGCTTCACGAATCGCTTCCGCTGGTGTCTTCCTGCTCGCCGACGCGTGTCCGTTGTTCAAGCGGCTCATGTGGCGAACGATGTTTTCGACCATGACCACTGCACCGTCGACGACCATTCCGAAATCGAGCGCGCCGAGTGAAAGTAGATTTGCAGGAATATGGCTCAAGTCCAGCCAGATCGAGGCGAAAAGCAGAGAGAATGGAATGGTCAGCGCGACGATAAGAGCGGCACGGACGTTCAGCAGGAACAGGAACAGGATCACGCTGACCAGGATCATGCCCTCGGCCAGGTTGTGCATGACCGTATGCAGCGTGAAATATAGAAGATCGCTGCGGTCGAGCATGGGAACGACCTTCACACCCGGGGGCAGGAGGCCGTTGTTGAGTTCGTCCACTTTCTTGTGAATGGCATCGAGCGTGGGCTGTTCTTCGGCGCCTTTGCGCATCAGCACCGCCCCCTGAATCACATCGGGCTCGTCGATGATGCGCCCGTCCTCCATGTGATTGGCTCTCGCCATGTGTCCCAAGCGGATTTTGGGACCTTGTGTGACTTCGGCGATGTCTTTGACTCGCAGCGCTGTTCCGGTTTGCGTTTTTAGAACGGTCTCCTCGATGTCGCGCACTCTGCTGAACAGCCCCAAAGCGCGGACATTCATCTGCTGCATCCCAACCTCAACGAAGCTGCCACCAGCGTTGATGTTGTTGTTGGCGAGCTGCTGCTCCACCTGGCCGATGCTCAATCCGTAGGAGACAAGCTTGTTGGGATCGACGCGCACCTGGTACTCGCGTACTATGCCGCCAAAATCGGAAACATCCACGACATTCGGAACGGATTTGAATTGCTTGAGCAGCACCCAGTCTTCGATCGACCGCAATTCCATCAGGTCGTACCGGGGATTTGTGCTTCTCAGTGTGTACCAGTAGATCTGGCCCGTGGTGCTCCAGTCGGTGCCGATTTGCGGCTGCAGATTTTGACCTGGCGGCAGGTTAACCTGAGTTAACCTCTCCAGCACTTTCTGGCGGTTCCAGTCGTTGACCGAACTGTCGTCGAAGATCATGATCACGAACGACAGGCCGAAAATTGACTCGGAACGCAGGAAGGTCATGTGGGGCATTCCCGACATTTGGATTTCGATGGGGATTGTGACTTGCTGCTCCACCTCCTCCGCGGAACGGCCCGGCCATTGCGTAATGACCGTCACGTAGTTGTCGGCGATATCGGGATAGGCCTCCACCGGCAGGTTGTGAAACGAAATCGCTCCCCAACCGGCCAGCAGGAATGCGATCGCCAGCACCACAAATTTGTTGTTCAGTGCAAAATCTACGAGCGCCCGAATCATTTCTTGTCCTGTCTGGCTTGTCGATGCACCGGCTCAGCCGCTCCTGACGGCCGCTGCTATGAAATGTCCGTCATAAGCCGTACTCGCGAGGCCGGACGCGGTTGCACCATCCGTTATTGAGCAAGTACGTGGTCCAAAACCAGGGCGTTTGTCACCACTTGTTGCCCGGGTTTGAGACCTGACCTGATTTCCTGCAAACTCGTGTTCTCAGTCAGCACGTCGCCGCTGACAACTTCCAGGCGGCGAAATTTTTGGTCGGGCGCGGGAACGAAGACAAAATCGCGGTCGTGCATGTGCATTACCGCAGAGGCCGGAACAATGGTGTGCATTTCCGCAGTTTGACCGCGGAAGGTCGCCCTTGCGAACATGCCGAGCCGCATGATTCCCGGATTCTCGACTTCGATCCGAACCTTCGCCGTGCGAATACTGGGATCGAGGATGGCGCCAATGTTGCTCACTTTTCCCTTGAACGGCCGACCGGGATACGCGTTCAAGGTGATTTCGGCGGTGTCTCCGAGGCGGACCGTAGCCAGATCGTTCTCGTACACATCGCAAACGATCCAGACCGACGAAATATCCGAAATGGTAAATGGGCTGGGCGACGAGTAGGCCTGCACCAGTGCTGCATTCGTCACTTCCTGATCCGTGATCACCCCCGCGGTGGGCGCGACGATGTCCACCATGCCCATGGGTTTGTCGGGATCGTTACCCAGGAGCCGAAGGTGCTCGGTCGCGGTCGCCAGAGTAACCTTGGCGTCATCCTCGGTGTCTTGCGCCACTTCGAGGTCCTGCTCCGCGATGGCGCCATGGGCGAACATATCCAGAGCTCGATTTAATTGCTTTCGTGCGAGAAGCTCGTCGGCCACGGCCTTGCGATAAGCGTCGAAACCTCCCGCAACGTCGTCACTGCGGATGGTCAGCAACAACTGGCCTTTTTGTACGGTGTCGCCGAGTCGAGCGTGAATGGCCACGACACGTCCCGAGGCAAGCGAGACCACCGGAACATTGCGAGCAATGTCAGGCGTGACGGTTGCCGTGACCACTAACTCAGAGGTGGAGGGACGCTCAACTGCGGGCGCCAGCGGAAATTGCTCGGGATGATCCACCGTGAACAGCGCGGGATCCGCTCCGGGTACGATGTTCGCGGGCGGGGGCGCCTCCGCTGCCGGGTCGGCATGCGCGGTGCAACCCACCAGCACCAGCAGCCCAGCTAAAGAGAAAAGAAAGAGAAAGCGGAGCAGCCCCGTAGCTGGGTTCAACTGTCGAGCGCTGCTCCGATTCAGGTCGCGCATAGTCGCCGTCTCGTCTATTTTCTTCGCCGGCTCGGCTAGAACTTCACCATGATCGCCATTCTCAGGCTGGGCTCGTCCTTCCGCAGGTCGGGAGTCCACAGGCCGCCGTGCGTGGTTGTCGTCGCACTGCAAGCCGCTTGCGCGGCACCGAGGTTGGCACCCACGGGGTCGGAGGGATTCGTGGGGTTTGGCGCCCATCCAATGCCGGTCGAGCTGCCGTCGTTGCAGGCATAGAACTGCGGAGAGCCATTGTTTCCCCCATTGGGAGTAATCCCGCCTCTGCCCGTGTAATACGGCTGCTGGGCAGTGCGATAACCGAACTCCCACAGGAAACTGATGTACTGTCTGGGCATGTAGTAGAGGCTGACGGATGTATCCCAGGCTTTGAACGGCAATCCCGGAGATCCTGGGAAGTAAGCCGATCCGGAGATCGCGTCCGCTCCGTTGATCGGGGGGAGCAGGGTTAAGTAGCGTCCTGGGTTGTCCAACACACCACCACCAACGGTGATGGCATACAGGTCCTTTTTGAACCACGTCCGGTCGTACAACATCCACCCCGCGAAGCTCTGCTTGGGCCCGCCTTTGGGCCCGCCCCCCGCCGGTTGGGTGAGTGGCTCGTTCTTGTGGCAACTGACCCCACCGCCATATTCGCACCCTAAGTCGCCTGTGAGCGAAAAGGCCATCTTGTCGGCAAACCTTTCAGGATGGTCGTAGTATTTGATTTCGATGCTGTCGTCGGTGTGGATGCGAGACCGGCCCAGCGGAACCGTTCCAGTCCACAGTGTGTCTTCGCCCATGCCGTAGTTGTTGAAAACCATGGAGACCCAGGGCTTCGGACGGTATAAGATCTGCCCGCCGAGGCCAGGTTTTGTGCCCAGCCTGCCATAGGATTGCCAGCCGTTGATAACCCAGGGCTCAATCTTCAACTTGTCGGTGGGAAACCACTGGATGCGTAGCCCATTGAAAAACCATGGCGTGTTGGAGGAAACGAAAGAAGGCTGGTAGGCCCAGTTATCGAAGTTGTAGTAACTGAATAGGCCGATGTAAGAAACAAAAATTCCCGCGTCGATATTAAGTCCGTGATTCACATTAAGGTGATACCCGCCGTAGGCTTCAGCAAAATACTTGTACGCGCCTCGGAGATCCCATTGGCCGCGTCCCGGACTCGCGTCGTTGCGCGGGGTCGTGACTGCAAACATTCCTCCCAGCGTCAAGACCCGGCCGCGAACGTTTTGCCAGTGAAAGTCACCGCCGAAACTGATCTGCTCTACCTGGACTTCGTTCGAGCGAAAGATCTCGGTCGATCCACCGATCGTGTCATCCTTGGGATGATTGAAGCTGCTTACGAAGTCAGTATCGAATCTGATTTCCGGGGTGAAAAATTTGGAATCCCACACTGCATCTTTGTTGCGCGCCGTGCCATTCAGCCAAGTCCAGTCGGCATAGGCAAATGGCTCGCTCGGCGGCTTTTTTTCCGGCTTGGTCGCCGGCGAGTCGCTTGTCGCTGCCGCAATCGATACCGCCGGACTTGCGCCTGCCGCCGCGCCCGGGGTGGGCTCAGACCTTGCCGGCGCCGCGGTCTCGGCAGTTGCTGGCGGCGCGGTCGCTGCGCGACTCTTCAGCTCCGCTTCGAGCTGTTCGATGCGCGCCTTCATGACCGCGAGTTCTTTCGCGACCTCGATATCCGAATCGGGCGCGGTGGTGGACCGGTCGCTCGCCGCAGCCGTGCCGCTCGTCGTGCTCGTGTCAGCGGGCAACGGTTCGTGTGGAGCAACTACTTTCGGCGGTGAGTCCGGTTGAGTCTGGGCCTGCGCGTAACAGCGTCCACTCTGACCAACACAGAGACTCACAACTAGCATTGGGCAGAAGGCCAATGCCGCTACGGGCTTACGCAATAGAACTCGCATGATTTTCAAGTTCGAATCCTTTCCGGTCCTAAGTCAGCTTTTGCACTCAATCGCAGGGGGGCTCAATCCGACCGAATGCACAAATCGCATGTCTTACTGCTTTCCTTTGGCGCTCAATTCACTATCACATTCGAAAACTTATAAAGGCCGGATAAAAAGTTCATAAAGAACGCATAAACCTGTTCCCCCATTGAGCCTTGAGCAGCAGTCTTCCCATTCCTGGGTCGTCCCCGACAGTCGTCTCGTGCCTCAACGACAAGAGCCGAGACTACTTAAACTTTTGCAAAGCATCTGCAGAGATGCGCTACCAGGCGGAAAGCAAATGGTTCAACGCCCCAATGTGGTGAGGAGAGTAGACTGGACGGCGTGAAGAAACCGTGAAGATCAGGCATTAATAATTCGACTAACGTGGATAAGTTCTTTGATTGGCAGGATGAAGAAGTAGTACTGTCGCCGGCGAAAGCTTAGTGCGATAAGTCACCGGGCACGGCCGATGACCCATCCCTCGGATTGCAGAAGCGGTACCCAACCCAGGGTTCTGTCACAATATATTTTGGTTTGGCGGGATCTTCTTCAACCTTTTGACGCAGCGTTTTGACAAAAGAGCGCAGGTAGTCAAGCTCAGTGCCGTATTCCGGCCCCCAGACGGAGCGCAACAGTTTGGCATGCGTTACCGGAACCCCCTGATTCCGCATCAGCAGCGCCAGCAGCTCGAACTCGGTCGGAGTGAGGTGGACGATTTCCCCGTGCCGATAAAACACATGGCGATTTACATCAAGTTCGAAGTCGCCCGCCTGCAACAGTGCCGGCTCGTTGGCATCGTCGTTACGAAGTCTGCGTAACACCGCTCTTAGCCGCGCAACTAGCTCACGAAACCGGATAGGCTTTGTGATGTAGTCGTCCGCTCCTGCTTCCAGAGCTTTGATGATCTCGCTTTCGCCATCCTGCACCGTGACCATTACGATGCCGATTTTCGGCATGTGCGCGCGAATTTCGCGGCACGCTTCGACCCCACCCATCCCCGGCATATTCACGTCGAGCAGCACGAGATCGAAGACTGATCGTCCAAGAATCGCGACAGCTTCCTCACCACTTCGCGCTTCCTCTGTCGCGAATCCGCTCGTGGCCAGGGAGGTTCTCAGGACTCGGCGAAAGGACGGCTCGTCATCGACGACCAATGCATTGAGCCGGTCCGCGGTCATGACTCTCTCACCGCCAGCGGCAGGGCAAGAAGGAAAGCCGTATGTTGACGCGTGGTCGACCCCATCTCCAGATCCAAGCTCCCGCCGTGTGCATGAACGATCTTTCGCGCTACATATAAACCCAACCCTGACCCCGGCGCCCTATGTTGCGCTTCGGCGCCCCGGTAAAACCGCTCGAAAATGCGTGACCGTTCATTCGGCCGAATGTAACTGTCACTGTTTGAGGTTCGAATGGCTACCCACTCATCCTGCAAGTCGATGCTGACCCTGACTGCGGAGCCAGGGACAGAATACTTGCAGGCGTTGTCCAGTAGTTGTCGCAAAGCCAGCTGGAGCAACTCTGGGTCTGCCATCACCTCCGTCGCAACTGCGTCTTTCCGAACGGACAGTTTTCGGTCGGTCCACTGCCTTGAGTACTGATCGGCCAGGACGGCAATTAGGTCTCCCATGTCCGTGAGTTCCAATTGCGGCTTAACTTCTTCTCGATCCAACTGCGCGGTTCGAAGCAGTCGGGAGGTCAGTAAACTTAGTCGGGAAGCCTCTGTTTCAACAATATCTGTCAGGTCCACCTGCTCTGGGCACAGAGGTCCCAGTTCGCGAAGACCGCCTGCAGCGGTCACGATCGTGGCGAGTGGAGTCTTGAACTCGTGGGCAAGGGCATCCAGAAGGGCTCCGCGAAATAATTCTGCTTGCGCGGCAGCCGCGGCATGGCTGGCGGTACGAAAGGTATGCGCCCTTTCCAGCATTGCCGCGGCAAGCGCGGAGAGAGCTCCAGCTGTTAGGTCCGGATCGTGTAGGCCTTCGAATCCGATTGCACCGATCGCTTTTCCCCCAGCTTGCAAACATCGGGTCAGAACCCCCGAGCCTGCATTCTCGCTGTCTCGGCCGGACGAGCATGCATCTCTGGTCTGATCCGCGAGGCTACTGGGAATGGTACCCGTACTGTATATTTCTGCATTTGCCGCATCGAAAAGGCAGACCGACCGAAGATCAAAAACACTCCGAAACAGTTCGATCGAAGTGGCGCAGGTCGCGTTTTCCGGATCAACCGCCAGTAGCATTTGCGCCAGTCGGTAAAGTCGATCCACCTGATGCCGCCGGTGGTCTGAGATCGCTGCCTCCTCGCGTACTCGGGTGGTAAGTCGAGACACGACCAGCCCCGTAGTCAGGAACGAAATCAGCGCCAGTATGTCGACGGGGCTTGTGACCTCAAGAGAAAAGCGTGGAGGTGTGAAAAAGAAATCCAGACACAGAACGGCAACCACAGAAACCAGGGCGGATGAGATGAAGTTCCCTATCAGGGACTGCAGCACAATAGCAATCAGGTAGATGAAGCCGGTGACAGTGAGATTCAGTTGCAGGCGATAGCAGACGAAGGTGATCAGCGCGATCAGAAGACAGCCCGGTCCGGTTCGAATGAGTGATGCCCAGATTCTTCTTGGTTGCGTCATACACTCCAAGCTTTTAGAACCATTGCTTCCTTGCGCTAAACCCACCGATCGTGGTGCGCTGCATGCGACATAGCATTTTCTAATTGCCCTATCTTGCTAACTCCCAAGGGGAACGAGGTCGCTTCATACCCAAAATGCCAATAACGCATTGCGACAGAACAATTACTCTGCTATCAGTCTGCGCGATTCGGAATCAGGGTTCCGATGACCGCAGACAGTAAAGGCACGCATAAATTCAGTCCAATTCATATTTCTTATTGCGCCTATCAGACTCCCCAATACCGCCTGTCGTGATTTACTGAATGCCTGAACCCAGCGGTTCAAGAGAGGGTGAGGATGCCTTCTCCACCGGTCGATGAGGAGTCCGGGGGGCAAGCGTTGCTACTTTTCAGGGAAGGTCTACATCCAGCGCGTAGATATCCATGGTGCTCGCATCCCGCACAAAAAGGCGCGAGTCATCCGGTGCCTGGCCGCTCCACGATCCCCACGGTCCGAAATAGCGGCGCAGACTGCCCAGACTGAAGAGGTCCTCGGGATGGTTATTCCCAACCTTAACGCGCCGGCACTTGGGATTCTCCACAGCGAAGTTGTCGTAATACACATAGCGGCTGTCTGCTGACCAATACGGATAGTTCACGTCGGAATCCGAGAACCATTCCGACCACTTCTGCGTGCGGAAGTCATAGATCATGCGCTTATGGGAGCCTTCGACGCTGATGGCAGCGAGGTAATGGCCGTCGGGAGACCAGCGCGGCGAAAATAGGCCCGTGGAGCCGGGAAAGGTCGAAGTCTGGCGCGTCTTTATGTCCACGAGCTGAATATCCTTGGTCCCGGTGTTCCTGGCGCCGATCCGTCCGAAGGCAACCTGGGTGCTATCCGGAGACCATGTCACATCTAACTCCCCAATGTTTTCGGGCAGTAGCTCCTCGGGCGTACCGCCTTGCGCGGAAACCAGAAAGATCTTGAATGGCTTTCCGGCTTGGCCGGAAATGTAAGCGATTTGGTTTCCGTCTGGCGACCAGACCGGAAGCGCGGCGTCCGCCGGCGGAGAGCTAAGCTGCAGGCGCTCGCTGCCGTCCACCCGGCTGCGCCACAGCGTGCCGTCGGGAACCGCCACGTACGCCGCCCATTTGCCGTCCCGCGAGAAGGCCACGTCGCTTGCTGAAATTCCACCGAGGAACGGAACGAATTGTTTGGTGGCGGCGTCGTAACGTACCAGTTCACCGCGCGGCTGCATGCCCTGCACAAATAGCTTCTTGCCATCCAGGCTCGGCAACGCCGTGTGATATACGATCGGGCCCGTCGTCAGTTGCGTGGGAATAGCGGAACCTTTGTGAAATAGTCCGACGGAGTCCGCGACCGCAAAAATATTGTTGCTGGGGCCGTGGCCGCTTTCGAACACGTAGTAGCGCCCATCCGCGGTCCAGCGGCCCCAGTTCTCCTGCGGCGGATTGTGCCAACCCTTGAGCAGTGGATGCAGATTGGATCCGTCCGAGCGGACCTCCCATAGCGCGTACGTGTTGGCCTGGTCCTGCACCGAAAAGCGGATCCTGCTCCCATCGGGAGAGAACGCAGCACCATACGCAGCACCCGGTGTCGTGACGAGAAGATGTGCTCCCGTACCGTCGGCGTTCGCCAGATACAAATCCGAGCCCTTAATGAACACGAGACGGCTTCCATCGCGGGACCAGGCACCGTCACTGCCCTCCACACCTAAGCGCCGCGGCGAACCAGCGGGCAACGGCAGCGTCCACAATGGCACAACTCTGTCGCCAGTCGGCATCATGTCGCTCACCAGCAGTTGGGAATGGTCGGGAGAGATGCTGAGGAGAGCCATGCTCTCGATGGGCGCTGGAATCGTCGAGGTTTCGCCGCCTGCCGAGGAAACCTGCGCGAGCACCACCCCATCGGGGCGCCACTGCGTGGTGTAGACCCGCGCGCCGTCAGTCAGCATATTTCCCATGACGTAGCCGTCACGCGTGATCTGCGTGATGCCGGTGACCTTGGGCGGACTCACCGGCAAGAGAAACCAAACCAACGCGGCAGCCGCCAACACAACCGTTGCCCCGCCGAGCGCCCAAGCCCCGAAACGGCTTCTTCGCGAAGTCTGCGCAACGCCCGCAGCCGCCGTCACTCGGCCCGACGTGCTGTCTCGTTTCAGCCGTTTCAGGTCGGCGCGGATTTCGGCTGCGCTTTGATAGCGGGTCTCGCGGTCTTTGTCGAGAGCCTTGCTGATGATGTGTTCGAGCCCCGGAGCGAGATCGGGATTGAGCCGTTGCGCAGGCGCAGGATCCTTATGCAGAATGGAATCGAAGATCGCGGCGGTCGTCTCTCCGTGGAAAGGCAATTGTCCCGTCGCCATTTCGTACAGCACCGTGCCAAAAGAAAACACATCGGTGCGGGCGTCCAGATCCTTGCCCAGCGCCTGCTCGGGAGACATGTAAGCCACCGTTCCCAGAGTGCTGCCCGGACTTGTGAGATGCGGATCGGCAGCGCTGGCCACTGTGGCCCCGTCCGGGGTCTCCGGCACGCGGGTTTTCGCCAGTCCGAAATCGAGGATCTTGGCGTGTCCGCGCTCGGTCACGAACAGGTTCGCCGGCTTGATGTCCCGATGAACAATCCCTTTGGCGTGCGCGGCATCCAGTGCGTCGGCGATCTCGATTCCCAGGTCGAGCAGCGCTTCCAGTTCCATCGGCTTCGCGCCGATACGATGTTTCAGGGTTACGCCATCGAGAAATTCCATGGCGATGAAGGCCTTGCCGTCCTGGTCGCCGATGTCGTAGATGGTGCAGATGTTGGGATGGTTGAGCGCGGACGCGGCTTGCGCTTCGCGCTGAAAACGAGCCAGGACCTGGGGATCTCGGGCGACTTCGTCGGGAAGGAATTTCAGGGCGACGAAGCGGTGAAGGCGAGTGTCCTCGGCTTTGTAGACCACTCCCATCCCGCCGCCGCCAAGCTTCTCGGTGATGCGGTAGTGCGAGATGGTTTGACCAATCATTCGAGAGATGGCCGGCTTTTGAGTCGCTTCATCTTACGGAGGCGGGTTCGGCGCGTCAACGAATGGGGGATGGTCGATAGTGTCGCAAGCGCGAGCTGTTTTCATCAACGCAAATTCAGGACATTACCGGGCTGGTCCGAGTGTGTCGAGCCAGAACACTGCTCTATATGATCAATATGTATTCACCTGATTTCAGCCGTTGTGGGGATTCCCCAATCGGCTTACCCCATTAGAATCAAGCACTTCTTCGGGTAACCAATCCGGATAACGAAAGGGCGATGTCCTAATTTGACAGGACATCACCGACGAGAGTGCGTTGCGGCGGCTATTTCCCAGGTTTAAGGTGGTAATCAATGAGCCTCCACTCCCCACACCCTCAGCCCAAATCGCATCAAGCAGCCGCGATGGCCGCGGCAGGCATCGTCCGTAACCAGCGCCGGAGTAAGCGGATGGGCCTCAGCGTATCGGTCGGATTGTCCGGAGAAGATCGCCTGAAGTGTTCCTTCACCATGCCCGCTCGCGCTACCGGTCTCAACAAGCACGGAGCGGCTGTGCAGTTGACTCGTGACCTTGCGGTTGGCTCCATCGTGCAGCTGCGAAACAAGAACGGTAGTCAGGCTTCTGCGCGAATCGTCGCTCAACTGAAAGCGGTCAAGGGGGTTTCCACCTACGCGATCGAGTTTGTCGAGCAAGGCGGTGGTGGACCCAGTTTCTGGGGCATTTCTTTCCCGTCGAACACCTAGCCGCTCATCACCTCAGTCGTACATGACCGGTTCCCGTTTAAGAAACTCGCTACCAGAATCAGCGCGAGCCAACGTGAGTAAGTCCTCGATCAAGACAGATGTTCTTTCCGTTTCTTTCAGAATGTGCTGCAGCGCTTCCCGATAGGCCTGGGAATCTCGCGCTTGGCGTAATGCTACTTCGGCCTCGGTGCGCATGAGCGAGATCGGGGTGCGCAACTCGTGCGACGCATCGGCGGTGAACTGCGTGATGCGCAGGAACACTTTCTCAATACGATCGAGCATTTCGTTCAAGG
>Ga0265746_1000003_pt1 | contig 16860 bp, 10 predicted proteins | sample NSUome_5_FD_200872 | JGI IMG/M metagenome (GOLD analysis project Ga0265746, IMG submission 200872) | Metatranscriptome of soil microbial communities from Maridalen valley, Oslo, Norway - NSU2 (Metagenome Metatranscriptome) | ecosystem: Environmental > Terrestrial > Soil > Boreal forest/Taiga >... | reverse complement strand
TTCGTCGCTAAGGTTGGGAACCGGCGCCTTCTTTGATAAAGAGACGTTCGGCGAGGATCGCTTTGTGGCTGGAATGGGAGCGCTGCCGTGGGCTGACTTTCTGGCTAAAACACCGCTCTCTGAAGTTGCCCGGCGCGACATCGCGCGAGTGTACACGGAAAAACTAGATTACCTGCCCGGCCTTTCGCGCGACCAGAAACGCGCGCGCCTCAAGAAAGTAAGCTACGCCGATTTCCTTACCAAGATAGCCAAATTGCACGCCGACGTTCTTCCTTTCTTTCAGACGCGTACCAACGACCTGTGGGCGGTGGGCATTGACGCCGTCTCTGCCTTGAACTGCTACGAAGCCGGCGATGACTACGGCGTCGGCTACCCGGGTTTTGATGGAATGAATCTGGGAGGCGATTCCGGAGAAAAAGAAGAGCCCTACATCTTCCATTTTCCCGATGGAAATGCGTCGATTGCCCGCATGCTGGTGCGTTCGCTAATTCCGGGTTGCATCGCCGGCCACAGCATGGAAGACGTGGTCACGGCGCGCGCCGACTACAGCCGCCTCGACACTTCCAACTCGCCGGTTCGCCTTCGACTCAACAGCACAGTGGTGCACGTGCGCCAGGTAGGATCTGATTCCGCCCGCGAGGTCGAGGTCGTCTACATGCGCGGAGGCAAGGTCCAGACGCTCCGCAGCAAGCGTTGCGTTCTCGCTTGCTATAACGGGATGATTCCTTATCTGTGTCCGGAACTTCCCAACCAGCAAAAGGAAGCGCTTGCCTATGGCGTGAAAGCGCCGCTCGTCTATACGCAGGTCGCGATTAGAAACTGGACGTCGTTCCAGAAGTTGAGCGTTCACCAGATCGTTGCACCCGGCAGCTACCACTCCTATGTCGCGTTGGATTTTCCCGTGAGCCTCGGACAATACAATTTTCCCAGCAAGCCGGAAGAACCGATGGTGCTCTTTATGTTGCGCACGCCCTGCCAGCCGGGCCTTCCGCAGCGCGATCAGCACCGTGCCGGTCGATACGAGCTGATGGCGACTCCCTTCGCCACCTTCGAGCGCAACATCCGCGATCAACTGGCAAGAATGCTCGGTCCTGCCGGGTTCGATCCCGCGAAAGACATCGACGGCATCACCGTGAATCGCTGGGCGCACGGCTATGCTTATAGCTATAACTCGCTGTTCGATCCGGACTGGCCCGAGGGAGAGCAGCCCTGGGTTCTGGGCCGCAAGCCGTTCGGAAAAATCGCGATCGCCAACTCCGACGCCGGTGCTTCCGCCTACACCGATGTCGCAATTGACCAAGCCTATCGCGCGATCCAGGAGCTTGCGAAGCAGGGCTGACGAGTTTGACGTTCGTAATAACGATGTTGGTAATAACGATCTTTGTAATAACGATGTTGGTAATAACAGGGAAAATCATTTATGCCCGGTGAAGGATTCGGAAATCTACGCGTGCTCTCGCTGGAGAGTCGCCGTTCGAAAGAAATGGGTTTGCTGATATCGAACTATGGTGGACAAGCCACCGTGGTGGCTTCGACACGCGAGATTCCGTCGGGCCCGAATGCCGAGGAATCCGCGTTTGCTGAAGGTTTGGTCCAGGGCCAATTCCAGGTCGTGATCTTCATGACTGGAGTGGGAACGCGCGCGCTGGCGCAGGCCATCGAGCCCTCATGTCCGCGGGAGCAACTGGTCGCGGCGCTGAGTAAAGTTACCGTGGTAGCGCGAGGACCCAAGCCGGTTGCGGTTCTGCGCGAGTTTGGCGTACCCGTCACGCTCACGGTGCCGGAGCCGAATACGTGGCGGGAGATTCTCCGGACTCTCGACGAGAATGCGGAAACCGTTTCCCTGAAAGGCACTCGCGTGGCAGTGCAGGAACATGGCGTGCCCAGCCGCGAACTCTACGCAGGACTTGAGGAACGGGGAGCGCAGGTATTCGCCGTGCCAGTTTACAAGTGGGCCCCGCCGGAAGATGCGGAGCCGCTGCGCCGCGCGATTGGCGACCTCGCTCGCGGAAATTTCGAGGTCGTCCTGTTTACCTCATCCATCCAGCTGCATCATTTGTTCCGCTTCGCGGATGAAATGGGGCAGCATCAGGAAGTCGCAGGCGGGTTGCGCCGTGCGGTAGTCGGGTCGATCGGGCCGGTCACGTCGGAAACTCTGCGCGAATATGGAATCACACCGGACCTCGAGCCGTCCCATCCAAGAATGGGTTTCCTGGTGAAAGAATTGGCTGAGCGAAGCGCCGAACTTCTGCTGCACAAGAAGTGAGTCAACCCGCGTTGTTCGGATTTCGTAACAAACCCGCGTCGATCCTTACAACTACCGAAAAATGCATCAGAACGTGGCGACGTTCCGTGCGTTTCTCGAAAAGCAATAAGGCCGCGCCTTATCTTCCATGTAAACAGTAATACTTGCAAGATTAACTTGCAAGTTTAGCTGTTATGTGTGTAAGATGTAATTACCGTGGTACGAAAGAACCTTGAAATCTCGGTCATCGACTTCACTCAGTCCATTGGGCTGTTGATGCGGCGCGTGCGCGCGGCAGCGGCCTCGCACGAGCTTTCTTTGACCGAGGCCGCAGTCATGGCGCGCCTCGACAAGGACGGCCCTGCAACCACCGCCGATCTGGCGCGCGCGGAAGGCATGAAGCCGCAATCGATGGGAACTACTATCGCCGCGCTCGAGCAAATGCGCATGGTCGAACGCAAGCCGCATCCCACCGACGGCCGCCAGGTAAATATTGCGCTCACTGCCAAAGGCGCCGCCGTGCGGAAGAGCGCGAAAGACGCGAAACGGACCTGGATCGCTCAGGCTATCGCTCAACTCGACGAACAGGAGCGGGTCACGCTCTTCAAGGCTGCCGAGATCATCCGGCGTCTGGTGGAAAAGTGACCGCCTTCGAAAGTAACCACAACGAGCTATCGCCGCCGGTGAAGCGCGCAGTCGGTTCAGATACGCCGGAGACTGCTCTGCCCGGAGGTTCGATGTCGCATGCCTGGCGAGCGCTGCGGCATCGCAACTTCAAGCTTTTCTTTTTCGGTCAGAGCATCTCCGTGATCGGCACCTGGATGACCAAGCTGGCCACGAGTTGGCTGGTCTATCGACTGACCCATTCGGCGCTGCTGCTGGGCGTAGTCAGCTTTGCGGGGCAAATCGTTTCGTTTTTGCTGGGACCATTTGCGGGCGTCTGGGTGGAGCGGCTCAATCGCCGCAAGATGCTGGTGTGGACGCAAGCGGCGGCTGCCGTCCAGTCGCTCGCCCTGGCCGCGCTTACATTGGCCCATGTCATCACGCTCTGGGAAATCATCGCTCTCACGGCTTTGCAGGGCTTGATCAATGCCTTCGACATGCCGGGGCGTCAATCGTTCCTGGTGCAGATGGTCGAGGATCGCAACGATCTTAGCAACGCCATCGCCATCAACTCTTCGATGGCAAACGGCGCGCGGCTGATTGGCCCGGCCATCGCTGGGCTGGTAATCGCGGCGGTCGGCGAAGGCTGGTGTTTTCTGATTGACGGCTTCAGTTACTTTGCTGTGATCGCGTCCCTGCTGATGATGCGCATTAAACCAGTAGACCTCCGCCACATGGCGAGCAGCATGCTCGAACAAATGCGCGAAGGCTGGGACTACGTGCGCACGTTTCGTCCGATCCGCACGATTCTTTTGCTGTTTGCACTTCTCAGCCTTATGGGCTACTCGTACGCTGTGCTGTTGCCGATCTTTGCCGGCCAGGTACTGCACGGCGGCGCGCATACCCTCGGCTGGCTCACTGCGGCGTCAGGAGTGGGCGCGCTTACGTCGGGCCTTTCGCTCGCGGTCCGCAAGTCGGTCGTCGGGCTGACGCGCATGCTTCAGATCGCGGCCGCGACGCTGGGAGGCGCGTTGATTCTCTTCGGCGTGTCGCATGTGTTGTGGCTATCGCTTCTGCTGATGGTGTTCGTTGGCTTTGGCTTGATGCAGGGCGCAGCCATCAGCAATACGATCGTGCAGTCGCTGGTGCCGGAAGACAAACGGGCGCGCGTGATGAGTTATTACACGATGGCCTTTTTCGGCGCGGCTCCGTTTGGGAGCCTGCTGGCCGGCGCGCTGGCTCACTTGATCGGAGCGCCCTACACTGTGATGGTGACCGGCACGTTTTGCATTGCGGGCTCGCTGTGGTTCACGCTCAAATTACCGAAAGTCAGGGAAGTTATGCGGCCGATCTATCAGGAGATGGGACTGCTGCCTGCGCCCGACCTTGAACTGATTTCCGAAGTGCAAGAATCGGCGATATGACACGGCATGAAGCTCTCATTACAGGCTTCAACCGAAAGGAAAAGATTATGCCTCTGACGAAACTCGATGTCACCGCGGCTCTGGTTGTGATTGACCTGCAGAAAGGGATTGTCGGTTTGCCGACTGTGCATCCTGTCGGAGAGATCATTGGCCGAACTGCGCAACTTGCGCGGGCGTTCCGTGAGCGAGGTCTGCCGGTCGTTCTGGTCAACGTGACGGGACGCTCTCCCGGCCGTACCGACGCTGGAGCTCCCAAGTTTTCGTTTCCGGCGGACTGGAGCGAACTTGTTCCTGAATTGCAGCAGAGCCCTGACGATCACGTCGTGAGCAAGCAACGATGGGGCGCGTTCATTGGCACATCGCTGGATGATTACTTGCGCCAGCGCGGTGTCACTCAAATTTTCCTAACGGGCGTGGCGACGAGCGCCGGCGTGGAGTCGACCGCGCGCAGCGGCTACGATTATGGCTACAACGTTGTGCTGGTTGTGGACGCGATGACGGACCGGAGCGAGGAGGCGCACCGTCATTGCGTCGAAAAGATTTTCCCGCGATTGGGCGAGACGGACACAACTGACAACGTTCTTAAGTTGTTGCACGAGGTACCACTTCGATGAGCCGAACACAGCCCGCAACCTGCTGAATACGCCAGCCGGATTGTGTGCCCAGCCTTATACTGGAGGGAAATTCGTGTCAGGTCTGCGTTCTCTTTCGCGACCTGCCTTTGAGGAGTTCATGGCCGCTTTAATCGATGCGATTAGCGTTAAGCGCAAGACGGTGTTTGAATTTGAAAACACACCTTTTCATTGCCTGGAAGCAGAAGTGAATACGCCTACTGCCCGGGGCGGCCAGACTCTGGTGCGGCTGAAGATGCGTAACCTACTCACCAACGCGGTCTTTGAGAAGACTTTCAAGGCGAGCGACAAGTTCAAGGAACCCGACCTCGAATCGGTTCCGGCATCGTATCTCTACAGCGATAACGATGGCTCTCACTTTCTGGATCAGGAAACGTTCGAAACCCTCACCCTGAGCGAGGAGATGATCGGGAATGCGCTGGACTTCCTGATCGAAGGGGCGATCATTCAGCTGCGCAAGTACAACGGCAATCCGATTGGTTTAGAACTGCCTATTTTCGTGGAGCTGAATGTCACGTCCACAGAGCCCGGGGTTCGGGGCGACTCGTCGGGCGGCACCCTTACCAAGCCAGCTCGGCTCGAGACGGGCCTGGAGATCCGCGTTCCGTTGTTCATCAAAGAAGGCGAGAAAGTAAAAGTATCCACGGAGAACCGGGAATTTGCGGGGCGAGCATGAGTCGGCTCCGTAAGTTGTCACATTCATGATCTGCCCAACAATGCTACGTCCACCAATGAGCTGTCCGTTTTTCGTAACAGGTCCAGGAGACATCTTGCGCAGGTCTCCTTCTGCTGCTATTTTGCAGCCATCGAACGGGCCAGCATCGACTCCGGGATTTGCAGACGGCTCGGTTCCCTTCCAAGGGTGGAGTTCCTCGAAACGGTTCCTTAGCAACGCTCTGCATTTCTCTGCGTTCTGCTCGGCCTAATAGAAAGGAGAACTATGTCTACTCCGAAAAACACTCTGCCGGTTGCCGGTAGTGAGCGTGCTCCGATGGAAGGAGCGCAAGAGATAGGACCAGCCAACCCTAACGAAACTGTTGACGTGACCATCCGTTTGCGATCTCGCACTGGGAAGAAGCCGATTGTGAGCGCGGATGCTTTCACGAAACCGATTGCGAACCGTACGATTTTGAGTCGTAAGGAATTCGAGCAACGCCACGGGGCCGATCCTGAAAGCATTGCTCGCGTCGAAACATTTGCCCGACAGCACAAACTCACGGTAAAGGAAAAGAGTGCGGCGCGCCGCACCGTGATTCTCTCTGGCACTGTTGCGGCGATGAACGAGGCGTTTGGTGTCGAGCTGAAGGAATACGATCACCCGACCGGCACGTATCGCGGGCGCACGGGAGCGATTCACCTGCCTGCGGAACTGCACGACGTGGTCGAGGGCGTGTTTGGCCTGGATAATCGCCCACAAGCCAAACCGCATTTTCGTAGGCAGCGTGGGGTTGCGGGCGCCCGTGCCGCTAGCGTCAACTTGTCTTACACGCCGCCGCAAGTCGCTGCGCTTTACGACTTTCCCACCGGCGTGAATGGAGCCGGAGAATGCATCGCGCTGATCGAATTGGGCGGCGGCTACAAAACTTCTGATCTGAGCAGTTACTGGAGCCAGCTCAAACTTGCCGAGACTCCCAGCGTGTCGGCGGTTTCGGTGGGTGATGGCAGCAACGATCCAACCGGAGACCCGAATGGACCCGATGGCGAAGTCATGTTGGATATTGAAGTGGCGGGATCGATCGCGCCCGGGGCAAAGATCGTTGTCTATTTTGCGGACAACACCGACGCCGGTTTTCTGAACGCGATCACCACTGCGGTGCACGACAGCACGAACAATCCGTCCGTGGTTTCTATCAGTTGGGGTGGTCCGGAATCTTCATGGACTCAGCAGGCGATGACGTCGATGGATGAGGCGTTTCAGTCCGCGGCCGCAATGGGTGTATCGGTTTGCGTCGCGGCTGGAGATGACGGATCGACTGACGGCGTGACCGACGGCCTGAACCACGTGGATTTTCCGGCATCGAGCCCGAATGTGTTGGCCTGTGGAGGCACTGAGTTGGTGGCGTCAGGCGATCGCATTACCAGCGAAACTGTGTGGAACGAACTCGCGAATAATGAAGGTGCAACCGGAGGCGGCATCAGCGACGTCTTTCCGCTGCCGAGTTGGCAGAACGGGGCGGGCGTGCCGGCTTCCGCCAATCCGAATAAAAACGTCGGCCGCGGCGTTCCAGATGTGACCGGCGACGCTGATCCAACTACTGGCTACGTTACTCGTGTCGATGGAAACCCCGACGTGATTGGCGGGACCAGCGCTGTTGCTCCACTCTGGGCTGGATTGATCGCGCTCATCAACCAGAGCATTGGAAAGCCAGTTGGTTTCATCAACCCTTTGCTCTATAAGGATGCGGCCACGGCGCGAGATCTCAATGACATCACGTCCGGGAACAACGGCGCTTACTCGGCTGGTCCGGGATGGGATGCATGCTCTGGGTTGGGATCTCCGATCGGAACTCAGGTTGCGGCGGCGTTGGGTGCACCATCAGAGCAAACGTTTAAGACGGGTACTTAGTCCTCGGCGTCATATCTGCGCCACCAGAAGTGGCGCGGCTGCGCGGGCCGCGCCACCTTTCTTCTGGTCGACATCCCTTATTGGTGCGGTTGCCGCATTCCGGAATGCCGGAGTCATCGGTCATTGGTTTGAGTTAAACTCATCGCACATCTCCGAGCGCGTACGCACGTAACTGATCACGTACAACGCGACGCCTCGGAAGTAAATCTAATCGCACGACAGCGCGCTGCTCGGAACACCGCGTAGTCAGAACTGCTGCTGACAGGACTCTCTATTACTCAACTCTGCCTACATGCTGTACCTTCGCCAAGAGCAGATCTCATGGCGTGTATTGCGAACGTGCTATCGACGCCGGCGCGGTCGTCGCATATCAGGAAGAGTCCCAGTGTGAGGGCGCTGTGGGTAATGCTGTGGGTGATCGCCGCGCTTTTCGCCGTGCCGGCGCTGGCACAATCACAGTCGAATTCGCGGGGATCGTCCTCGACGTATCCGAACGCACCCGTTGCGAACCTGGACTTTTACACACGTCCGACCGAGACGATGAAGCTCCGCAATTATTTGTTCGATGGGTTCGGCCCTTATCCCATTGCCGTGGCTGCGGCGTCTGCGGGGATCAGCCAGATTGATGATTCGCCGCCGGATTGGAAGGAAGGCGCGACGGCTTACGGCAAGCGCTTCGCATCCAGCTTGGGAGTGTTGGCGGTAACGGCGACCACGCGCTATACGCTGGCGGAAGTTCTCCACGAAGATACGATGTATTACAGCTGTGAGTGCAAAGGACTGTTTCGCAGGCTGGGCCATGCGGTGATTTCGACCGTCATCTCACGCCGCGGCGACGACGGCCACCGCATCTTTTCTTTTCCGGACCTGGTGGCTCCTTACGCGGGCAGCATGACTGCCGTCTACGCGTGGTATCCCCGCCGCTACGATGCGATGGACGGTTTTCGCATGGGCAACTACAACATGCTGGGTTATTTAGGCGCAAACATCACGCTTGAATTCTTCCATACCGGTCCACGCTCGTGGATTAACCGGATGCATTTCAACAACCCGCACCGAGCACAAGTCGCGCCATTATTCTAGGGTTCGCCTGGGGCGTGGCATCCGACAGCGTCAAATAAGTTGAGAACCTATCTCATAAATCCTCGGAGGCTGGAGACGAGCGAAGCCTCAGAGGCTAAAGCCTGAATTTACGGCTCTTGGGCGGCACGGCTGAAGCCGTGCCCTACCCGAACCCATTTGTGAGATGGACTCGAGTTATCCTCCCGGGTGAAGAACCTTATGCTGGCTCACATCGTCGCCATCTCCGCTCTTCAAGCCAAAGAAGGCGATGGTCGATACGATGGTCAATATTCCGAGAGCAATGAGAGCCTTGTGGATTCCCTGAATCATTTCGGTGGGAGCGGAGCGTGTGCTGGGAACGAAAAACGCTGTTGCCAGCCCAGCCGCTGCCACGCCGAAGCTGATAGACATCTGCTGCGCGGTGCTCGCGATGGAACTTGCACTGCTGGTGTCTTTTTCCGCGATGTCCGCGTATACCAGCGTGTTCATGCTCGTGTATTGCAGCGACGTGAATGCTCCATAAAGGAAAGCCTGCAGCACAATCATCCAAACAGGGGTTCGCAGACCGATGGTGGCAAACACCATCAGAAGAACACCGAGAATTAAAGTGTTCGAGATGAGGACGCCACGATACCCGACGCGGCTCAGAAGCCGGGGCATGATCGCTTTCATACCCATCGAGGCGATCGCCTGGGGCATGATGAGCAGACCGGATTGGATTGGAGTGAAGCCCAGGCCCACTTGATAGAGGAGGGGCAGGAGAAATGGGACTCCGCCGATCCCGAGACGCGTGAAGAAGCTGCCGCTCACGGCGGCCCGGAACGTGCGAATGCTGAATAGTTTGAGTTCCAGCAAAGGAAATGGAAGCGAACGCGCGTGGAGTCCGTATCCCGCAAGCAAGGCGATCGACAACGCCAAGAGCCCGGACATCTCCCGCGAGCTGAGAGTGTGTTCGCCGAATATCTCCAGCACATAAGACAGCAATGCGATCCCGGAACCGAAGAGAATGAGCCCGACGACATCGAGCGGAGGCGTTTGCTCTTCGCGGTAGTCGGGCAAATGTATGTAAACGAGAATCAAACCCGCGAGTCCAATAGGAATGTTAAGGAAGAAAATGAAGCGCCAATGGAGATACCCGACGATGAGACCTCCGGCGATGGGTCCGAGCATGGGAGCCACTAAGGCTGGTATAGAAACAAAGCTCATGGTGCGCAGCAGATCTGACTTGGCAAATGTTCGCACCAGGGTGAGCCGGCCCACTGGCACCATCATCGCGCCGCCACAACCTTGCAGGATGCGAAAGGCGACCAGCACGTGGATGTTGCTTGATATTCCGCACAGAAAGGATCCGAGGGTAAATAGCCCAATGGCAGATGCGAACACACGACGGGTTCCGAACCGGTCAGCCATCCAGCCACTGATTGGGATGAACACCGCGAGGCTGAGCGTATAGCTCGCCAGCACCGCCTTCATGCTGAGGGGAGCGACGCCCAGGGCGGAGGAGATGGCGGGAACGGCCGTGTTGAGAATCGTCGTATCCAGCGACTCCATGAAAAAGGCGACAGCAACCAGCCACGGCAGCAGCTGTTTGGCGGCCGCTGAGGGAGCGGATGAAGAGGGATCGGATGGAGATGGAGGAGCGGTCAACGGGCCGGCTGGGCTCATATGTAGAAAACTGCGAGAGGCTTCTCCACCAGGAACATGTTAGCCGATCCGAACTGCCATCAACGTACGGCGTGGCTATAATTGCACGCGAGAATGGCCCTCACCATAAGGAGTCGGCGGGCACATGAATACTTTAGCAAGAGATTTTGCATACGCGGTTCGGATGCTGGCCAAGAGTCCGGGGTTTACGTTGGCAGCAATCTTGTCGCTGGCCATTGGCATTGGCGCGAATACATCCATTTTTAGCATTATCAACGCGTTGTTGCTTCGCCCTTTGCCGTACCGGGATGCAGATCGCTTGGTCATTCTATGGAATCGCTCGCCCGGATTTACCGAAAGCATGTTGCTGTCAGGGCACGCGTGAAATCGGAATCCGAATTGCCCTGGGTGCAACGCACCGGGCCATTGAGCGTTTGATTGTCTGGAAAGGCCTGGCCCTGGCGCTCTGCGGAGTCGCCATCGGCACGACCGGAGCCTTGGTGGTTTCCCGTCTCATGCGGAGTCTCCTGTTCGGCGTGACCCCGTTCGATCCATTCACATTCGTCGTGATTTCGCTTTTGCTGGCTCTCGTTACTTTACTGGCTAGCTATATCCCGGCTCGCCGTGTCGCTCGGATTGATCCGATTGTTGCTCTGCGAGACGAATAGGTCGCGCCGTCGCGCCGAATTGCCATGACTATCTTCAATGAAATCTGAGGACGCTAGTTTGAAGCTCAGTAAGTCGCAGGATGCGGCGAATTTGTTGACTTAGGCGGTTCACCTGTACCGGGATGGGGATGATGACGCAGCCGCGGCCCAATCTATTTATGAACTTGTGAAAGTCGACACAGTAGCCGGAAACAACGCCGCAATGCAGGAAACTCTCCGAAAATATCTCGACGCCGCGCGTGGCAGTCATGCTCCGGAAGTAAGGGAGATGATTGAAGCTATAAGTCAGTGATCGCGGACCATGCACCTTCTCCCCAAGTAAGACGCGGAGTGTGCCTTCTTTGCGGGTTGGGGACCTATAAGAACCCTAGGCTTATCTGATGATGGCTGCGCCTTTTTACTGCGATTCGGAGAAGTCCCGAGTGAATGGTACCGATGCCCAATAAGCACTTATTCCCGCCGAACGAAATCTTCACCCGATCAGAGGAGTCTAAACGTCCCACCTATGGTATGCTCCAGGCGATTTTGGGCCAACGATTCTTTGGGTTGTCTGTTCCCCCGGGCAGAAATCCAGAATCGGCTCGCGTTTACTCCTGTTTTGATCTGCGAGCCAAATGGCCATTGCTTCCGGATTTAGGTGGTCAAGGGGTGTGCTTGAATGTTCCACAGCTTTCAGCCTTCGCGTCGTTTCAATTTCGATTTCAGCCCTTATCCATTCAAAGCCCTTGCGCGACGCCGGTTCAGGTTCGTCGCATGGTGCGGAGCGTTGGCCGTAGCTCTATGGGGGCCGTGGAACCCCGCCGCTGCGCAGACTAAAGCATCGACTGCGATCACGCTCGCAATTACAGCTGGGGGTAGCCCCGCGACGACGGTGACGTCTGGGACCGAGGTCACGCTCAGGGCCACCGTGAAAGCGGGAACCACGTCAGTGACAACTGGGCAAGTGAATTTCTGCGATGCCACGGCGGCATACTGCATGGACATTCACATTCTTGCCACCGCGCAACTGACGAGTTCTGGCGACGCCACTTACAACTTCCGCCCGGGGATCGGCAGCCACAGCTATAAGGCCGTGTTCGTCGGCACCAACTCGTATGCTGGCAGTATTTCGAGCGCATCGTCGCTGACAGTGACCGGAACTTCTGGGCCATTTGCGACAGCCACCTCGATTGCGGAAACCGGGGCCTGGGGAGATTACACGCTGACTGGAACCGTGACCGAGGCGGGAGGAACGACTGCGCCCACCGGGACCGTCTCCTTTCTGGACGCCAGCAACGGAGATTCGCTCCTGGGGATCGGATCCCTGGGACCGGCTGCTGCTGGCGTCGGCTGGCCCAACCCGGGATCGCTGACGAACACGAACACAGAGGGCACCTATTTCGTGCTGGTAGTGGACCTTAATGGAGATGGCATTCCCGACGTGGTGCTAGAGACCAGTCCGGTGTTGATTTACCTGGGCAACAAGGATGGGACCTATACCGAAGCGGCCGCGCCTCCCATTCAGGGACCTACGAGCTATCCCCTCGTCGTCGCCGACTTCAACGGGGACGGAATTCCGGATTTGGGCGTACCTTTGTATGGCGAGAACGAGATAGGGATCCTGCTGGGAAAAGGGAATGGAACGTTTGCAGCGCCGGTTATTGCCTCGATACCGGGCTCCAATGTCGATATCGAGCACATCGTGGTCGCAGATTTCAACGGAGATGGAATTCCCGACCTGGCCGTTACCGACGGTGACAATTCGGTCGTGGACATTCTCCTCGGCGATGGGGATGGAACTTTTACCCCGGAAACGACCAATCCTCCTATTTCCGGAATACCATCGTACCTCGCCACGGGCGATTTCAACGGAGACGGCAAGACGGATTTAGCCGTCGCGGAGGGCGGTACGATTGCCATTCTTCTGGGAAACGGGGATGGCACATTTGTGGCGTCGGGTTCCGTGAATTCGGGAAGCACCGGTTCACCCTTCGCCGTGGCCGACTTCAACGGTGATGGCAAGCCTGATATCGCCTTGGCGGCAGGCGGCACCGGTGCCAGTGAGTCGGTGATCGTACTCACCGGCAACGGCGATGGCACATTCAATCCACCATCCGGTCAGAGCCCGACATCAACGAGCGTGACTTGGATCCAGGTGGCGGATTTCAACCAGGATGGCGCCGCGGATGTGGTTCTGGCGGATTCGGGCGGCAATGCAACTGTTTTTTTGAACAATGGCGGCGGCGTGCTCAGCGAGAGTTTTCCGGTAGTTTCGGGGCTCAGTGTTCCTGGCTATCTCGATGTCGGCGTAGGTGACCTCAACGGGGATGGATACCCGGACATCGTGGCCGGCGGATATTACGACAACACCCAGGGGCTGTACCTGACCGAGCCGACGGAGACGGCGAGCGCAAGCGCCACTGTTCAAGTCAGTGGCGTAGGCCAGCATTTGGCTCAGGCAAGTTTTCCCGCTGAGGGCAGCTACGAATCCAGCGTTTCCAACTCGATCCCGCTGTGGGGTCTTCTGCCCGCCACGTCAACCACGTTGAGTGTGACGTCGGGAGGGTCGACGGTCACGAGCGTTACTCCGGGAACCGCGGTGCTCCTTACCGCGCGAGTGACTGCCGGCACTACTCCGATAACTTCAGGCCAGGTTAACTTCTGCGATGCCTCCGCGCCGCATTGCACGGATATACATATTCTTGGCTCGTCCGCGCTCGACAGCTCTGGAACGGCGACCTTCAGATTTGTGCCCGGGCCCGGCGCGCACAGCTACCAGGCGCGGTTCGTCGAGGACGGTTTCGGCTTGGCCGGTGCATCGAACATTGCATCTCTGAATGTAGGTCCTGCACCTAGCCCCGTCTACACCGATACGGCAGCCATCTCATTGAATGGGGGGGAGCCCGGCGACTACAGCATCATAGCGACCGTGACGGGATATGGCGGCACAGCCTCGCCCACCGGAGCCGTGTCGTTCGTCGATACCAGCTTCGGCAATAACGTGCTCGCGACCGTTTCCCTCGGAACTGGCGTACCCGGTATCGGCTTCCTGGAGTCTTTGTCTCCTGCGTTTGGGTCCTATCCAGCCGCTGAAGTCACAGCCGATTTCAACGGCGATGGCATACCGGATTTGGCGGTACTCTGGAGCAACAGTGGTCCATCCTCCGTCACGATCTTGTTCGGTAAGGGCGACGGCACATTTACAACCGGTCCGACAGTTCAACCGGCGGGTGTCCAGGGTTCTCCCACGATGATTGCCGGCGATTTCAACGGCGACGGCAAGGCGGACCTGGCCGTGCTGAGTTACAACGGGTACTCCATCAGCTACATCACAGTACTGCCTGGTAACGGCGACGGAACATTCGGTGCACCGCAAACCGGCCAGGTCTATAACCAGCCCATAACCGGAGGCGACGTCATTCAAGGAACCTTGATTGCCGCCGATTTCAATGGAGATGGCAAGTTGGATGTGGCCGTTGTAGGCGACTATGTCTCATCCGGCGGAGTGACGATTCTCCTCGGAAACGGGGACGGAACGTTTACGGCGCCGGGACCGAACCTCGACTTGAGCGCGGATTTTGGTTTGATTGCAGCCGGCGATTTCAATGGGGATGGCATTCCGGATCTTATTGCTACGAATTACTTTGAAGACGGCACTCCTCCCACCATCTTCCTTGGCAAGGGCGATGGGACGTTTACCGCCCCAAAGCCGGCGTCCTTCACCCTGGATTACTCCCCCACTTCCATCGTGGTGGGAGACTTCAATGGTGACGGGATTCTAGACCTGGCGTTCTCAGACCTGAACGGCATTGAAATCGCGCTAGGCAATGGCGATGGAACGTTCAATGAAACCCCGGCCAGCCCCATCCAGGTTCCTGACGAACTCTATAGCTTGCAGCTAGGGGACTTCAACCACGACGGCAAACTGGATCTGGCGGGATGGGACACCTATTTCGGTCAGATCGTTCTTCTCCTGGGCGCTGGGGACGGCACGTTTGCCGTGACAACGACCACTCCCGGCGTGAGCCCTTCTACGTCCGGCCTACATCAGATCGCAGCCGCTGACTTCAACGGGGATGGCGTGCCCGATCTGGCCATGTTGACCTACAGCGTCAATACAGCCACGATCCTGCTGACAGTGCCGTCCGAAACCGCGACCGCGACAGTGAACGGCATCGCGCCGGTCGGCGCTGGAACGCATAACGTGGAAGCGAGTTACTCGGGTGACAGCAACTATAGTCCCGAGGTATCCGGCACCATTCAGCTCATTGCAGCGCTGGCGCCAATTGTGTTCACGCCGGCAGCAGGGACTTATTCGACCCCGCTAACAATCACGCTCAGTGAATCTATTCCCGGATCAACCATCTATTACTATGCCTATGGAATCGTCAACACGAATGGCTTTGTGCCATATACGTCCCCTATCCCGCTTACAGAGAGCGGAGTCACAACGATCACGGCCTACGCGACAGAGACCGGATATAACCAAAGCTACTATGCGCCTGAAACCTTCACGATCAATCTGCCTGCGCTGGGGATCAGCAGTCTTTCGCCGCCCATCAAGCCAGCCGGGTCATCGGCATTCGCATTGACAGTCAACGGCTTCGGGTTCACAGCCTCCTCGACGGTGAACTGGGGTTCTGCAGCTCTCCCCACACAGTATGTGAGCGGAACTCAGCTCACGGCCCAGGTTCCGGCCTCGGCAATCGCGAATGCGGGAACAGCCACTGTGATGGTGCAGAACCCAACGCCAAGCGTTGGTAGCTCCAATGGGCTGATGTTCGAGATCGATTCTGCCGGCTCGAACACTCCACCGAACTTCACGACAGCCTCGGCCACTGTGAACCCCGGCTCGTCGGCGACCTATCCGGTGACGCTGCCGTCCTCAGCCACCAACGTCTCGGCGACTTGCCTAAACCTTCCCAGCGGGGCAACCTGCAGTTACTCGGTTAGCACTGGCGCGGTGACGATCAATACATCATCGACCACAACTGCGGGTACCTATCAGATCATAGTGGTCTTCACTGAGACCTTGCCGGGAGCGGCAGCTGCAATACTATTCCTGCCGATTCTTCTGTTACCGCGACTGCTGTTGAGAAGAAAACGGGCAGAGAGAGGCTTCTGGCTCACGGCACGCTTAGTGCTGCTCGTCTCGGCTGTCGCGATAGCCTCTGGCTGTGGCGGGGGCGGAAGCACGCCTCCCCCTCCTCCACAAACTCACCAAGTCACAAGCTCCGGAGTCGTCACCCTCACCGTGCAGTAAACCGCACGCAGGGCCGGGGAAGCGGAATAGCTCTTGTTAGGCAATTGGCAAGGGCCAGTCGACTCATTCAAGGGGCTCGTAACCTTAGCTATTGCTGCAAGCGGCTGAAACCGGGCAAAGATCGAAAGAGCTTGGCGAACTGTGAATAGTCAGGACCGCAGTGCTCCAACTTTTTTCGACGGTTCCTGTGCCGCCGGGCGAGCAGCCCGCAGCACTCGAGGAAATGTGGGAGAGATCATTTTGCTTCGGCAGCGCGGGCCAGTTCCCGCCAGGTGACCAGCTTAATTTTCTGTTGAGCGAGAGTCTCCCGGAACTCGTCACTGGTGAAAAAATCGTAGTCGCGCTGCCTCCAGGCCGAACCCCATGAGGAGCGCTCCCTGGTGGCGGCGCGTAGTTCTTCATTGTCGTAACCGGGATGGATGACGAACTCCGTCACTCCGGGTTTCAGGTTCTGCAACGCAGTGAGGTAAAATTCCGTCCACTTTTCCGACGGAATTTCCGGGCCAATCGTAACCGTATGGTCCAGGACTATATCGTTTGGACCGAGGCTGGCCTGCAAATAGGGATAGTCGGCGAACCAATCTCTGGTGACGAAAACCGGCAGCTTGTACTCGTGAGCGACGCGCAGCATAGTGTCGAAAAGTTCCTTGCCGTTCATGATCAGCCGGTACTGGTGCGAATCGAGGTGCGTGGGACGAACACCCATCGCGAGCGCGCGCTCGATCTGCGCGCGCAGTTCGATCTCGACCTCCTTGGCGTCGATGTGCTGGCCGT
>Ga0265746_1000002_pt1 | contig 17119 bp, 15 predicted proteins | sample NSUome_5_FD_200872 | JGI IMG/M metagenome (GOLD analysis project Ga0265746, IMG submission 200872) | Metatranscriptome of soil microbial communities from Maridalen valley, Oslo, Norway - NSU2 (Metagenome Metatranscriptome) | ecosystem: Environmental > Terrestrial > Soil > Boreal forest/Taiga >... | reverse complement strand
GCGGCCGGGGAGTTCGGCCGCGACGAACCCCTCGTAGTCGTGATGCACCGCGCGCTCGATTGCCGCGACCTCCGGGCTCCGGGTCTGAACCAGTTTACAACAAATTTGAGAACGTAATGACGTTTCTGAAGGCGAACGGAATCCGCGGTCTGGCGGGAAAGAACGACTGGCCTCGCTACACCGAAGAAGAACCGGAAATGTATGAGGAGATAGAGCTGGACAAGCTCTTCAAGGTCTGCGACACCGAGGAACGGCTGTGGTACGAGTTCTTTCTGATGACCGGAATGCGAGAACAGGAAGTGATGTACACATACTGGTCGGATGTGAACTTCGCAGCCTCAACTGTTCGGGTCAGCCACAAGTCCGATCGTGGGTGGACACCGAAGGCTTACAAGGAACGTGAGATTCCGATTCCTGCGAGGCTGGCGAAGAGTCTGAAGACATGGAAGGCGAAGGCGGACAAGGCTTGCAGCCTGGTGTTCCCCACCGGGGGAACCAATCCGAAGCTCGATTTTCTCGACTGCCTGAAGACGTGCGCCGAGCGAGCGGAGCTCGATAAAGAGGACTTCTGGCTGCACAAGTTCCGGGCAACGTTTGCGACGCGGTGTCTTTGGGCAGGCGTCGACCTACGCACGGTTCAGCAGTGGCTCGGTCACTCCGACATGGAGAGCACGATGCGGTATTTGAAGCCGTCGCGGAGTCAGCATGTGCGAGATAAAGTGAATGAGATTTTCGGCTGAGCACCGGCGGATTTTGAGTTCCACAGTCAGTTGCGCACCGTTATGAACGGTCGTCTACTACTATATTTCTCAACGGGTTACCAGAACCGCAAGTTGCACCATTATGATCCAATTCGACCCGTTTTGAACGACGCTTCGGCGGGTAAGAACCTTGCGGACCGCAAGAGTGGAGTTGGCGTCCCTCTCAACAGGGTTTTTGAACACCTGGACGCCACAATAACGGCGGCAACTCCGCTCTATGAACTCTGTGCGAACCTACTTCGGGTCGATTCCGCAGTGTCCTAAGTGGCGACTTCGTTCTGCACATGGAACTGTCACGTTTCTATCACAGCAACCTCACTGCACGAGTGCAAACCGACCGCTCAGAATCGCACTGCGCCAAACCAAACTTTCTACAATGTATGGTTCGCCGCCCGACTGCAAGGACAGATTGTTGGACGAAGTACAGTCTGCGCAAATTAGCTCGTCATCCGGGAGCAAGCAGACAGTGGAACCCGCACCCTCAACTTGCCTTATGCTGTCAGCGTGAGCCCTCCGTGAGACAGATTCCGGTGACGAGAGGCCCGCAGGCGGCCAAATCGAGGAATGTTTCGCCGTAACTTACGGGATGAAACTGTCGCGTTCCTCGGGAAAGGAGCAGAGTGGGACCGTTTTTGGCTCCAGCCCAAAAAGGAGACTCACTTTGAAGACACCAACCTCACTCGCACTTTTGTTCGTTGCCGCCCTCCTTGCGACCGCCTTCGCCGTAGATAGCTACGCGCAAGCTGCAGCCAGCCGCGGCACGGTTCTGGCATCCGGATTGAATGATCCACGCGGCCTGGCGTTTGGTCCGGACGGCGCACTTTATATAGCCGAGGCGGGTACCGGAGGCACCAACTCGACGGTGGGAACATGCACCCAGGGGCTCCCACCGATCGGTCCCTACAAAGGAGGTCCCAGCGCCCGGGTATCGAAGCTGGCGCCAAATGGCACGCTGTCCGCGCTCGCTACGGGCCTGCCTTCGTTTATAGCAGTGCAGGGCGACATTATCGGCGTCGCAGACGTTGCTTTTCTCGATGGCAAGCTTTATGCCCTCATTGCCGGGGGAGGGTGCTCCCACGGAAATCCGAATCTACCCAACGGCATCGTGCAGGTGAACGTGAGAAACGGCACCTGGGATTACATCACGGACCTGAGCCTGTTCTATATGGAACATCTCGCTGCCTATCCAGATGCCGCCGACTTTGAGCCCGATGGAGTTCCTTACAGCATGATCGCTCACCAAGGCGGACTTTTCGCCGTTGAACCCAACCATGGCACAATCACGGCAACAACACCCGACGGCGAAACGAACGAAGTTTTCGATTTTTCCCTCCACTTCGGCCATGTTGTTCCGACATCGATCGTAGCGAAGGACGGGAATCTGTACATCGGCAATCTCGGTCTTTTCCCGATCGCGTCGCAATGGGAACGCGTCACCACCCTGTCTAGGGATATCGGTTTCCATGAAACCATGCCTGGACTAGGCACCAGCCCGGCGAACCTGAACGTGTTCAGAGTTGCTGGCTCCCGGGCAGGATTCACCACGGTTGTCAGTCTGAAAATGGGGCCCGACGGACTGCTCTATGCACTGGAGCTCTCCGACACTCCAGGAGGGTTTCCAAATCCCGGCGACGGCAAAGTGGTGAGACTCAACGCCGACGGCAGCATCCAGACTGTGATCACAGGTCTAAGCCTGCCTGGGGGCATGACCTTTGGCCCCGACGACGCGCTGTATATCTCCAATGCCGGCGATCTTGGACCGGAGATGGGAGAGATCCTTCGTTTCGAGATTCCGAGGTAAGCCGTTCTGTGCCGACATCTGCGGCTTGGGCGGCGGATATCCAGCGGCCGTCTCCAGACCGCAGATGGGATATTACATAGCGGCGGCGTTAGAGACGTTTCCCAAGTGGGCCATTCTCAGCAGGTCCGGAAAGCGCGGGTCGCTACGGATGACATCGAGGAGAGGATCGACGGGAAGCGAATCGGCCCAAAAGCAGCCCGCCTCAATTCCGCGACCGAGCCAGGGAAATGCCCGATCGGGGTTACCCAGCCGAATGTAGCTCTCGCCAATCTCGTACAGGTCGCATCCATTGCCGGGCTGTTTGCCGATCAGGTTGACTCTGGCGGTCTGGTAGGACTTCCATCCGCCTTTTTGATACGCCAGGCGTAATGGCGCAAGCTTTCCTTCGGGGATGGCAATGGCCAAGGACTGCAGATCGGTGCGCTCGGCGTCATCCAGGCGGAGGGACAACTCGTAACTGCGGGCGATCCACTCTTGTGCGTAGGAGGCCCGCGTCGGCTCCATCTCCACGGCGCGCTGGAGATAGAACAGCGCCTCGTCGTAATGGCGCGCGAAATACAGGGTCACACCCAGATGCCGGTTCATAAGAAACGAGCGTGGGTCTAACTGCAAAGCCCGCCGCATATGACTCACCGCTTCTTCCGGGCGCGCCATCGCATCAAGGTACAATGAGTACTGCATTTCGGTCAGGGGGTTGCCGGGACTAAGAGCAATTCCTTTTTCCAGGTCGCGTCCGGCGGCTTGCCAATCCTTCTCAAAATTAATTTCGACGAGCCCAAGCGCGGCATAGGCTTCCCCGCTTTCAGGGTCAAGTTCGATCGCACGTTTCGCGGAGGCCAGAGCCTGTGACTGTTCGTGTGGCCGTGCGCTCCCGCCGCTCACTCCCTGGGTCGTCAAGGCCTCGGCTAAACCTGCGTAAGCACCTGCATAGGTGGAATCCAATGCTACGGCTTGCTGAAAATAGGCGACACTCTTGTCTATATCCCGCTGATTCAGAAAATAGAGACCACGCAGATACGCATCGTACGCAGCCGGATTGATGCGCTTCGCAAAGACCCTCTCGCGGCCGTGCTTAAGGGCCGCCTGAGTTTGGAGTGTGATGTCACGGACCACCTTATCCTGCAATATCAGGATGTCGCTTATCGGCTCTTCATAGGTCTGCGCCCACAGGTGCCGGTCGTCCCTAACATCAATCAATTGGGCCGTGATACGAACCCTGTCACCCGATCGCACGATCGAACCTTCGACGACCGCATCCACGCCGAGTTCGGACGCGATCTGGCGCAAAGGCTTCTTTTTTCCTTTGTCCTGCATCACCGAGGTACGGGAAACCACGCGCAGGTTGGGACTATGGGCCAGTTCGGTAATCAAGGCATCCGTCATCCCATCGGCAAAGTATTCTTCATTGGGGTTCCCGGACAGGTTTTGAAGCGGTAGTACCGCAAGCGACAGCACCGGACGATTCGCCTGAATGCGTCGCCCTGTAAACCATGATGAGAACACCGGGCCGAAGATGATCATCGCCAGCCCAACAGTCACGGCGATCCGCCACTTCACGGAAGCGATTCGCCCCAAGTACGTGGACCAGGTGCTGTGTGGAATCGACTCGACCTGCGGCTGCGCTTCAGGCCCCCCTGGTTCCGCTGGAGGGGCAACACGATCGGGCGCTGAGGAGTGCTGGCTGACTTCACGACAGATAAAGACAGTCCCATATCCGCCCTTGGGAATTTCGATGAGAATGGGGTCTGTTTTCCCAACGGTGTCGTAGTATTCCCGCAAACGGTTGCGCAGGCGGCCAGCTTCCACCCGCACGGCCGCGTCTACGTCGGGATCGTAATCCGACGGTCTGCCCAGCACTTCCACTGCGATTTCGTATTCCTTGGGGACAGAATTCAGCAGGGACCTCTCCACGACATAGCGCAGGAACATCCGGCTTCGCTTCGCAGCGAGAAAAACGCCGGAGGAAAGAATCCTGTCCAGTTGCTGCCCGATAGCTTCGGCGTCTAGATGAGATTTGAGACTTTGGTCCATATCCACATCCGGCAGATCGCTCACTCTACGGTCGACTGAATTGAGGTATTCTACGCCTTTCGATTGGGTGCGTGCGGTCTGCCCGGTGAGCCTCTGCGGGACAGGTATCGGTTCAGACGACGGAGCAGTATCTGGGGTGTACGCAGAAACTGAGCCAAGCTGTTCTTTGTCAGTGTTCCGGTAGCCGCACACGGAAGAGATTACGCTGCGTGGTGGCAAGCAAAATCGCATAGGTAGAGGGATCCCGGCCTGGAAACACATCCCTCTCCGGTATCTCCCGTGTGCCAGGTATCGCTTTCACTTGCTCTACCGATTCAAATCCGTTCGGCGGCAGGTTGGGCAGAAGGTGTCCCGGCGTCAAGGGAATTACAAGTGTGCCGCTGGAATGCATCCCCGGAAGTTCCATGCGGATGAAGAAAAACTTCCCATCGGGCGACCAATTCACGATTCCTGCGCCTTTGTAAGCTGGACCTGTTGCTGAGCAATGCTTGCAGAGCAATACGGGCTTGCCGCCCGACACCGGGTAGATGGCGACCGCGCTCGGTGAATCCCCCTCCTTCCGCTCAACCCAGGTCACCAGCTGCTGACCGTCAGGCGAAGCAGCAATCAGGTAGATCACAGGATCGGGAACGACTTTTTTCTGGTCTGTTCCGTCTTCCTTCATGCTGTACACAAAATCTTCTGCGCCTACTTTGCTGAGATGAATGATCGTTCCGTTCGAACCGAAGAACGGCCGGTACGCTTCACTCTGAGTGAGTTGTTTTGGCGCGAAGCTGTGGGTGAGCGAAGCGAGCCAGATGGCGGATTTTCCTTCTGCATCCAGCGCTGCGAACACAACCCGCTTGCCATCCGATGAAACGTCATAACGTGTCACCGCGAAACCTGGAAAGAGTTTCTCACTGTAGCCCGTCGCCAGGTCCGCCACAAAAAACTCACCCGCTACGAATGCCCTTGACGAACCGGACCGCAATAAGTAATAAACCTGCTTTCCGTCGGGCGAGATCGTGGGCGAAGTGGCGTAGCCTTGCGAAGTGCAACGTGACGAAGATGACGATCGTAAAAATGGGGGCACTCAACAGCCTGCGGAACGCCTGCCTTAGCGCACTGGAAAAGAAAATCCCAGACATCTCCCAAGCTCCGGTCGACACGCGAAGCTCAAAGTGGACTTGGTCTCTCGTACGCATTCGCTGCAGAGTTCATTCCCAAAAGCGCTCGGTATATTATTCGGTCACCGTGAAAGCAAAATGCAAATCCCGGCTTAGTTCGAATTGGCGAATCCCTCTGAGCAGAGACTGTTTGAGCGAAACACTGTGCAATAGGCTGGCTTCTCCCATTAGACGTTCGGTAGGTAGCTAGTGCCTTATCACCTCGTCGCTCTCACCGTTAGTGTAGAGTTGAACGAATTTTTGAACGCTACCATTACGATCGGTCACAAAGCGCAGACGAGGCTCCTCGGCGCCATCCAGTGCGAAGGTGTCGTGTGTGAGGGGAATAAGACGGAACCGCTGGCCACTTTGCATCACAAGATACAGCTCATCTTCCTCCAGAATGACTCGGCTGTGGCCATATCCGCCAACGAGGATCCTCTTCGCCCCAAGGGAGAGTCCGATCGGGTGGAGCTTCGCTTCGAGGGTCACGCTCGCCCATGCCGCCTCTGCTCGTTGTTCTGTATCCTTCGCTTGCGACTCGACTTGAATCAGTGCCTCACGATAAGCTTCGTCGAGTGCATCCTTTGACGAAACAGCACGGTCAGGAATGACACCCACGCCTTCCCAGTTACTGCCCGTTACAGGGTTGATCGCGCGACCGGTGGAAATAAAGACAGCAAAACCACTTCCCACCGGAAAAGAGTCTCCCGGATTGGCACCACCACCCGTGGTTTCGCCGATGATCGTGGCACGCTTGAGGGCCTTCAGATTGTAGGCGAATTCTTCGGCCGCAGAAAATGTTCCGGAGCTTATCAGCACATACAACGGCATTTCTGGCATCTTTTTGCCCGGGACGTACGGCAGCGTCCAGAACTGCGCGGTGCGGTTGCCTTCGCGCCAATAAATGTCGTTCAGGTGCACGGAAGCGACGAAGAAATAGGAAGTAATCAACTGGATCATACTGGGTTCACCGCCTCCGTTCTGCCTTAAGTCGATGATCACAGCAGACGAGTTGCCGAGAAAGTTCATCGCAGCAATTGCCGTGGGACCTCCTACTTCAGAGGGCGAGAATCCGCGCAAATCAAGGTAGCCTACATTGCCTGGCAGATGTTCGAGCTTCTCGAATCCATAGTTCGCCCTAGCTGCCTGCCGTGCGGCACGTTCGTTCTGCGCGACAGCAGCCTCGATAGAAGAAGGTGGAGTCACACCGGTGTCGGGGACGACAGTCAGATGCCGATCGTGAGTGACACTCCGTAGGTCCGCAGTCAGGGCGTCGGCGAATCCAGCGGCTGACGGGATCTTCGAATATTCGCCAGCTGCGAGGCGAGACTCGATGTACTCGGCCGCCTGCCGCCCCAGTTCCGGCGACACGTAGTTCGCATTTAGAAGAGCCGAGATAGTGTTCACGACTTGTTGCTGATCGAAAGCCTTTGCAGGGTCGCCTTCAGCGTAAGCATCTCCCATTGAGAACAAAAGCAACGCCATCACGACAAAATGCGGGAGTAGTGGGACGAGATAGGTATCTTGCAATTTGCGAGTCTTCCTGTTCTGCCCCAAAATGCAAACCAACGTTAGACGCCGGTTGGACTTGTAGCCGAGGTTCCACCACCGATCATCAAGGAATTACGGAAGGGTAGCCCGTGATCCGCCCTCATTTCGCCGCCATTGCCACAATGGCATCAACGAAGTTCTGTGCATTGGGCGTACCGACCCCCGTCACGTTGTCCCAACCTACATCCGTGTGCAAGGCGCTTGCGTTCCGACAAGACGTTCCGTTCTGGTACAACAGGGGAAGAGTAGAACAGTCAGTTCCAAACGACACGACGTAAGCTAGATTTTGCGAGTCGGGGTCGTCCCAAATAGAGCTGGTGAAATCTACCGGGCCTCTGCCGCCCAAAACCTGATTGGCCGTGTATTCTTTTGTCTTTCTGACTGATTCCTGAATCGATGCCGTGACGTTATCGTGAGAGGTAATCGGCACGACATCGAAAATAGCGTCAGAAGGCAGCGTGTACAAGTACGGTGCAGCCTGGCCTAACGGTGCCCCGCCGTTGGCTTCAGCTTTTTCGTTGGCGATTGCCCACAACGCAGAGAACATGGGTGTGGCTACGCTCGTGCCTCCCCATACTTGCCAAAGTCTAGACGGAACCTGGTCGGGAACTGTAATCAGAATAGCAGCACCAGTAAAAGGGTCAGCAAGCCATGAGATGTCCGGAAGTTGCCTGAATTTTCCCGGAACTTTCTTTTGATACGACGGTTTGGGAAAGCCGGCCAGGCAATCGATGCCTTGCACAGGCCCGTCGGCAGGAACGGCTACGCTGTCGTCCGAGCCCTGAACAAAACAATTACTGGTTCCCCCGCCAGCGCCCCCGTAAAATCCAAGGGTGTAAGGCGGATCGAAAATTGTCCCTCCCGCTGTGAAAACGGTCAGATTATTTCCCCAGCCTTCTTGCCAAGCGATCGAATTATCAGGATTTAGCGCGAGTGTCACCCCCCCAATGGCGGTAGAGAAGGGAGAATCAGCCGGATAACTGACTGTTGGGGCACCCTCAAGAATCGTGAAATCACCGTCATCGCCTGTGGCGAAATTCGCCGAGATACCAAATGCGGCAGCAAGCTCGGATAGGAGATTGCCATTTTCCAATTCCGTAGCCGCAAGAGAATTTTCTGGCCCTCCAAAACTGCCGGAAATGACATTGCCGAGACCATTGATAATCGTGAGGTACTCGGCTGTGTCGATATCCGAGGCATCGTTTGTCGGAGGAACGATCAGATTGATGTTCGCTCCCGGAGCGATGGCATGCGCCCACTCGACATCGATGTTGATCTCTACATTGTCCGGTCCATTGCAGTCGCTCGGTCCCGTGGGAATGATGCTGAAGTTCGAGGCATTTAACTCTGGCAGTCCAAACTTCGCCGCGAACGCATTGGCGTCACTTTCAATTGTGGTGGAACCGCACCAGTCGATGATGGCGATTGTTTGGCCTTTCCCGGTGAATCCTTCGTTGTATAAGCCAGTTAAGTTATAAGCCGCTTGGATCACGGGGGGAGTGTATCCGCAGCCTGCGCTCGTCGCCGTTTCATAATTCAAATGCATGCCCGTATATGTGCCGACGGGAAACGAACCATTATTGTTAGTGGAAAAGGTTTGCGTTTCGACGCCGTCGAAGCAGTTCGATGAGAAGAAAGAAGAAGTCTCGGATATCAAAGCTGGACGAAGCGCACCGGAGATCGCGTTGGTAGATTTCCGATCGGCGAGCTTCACCGGCTTAGCCATCATTGGATGCACAAAGACAGAATCGTCGAGACCCGAGATACTTCGCACCAGCAACGAGGCTGCTCCTTCGACATAGGGATCACGGTCATTCGCGCGACGAGTTTCATTGCCAACCTGATAGTAGTTGAGTTGAACGTGGAACGCAGCTTGAACGTCGGCAACGGTACCCCGACTGCGCACGAAAAAATTATCTGGACCAACGTTGACGACTGTGAGATTGCGCGCCTCAAGAAATTCCTGCACAGTTTTCGCTTCTGCGGCCGTTGGCGCGAATCTCGCAGCAAAATCGGTGCGCTTCAGAAAGTGTCGATAATTCGAAGAATTACGATCGTAGATCTCCGCGACTAATGCGTCAAAAGCACCGTGGTTGTGCAAGTTCAGCCAGATCGTAAAGTCGATGATGTTGGATGTGACTTCGGAACCCAATTTCTTGGCAGTAGACACAAAAACGGGGGTGTTGTGTGCGATGATTGCTCCGTCGACGGCGTTAGCAGAAAGGACGGCGCAGACTAGCAGAACGATCAGTGCAACGCTCGATCTGCTTTTGCGAAGAACAAACTTGAGACTGTGTAACGTTTTCGTTTGATCGTACCGCATGGTTCTCCTTTTAGAGCAGCATCCAAAGCAATTGGCTGCGAATCGTGCCGACAGAGACTACTCTTTGGAGCTGCTTTGCGGTTCGTGTGCGTGACCAGTGCAGCCTCGAGAGGGATGAGCCGCGTCGTTCGCGGTTTGTTAGAACGTCACGCGGAGAGCCAGTTGCAGGATATTGGGTTGCAGGGCGGCGATCCTTCATTCAACGGTACGGCCGCAGCCCCGACAAGCTGGAGCGCAAGCAGCATCGCTACACCCGTGCCGAGCGCAGCAATATAGAAGCGCCGTACTAAGCCGAAGGCTGTCATCCTTGCAAAGCAGTGACGTGAATTCTCTTCCGTACGCACCCTTGGCGACTTCGGCTTCCCACGAAATACCGGAGGGGTTGCCCCGCTACCGATCCGTTTGACGCCTGCGCCGTGAGATGGCTGCCCCAACGCAATCTGACCATCGGACATTCCCCGTATCTGGATCCGATGATAATTTCCACGCTGTTCTCAATCCATCGTCACCCTTCACGACAGCCCGCTCATGGCCTTCCAAAGTCTGGATCGTCCATGAATTCTTTGAGTTCACGGAGATCAAGAAGAAGTAAATCCCAGACCCCGGCCAGGTTCAGACTAATCCCCATTGGATATCCCAAGTCCGTCCTGTGTGCGCTATTCAGTTGTGCCATAATACATCGCTCCTTGGAAGAGTCCGGATGTAATGTTCTATCTTTGCGTGCCAATAGGGTACCTCGCTAGAGTCAGCACGCTGAGCTTCCTCCGACTGTCCCATTACTCCCTGCCATTTAGTATGTATCACAATCCCTTCATTCATCAGGTGCGCCAGCCCGCTTTGGATTGCGTGTCTTTGTCGATCGTCATTTGGCGGCGCACACTCGGCCCCGCTTCGCACCATGCCGTAACCTGGGTTCTTGATAGGAACGCCCTGCCATTTGACTGCGGTCGGACCAAATGGAGAAGAATCCCAATTTGCAACAACGCTCGGTTCAAGCTTCATCGGGACATCGGTTGCATTGTCATCACTGGCCATTTTTGCTTTTATTGTGGTTGGCACCAGCAGCCACGCACAGCGGTTGGTCTGATTCACGGTGACGAACTCGAAGGACTTTCCTGAATCCAGCGCTGGAATAGAAACCACATCATCTTGCGGAACGGCTGACGCTGGAGGCGACATACAAGCGACTGCGCCTTGATCCCTCACTCAGTACGGACTTCAAGAAGATCGACCCCGGTTGCTAGGCGGTAAAAAGAATTATTCCGATCGAGGATCTGCTAGACAGCATCAGGCACGATTTACGAGAAGGCGGGCGTCTCTCTTCAGGGGACCTTCAAGCCGTAGCAAAGGCTTACGAGAAACTGCTCGACGCCGCAACCACAGTGGTGACTATACCGTCGGGACCGACCGTGCGTCCTAAAGAAACGATTCTCGGACATATCGTGGAGTCCTTGCGACTCCAAACTGACGAGTATCGCGGCGCGTTGCACCTGCTTCGCAACGCGCCCGACGATCGCGCTGTTCATGAGCATCTGTGATCTTAAACCACTCGTCTTCTGGTGTACCGTCGACAAGCAATGGGCACCTCATCGAGCCTTTGCTTCACTCCCCTGGTCGGTACTCGGTCGCAAAGAGAGTATGGAAGACTACCGCAACATCGTTGCAGGAGCGAGAAACTCTGTGTTTCACCATCTCTTGCCATTCGAGGCGACCCTGGAGATTGATCTCAGACAGGTAGACGTACGGGCCGAGGCGATACGGCTCTTTGCTCAGTACGGACAGAAGGCCGGCAGCGGTGTCCGTCTGAAGGACCAAGCTCTCGCCGATGTATTGGGCGACTTTTTCCGAGCAAAGCAGCGGCCGGTATCGATCACGTTCTGGCAATCCAATCTGAGCCTCATGGAAAAAGCGTCCGACCTAGCGCTAGGGGTTTTGGATGCGCTCATTTTGGTTCATGAGGCAAGAAACTCAAAAGGGGGGCAAAGCGGAGTGTAAAGCGTGAATACCTGAGTGCCCGCGTTGAATCGGTTCTGGTCTCAGCCAATACGAGTGAGAATCTTCCCGCGCGAAACCGCCATCTTTGCCCCCTCGCGGCCACGACGAGGCAAGCGCCTCAGCACCAAGAGGCCCGGAGCGGCTCGAAATCCTTTTGGCCGCGAGTTAGGGGAAGACTTCCAAAAGCTCCGGTCGTTCAAATGTCAGCGAAAGTTCCTCGTTCTCGGCCTCTCAATTTCGAGGAACAACCACTCAGCACCCGCCGCTAATCCGCTTGCTGTCAGGCGCGCGCTGTCGCATACTCAACTCCACTGATTCAGCACAGGGTAGCGCATAGCTGCTCGGATGGACGAAGGCCGAAAGCGTGTGATCGACATGGCCGCCATCCTGGTCAGCCTCCACATGCTCACCGCGGACGATCTGTTTGGCGGGCCGATGGGCAGCCCCAGGACGGACAAGCCGATCGCGGCTTCGGTGCAGTGGGCGGTGTTGATAATGAAGAAGGTGGATGATGTGTGCGGGCGAAGCTAAGTGTCGGGTAAAATTAGCCTGCAGCCAGGTCTAGAGGCCCATCGCATTTTTCAGTGAAGATGAGAATTTTGAGGGCAGTGGTGTCGGTGGTTCTCGTCGCAATAGTCGTCGGAATTCTTGTCGGTCTTCTTTTGCTCAAGCGTGGCTTCCGCTCAACCGATACGCCTTCTATGTGGGAGACCACAGTCGCTCGTGCCGTCCGAGATGCGGCGATTCCGGGAGATGAGCACAAGCGAAAAAACCCTCTGCCGTCAACCTCGGACGTAACCGAGCAGGGCCGGGATGTCTTCCTGGAACGGTGCTCGACTTGTCACGGAATCGACGGGAGCGGCAAGACCCAGGAAGGCCTGAACCTCTATCCGAGGGTGCCTGACTTACGTGCGACGACGCAGAACCTCAGCGACGGCGATATTCACTACATCATCGAAAATGGAGTTCAACTGACCGGAATGCCTGCCTGGGGAAATCCCCACACGGACTCATCCGGCGAGACCTGGAAACTCGTCGTTTTTATCCGAAGTATTGGTTCGTTGAGCGGAAACCCGCCGCCACAATCGACTGCATCACACTTGATTGAGTCACGCTACGTCGGCTCGGAAGCGTGCGAAAAGTGTCACACGGAAATTTACAAGCGATGGAAGAAGACGCCGATGGCGAATGTCGTTCGTGACCCACAGGTCCATCCTGACGCAATCGCTGCCGATCTGGCGACAAATAAGGTAGCAAAATTCACAAGAGATCAGGTCGCATTCGTCTACGGAAGTCTGTGGAAGCAACGCTATTTCACCAAGGTCGGTGACGACTATTTTCCACTGCCTGTGCAGTGGGACTTTGGCAATCACGCATGGCGTCCCTATATGGTCAAGAGCGGGGATTGGTGGGCCGCTTTGTACCCTCCGGACAACATGCAGCGACCGACAGGGCCGCTTTGCGACGGCTGCCACTCGGTCGATTACGACATTCAGGCAAAGCAAGTGGCAGAGTGGAATGTCGGTTGTGAACGTTGTCACGGGCCGGGAAGCGAACACGTCGCACATTCCTCTCGTGGGAACATTCTCAATCCAGCCCAGATGGATAATGTCGCTGCGACCGACACTTGCGTCTCCTGCCACTCGCAGGGACAACCACCTCACAATCCGATTGAAGGGAAACTCTACGACTGGCCCGTCGGTTATCACGCCGGTTTGAAGTTACAGGACTTCTGGCGGCTCGAAGACTGCACTCTTGGCCAGACGACGTTCTATTACTTCCCGGACTGTACGGCTCACAAGAATCGGATGCAGGGCAACGACTTTGTGCAGAGCCTCATGTATCGACACGGAATCACCTGCTCGTCTTGTCACGATGTTCACGGGACAGCGAACTATGCACAGTTGAGAAAGCCTGCCAATCAAATCTGCTTGGATTGCCACGGCGCGTCATCGCCAAATGGCCCACGCACGGCAACGCTCGAAGAACACACTCATCATAAGCATGACAGTCCGGGCAGCGAGTGTGTCGCCTGTCACATGCCAGCGATCGAGACGGAGGGTGTTCCCGGTGCGTTTGTTCACGCTCACACGTTCCGGGTCGTCTCACCAAGCATGACGGACAGATACAGCGTCCCCAACCCTTGCACGTCGTGCCACAAAGACAAATCGACGGCGTGGGCACAAGATGCGATGATCCGTTGGCCTGAGCATTCGTGGCAACAGTAAACGTCGGACATTTTTCTTTTGTCATCATCCTGCCAGGGTCTCACATGACAAACCTATCAGCGGTGATCGAACAGTTAAAGACAGAGCGCGAGCGAGTACACAAGGAACTTCAACGCATCGACGCAGCATTGGCGGCTCTCGGCACCAGCTCGAAGCGCACGATCACGGCAGCGAGCCGGAGGAAGATGGCGGCGGCGCAGCGGGCAAGGTGGGCCAAGGTGAAGCGTGGAGCGTAGATAATCGGCCACCCTCAAACTGGAGAATCAAAGATGCTTGATGGCCTGCGAGTCTTCGTCGATAGCGTGAGGCAGAGTCTTGTTTGCCCAGCGCACCCGTCCGCCCCGCTGGAAACCGGAACGACGGCAGAAGGAGACATCTTGTGGAAGTGCTCGCGTTGTCTAAATTCTGCCCATTGGCCGAATGAGGCTGCGCGCGCTGCGGAGATCGCAGCCCTGGCAGCCCAAGCTACAAGTCGCCGATAACGACGGACACCCACTGGCACCGTCGCTCCAACTCTATGGACGCTTCCCGTTTCCGGCCGTGCCCATCGTGCCTGGGAGTCGAGTCGGGTTGTTGTGCGTCGCACTCATCTGGGATGTATCCAATTACGGAGTGCGTTACGATTTACGGACAAGGCTCCGCGGGCAAAGCTAACGTGATAGGGAAATTGTTAGAATGGGAACCATTCGTTCGTTAGCACGACGCGGGAGTAGCATAACCACGGCAATGCGCCGGGGCTCCATCCCGGAGATGACGGTTCGATACCGTTCCTCCCGCCCCAAGTTTTCAGCGGTTTAGTCATGCGTAGAATTGGACTGAACAACTGTCCGTACTGCAGCAGTCTCGACGTTTTCCGCTCACACCCGAGGACGTGTAGCACTTTGGTTCTAACTGAATTTGATCATTTCATGGTTGAGCTTAAAGAGCATAAGAAGATTCCGTCTCGTCTCAAAGAATGGCCAATTGTTCAGTGGCGGCTGACCTTTCATAACGGGAAGACAATGAACTGGGGTTTCAACATGGGGTGAACTGCGAACGTCGAGAAAGTCCCTCGTGAAACTGGTTGGAGTCTCGCCTGAAGGCCAATGAGTGTAATCGAGATTTATCCTCAATGGAGATAATCGCCCACGAGTTGGAGGCCGGGATTAACTTCCGGTTTGCCGACAACCCTGGGAGGAGTGACGCTGCTCGATCACTCTCCGCCGAGGGCAGCATTTGCTTCCAGTTTCTCAAATACGTCTTCAGCCCGCCGCAGGGCCGCGTGCACGTTTTCGCAGACGTTTTCGCGACCGATGATATCCTCAAATTCCGCTTGGTGGATCAACTGCGCAGGTTGTTCTCTCGCGCCGCATAAAATCAGCGTCCGGCCGGTTGTCTGCAGTTCCCTGGCAACTTCTTCCAGAGCGAACAGCCCGGTCGCATCCAGGGCGGTCATGTTGCGCAAGCGGAGGATAACCAGTGGCGGCAACTCATGAATCTTCTCCGTCACCACGGCAAGCTTCTCGGTCGCACCAAACAGGAAGGGGCCGTGAATGCGGAAGATCGTCGCGTAGTACGGGATGTCTTTGTCTTGTAGGATATGGACCCGCCCGTCTTCCACGTAGTCGTCGGTCACCCGCGAAACCGTGGTGGTGCTGGCTACGCGGCTGATAAAGAGCAGCGCCGCCAGAATCATCCCGGCCTCAACCGCGACGGTAAGGTCCGCGAATACGGTGAGCGTAAAGGTCACCAGCCAAACGCTGATGTCGGTTTTGGTGAGCTTGAGCAGTGGCGGAATTTCCCGCCACTCGCCCATGTTGTACGAAACCACCATCAATATCCCGGCCAGCACCGACATTGGAACAAAACTCACCAGCGACGCTGCGAACAGCAAAATGCAAAGCAGGGTCAAAGCGTGGATCATGCCCGCAACTGGAGACTGCGCTCCGGCACGAATATTGGTCGCCGTACGCGCAATTGCACCCGTGGCCGGCAGCCCGCCAAAAAGGGGCGACACTATATTCGCCACACCTTGACCGATCAGTTCGACATTGGGATTGTGCCGGTCGTTGCTCATGCCGTCGGAAACCACCGCCGACATCAACGATTCAATGGCGCCCAGCATGGCGATCGTAACCGCCGGGCCCAGCAGACCATGAATCAAGTCCACACGAAAGCGGGGCATGGCAAAATGAGGCAGCCCGCTGGGAATGCCTCCAAAGCGGCTCCCGATGGTCTCTACCGGCAACCTGAAAAGCACCACTGACGCGGTGCCCACCAGCAGCGCGACAATCGCTCCCGGAATACGGTTCGATATCAGACGACAGAACACCAGAATGGCAACCGTGACCAATGCCAGAGCGGTGGCCCGGTAGTTGAGGCTGCCGAAATGCCTAGCCAGAGTCTCGATCCGTAGCCAGAACAGGCCCGGAACCTTGTCGATCTGCAAACCGAAGAAGTCTCTTAATTGCGTACTGGCAATCAGAATCGCAATCCCGTTGGTAAATCCGATGATGACGGGCCGTGGAATAAACTTCACGGCCGATCCCATACTGGTCGCGCCCATGATCACAAGCAGTATCCCGGCCATCATAGTGCACATGAACAATCCATCCACGCCATGCGCGGCCACGATGGCTGCGATCACAACAACAAAGGCGCCAGTCGGGCCGCCGATCTGCGTTTTCGAGCCACCCAGCAAGGAAATAAGGAAACCGGTTACGATCGCGCAGTAGATACCCGCCTGAGGTGTGAGGCCGGAGGCGATGGAAAAGGCCATAGCCAAAGGCAGAGCGACCAATCCCACGGTGACACCAGCTACCAGATCGTGAAAACACTTCTGTAGGCTGTAATCGCGCAAACAGAGAACAGACTTGGGCAGCCACTCGTCAGGGAAAGCAAACGCCATTGAGGTATTATGTCAAAGTTGCCGGTTGCCGGGCAGTAACCAAGGGTAGTGCGGTTTCACGGTCTCGACTGTGTTTGCTTTGCCAGCTTGACCAATTGGCTCTGATTCCGGGCGGATGACGAGCAAACCGGCAGTAACTGTAGTTAGCAGACCATTACACTCATTGAGGATCGGACCGTTTCATGTTCTGGGTCAAAGAGTGAAATGGCGATATTACGTCAGCTGAGGGTTCAGGCGCTTTGAGCACGAATTCACCCGACCAGTCACGCACCACTGGATGAGATGCAACGCGAGGAACACCACAAATGCACTCTCGCCTAGAGACACAGTGGAAAAAGAAGTTCTGAAAAATGTAATGATCAGCGAAGTTGCCTAGCGATAGGTTGCAAACGGC
>Ga0265746_1000001_pt1 | contig 17525 bp, 17 predicted proteins | sample NSUome_5_FD_200872 | JGI IMG/M metagenome (GOLD analysis project Ga0265746, IMG submission 200872) | Metatranscriptome of soil microbial communities from Maridalen valley, Oslo, Norway - NSU2 (Metagenome Metatranscriptome) | ecosystem: Environmental > Terrestrial > Soil > Boreal forest/Taiga >... | reverse complement strand
GGTTCACGTGTTGATAAGCCTGGTGGGGATCGTCTCCGGATTGCTCGTGGTGTACGGGCTGATCCAGGGGAAGCGGTTCGACGGCGGGACTGCGATCTTTCTGGCGACCACGGTCTTGACCAGCCTGACCGGATTCCTGTTTCCTTTCACGCATCTGTTGCCGTCGCATGTCGTCGGCATTATCTCGTTGGTGGTGCTGGCGGTCGCCATCGTGGCGCGCTACCCCCTTCATCTGGCGGGCTCGGGGCGTTGGATCTATGTGGTTTCCGCCGTAGTTGCGCTCTATCTGAACGTGTTCGTCCTCGTGGTGCAGTCGTTTCTGAAGATACCGCCGGTGCACGCGTTGGCTCCGACGCAGAAAGAGCCGCCATTCCTGGTGGTTCAACTGGTCGTGGTGGCGATTTTCATTGTGCTCGGCATTTTCGCAGTGAAGGGATTCCGCGGCACGCCGGCCGCTGCGGAGGCGTGGAAGAGCGCCAAGGCATCATGAGCGGTTCTTGGGCCGCGCCCTGTTCCAGGCTGTGTCCAATCGAGCCGGGGAGAGTGCTGGTGGGTTGGCTCCCGCCTCGTTTTTGCCATGTTATAATCTTTTATTCTCAGTTGTTTAGCAGGAGGGCTGTATCGATAAGCGTTTTATCCGCACCAACGATCGCATCCGGGCGCGCGAAATCCGCGTGATTGACGATGAAGGGGCGCAGATCGGAATCTTGCCGCCCTTTGAAGCGCTCAAGATGGCCCGAGCCAAGAATCTGGACCTGGTTGAGATTTCGCCTACCGCGCAGCCTCCCGTGTGCCGGATTATGGACTACGGGAAGTACCTGTATCAGCAGGAAAAGAAAGAGCGCGAGGCCAAGAAGCACCAGAAGACGATCACGGTGAAAGAGGTCAAGTTCCGCATCAATGTGGACGACCATGATTACGAGACCAAGAAGAACCACGTGCTGCGTTTTCTGGATGAAGGCGACAAAGTAAAGGCGACGATCTTTTTCCGCGGCCGTGAAATGACGCGCACGGGCTTGGGTCGGCAAATTCTGGAGCGGCTGATCAAAGATGTAGAACCGCACAGCATTGTGGAATTTCGTCCGCGGCAAGAAGGAAATACGCTGCACGCGATTCTGGCGCCGAAGAAGACTGCGGTCGAACGGGAGAAAGAACGAGAGAAAGAAGCCAAGCAAAAGGCGAAGCAGGAAAAGCAACTGCATCAGGAGAAAGAGAAACAGCCGGCGCCGGCCGCAGCCGCGGCGGTGGCTCCCAATCCCACTCCGCAGGCGTAAGCAGGACACGCCGCCTTTCGCGAGACTCCAAGATTTGAACACCAGAGTGTGAATTTCAGATTTTGAATTTCTGAAAGCTGATGGCTCAAAGCTGACAGCTGACTTCGAGGACTTATGCCGAAATTGAAAACCCACAAAGGCGCCGCCAAGCGCTTCAAGAAAACTGCAACCGGGAAGGTGAAGCGAGGGCACGCGAAACTGCGTCACATCCTGACTTCCAAGGAAACCAAGCACAAGCGCAAGCTGCGTCACGGTGCCTTGGTGAGTGACGGAGATCTACGCAAGGTATTGCGCATGATCCCGTACCAGTGAGAGCCATTGCTGATTGTTGATTTTAAGATTGTTGATTGAAAACCTGTCGCATTGGATTTTCAATCAGCAATCAACAATCAAGAAATCAGCAATTGGTTTCAGGCGTGTGAAGAGGTCAGAGAATCGCCGCAGGGCGAGTCTTCCTTACCTCCAGCCGCCAGTAACTAGAAAATAAAAAAGGAGAATTCCATGCCACGTGTAAAACGCGGAACCAAACGCCGCGCGAAACGCAAAAAGATATTAGACCGCGCCAGCGGATATTTTCTTACCAAATCAAAACTCTACCGCTCGGCGAAAGAAGCCGTCGAACGCGGGCTGAAGTTCGCCTATTCCGGGCGCAAACAGCGCAAGCGTCAATACCGCTCGCTGTGGATTGTGCGCATCGGCGCGGCTGCGAAGCTGAACGGGCTGAGCTACAACCAGTTCATCCACGGCTTGAAGCTGGCGGCCGTTGAACTCGATCGCAAGATTCTTGCCGACTTGGCGGTGAAAGATCCGGGCGGGTTTGCGAGCCTGGCGCAACAGGCCAAGGATGCGATCAAGATTGCCGCGGCAGCGTAGAAAAACCAGCCTTTAGGAATTAGCTCTTAGCCTTTAGCGTAGCGCCGCCGTCTCGGCGGCTTGCCGGAAGCTGCTGCGGTCTATGCAGCCGGCTGTGATTATCTTTGTCATTCCGAGCCGCTCGTAGCCGCGCAACGCGTGGCGAGAGCGAGCGAGGAATCCAGGCCTGTGCCGGCGTCGGCAAGAACCTGGGTCCCTCGCTTCGCTCGGGATGACAGTCTTTTTTGTCGCTGACGGATTTTGCGACTGTCGGAGCACAATGGCGTACACCGTTCCCAAATTGACGGACTATTCGGCGGCGGCGCTGGAAAAGGCTGCCCACGATCTTCTTGGTGCTCTTGGTGACGAGTCGAAAGCGATCCGCGACGAAGCTGAGTACAAAGCGTTCCGTGATCGTTGGATCGCTCGCAAGAACGGTGTACTCACGCAACTCAACGACCTTTGGCTGAAAGCTGCGCCGAAAGATTCAAAGCGCACGGTAGGCCAGCGAGTCAACGAGATCAAGATCCACGTCGAAGATGCCGTCGCGAAGGCTGAGCACCTTCAACTCGAACTTTCGACCGCAGCCCCACTCTCGCACGATTCGATCGACATCACCCTGCCCGGCATCCGACGCGTCATCGGGGCCGAGCATCCTGTCATGCGCACTTCGCGGGAGATGGTCGCAGTCTTTCAGAAGCTCGGCTACTCGGTCGCGGATGGGCCGGCGATTGAGACGGACTACTACAATTTCGAGGCGCTGAATTTTCCGCCGGACCATCCCGCGCGCGACACGCAGGATACCTTGTTCATTGCCGGGCAGCAGGCCAAGCCGCTGCGCGAGCGTTTGCTGCTGCGCACGCACACTTCGCCGGTGCAGATTCGCACCATGGAGAAGATGCGGCCGCCGATTCGCATCGTGATTCCCGGGACCGTGCATCGCAACGATCCGCCTGATGCCAGCCACTCCCCGATGTTCCATCAGATTGAGGGCCTGGCGGTCGATACCAACATCACCTTCGGCGATTTGAAGGGCACGCTCGATCATGCGATGAAAGAATTTTTCGGGTCCAGCGTGAAGACGAGTTTCCGTCCGTCGTTCTTTCCGTTTACTGAGCCGAGCGCCGAGATGTTTGTGAGCTGTTTCATTTGCGGCGGCAGCGGCCGTCGGGGCAGCGACAACGTTCCGTGCCGTCCCTGCAAGCAGTCGGGATGGATCGAGATTCTCGGCTGTGGCATGGTCGATCCCAACGTGTTCGAGTTCGTGAAGGACAACGGATACGATCCGAAGAAAATTTCCGGATTCGCCTTCGGCATCGGCGCAGACCGCATCGCGCTGCTGAAATATGGATTGGACGACCTGCAGGCGTTCTTCCAGGGAGACGTCAGGTTCTTGCAACAGTTTGGGTAACGCAGCGGTTAGCCGTTAGCTCTTAGCTTTTAGCTCGAACGGAGGGCCAATGACTCTGGAAGAGTTGGAACACACGCTGCTGAACGGGCTGCACGACGCTGAAGTGCAGCGCATCATAGTTGATTATGCGCGCCGGAGTGTGACGTTAGACCTGGCAGTGTGGGTCGGCGATATGGATGATCCGCCGGAACGGCGGAAGGCTTATAAGAAGGGGCGAATCGAGATATCGGGACTCCTGTTCTTGGTGATGGAGTCACCAGATCCGAAGTATCCATTCATGACCTCTGATTTGAGGATCGACGGCTGCAATCAGAGCAAGAAGCTCGACGAGGCACTTCTGCGATCATTGCCGAGCGATTCCTTTTTTCGAAGCTTATGGGTGAACGAGTGGAATGCTTTTATCCACATTGCTGCCAAAAGTGCCGATATGGTGTGGATGAACGAGGGAGCGATCACCTACCGAACGAGCTAAGAGCTAAAGGCTGCAGAGCTAAAAGCCGATTTCATGAAACTCTCACCACATTGGATTCGCGAATTCGTCGATCTCGCTGTCGATGACCATCGACTGGCCGAGGATTTGACATCTGTCGGCATTGCGGCTGAAGGCGTTAGCGGATCGGGGGCCGACACCGTCTTGGAAATGGAGATCGGCACCAACCGTCCTGACGCGATGAATCATTATGGAGTCGCGCGGGAGGCGGCGGCAATCTACGAGGTGCCGCTCAAGCAGATTTCAGCTCTTAGCGAAAAATCCCCACTTCTCGCCAAGGACGCGAGAAATGGGGCACCCAGCGCGTCTCCCGGTGGTCCGACTGAGGTCGTGCCCTTCCCCATTATTTTGGAAGAGGCGGAATTTTGTCCGCGGTTTACCGCGCGGGTGATTCGCGGCACTCGCATCCAGCCTTCGCCGGAGAAAATTGCGAACCGGCTGCGTCTGCTCGACCAACGGCCCATCAGCAATGCGGTGGATGCCACGAACTATGTCCTCTGGGAAATCGGTAAGCCGACGCATGTTTACGATCAGGATCTGCTTGAAGGCGGAAAGCTGATCGTACGCAAGGCGAGAAGCGGCGAAAAACTGAAAACTCTCGACGGCGTGGAACGGACGCTCACTTCGGAAGACCTGGTGGTGGCCGACGCGAAGAAGCCAGTCGGCCTGGCCGGTGTGATGGGCGGGTTCGATTCCATGATCACGGAGAAGACGAAAAATATTGTGATCGAATCGGCGTGGTGGGATCCCGCGATCGTACGAAAAATGTCGCGTCGGCACGGGCTGCACACCGACGCTTCGCACCGCTTCGAGCGGGGAGCGGATTTCGAATCGACCGTGTTGTCGTGCGATCTGGTAGCGGAGATGATTCTGCAATCGGGCGGCGGCGAACTCCAGGGTGACCTCGTGGACGTGGTCGCAAGAAAAATGGATCAGGCACTGATCGTCCTGCGCGTGTCTGAGGTGTGGAGGATTCTCGGAAGCAAGCTGAAAGAAGCGGAGATGCTCCGCATTCTTAAAAGGCTGGGTTTTGAATGCGTTCCCGCGGGATTGACGGGCGGGCAGTTCGACGTGAAGGTGCCCAGCTGGCGGCTCGACGTGGAGCGCGAGATTGACCTGATTGAAGAGATCGCTCGCCTGCATGGCTACGACAAGTTCGAGAATACGCTGCCGGCATACAGTGGCGCGGTGGTGGATTTGCCGCAAGCGGCGGCCGATGCGGCCGTGCGCGAACGGGCGCTGGCGCTGGGTTACAACGAGGCGATCTCGCTGACTTTTATTTCGCATGCGGATGCGGAAAGATTTTCTTTTTCTGCGGCGGGCGCAAAAGTGTTGGAATTGGAGAATCCACAGAGCGAAGAAGCTTCGGTCATGCGCACGTCCCTGGTGCCCGGCATGCTCGATATGTTGGCCTGGAATCTGAACCGCGATTCAGAAAACGTGCGGCTGTTCGAAATGGCTCAGGTCTACGAGTTGGTGGATGGTGAGCGGGCGGAGCCCAAGCGAGCGTGTCTGGGCGCGACCCTGGCTGCTGTCAAGGCGGAGACGCCGGCGGGGGCAATTCTGGATTTAAGCAAGGATGCAAGCAAGAGCGAGCAAGCCGCGGCGACCGAGGCGTTTCGCGCATTCAAGGGGGATGTGGAAAATCTGGTCGCGCCTTTTGCCGGCAAGAATTTGAGTTTCGACCGCCAGACCGCGGAATATTTTCATCCCGGCAGGTCGGCGCGAGCTCTGTTGGATGGCGCGCCGGTAGCGCAGTTTGGCCAGATTCATCCTGACGTGGCCGGGGCGCGGAAATTGCGGCAGGATGTTTTCCTGGCTGAACTTGATCTCGAAAATCTTTACCGGCGCGGACTGCGGGAACCGCTATCCGCACCATTGCCGAAGTATCCGGCGGTGGAGCGGGATTTTTCATTCATTTTCGCGGATGCTGTTTCGTTTGAGGAGATGCGGCAGGCCGCGGCCGCTGCGCAAGTAAACGAACTGCGCGAGTTCAGGCCGGTCGAGATGTTTCGCAGCGCGTCGATTGGCGCAGGGAAATATTCGATCCTGTTGCGCGCGAAGTTCCAATCGAGCGAACGAACTCTGCGTGAGGAGGAAGTGGCGCAATGGTCGGCGAAGATTGTGGCGGCTCTGCAAGAATTGGGCGGAACGCAGCGGGCTTAGAAGCCGGCGGCGGCTGTCGGGCTTCGGGCTTCGGCAAGAGCGGCGCCGTGGAACTGAGCTTGAGAAACGTGCGGTCCTCATCGCGGCTGGAGTCGCATAGTACAACGCAGGTTTTCTTGAAGTTAGCGGCCAGCACCGGCGCGGGCGGCTTGCGTCTTGAATGGCCCTCCGCGAATCTTGTTTGGACTGTTGTTATCGTCCTTCGGTCTGCGGGGAATGTTTCCTTGAGAGTGCAGAGGAGTTCGCGCATCTGAGTCGGAGCAGTCGTCCAGGCGGAACTGACTTACCAAGGTTTGCAGGTCGAGCGCGATTTGTGAAAACGTCGCACAGGATTTTGCCGTCTGCTCTGCGGCGAGTGACGAGTCGTCGGTGAGGTTAGAGATCTGTTGGATGGTCTTTTCCACCCCAATTCCGACGTCGTGAGTTCCTGATTCGATGCCCTCGAGGGCGCTCCTCGCTTCCACCTGAATCGACTCGATCAGGGCGGCAATTTCTTTTGTTGCCTGGCTGGTGCGTTCGGCGAGCTTCCGCACTTCGTCCGCCACCACGGCAAAGCCTCGACCCTGTTCGCCGGCACGAGCCGCTTCAATAGCTGCATTCAGGGCCAGCAGATTTATCTGGTCGGCGATTTTGTCAACGCCGGCAACGAGTTTTCCGATTTGCTCAGAGCTATTGCCGAGTTTCGTGATGCGCGCGCTGACGGTGCGGGAAGAATCTGCAATGCGGCGCATGGTGTCCAGCGCTTCTTTCACCACCTGGCCGCTCTGATGTGCGGCCTGGGCGACTCTGCCTGAAGAATCGGAAGCTGTCTGCGAGTTCTCGAAAGTCTGCTCGCTGGCGGCGGCCAGATGTTCAGTCGTGGCCGCGATGCTGCGCACCATCTCCCCCAGCGAGTCTCGCAGGCGATTGAGGGCGACGCGAGCTTCGCCGAGCTCGTCTCCCGGCTCGAATTCCACATTGTCCGCCGTAAGATTCCCGGCGGAAATTTCCTGGATCATCCTGAGCATGCCAGCCACGCTGCGGCTGATCGAGCGGACGACGAGCACTCCGGTGAGGATTCCGAGAAGCACGCCGCTGGCTACCAGCAACAAAGTAATTTTGTTAGCCTCGGATTCCGCTTGATATTCCGCATGGATCCGCTGCTCCGCCAGGCTGTCTTCCCACGCCTCAAGCTCATGGCATTCGGCGACTTCGTTCGTCATTGCCTCCGTCATGGCAGGCCCGAAGGCGATGTTGCTGGCCTCGCGGTTTCTGTTCCGGCGGCGCAGAGCAATCTGCGTTTCGGTGAGCACTCTGATTCGATCGGCGCTGGAATGGATACGGGCGAGTACCGCTTTGTCTTTTGCTTCGTCTTTTTCTGGGCTGAAGACTCTTTCCAGTTCCTCCAATCGCTGCGAGACTTCCTGCTTGTCCTGCTCGTACTGTTGCAGCGATGCCTCCTTGCCGTTGAATACGTAGCCCAGCGCACTCCTGATTTGTTTCCGGACTCCTATCTCAACGGAGGTTGCCGCGCCCTCATGCTTCAGAGAGAACGTGGCCTCGGTCAACGTTCTAATCCGCCGTTCGGTGGAGTAGTAGCCCACGGCTCCGCTTAAGACGATCATGGCAATCAACGCGCCGAAGCTTGCCGCCAACTTCGCGCTTAGTCCGAGGCGTCTCATGCTCCTCCAGGATCTGGTCCTCCAGGATCCGTCCTCCAGTATCTGTCTACGGCGATCGGCCCACGGCAGGCCGATGCAAGGAATGCAAATTATTTCATCGGCGTGATTGGGGTTTCTCTTGAGGTCAGACCCACGAACCGGACGCCGCGCGCTCGTAGGAAGCTATCATGACGAACGCTGACGGACGCTGGCGAGGATGGCGGAACGGCAAGGCATGTCCTCCTGTGCAAAAGATGGTGCCACGCCCCCTTGCGCGACGCGGCGGAGACGAGTAGGATGGTTATGTTCTCATTTGGCCTCGTTCCCGCGCAGGCCTTCCGCGCCCAGAAATTCCGAGTCGGCGCGACGGATCCGAAACGGTAAAAACCGACGCATAACAACTTAGGTTTGGTTTGCGAACAGTACTCGTTTCAAGGCTTGAACTTTATTGCGCAGGCGTGTCCTGCCGAGCACACTGAAAGGTGTGTAGTACTGGCGGATTCGCGCCCATACGCGCGAGTCTGGAGAATCGCGGCATAGACAGTTCCCGAGGTGGGCGCGCTCCGGCTACGGCAGCCAGGCTGCGCAAGGCTTTGCAGATGTTGGTAATCCCGAAATCCGATTGGTCACGCTGTAACGCTTGAGAGGAATATGAACGCAGGACCGGGCAAGGCCTCCGGTGGCGGAGGGAGAAGCAGAAGGCGGCGCGGACGCCGTCCAAACAATCAACGGGGACAGCGGCCGGGGCAGGGTCAGGCTCGTGGCCAAAATCCGGACGGCATTTACACCGCGCCGATGGACCACAGCTACCGGGCGGCGCAGGCCGGAGGCAACAACGGGCAGAAGCCGCGGCAGAGGCCGGGTTTCGGGTCGACGTATCCGGTGGTTGAGCCGGAGCCGTTGCCCATGCGCGAAGACGCGAACTCGCGAATCTTCGCCTTCGTCGACGATTTATTTTTCGCCGCCAAGATTCAGGAGACGGCGCGCAAGATGAACGTCAAGGTCGAATTCGTGAAGACCGACAAAGACCTGATGGATCGTATGGAGCAGAACGGCGAAGAGAAGCCTTCGCTGATCATCTTCGATTTGAATCACAACACCGTAAAACCGCTCGCGCTGATTCCCAAACTTAAAACCAAGCTGAAGAAGGGAACGTCGATCATCGGCTTCCTCTCACACGTGCAGGGAGACCTGAAACAGAAGGCGCACGAAGTGGGCTGCGATATGGTGCTGCCACGCTCAGCGTTCTCACAGAACCTGCCGCAGTTGCTGCGCCGCCACGGTGCGCCGGAAGAAGAAAGTCCGACCGTGCAGTAGGACGGGCTTCGGGCTGCTGCTTTCGGGCTTCGGCGTTCCCTTAGCGATGGGAATCTGCGAGAATTGACGCGACGAAAACTCGTAACCCGAATCCCTTCGTGTAACTTTGTGTCCTTATTGGTTTATCGTTTTTTCTCTCTCGCGAGCGATCGCAGTGCGCCCACGTTCCCTGGGTCGCGAAAAGCGGACGCCCGGCAGCCGAATCCCAGCCTAGCGAACAAACATCTCCACCAGCACGCTCGAAACCTCGCGAGCAGCCCTGGCGGTTATCACACCGAGTCTGCGAACCAGTCGCTGCCGGTCGATGGCGCGCAATTGATCCAGGGCGACCTGCCCGGCTTTCCCTCTGAAGACCATGTTCACGCGCGTGGGATAGCTGCGCAGCGTTGTTGTCATGGGAGCCACCAGCGTCGTCTGAAGAGATTCGTTCATTTCGTCGGGCGAGACGACCAGGCAGGGGCGAGTCTTCTTAATTTCTGAACCCTTCGAAGGGTCAAGGGCAATCAGCCAAACCTCATCGCGCCGCGGAAAACTCACCACTTCCACTCCTCGCTGTCAAAGGCGTTTGCGGGACCATCCGCGAGTAGCAGACTGTCGTCGGCCGCATCCGCCACCGCGAAGGCTTGCTTCCATCCGCTGCGTGGCGCGCGATGAGGCGCAATCACCAAGCCGGAGGGTGTGACGCGGAGTTCCACAACATCACCGAGGCCACATTGGGCAATCAGAGGCTTGGGGATCCGGATGCCGCGCGAGTTGCCGATGCGAGTAAGCTCCGCTTTCATGAGGTCCTCCGCGTGTAGTTACATTGTAATTACTGTAATTATATTGTAATTACAGGGGACAATATGGTCAAGGGCGCTCCGCAGCAAGCCCCAGTGATGTTTTGCGGTCCGAGCCCGAATACCAGAAGCCGAGAGCGGAAAGCTCATGCCCGATCGCCGAAGCCCGAAGCCCAGCCCTTACCCCGGAGGCCACGCCAGCTGCCGTCCCCCGAGCAAGTGCACATGGAGATGGAACACGGACTGCCCGGCGCCGGGTCCCACGTTGAGTACGGTGCGGTATCCGTTTTCGATGTTGCGCTCGCGGGCGATCTGAGCGGCGGCAAGATGGCAGCGGCCGATTACCTCGGCGTCGGCAACCTCAGCCTCTTTCAGTCCGGCAAAATGCTTCTTGGGAATGATGAGCACGTGAGTGGGCGCTTTCGGACTGATGTCTTCAAACGCGAAGACGTGGTCATCTTCGTAAACTTTCTTGGCAGGAATTTCTCCGCCGATGATGCGGCAGAAAAGACAACTGCTGGTGACTTCGCTCATGATTTCCTCATTACTAGAGCAACTAATCCAGCCTCACCAGAAACACCGCACCTTCACGTGTGCGGGTTTCCGCAACCATCTGCTGGGCGCGGTCGTGGTCGTCGTCGAGGACGCGGATGCGAATCCACCATCCCCCGGCGGGGCTGGCGAAGCGCAGCACTTTGGCGGTGCGATAGCGGCGGGTGAGGTGGTCGGCGAACTCGATCGCGACGTCTTCATCCGGGAAACTGCCGATCTGCACGGCCCACTTTCCACCAGAATCGAGCGGCGCCGGCGTTTCCATCACTTCCACTCTCACTTCGGCGATGCCCGGCTGATACACGTCGAGCTTGCGGGCGGCCGCGAGAGAAAGATCGAGAACGCGGCCGGGGATGAACGGTCCACGGTCAGTGATGCGAACCAGCGCCGAGTGCTCGGTCTTTAGATTCGTCACGCGAACGACGGAGCCGAGCGGCAGAGTGCGGTGCGCAGCGGTCATCGCGTGCATATTATAGACTTCGCCGTTCGATCCGCGGCGGTTGTGGTAAGGCGGTCCGTACCAGCTGGCCTTTCCGGTTTCGGTCGCGATCGGAGTGGCGCCCGTTGGGATCGAAGGCTCAGCGAGGTCGGGTCCGGCAGCGTCTGCATCTTCAGCGCTGTCGTTGCGGCGCGGCTGAGCAGTCTTGTTCGGCAGGGATAGAGATGACGATGTCGGCGCCGACGGTGACGGTTCTCGAGCACTGGCCGCGCCGGGCGGCGGAGGCGGTGGCACATCGACCCGCGCCTGCTTGGGATGCCCACAAGCGGCGAGCAGCAGAAGCGTAATCAGGAGAACGACAGTCATGGCTGAACGGGCGACGAAGCCGACGACCCGACTCGTAGCGACGACGTTCGCAGCGGCAAGGCCCGCAGACCGGAGCCTTGCGATGCGGCCAACTGCGCCACTGAAAGCTACTTGGCTGTGGTTCCCGGATGCTTTTCCATGTAGTCGGCGAACGCGGTGAGCTTCTCCGAAGCCACGCGCAGCGCCTTGGTCGAGCCTGAGCGAACCGCGGGCACGACCTCGTCGTTCAGGTACTTGATGAATTCCGGGATTTCCTGCTCCAGACGTTCGGCGGCCTCGTTGATGGTCTTCCCAACGCGCGCGGACGCGTCTTCCACCTTGCGGTTGAAGTCGTTCATGGTGCTCCTCGTGATGAGGCGTGAGCCAACTCACGCAAATGTTGCGGATGCCAGGGCACAGCTATTATTTCGTGGTTGGAAGGCTGGGTCAATGGCCGGCCGCTGATTTCGCTGGTTCTCGCGGATCCGCCAAACCAGCGGCGGAGACTTAAGCCAGATGCCGCGTCGAGGCTGGCGCCACGGTAGAATACGGTGCCTCGAACAATGAGCCCAGAGAAGAAATCGCCGCGCGCCCTGCCACGCAACCAGACGGCGAGCTTTCAGCGTCGGTTGCGGGCTTGGTATCAGAAGAGCCGGCGCGCTCTGCCGTGGCGGGAGAGTCGCGATCCTTACCGGGTGTGGCTGTCGGAAATCATGCTGCAGCAGACCCGGGTAGCGGCGGTGCTCGGGCACTATGCGGAATTCCTGCGCCGCTTTCCGACCGTGGAGAAGCTGGCCGCAGCCCGCGAGGCCAGCGTGCTCGCAGCCTGGAGCGGCCTGGGATACTACCGCCGCGCGCGCATGCTGCACGCCGCGGCAAAAGTAGTCGTGCGAGAGTTGGGCGGGAAGTTTCCCGCGACTGCGTACCAATGGCGGGCCTTGCCGGGGATCGGGCGCTATACCGCGGCGGCGATTGCCAGCATTGCATTCGGCGAGCCGGTCGCCGTGGTCGACGGCAACGTGGAGCGCGTGCTGCAGCGGCTTTCGGGGCGGCGGCTTGCGGGCGAAGAATTATGGCAGGCCGCCGAGGACTTGCTCGATCGCAAGCGGCCAGGCGACTTCAATCAGGCCATGATGGAACTGGGCGCGACGGTGTGTACTCCGCGGTCGCCGACGTGTTTGATGTGTCCGGTGGTCGAACTGTGCACGACGCGGGGAGAGCTGGCTGCGGGAGCGAAGGCGGCACGACAGAAGAAGCGCGAAATCCACTACGCGCTGGATTATCGAAATCTGGATAATCGAAATAGAGACGGGGATGACGGCGGTCTTGTCGGCGAAGTGCTCCTGGTGCAGCGGGCGCGGGATGCGTCGCTGATGGCGGGCATGTGGGAGTTACCGGAGCTCGCCGATGGGCATGCCGCGTTCGAGCTATCGTTCACGCTCAGGCATTCGATCACCGTGACGGACTACACAGTGCGGGTCTGGCGCGCCGCCGCGCCGGAGAGCGTTGCAGGAAAATGGATTCCCGCGACACGTCTGGCGCGAGTCGCGCTGACTGGCCTGGCGCGCAAAATTCTGCGGAAGGCGGAATTGCTATGAAACCTTCTCGACCACGGAGACACCGAGGCACGCAGGGCAGCAAGGACGAACGCGGATGTCCTATTTCGTTCAACAGTTCTTCAGGGGCTAGAATCTTACGGATGAGGCTGCGGCTGTCATTAACGATCCACTTTGCGGCAGTGGCCGTCTGCCTGTGCACCACGGTAGCGAGCGCCCAAGGTCAAGGCGCGAATAGCGCCGCAACGCCGGAAACTGGGGTCGTGCCAGCCAAGCTGTCTCCGCCGATCTATCCTCCGTTGGCGCGGCAAGCGGCGATTTCCGGAGATGTGAAGGTTGAGCTTAGGGTCCGAAAGGACGGCAGCGTTGAATCGGTTGAGGTGGTCAGCGGCCATCCCATGCTGAAGCAGGCAGCTTTGGAGGCCGTGCAGAAATCGCAGTTCGAGTGCCGAGGCTGCAACGATCCCGTAAGTTCCTATTCGATCACCTTTTCGTTCCAGTTTCGAGACGATGGCGACTGCTGCAATGCGTTGGCGCATCCCCAGGAAGTGCTGGAGTCACAGGGCCGCATCACCATTTCGGTCCCACACGGTTGCCTATGCGATCCCACGGCAAGCATTACCCGGACCAAGTGGCGTTCAGCAAAGTGCCTTTATTTGTGGCGGTGTGGGTCTCGGGTAGTCGACTCCCGATAAACTGGGTGGTACCGCCTTTCCCGGCATCTCACTGTCCTATCCAGAGCGCTGTTCGCATCATCTAAAATGAAAGCAGGCCAAAGGCAGGAACGCGTATGCGCTGGCTGCGGAATATCCTGAAAAGACGAACGGGAGGACGACCGATGGCGGCATTAACCGTGGGAACCAAGGCTTCGGATTTTGAGTTGAAGGCGATGGACGGGCAGCGGTTTTCGCTGCAGGAAGAACTCGCGCACGGGCCAGTCGTTCTTGCGTTCTTCAAGGTTTCCTGCCCCACCTGCCAGTATGCGTTTCCGTTTCTCGAGCGGCTGCACAAGGCCTACGGGCAGGGCGTGAAACTGCTGGGAGTTTCGCAGAACAATGCCAAAGACACGGCCGCATTCAGCAAAGAGTTTGGGGTAACGTTTCCGATTCTGCTTGACGAGATTGACGAGTATCCCGTGTCGAACGCCTACGGTCTGACCAACGTTCCCACCATCTTCTGGATCGCACAGGACGGCGAGATTGAAGTCTCCAGCGTCGGCTGGGTGAAAGCGGATTTCGCGGAGATCAACGGCAAGATGGCGGACGCAGGAAAAATAGCGCCCGCTGTGATGTTCAAGCCAGGTGAAGACGTGCGCGACTTCCGCGCCGGTTGAGGATCGAAGAACTGATCCCGCCGTGCGCGGGCCGATTGTGGCTCTACCTTGTGTCCTCAGTGCCGTCTGTGGTTGATCAATAACCGTCCAGTCGCGGGAGTGCTTGAACTCTCGTGTGGTGATCATGCGGTTTCCTGTGTCATCAAATTTCCTTCTGTCCGTTACAATTCCTTCAGTCTTTAGGCATAAATTTCATAATTCCGCGCTTTCCCAGATGTCCGGCGCTTGAATAGGAGAAAGCCGATCTATGCAAGCCATTTTCAAGAAAAGCGTAGTTGCCGTCGCTATTGCCGCGCTGAGTCTTCTGGTGTGGGCCGAGGGCGGAGCCAATCCGGCGCCAGCTGCAGCGCGCGAGGCCGTCTCGGTGAAACTGCCGGGAACTGCCTTCAAGGCGCTGGAGACGATCGATCCCGAGCACATTCGCTGGCACGTGCGTTTTCTTTCGCACGACCTGCTTGAAGGTCGGGGCACGGGTCAGCGCGGCGGCGACATCGCTGCGGAATACATCGGCACGCAGTTCGCCGAGTATGGACTGAAGCCCGCCGGCGATAACGGAGGCTACCTGCAGAAAGTCCCACTGATCGGCATCACAACTTTGCCGGAAACAAAGTTTTCGCTGATCCCGAAACATGGCGACCCGATGGACCTGAAGTTCCTGGACGATTACGTAGCCTACGACCAGACCCAGCAGCCGCAGTCGGACGTGGACGCCGACATCGTCTACGTCGGTTACGGCATCGAAGCGCCCGAATATAACTGGAACGACTACAAAGATGTCGACGTGAAGGGCAAAGTTCTGTTGATGCTGGTGAACGAGCCGCCCTCGGACGATCCCAAATTTTTCAAAGGCAAGGCTCTCACTTATTACGGGCGCTGGACGTACAAGTATGAAGAAGCCGCGCGCAAAGGCGCAGTGGGCGTGATTCTGATTCACGTGGAAGAGATGGCCAGCTACCCGTGGGAAGTGGTGCGGAACTCAAATTCGGGGGAGAAATCTTACTTGAAGCTGGAAGGTCCGGCGCTGAAAGTCGCGTCGTGGATCCAGTCCGACGTGGCGAAGAAGTTCGCAACTGCGTCAGGAATGAATTTTGATCAGATGTTGCTGGATGCGCGGGCGCGGGATTTCCGTCCCGTAAATCTTGGCGCGAAACTGAAGGCGCACATGGTCAGCAAGGTGCGGAATTTCGAGTCGAATAACGTGCTGGCGCTGCTGCCGGGGTCGGATCCCAAATTGAAAGACGAAGCGGTCATCTACACTGCGCATTACGATCATCTCGGCATTCGCCCGGAGATGGCGGGAGACAACATCTACAACGGCGCCAATGACAATGCCACCGGATGCGGCATTCTGCTGGAAGTGGCGCGGGCTTACAGCGCCTCCACGCAACGGCCCCGCCGGTCGATCCTGTTCGCCGCCGTCACGGCGGAAGAGCAAGGTCTGCTCGGGTCGGAGTATTTGGGCAAACATCCGCCGGTGCCGGCTGGAAAGATTGCGCTGGACTTGAATTATGACGACGTGCCGCCGCTGGGAGCTCCGCAGGAAGTGGAAGTATCGGGAGCGGACCGGACCACGTTCTATCCCTGGGTCGAAGCGATGGCGAAAGAATTTCGTCTCGCGATTCGTCCGGATTCCAGACCGGAAGCGGGGCACTACTATCGCTCCGATCATTTCAGCCTGGCCCGCGTGGGAATTCCATCTTTTTCCATCAATGAAGGCATGAAGTTCAAAGGCCACGATGAGGCCTGGGGTCTGCAGCAAGCCCGCGAGTACAACGAGAAGCACTATCACCAGCCGAGCGATGAATACCATCCAGAAATGGACTTCGTCGCCGACGGAGCCATGGCACGTTTCGGCTTCGCCCTGGGCTGGGAAGCGGCGAACTTCAATCAGCTGATCGGATGGCAAAAAGGCGACGAGTTCGAAGCGCCCCGGGCGAAAAGTCAGTAGCGAGTCCCGAGCGGGACCTGTCGGGGGAGATTTTTCGCGGTCGACCTACTAACTCGAGCATCGGTACTCGGGACTCGCGACTCGGGACTGCTAGCTAAGCCCATTAAAACCCACAGGTTAAGGCAGTAACCTAGGTAACTTTAGCCCCCCGCCGGACGCGTGATAGCCTCGGTATGTAGTTGTGTAATCAGCAACTTCCGAACAGAACCCACCAGGGAGCGATGCCGAGAATTCCATTCTTTCGCCTAGGCGCCGCGCCGGAGAAGCCGGAGCTGCCCGCTCTGGCCACGTCCGTGCCCGCAGTCTCGCTCACCGGCCTCGCCGTGGGCGTGGACAACCTGCGGCACGACGTAGTGTTGAGCACGAAGTTTGCGGAAGCTACTCGCGCCCAGATCGCGCGCCAGATCGCGCGTCACGGCGAAGTCGAAGGACTGCTCTCGGCCGAGGCGGCGCAATCGTCGCAAGGACCTTCCTGGCTGCGCAGCCAGGTGCGCGCCGGCGAGACTCGAGCGAAAACGGAATCCGTCGAATGGAAAGCGATCCTGGCCGAGTTGCACGTCGCCGCCCTGAATCGCGCGAAAAAAGAGGGCAAGATTCCCGTCGACTTACTGGCCCGCCTGGCCGTGACGAAATTCCTGCGCACGGAAATGAACCTGCAGTTCGCGCAAGTTCTCGAACGCTGCCGCGTCCTGCTGAAGAACTACGAAGGAATGCGGCAAGAAAAGGCGATGGAATACCGCGAACGCGTGAACGGATTCCAGGTCCGCAAGAAAATCATTCTCCGCAAGACCGGTCAGGAACTGTTCGAGACCATGCGCGAAGTGGAAAAAGGAACGCTGGCCCGCACCCGGCGCTCGCTGTTTGGCCAGGATGCCGATAGTTACGTACTGTTCGTAAACCGCCTGGCATTCTCCGAAGACGGGCGCGACGACTTCCTGTGCGCCGAACACTACGTGATGATGGGCAACTGGGACCGCGACCCCGACCGCTACGGACGCCTACGCGAAGTGGTCTCGATGTTTCTGCGATCTCTCTACGGCCAGGACACCACGGGAGAAACCATCGACTCCTGGATGAACGTTCGCGAAAATGCCGGCGCGCTGGTGGGCAGCGGAACACCGGACGGATCCACCGATGAAGGGGAGGCCCAGGAAGAACGGCTGGGGGCCTGGGTGCGGCTGCTCGAAGACGAAGGCATCATGGAGCACGTGATCGCCTCTTACTGCGTGGTGCCGCTGCTCGGCGAGTATGCGCCCCGCATCAATCCACAGCAACTCAAGACCGCGCTCACCGACCGCACTGAGTGCGACCGTGTCGAGCGGATGATCCAGGAGCACGGCAAACTTTCTCCCAACAGCCTGTATGCCGCAGTCGCGAAGGTGGCCAGCTGCCGGGGAGCGGAACGCTCGAAAGTGGCGGCGCG